>WNGJ01004429.1_pt1 | contig 25646 bp, 20 predicted proteins | sample 5400611 | NCBI WGS metagenome assembly WNGJ01 (sample SAMN13153375, study PRJNA577476) | soil metagenome | isolation source: 40 cm soil or saprolite under Garry oak tree replicate 1 | place: USA:California | collected 2016-06-15
ACAAGGAACGCCACTTTTTGAATCTTCAGGGACGTTACGAAAACAACTCACTGACTATCCAGATGTAAACCTGGCAGAGTTGGGGACGAGCTCCAGGAGGGAGCAGTCATTGCTGCGCAGGATGGTAACTTGTATGTGCTGTCTTCGGACAAAGTAACGGTTATGTCGGAGACTGGTGGGATAGTCCGTCGATTGCGATTTAGGAAGTCGGATCCGGAGACGACCGCCGTGCGGCTGAATGTTTCCGATGGATTGCTCTCTATTGTTCTGGCAAACACCGGGAAGGACCAAGTGCAAATTCGAAAATATCTCGTCATGTACGCTGTCACTGGCGAAAAGTTTGGGTACTATCCGATCTTTCGCAGTTGGGCCCATGTGAGCTGGTTAAGTGCTTTGGAATCAGTTGAGGCTATCGAAAGGTCTTCACCACAAACGAGCCCGCTATCGGAATGTCTGTACCTCAATTTCGTCACTCTCTTTTTGCGCAGTGAGGCGCGGTGCCGGCTGGCTCGGCAACTCCAGTCGCAGCTTCTCAATGAGCAGCTTGGTGTCTGTGGAAGGTTGCGTGTAGCGCGGCAGAATTAACCAGCGTTGATCGACGGTGGGAATCCAGACGTCGATCATTTGGATCTCGGCCAACTTCTCCAACACCGCCGTAGGCGTCAACCCCGGGGCGTGCACCAGTAGGCGATGCTTCAGAGTGATCTGCAAGCAGTAGGCGAGAAAGGCAATCAGAATGTGAGCGTCGGCGCGGTGCTCCAATTGATGGTAGATGGGGCGTATGCCCAGTTCACTCTTGAGAGATCGGAAGACCGATTCGATCTGCGTCAGCTGCACGTAGCGCGCCCACAGGACGCTGGGATCTCCGGCGGTCAGGTTGGAGCGTAGCAAGTAGTGCCCGTCGCGCCATTCCGCTGCTTGAAGCTTTTTCTGGTCCACACGAAACTGGAACGTTTCCCGCGTTACCTCCTGGCCTTCGGCGGGTACTTGCAGTTGCACGAACTGGAAGGCGCGGCCCGCTGCTGATTTCGCGGCGCCCAAACGCATCAGCAACGGGACCAGGGAAGGCAAACTCCGGCGCATGGCACGCAGCTTTTTGAGTAAGCGGGCCAGACGCTTGCGGCGCATGGCCGTCTCTTTGGCTTGTCTTCCTTCACTTTTGGCCAACACATAGAGTTCGCCTTCCTGCTCAAACAGCTTCACCTCCACCGACTCGCGGACCTTCTGCCAGGGCAGATCCAGCCACTTCTTTTCGTGCTCTTGGATCTTGCCTTTCGGGGTTCCCACCAGATAGAAAATCTCCCGGGCCGGATCTCGCATCTCCTGCAAGATCGCTTCGCTCGGAATGCCGCGATCCATCACCCACATGCGTTTTGCTTTTCCATAGGTCTTCTCGATCTTGTCCAGAAAACCGCGGAGCGTGGCGCGATCACTGGTATTGCCATTCATCACTTCGTAGGCCAACGGGAAACCATCGGGAGTGATCACCAACGCAATCACCACCTGCAAACAGTCCGTGCGTTGATCGCGACTGTGACCGTACTTGGCTTTGGGGTTCTGTTCCATCGCACCTTCAAAGTACGTGCTGGTCAGGTCATAGAGCAGCACTTCGAAGTCTGCTTGAAACAGATCGGCCCACTTCTGCCGCAGCCACAGAAACAGTTCCTGCTTGTGTTCCAGCACTCGATCCAGACAGCGATACAAGCGATCTTTCTCGGCCACGGCAAAATCCGTTCCCAGCAGTGCATCCATGGCGGTGCTCAGATACCACTGGCGATGCACACGAAACTCGCTGCCCGGATCCAGTAGTCGATTCACCACCAAAAGTTGCAACACTTTTTCCCAAGCAACCTCTTCTCGCGATCCCGCCAGGCGAGTGTCCCAAAACTCGTGTAAGCCCAGTTGCCGCCACAACTCGCACCCCAACCAGCAACTGCCGAACAGCCGGGGCCGCCGCAGTTCGAGGCCCCTCACTTTCACTTGCAGACTGTCGACGGCATCGGCGGGGATCTCGCGATCGTCGGGAAATAAACTCAAGTTCGCATACTCTTGCTGCTCTTCATCAAATACCGACAGCGTTTTGCGCCATGCCGCTGGCTGCTGGTCCTTGATCTCACCCAGATGGAGAACTGTTCGCTGCACCGTTCTGTCGGAAGCCAGACGATGGTTTTCGACGATGCTGAAGTAGCGATGATCCTTGCCGTCTTTATTGCGGTGGATGCTGCGCAGAAACATGACAAGCGCAGAGTGCCAGATCTCCGACCCCAAGGGAAGGTACTTGGTCTTCACTCTACTGTTTTTTCAGATGCCCCTGATGAAAACGCAAGACTTAAACACGAAAATCATCACAAAAAAGCCGGGAAGTGCTCGCAACTGCGAAAGTTGGGGTAGTTTGTACGTCGCAAGCACCATTGTGGGGATCCATCTCCAGCTCGCGACGGAACGCGACCTCCGCTTCCGGGATTTTGTTCACGCTGAGGTACCGGGTTGGCAGAAAGCCCGCGACCGAAGCCGCGGGCTGCGAGCAAGACTGAAAGCTAGAAGTAGAGTTTGGCGCCCAGCTGAACCACGCGAAAGCCGCCCGGGCCAGTGCCGTACGTATCCGCGTACGTTCCCCAGTTGGCGTTCTTCGTAATGGTCAACGCGTCGGTGGGGCTCGTATAGGCCCACGGCCCAGTCACATCAGCGCCGTAATTCTTGTCGTTGAAGTTTGGATGGTTAAAGACGTTGAATGCTTCGAGACGCAGTTGGAGAGAACGCGCCTCGTTGTTACCTAACGGTATGTTCTTGAACAAAGACAGGTCCCAGTCCTGCATGCCTCCGTTACGAAGCGTGTCACGCGATCCTCGCCCCGGAGGGCCGATGGCGGGGAGAACCGGGTTCCCCCTGTTGTCGAGAGTGTAGTAGAACGGGAGCGCTCCGTATTGGTCCGAGCCAGTCACGCTCCCCGGCGGGAACGAAAAAGAGCTGTTCAAGTCGACCGGTGTTCCGCTCATGAACTGCGTGACGCCGCTCAACTGGTAGTTGTCGGTGACATACGAAAGCCATTTCGGCCCGCCAAAGTGCTTGGTTATGCCGGGCAGGTCGTAGACGTAGTTAGCGGCAAACACGTGTGTGCGGTCCCAGCCGGCGGTACGGTAGTCGAGCAGCGCGTTGAACGGATCCTGCGTATCCTGATCGGAATTGGCCGTGGCCAGCGACTTCGACCAAGTATAGACCGCGCCCAAGGTCAGGCCCTTGCTGAAGCGTCGCTGCAATGAAGCTTGCAGCGAGTTGTAATTGGAGGTGCCGTTGAATTCAAGGTAAGGGATCTGTCCGTAGCCCTTGTACGGTACCAGGAAGGCAGACGTGAAGTTGTGGTATCCGAAGGTGCAGAACCCGTTGAAGGAATATCCCGCCGCCGCATATTGCGGTTGCAGGCCGGGCTGGACAGCGGGCACAACGCCGCCGGGAAAAACAGGTAGGCCATTATTGTCGACACAGTTCGGATCCTGGACGGTCCTGCTGAACGCGGTGCCATATGGAATGGCATTGATGTCTCGAGATGTAACCAAGTGACGAGACATCGTTCCCACGTAGGCCAGATCCAGCGTGGTACTCCTGTCAATTTCGTGTTGCACGCCCAGGCTGAAGCTGTACACCGTCGGGACTTTGCCATCCCTGGCCGCGCCGAGAACACCGCCCAGCACTCCGTTCCCGAAGGATGACTGCAAAGTTGGAAGGTCGCTGATATTGCCTGAGCCCACCGTCGCCGTCTTCACAAGCGCAGGATTGTTAAAAACAGTGTTGAAAATCAGGTTGCCCTGGGTGCGGTCGTGCGTCACCCCCGCCCCACCACGCAGAATCGTCTGGTGGTCGCCGATCAGGTCATAGGCAAAACCGAACCGGGGCTCGGGCATAATGCCGCGGCTATCCCAGCCGCCCGCCGGGAGTGTGCCGTTTTTGGTGAACCGCACGCCGTTCAGCGGGTCACCACCATCGGCCGTAATGATATTGCCGCTGCTGGGATCAATTGTTACCGCGTTAGCCGGGTTGTAAGCCGACGGATCGAAAAGTGCAACCTGGTTATTGGCGTCGTACTGCGGCGGAATCCACGCGAAGCGCATGCCATAGTCTAGTGTCAAGCGAGACGCGATCCTCCAAGTGTCCTGGACGTAGAACTCCAACTGGTTGTACCGGAACTTGCCAAGCGGGCGCGCGGTGGACTGGTCAAAGTTGTCGAAGGTTCCCAACAGGGCGCTGGCTATGGGATCGCCACACGTAGTATTCGCTGGGCAGGGTGAAGGCGCTGTGGGACCCGTGCCGAAGCTAAACTGGCCGTTGATGTTGCCCCAAGCGGGCTGATCCTTGCGGCTGCGCTGGTAAAAGAGGCCAGCTTTTAGAGTGTGCCTCTGCCGCACCCAGGTTAGGTTATCGTTCACATTGATCGTAGTATTGGCCTGTTTCCAGGGAGTGCCTCCCAGGTAGCTCCCGGCAAAATTTGTGTTTGTAAGACCGTTGAAGCTGATATCTGGAATGGATTGGTCTGGAGACAACGGATAGAGCAACGGCAGATCAATGCCATTTTTACCACGTGAGACATTCCCATTTACGCTCTCCGCTATGGACAGTGTGTGGCTGGGCCCCACCGAGAACTCATTCAGCAGGGTGGGCGTGATGGTGCTGACCAGGTTAGCCGAGAGGTTCCAGCCAGGGTGCTTCTGCGTGCAGCCGCCGGCGAAGTTGATCGCGGATGAACATGCAAAGATGCCAAATGGTCCGGGAAAGTTCTCGAAGGGGGCCGTGTCCGTTTCGGAATTGTGAATCCAGCGTCCATAAAGACGGTTCTTGCTGTTAAGCTGATAGTCGACGCGAAGGATATCTTCGCGACGCGGAGCGAGGGCTGAAAACGCGTTAGAGTAGTTGTAGTCCTGGTTAGGTCCGAATCCGCTGACGTTGGGCAACGGGAAGAGGTTCAGAATCTTCTCTACTTGAGCGAATACCGCTTGCTGCGCCGTAGGAAGCTGTGTCGGATCGATCTTATTATTCGTAATCCCTGGCCCGGCGATCAAAATGGGAGTACCGTCGCCGTTGATTGACTGTGAGAAGTCCCCCTGCCGCTCCAGAGCGGTCGGCGTATAGAACTGGGTGACGCCGCCGCTGGGAACCAATTGCCGATAGAACTCCTGACTCCAGAAAACGAAGAGCTTATCCTTCCGTATCGGGCCACCAATTTGGTACCCAATGTAATTGTAGCGATAGATGATCGGATTGTTCGGCGTTTTTCCTAAAAGCTGATTTTTCTTGTTAAACCATTCGTTCGCGTTCAGACCCTCATTACGATGGAAGAAGCGACCATTGCCGTGCCACTGATTGGTGCCACTTTTTGTGGTGAGGGCAATCTGTCCGCCGGCGGCCTTACCGAACTCCGCCTGGTAGTTCGAGGTCAGGACTTTCACTTCCTCGATGGCATCGGTGTTGATGGTGACATGGGTTCCACCATTGTTACCGGTATCCACGTTGGAGGCGCCGTCAATGGTGAACTCATGTTCGTTGGCTCGTGTGCCATTGATGTTGAAGGAATCGATACCGCCAGTCCCCGAGGCGTGACCATCAAACGTGCCGGATACGCCGGGAATGAGCTTCATGTAATCCAGTACATTGCGGCCGTTCATGGCGACGTCATTCAATTGCTTGCTGGTGATCACGTCGGAGCGCTCGCCGGAGTTGGACTGAAGCTGAACTTGGCCGGCGTCGGCTGTGTCGGCTGTGACCGTCACCTGGTCGGTCGTTATTCCCACCGAGAGGACGAGTTCGCCAGCGTTCAACTTGTCGGCGGCGCTGAGCACGATACCGGTGGACTCCAGTTTCTTGAAGCCGGGAGCTTCTACCGTGATGTTGTAAGTTCCGGGAAGAAGATTGGGAGCGACAAACTCCCCGCTGTCCGAGGTTGTGACCTCGCGTGTGGCTCCGTTAGCTGGGTTCGAGACGGTGACGGTTGCGCCTTGGACGTAGGCACCGCTGGGGTCCTTAACGCTTCCGTAGATGGTGCCCGAAGTTACCTGCGCGACTGCAGGACCGATTATCAGCAGGCAAAGAATTCCAACCCCTAGTCCCATCCGCCAATCGTGCTTCATATCCACACCCCTTGGTCCTCAAAACACTTCGTTGGCTTCGCAAAACCGTACCGCTGGGTTCCCTAGTCGCGTCTGCGTCCAGAGGAAGTAAAAACAAATGTACTAATAGAAAACAACAAGTGAGCGATGTCAACTATACTTTCGTACAGCCTCAGGGTCGCTTTCGCGAAAAGCTTCAAGCATGGGTGCCCGCCGCCGTACACGTTCCAGAACTCGTGATGATTCAACCGATCACTCGAGCGCGATGATCCCTCGTTGCAGTGCAGCTGTGGCCGCCTCGGTGCGATCCTTCACGCTGAGCTTCTCAAGCACGTGACTCACGTGCAGCTTCACCGTCACTTCTGCGATGTTCAGTGCACTTGCGATCTCCTTGTTTCCCAGGCCCTTGGCCACCATCCGCAGCACTTCCATTTCGCGGCTGCTCAACGTGCGATGGGAACGGCGCTCGGCGAGGTGCGACGCCACAATTGGATCCAGATATTGTCGCCCTTGATGGACCTCACGCACAGCGCGCAGCAGTTCTTCGCGGAGGATGCTCTTCACGATGTATCCGCGAGCTCCGGCCTGCATCACACGATAGATCTCCTCCTCGCCTGAGTGGGTGGAGAGCATTAGGACGCATGCGTCCGGGAATTCGCGAAGGATGGCGACGGTGCAGTCGGTGCCGCTCATTCCCGGCAGCCGAAGGTCCATCATCACCAGGCTGGGATGGTGTATGCGGTAGGCCTCAAGCGCGGCCTCGCCGTTACCGGCTTCGGCCACTACTTCCATGTCCGGCTCGACGTTCAAGGACGCAGACAGACCCATCCGGACCATGAAGTGATCGTCAACCACCAGAATACGAATTGGTTTTGAGTTCCTCATCGATCGCTTGACTAGAATGCAGGGGAACCTCTACGGCCAGGCGCGTGCCGCGTCCGCGCTCGCTCTCGACCTTCAACTGGCTCCCCATCGACAGCGCGCGCTCGCGCATATCGAGGAGTCCGAAATGCCCAGTGGGCGACGCCTGGTTTGCCATAAATCCCTCCCCATCATCCGTCACAGTCAGGCATACGGAAGTATGTGCATAGTGCAATTCGATGGAGACCTGCTGTGCGCGCCCGTGCTTCACAGCATTGGCCACGGCTTCCTGCGCGATGCGCAGCAGGTTCATCTCTACCGGCCCGGGGAGGCGCACGGGGCTGCCTTCGATCTTGACTTCCACCTTCGCCTGCCCGCGTGGGACAAGGGGCTCGACAACATGGGTTAGTGCCGAGATGAGATCCCCATCTTCCAGGAGTTGGCAACGGAGGTCCCACACTGAACGGCGCGCTTCAATCATGCTGTGGCGGCTCATGCTGCGCGCCGTTTCCAGCGCGTGCTGGGCAACGACCGGCGCCTGCTGGAAGCAATCGACTGCCAGATCCAGTTGCATGGTGATGCCGGCCAGTTCCTGCTCCAGAGTGTCGTGAAGTTCGCGAGCAATCCGATTACGCTCTTCGAGCACGGCGCTGCTTCTTAACTTCTGGCGGATGACGGCCATCTGTTCTTTCAGGCGCCGCCCGAGCACGATCACCCACGCCATCACAGCCAAAAGAATGCCCCCCGTGATGGCCAACAACCAGATTGTGTGACGAAGATTCCACCACGAGGGAGTTGTAAGCGCCACTACATCCTGGGGTAGGCGCAGCAACATACGAAAGGACTGCGGAACTCGCCACAATCCCCCGCTGCGAACCAAACAAATACCGGTGAGCCGCACTTCGCTATCCAGCGGGATGGAGAGAAGGCCCTCCCATGAAACTTCGGGCGGCAGGGTTGCATCGAAAAACACGTCACCGCGTTGCAGCAGAACGCGAAGGCCATCTGGCTGCGCCTGCCGATTCAGCAACTTCGCATCAATGGTGACTAGGGCGCCGTCGAAGCCCTCCCATGGCGCCTCAAGGTTCAGCATCACCGGTTCGGGCGCCTGCTTGTGTCTTAAACGATGAAAGACGGCGTCCTCCAACATGGGCGCCGATTCGCCCATCGCGGGGAAACCCAGCACGTCGACCAGATCGCCGATCTCGAGAGGCGCGGCCTGCTGGGTGAGCACGCGAAGTCCTTTGCCCTGGCTCTCGAGGAAAATCGCATTGGCATGCTGCTGGTATGCGACGATGCCGCGCACTCGCACCCGGTGCCGAGAGACCTCTCCCGCCGAAAATCGCAACAACTCGGACAATGGAACTTCTGTAACCGAGGCTTCCACTTTAATGAAGCTCAAACGGGGAACGTAAAACAGGATTCCTGTGAGTTGCCGATTCGCGTTGTACAGACTGCCGCACACGCCCTCGATCAGAACTTCGCTGTCCACCCAAGAAGAAAAATCCTGCTCGCGGGTAATCGGCACTCGGACATTGAATTCGCCGCCTTCAGAGGCGACACGCATAGCGAGCGCTGTCTCCCGCCACGAGCTGCGGTCCACAGCCGCAGCACGAACAATGCCTCGCACTTGCGCCCATTGACTGTCCTGCTGGCCGTTTGCGACTTCCGAGAAAGGAACGAGTGTTGCTCTGGGTAAGGCTCCTTTTCCCAGGAAACGTAACTTTTGCTCGCGAATTACGGGAGCGAACCTGCCTGGCCCAGTCACTCCTTCAACTTCGACGAACTGGCCGAGCAGGTGAGGATAATTCGGCGAGACACTCCCCTCCACGTAAATGCCAGCCGTCGTGTCTTGGATGAAGAAGTCCGGCGCCGGAGCATCCATAGTAATCACGCCGCGAACTCGCACCGGATAGCCGAGTGCGGCTTGCTCCGGACGCAAGCGGCGGATCTGACCGGCGTGGACGAGAGTGGGGAGTGGCTTAGCCAGGGTCTGGGACCACGCGCCGGAACCTGCCAACGCAGGCCACGCAGATGTGGCGATCCAGAAAATACCCAGCGCTCGCGCATAAACGTTTTTCGCCCGTGATGTTTGGTGCTTCGACATGGAAGCCGCCGCTGCTGAAGGTCGCTAACGCTTATGATGCGCCTGTATGCGCGGTCGCCCTAGGGTAGCCGAAATGGGTGGCGGGGAAAAGCGGACAGTTCCAAGTTTTCACCAGCCCGACACTCCCAGTGATTCCTTAAGGTGGGGGTGGCGTCAGCGCCAGCCCGTTTGTTCGCAGGAGTTTCCACTCCGGTTTCAGTTCGACGGCATTCTTGCAAATCTTCATGGGTACTTGACTTTGAGCATTTATGACACTAGTATTAGTGTCATATGAAGCCGCCCCGCGAACCCGACCTGGAACTGCGCGGCAAACTCATTCGCAGCCTCGGTGCTCTCCGCGAAATGCTGCCCGGCTCTTTTGTCGAACGCCAACGCGCCTGCGGCCGCCCCACCTGTCATTGCGCCGACGGCAAACGCCTACACTCCCAATATCAGATCTCGGTGCTGATTGACGGTAAGCCGAAAGCTCTCAACATTCCCGCGGAATTGGTGGAGAAGGTGCGCCAAAAGATCGAGATGCGCCGCCGCTTTGATGCCGCCGCTGCTACCATCTGCAAGGTCAACCTGAAGCGGTTTCTCAAAGAAAAGGAAGATCGCCAACCTTGACCCGACACCGGTTCGAGGCTTATCTCGACAAGGTGTTTGGCTTTTCCGATTTGGTAAGCGCCCTGCCCGAGGGGCGGCAGTTTCCCCAGCACCCCTGGAAAAAAGTGTTTGACGCGGTCTTCTTGGGGGCGGCGATGCAGATTCCCAGCCTGCTGCAGATCGAGGCCGAGTGTCACCATGGGGCGCTGGCCAAACGCATCGGACCGGTCAGCGATGACACCATCGGCTATACGCTTGAAAGACAATCTCCTGAACCCGTGTTCGCCCTCAGTTGTGAAATTGCTCGCCGCCTGAAACGCAACGGAGTTCTACGCTCCGATTGGTCCAGAGGGTTGGTGGTGGGAGCGGTTGATGGCATTGAAATCTGCAGTTCGTTTGCCCGGTGTTGCGCTGCCTGTATGGAGCGGGAGGTTCAGCACAAGGTGAACGGCGAGATGCAAACCGAGATTCAGTATTATCACCGCATCGTCGTAGTGGTCTTGGTCAGCACGGATTTCCCCATTCCCTTGGGGGTCCGCTTTCAGAAGAACGGCGAAGCCGAGGTCGCCTGCGCCTTGGCTCTGCTCCAAGATCTGGTCCGGCAGTTGGGCCGCCGCTTCCTGGATGTGTTGGTGGGAGACGCTTTATATCTGCAAGCCCCCTTCGTCAGGGAAGTGGAACGTCTGGGTCTGGTTTGGGCCTTCACCTTAAAAGAGAACCAGCCCGAGTTATTGCGCGAGGCGGAGCGTCTCACCCAGCAATCTCCCGCCGGCGTTCACGCGGAGCCGGGCCGGGACATTCGATACTGGCACTTGCCGGAGGTTGATTGGCCGGTCGCCGATCGCCAGGTGCGGGTCGTCAAAACGGTTCGCATCGAACAGCAGCGCCGCGTCACCGTCAGCGCAAAAGACGCTCCTCGAACTATAGGCAAGACGACAATGTCGCAACAGAGCACCAACTTCTACGCCACCAATTTCGAACTCGGCTCGATCTCGCCGCTGTTCATTCATCAGTTCAGTCGCAGCCGTTGGCGAATCGATACGGAAGTCTTTCAGACCATCACCACCGACTGTCACCTCAAACACCCCGCGGTCCACCAAACTACCGCCCTGGTGGTGCTGACCATGATTCGCTTTCTGGCCTATACCTTGTCCCTGGTCTTCTACCAGCGCCAAGTCCGCAGCCATGCCCGCAGAAAATGCGAGACCTTTCATGAGTTCGCCAAGCGCTTAGCTTACTGGTTCGTCGCTCTTTCCCCGAATACCAGTTGATCTCCGCGGCTCCTGGCCTTCGACGTGTCTGGCAATCTTTCCGGGTGTTCGCCCTGACGCTCTGACCCCGTATTCCTTCCGACTCGAAAAATCAAGCGGTTTCTGCCATCCGGAGAGCATTCCAACTCGCCCCACATTCCTTGGCTGCCACAACTGGAGTCAAATCAGCAGCGTACTCGATGGGCAGATGGCGCTTTACGGAATCGCTGCCAGCAGCGTACTCGATGGGCAGATGGCGCTTTACGGAATCGCTGCCGACACTCCAGGGCGATTTGACAGGCATGAGATTCTTGTTCGTTGCCGGGAGGAAAAATGTCCACGGAACACACACGACGCGATTTTCTGAGATTGTCGGCGGCAGGACTGGCCGCCGGCGCTGCTTCCGAAGCACTGCCCGCTTGGGGCTCGCCGCACCCAGGCAATCCCGGTGGGGGTGAAATTACAGTTTGGGTGACCGATGAGAAGAGGCGTTTTGAGCGCGTTCCCGCTATTGCGTGGCGACAAAACTCGGGCAAGCCTTCCGCGGCGATCATCGCACTCAATCCGGACAATAAATTCCAGAAGATTCTCGGCTTCGGCGCCGCATTTACCGACGCGTCCTGCTACATGTTCAACCAGTTGTCCTCGGATGCGCGGCAGCAATTATTCCACGAACTCTTTGACCCTTCCGAGATGGCACTCAACGTCTGTCGCACCTGCATCGGCGCGAGTGACTACTCGACTGAGCTGTACAGCTTCGACGAAGGCGAACCCGATCCTGACTTGAAGCGCTTCTCCATCGATCATGATCGGGCCTACCTTCTGCCATCGTTACGGCAGGCGCGACAGGCGAATCCCAAATTGTTCCTGTTTTCTACTCCCTGGAGTCCGCCCGGCTGGATGAAGGCAAACCGGTCCATGTTGGGCGGCTCGATGCGGAAGAGATATTTCAGGAGTTACGCGCAATACTTCCTGAAGTTTCTGCGAGCGTACGCAGCCGAGGGCGTCCCCATCCAGGCCGTCACCTCGCAGAACGAAGTGGACACTGATCAAGATGGCCGTATGCCCGCATGTCTGTGGGGACAGGAGTATGAAATCGAGTTCGTGAAACAACACTTGGGACCGTTACTAAGAGCAAACCAGATTTCTACAAGGATCTGGCTTCTTGATCACAATTACAACCTTTGGGGCCGCGTGATTTGTGAACTGGATGATCCAGATGTGCGCCAGTATGCGAATGCTGTCGCATGGCACGGATATGCCGGCAATGCGAGCATGATGTCCAAGGTCCATGACGCCCATCCCGATGCCGACATGTACTGGACCGAAGGCGGCCCTGATTACTCCAGCCCTGACTACGCCACAGATTGGGCCAAATGGGGACATACGTTTACCGAGGCCCTGCGCAACTGGTGCCAGTCGCTGACCGGTTGGAATCTCGCTCTCGATGAGCAGGGCCGCCCGAACATCGGGCCGTTCCCATGCGGCGGACTGGTCACGATTCACTCGCAGACGAAGGAAATCACGCGCAGCGGCCAGTACTGTGCCTTCGCCCATTTTTCTCGCCTGATTCAGCGTGGGGCAACTCGCTTTGATTCTCAAGGCTTGGTGCCCAACGTTGATCACGTGGCTTGCGAGAATGCTGACGGTCAGAAGGTTTTGGTGATCACCAACACCGACGCGGCGCGCACCGTGGTGTTGCAAACGGGCACGATGGCAGCTGACCTCAATCTGCCGAAGAATTCCCTTACTACGCTGGTATGGAAGTGAAGATTCTGTCTACATCACACTAGACGTTCTCATGTCTACCCGCCGGACATTCCTGACCGGTTCAGCCGGTGCAGTCGCAGAAGCTCTTGCCACCGCGCCGTCTTGGGCGGCGAGACCTCCGCTCAGCCGTGCGCCACGGAAATTGCCAGCCTGTGCGGTGTATGGCTTTTTCGCATTGATCCGGACAACCTGGGCACGAAAAAGAGTTGGTATGGCACGGAGCAGTCCGAAGCACCAATTCACGTCCAGATTGACGTGCTGCACCCGACCTCTTTCTCGGCGTATACGCTCGACTGGAAACCTTGATTCCTCCGCTCCGGCAGCGAAGAGTTGTTCACCCGGCTTCCCTCAATCGCAACTGCTTCACGACTCACGATTTTGGTCTCGGCCCAGCACTGCTTTCGATCAACTATTCGACAGGCGCAACCACCATGAGCAAGAGGTTCGCTTTCGGTGCCTTTGCGCGCTCGACCAGGCCGAGTTGCTGCGTGCGCCATGACTCCGGAGAAGGTTCGGACTTATCGAGATAGCCGAGCGCCTCTAAGGCTTTGCACTCCCTCGCGGCCATGCTCGGCATCGATGAGCAGAGAAGGGTTGGCAGATTCCACCGCTTTTGTTTTTGAGCAGCATCCCCGTTTCCTGGGATGGGAGAGCTGGGCAGCAAACCTCTGTATGCCGCGTTCCACCGTCGCGTCTCGAAAGCCCGTGATCGCGATCGACAAGGATCGATCAATCACCAGTTGGCCCATTCCAGATTGCACAACCGACGGCATGGGCATGAGGTTGAGCGGTGGCTGCGGCTGTGCCGCGGCAAGGGATGCAAGCAGAGAGAGCACGCTTACCATGAGTGGTGTTCGCATAGTCACCATAGAAAGCAACATAGTGATTCGTGAATCCGTGGATCTGCCATTGGAGCCATGGCTGCCATGGTCGTCCCTGACTCTATTTCTAATGTGTGAGGGTGAACTTGCTTTGCAGTTGGATGTTATCGGAAGAACCCCCGACCAGAATTCTAAAGTCACCCGGCTCGGCGGTCCAATCTGGTTTCTTAACGTCATAGAAGGAAAACGCCCGGCGATCGAGTTTGAGGGTTACGCGCTTGCTCTCGCCCGGCTTCAGGTTCACCTTCCGAAACCCCTTCAATTCTTTGACGGGACGCGGAACGCTGGCGTGAGAATCTCCGACATACAACTCCGCTACCTCCGCCCCCTCGCGATGACCCGTGTTTCGCACATCGAAGGAAACCGTGATGGGGTCGTTCAGGGCTCCACTGTTCGGCGTTACCGATAAGTTGCTATAGCCGAATGTCGTATAAGAAAGACCGTAACCGAAGGCCCATAACGGCTTGGTTTCAGAACGATCGAAGTGACGGTATCCCAGGAAGATGCCTTCCAAGTAGGGAACTCGATTTTCGCCCGGGGCGGGGTAGTAGCTGTGGAATGTCGGATTGTCTTCCCCGCGGCGCTCAAACGATGCCGGCAGTTTGCCGGACGGGTTGTAATCGCCAAAAAGAATCTGAGCCAACGCGACACCGCCCTCTTGTCCCGGATACCATGCGTGCAGAATTGCCGGAACCTTGTCAATCCATTGCGTCATGTCCACGTTGCCGCTGGCGGTCAGCACAACGATTGTGTTCTTGTTGACTGCGGTGATTTGCCGGATGAGCTCGTCTTGTCCCCCTGGAAGTTGAAAGGTTCGGTCGGATCCCTCGCTCTCGGTCTTCGAATCAAACCCCAGGCAGATGACCACGGCGTCCGCCTTCGCGGCCAGAGCCCTGGTTTGGCGGCCGATAGACTCCTCCGCCCCAGTCACGCCGAAACCCACAATGGCACTGCCAACCGCTTCAAAGTATTCGAGACGGATCTTGTACGCGCGACCCGTTTCCAGACGCTTGGCGTAGGTATCTAAGGTCTGGGAATGACGCTGCCAATCATCGATCACGTTTTCGTCGTCCAGGTAGAGTCGAACTCCATCGTCTGCGGACGTATAGAACTTGTAATCACCAGCCTTCTTGGGCACGAAATAGCCAGTCCAGCGAATGGAGAAATGATCGACCGGCTGGTTTGGAGCGAAGCTGCCCTCTCCCCAGTCGAAGTGAACGTGTTTGTCAGTGCGGATCAAAGCGGGCATCCCCTTCAGCTCTTCATTGCTGAAATATTCCGCTTTCAGGCCGCTTTCCCCATCCGGGGCAGTGACAAATTCGGAATGTTCGAATACGTCTTCGAGAGGAGGAACGTCGACCGCGTACAAAACCTTGGCTTTCGCTCCGAGACGGTTGCTTATACCTTCCAGAAAGCTGACGGCGTTGAATGGTTTGGTCTCCGCGCTGCCTCCTCCGCTGATCACTGCGGGATAGGCATCGGGACCAATCACAGCCATGGTTTTCACCTTGCCTTCATCCAGCGGAAGCAGGTTTCCTGAATTTTTCAGCAGAACAATTCCACTTCTAGCCTCCTCGAGCGCCACCTGTCGGCCTTCCTGACTGTAGGAAGGAATGTCGACATCGGTCTGCGGCTGGTCGAAGAAGCCGAATTCGATCGCCTTGCGGAGGATTCTTCTGACCTTATCGTCAAGGGTCGCCACGGAGATCTTATCGCCCTGGAGAGCCGGGAGCAGCCTGTCCCGATTCATGAAGGTGGGAGATGGCATTTCAAGATCCAGACCGCCGTTTGCTGCCGCCAGCCCATCGTGAGTAGCGCCCCAGTCCGACATGAGAATGCCGTCAAACCCCCACTCTTTCTTGAGAATTTCGTTGTTCAAATGGTTGTTGGCGGTCATATAGACACCATTTACCAGGTTGTATGCATCCATGACAGCGCCCACATCTGCTTCCTTCACTGATGCTTCAAATGCCGGCAAATAGATTTCGCGCAAGGTTCTTTCGTCGATGTCGGAGCTGAGAGTCATTCGTGCGAATTCGGAATTGTTCCCGGCAAAATGCTTTGCGGTCGCGATGACGCGTTGCCCCTGAATTCCCTTGATCACCGATACCGCCATTCTCGATGCCAGGAAAGGATCTTCTCCGAAATATTCGAAGTTGCGGCCATTCATAGGTGCGCGGTAGATGTTCATGCCTGGAGCGAGAACGAAATGCACGCCACGCGCACGGGCATCTCTGCCCATGGCGGAGCCGATCCGCTGCGCGAGGTCGACATCCCACGAAGCTGCCAGCGCGATGCCCGCAGGATATGCAGTCGTCAAGCCGTAGTCGTGAACGCCCATGGGACCGTCGGACATTCTGAGAGAGGGGATACCAAGCCGCGGAATGGGGCGAGTGTAGAAGTCATTGATGCCCCCGATGATCTCGATTTTTTCCTCTTGCGTCATCTTGCTGAGGATCGAATCGACCCGCTTTTCCACTTCTACTCTTGATGGACGCCCTGTTTGCGCGACGTGCAACGGAATGAAAGACAGGAAGATAATTGCCGATAGCAGCTTCCGATTAGGCATGGCTGTTGGTCTCATGATGGAATGGATCGACGAAAAAGTCACCGCATCTACGTGACCAGCTGGTAGGTCGAATACTGCTCTTCCTCGATCTCGGTAAAGGGAAGCATCTTGATCGGGCCGCTGATGGTTTTGATTTGCCATGTCCGCTGATCCACTCTGCTCGCTCCCAGCAATTCCGCACCCGTCACTGCCGGTCGTGTAGCCGTGATCGCGAACAACACCAGCGGGCCGAATAGTAACGCCACCGTGCGCGGGTGTTGTGGATCGATCGGTTCGAGCCGCATCGTCATCGGCAGCTCCAACTCGACGCGGTCGCCACTGTCCCATCGGCGATGAATTGATACAAAAGCTCCAGAGGTCGTCGGTGTCTGCGGGCGACGCCCGTTTACCGAAATCGTGGCACCCTCCGCCCATTGCGGAATCCGGAAATTGATCGCGAACTCTCGCGCTTGCGACGTCTTTAGATCGAAGTGCACTCCGCTGTCGAACGGATACTTGCCCTTTTGTGTAAGTTCCACTTGGGCCCCGTCTTGCGTCCATCGCAGTGTCGAGGGGATGTACAGGTTTATGTACACACCCCGCGAGTCGCGGAAATAGGAGTTGATTCGATAGTCCGCCGCCACCTGTGGCAGCGTGCCCGAGCAGCATGGCCAGCGATGTTCCGAGTAGACCTTCCGCCCCTGGAAGTTGTAGTCGGAGTAATAAAAGGTTCTCCCATCTGCCTGCAACGGCTTCGCACCCAAAATTGTGTTGTACATCACGCGTTCCATGCTGTCCCCATATCGCGAGTCGCGCGTAACTCGCAGTAGATAACGCGTCAGCTTGAAGTGGGCATATGAGCCACACGGCGTTTCAAAGCTGCTATGGCTCTCGGTCAGGCTGGCCGCCACTTCTTCACTGTTGAGATCGCGGAGCATCTCGCCAGGGCCCCAGCCTCCGGTGGCGAAACTCTGCTTGGAGAGCATTTCGAAAGCATTGGTTGCGGCCCGCAGGTGTTTCGCGCTTCCCAAAGTCAGATACGCCTGCATGGCCGAACATAACGAATTCACGTGACTGTAAGCATGTCTGCCGGCGAGTACGTCGTGCCCCTCCGAGAGCGGATCGTAGTACTCATCATCGAGATACTGCCGTCCCAATTCACGATACCGCTCCCCGGCGCCGCGCTGATATGCCAGAAAGAGGTTTTCCGAGATGGTAAAGGATTCATCCCACGTCCAGCTCTCATCTTTGTTCGGCCGCCAAGCTTTTCCGTGTTCCACGGCCTTCTTGGGAAAATGTGGCAACGCCGTGTCAGTAGTGCGCTCAAGAATCGGAATCGCCTGAGGATCACCAACATAGTTGTGTGAATCGATCAGCCCACAGACCAGCTTGTCGTAGCAGTAGGTGGGGAAACGGTTGTTTTCGTAGAAAGATCCGGAGATCGTCTGCGCGTATAAGCCGTTCAGGCGCAAAACTTTGTCGCGCGTTTTGGGATCTTGCGTAATTGCGTAATGGCGTGCTAGTGCTGATATCCACTGACCGAAAGTTGCTGCTGGAGCAAAACCCGCATCAAAAGTATGCCAGTCGTAGTTTGGATCGTAGTGATACCAACCCCCTAAATCCTCGCCGGGGGCGGGCATCCCACTCATCTCGCGGAAGGGTTTCAGCAGGCTGTCGTCGCTCAGTCCCATCAGTACGGCGTGCGTGGCTGCGAGTTGCTTCTGGTGCAGATCACTGGCCAACACGACATCGCCGTAGTCAAATTGTGCAAGGGGCGGCGGCGAGGCTTGAGCGAGCGTTCCTCGCAGCCATGGGGTGGGAGCCACAATCCCCGCAGTGACCAAGGTGGCCGACTGGAGAAATCTTCTTCGCGAAACTGGAGCTAAACCGGAGGCCATGGAGGGTTAATCATAGCTCTCGCAATGCCTAATTTGGGAAATTCTCCAAGACTGATAGTGTTCCACGCGCCGAGCTTATGAGGTCGGTGGCTCGAGGGGTCGTCGACTGGAGCGATGCTGCATCTGATCAAGATGTGGCGGGAAGCCCTCGGTCGAAGAAACGGATGAGTATGGAACACGGCCGAATCTGCCCAGGCTTTCGGTCGCGTCACTCGTTCACCGTGCAACTACAATCCGCGGGCGGCACGTGCGCTTCGAGAAAATCCGCGACGCGCTTATATGCGTCGATCTGATTTTCCACACGCGCGAAGCCATGACCTTCGTTCTCGTAGATCTTGTAATCGACCGTGCCGCCGCGCTTCTTAATGGCGTCGACAACCTGCTGCGTCTCCGACTTGGGGCAGCGCGGATCGTGTCCTCCCGCCAGCAACAGCAGCGGTGCTTTGATGTGATCGATGAAATTGATAGGCGAGCGCTCTTCGTAGAGCGCCTTGTTCTTCACCACGTCGCCCATGGTGGCGAGATCAGACTGCTGCAGCACCGGGTCTTCGTTCTCGATTTCCGTGAACCAGTTCACAAACGGCACGATAGGAACGCCAGCGGCCCAAACCTCCGGCGCTTTTGTTACCGACATCATGCTGAGATATCCGCCGTAGCTTCCGCCCATGACTGCGATCTTCTTGGCATCGAGGTGACTCGTCTGCTTGATCCAATCGACGCCGGCGAGTACGTCCTGCAAATCACCGCCGCCCATATCGAACAGATTTGCCTGCTGGAATTCCTTTCCGTATCCGGTTGAGCCGCGATAGTTGGGGGCGAGCACCATGTAACCCTGATTCACCGCGTACTGGACGAAACGGTTGAACGAGTTAAGCGTTTGCGCGGTTGGACCGCCGTGGATATAGACGATCGCGGCGTTCTGTCCGTTGCGGGCCATGTTGAACGGCACGTAGAGGAAAGCAGAAATCGTCCACTTGCCGTCGCGGCTGGGATAGTGCACCAGATAGGGCTCGACCATGTCTTCCGAGCGCACCCCCGCCACGAGGGAATGCGTTACGGGATGCGACTTGCCGGTCGCCAGCGCATACACCCACAAATCCCCCGGAGCGGTGGGCCCGTTGTGGTAATAGAGCAGGCGTGAACCGTCTCTGGTAAAGGCAGAGTGCCCGCCAGCGGGCTCGTTCAGACCTTTCGGAATCGGTAGAACGGCGGACTTGCCCAGCGCAAGCTCGTGCAAGTAAATGTCTTCATTGCCGTCGACGTTGGCGGTGAAAGTGATCCGCCTGCCGTCGGGTGAGAACTCTCCGCCGCTGATTTCCCACTTGTCCTTGGTCAGCCACGAGACTTTCTTGGTCGCGACGTCGAGCAACCCAACGTTGTCATAACCGTTCCCTGCATTCGAGGTAATGAGCACGTGCTTGCCGTCTGGCGAGATGTCGTCGGCGGAGTAAATCTGCTCGCCTTCATGCGGGGTCAGCAATGTGCTCGTAGCGGCAGCAACGTTGGCGATAAAAATATTCGAATCGGTCCCCTTGGCCTGCTCCTGCGTGTAGACGATGTACTTGCCATCTTTCGACCAAATGGGATTTGAGTTGCGTTTATCCTGGGGCGTGCCGGTGGTGATGTGCTTCACCTCACGCATGAGCATGTCGTAGACGTCGATCTCGTAGGCCGCGGATGTTTTTGGTTTCACTTCGTATGCCAGGTATCGGCCGTCGGGCGACCACGTGGGATCGAGTTCAGCGATCTCGCGAGTTTGTGTTAGGTTAACCACTCTCCCAGTCTTCGGCGAGACCAGAAAAATATCCCACTGCTCGTCGCCATCGTAATCGGACTGATAAGCGATCCATTTGCCATCGGGCGACCAGGCGGGCGAAGACTGGCGCTGGTCGCTGATGGTGAGCTGCACCGGCCATCCACCATCGGCAGGAACGGTCCAGATGTTATTGCGTCCGCTCATGTTCGAGATGAAGGCGATGCTCTGGCCGTCGGGCGACCACGTCGGCCGGCCCACCTGGCGCGTCATATAGAGCTTCTCGATGGTCAGGCTCTTGGGCTCAACCTGGGCATTGGGCGTGCTCTTGATTTGCTTGGGATCGGTGACGGCCTGGGGCGCGGGAAGGGTCTGGGCGGAGGCCGTGCTTTCAAGGACGACGATGCTCATGAGTATGACCATAGCAAAGAGTGAAAAAGTGCGCATAATCGGGATGCCTCGAAATCAAGCAGAAAGTTTAGCAGAGCGCAGTGTGTGACGGGCACGGCGAAGATTACATAGGCCCTCCGCCGCGCTTACGGTTTCGCGTTCTTATGGATTTCCACCGTGCTCCAGCTCTTGTCTGCGGCATGGCAGATTTTTTCAAGCAGGCAATCTACGCACTTGGGCGTGCGAGCGAAGCACAACTTACGTCCGTGCCAGATGAGCTGGTGGGCGAACAGAATCCACCTCTCGCGGGGAATAATGCGCATCAGTTCCTGCTCGATTTTTTGCGGGTCGGTCTGTTTCGTGAGCTCCAGGCGGCGTGCAATGCGGGTGACGTGCGTGTCGACCACAACTCCTTCGGCGATCTTGAACCACGTGCCCAGGACTACGTTTGCGGTCTTGCGAGCGACTCCGGGAAGGGTAAGCAGATCCTTCATATTCAAGGGAACCTGCCCGCCGAAGTCTCCGACGATTTTCCGGGCCGCGCCCACGACCGATTTCGACTTGTTTCGGAAGAAGCCGGTGGAGCGGACGTCGGGTTGAAGCTGTTCTGGTTCCAGGGCAGCGAACGCTTCGACGGTGGGATATTTTCGAAACAGCTCAGGCGTGACGCGGTTCACATTGATGTCCGTGGACTGGGCAGAGAGGATGGTCGCGACCAGCAACTCCCAGGCGCTAGTATGGGTCAGCGCACAAGTCACGTCAGGGTAGAGTTGGTCGAGGTGCTTGAGAATTTCTGCGATACGGTCAGGCGCGACGGGATTGTAGGCTTTGCTCTTGGCAGCCTTTGACGATCCGGCTTTCATGGTTGAGCCAGCCTTGGTTGCGACCACGGCTTTGCCTCGGCTCGGAGGAGCGGGAGCGGCCCCCCGACTGTCTCTACCTCGATCTGGCTGCGGGCGAGTTCTCACGGGCGAGGGCGCCCGCGCCACACGATCTTGACGTCCGGTGCGAGCGGGTCGGCGCGGAGCTGTGCCACGGGGCATGAGGGCCATATTTTAGCAGAGCAGAAGAAACAGCAATTTTTCGATTTTCGATTCCCGATTTGCCCTCAGTCTTGGACGACCACACCCGACCGGGAGGCGGACCCCGGCAGTCGGCCAGGACTGTCCTCGGTAACTGGGGTAACTGGTCGGCCAATTGACGGGCTGGGATTGAACGGGTAGGCTGAGAGCAATCCTTCAACTGCAAGGACGCAATCGTGGCTGTGAACTCCATCCAACTTGGGCAAGTGTGGCGCAACGACACCGACGGCCAGGATTACCTCGTCACTAAGGTCTACAGCGAAGTGTTCAGTCAGTATGCCATGTTGCGGCCAGCCGGCATCACCGCGCCCGATGCGCCGACCGTTCGGATCAAAGTGGCTAAGAGCCCTCAAGGCGCGGGGCTGCCGGGGTACACGTTTACCCAGGAAGGCTCGTTCTAAGCGACTTCTGAGCGGAGCCCTGATCCACCGGCCGATTTCCAGTACACTGAACTCTGATCTCGAAACCCTCAACCACAGAGGGCACAGAGGATCACAGAGGAAAACCACCAGAGGACACTAAGGAACACGAAGGGCTCTCATGCTTCGTGTTCCTTAGTGTCCTTCGTGGTCTAGCAGCTTTTTATTTATGACAGAAAAGATTTTTGTTGCGCTCTTTGGGTTCATTAATTCCGTGATCAGCACGACCGGCTATGGCGGGATTGTGCTGCTCATGGCGATTGAGTCGGCGTGTATCCCATTGCCGTCGGAGCTGATCATGCCGTTCGCCGGTTATCTGGTCTACTCCGGAACATTCAAGCTTCTGTGGGTGGCGACGGCGGGGGCGATCGGCTGTAATCTCGGATCGCTGGTGGCCTATGAGATCGGGTTTTATGGGGGGCGCCCGCTGGTGGAGAAGTATGGACGCTGGATTCTGATGGGCAAACGCGAGCTCGAGTGGGCCGACCGGTTCTTCGCCCGCTGGGGATACCTGGCGGTATTTGTGGGTCGGCTGCTGCCGGTGATTCGCACCTTCATCGCGCTGCCGGCGGGAGTCGCGCGCATGCCGCGCGGACGCTTTCACCTCTATACCTTTCTCGGATCGTGGCCGTGGTGCCTGGGCCTGGCGTATCTCGGAATGAAGCTAGGCGAGAACTGGCGCGAGATGGGGAAGTACTTCCACAAGTTTGATGCCGTAATCGGACTCGTGCTGGTGGCGGGAGTGGCTTGGTTTGTTTGGAGTCACTGGCAGAATCGGTTGCCGGCGGCTGATTAAGCGTTCGTCATCGATGGGGCTGGGCCCACTGCGACGCCAAGATCTGCCATATGACGATCTGCCACAGGCCGTTGCGCTTCTCGACTACATCCAGGTAAACGTTCCGCACGGGGAAACGTCGTCCACCTTGCTCGACCGTGTCTTCTTCCCAGCCGTGGACGAGGGCTACGTCTTCACGCAGCAGGCGAATGGGGTGGCCGGTGGAGGTCATCGAGATGTAGCGGATCTTGCCGGACTTGATTTGGTGCTGGTCGCTGTCCACTGTATCTAGTTCCACCGAGACGTCCCCAGAGGCTTTGCTTCGAACCTCTCTGCGTCTCTTTTTGGTAGTGTACAAGCTGACATTTACGAGGAGGTTCCGTGATTCGAATATCGCGCGTTTTTGTGCTGCTCCTGTTCTTCTCCATGACTTTGCCCATCGTCTCCCGCGCACAGGCTCCAACCTCAGAAAAACCCTTTGTGGTGGAGTATTACTACAAGGCGAAGTGGGGGCATGCGGATGAATTTCTGAAGCTGTTCAAGAAGAATCACTATCCGGTGCTAAAAAAAGAACTGGAGATGGGACGCATCGCCAAGGTCTCGATGGAACAGCCGCGCTATCACACTACGGAAGACGGACGGTGGGATTTTCGCGTGACCATTGTCTTCAAGAATGCGACCGTGGCCAATGAACCGTTCGATGAAGCGGCTGTGCAGAAGCAGATGTACCCCGACCAGGAGACTTTCCAGCGCGAAGAGCAGCGGCGCTTCGAAATTCTCGACGGGCATTGGGACTTGCCGGTAAAGACGGTCGATCTGGAAGCGAAGCTCTGAGCGGCCAGCAACACTTGAATCGCAGAGAACCGAGACCACGCTGAGTAAGTCAAAGTCGGATCTACTAGAACGATGCAGCAGCGGCGCAAAAGATGTTAAACACCTGTAACAATTCCGCGGGGAATCCTTTATCGCGGTCATCAAAATTTGGAATTAGACAGAGGGTTGAGAAGGCCCATACTCTAGACTATGCACCCGTTCACACCTGTTGAGGACTCACACGTTGAGGTGCTGCACGAGATTGGCGTCCGTCTAGCCACGGCGGACGGATTCCGCGAAGTTTTGAGCCGCGTTGTCCATTTTGCCTCCGTACTGGTGAAGTGCGATTCCTGCCTGATTTACGTTCTGGAGGTGGTATGGCTCAGATTGAGTGGAGAACAACTTGATCAGGAGAATTGCAATACCGCGTCTGGGCGGCATGCAACAGCATGCTTCGCGCGACCAGCTGCAGAGCTGGTAGCGAAGTGATTTCGAGTATGGGACAAGTGCGCGGCGGAGTCCAACGCAAAGAATTCATAGAAGCTATCTAACGCGCGAGCGTGACTGCGGTAGCGGGGGGCTGATCAAGTCTTCCCGTCCAGTACTCGTGGAGTACCGTTGAAACGACTTTCTGTGCGTTGGACCGCTCTCGTTTGCAAAAGCCCTCCCGGTACGAGAACATAAACAGTTTGCAAACCTATCTTGGTTCGAATAAGGAAGCAGCCGACCATTATGGCGACAAGGAAGAAGTCCGCAAAGGCGGCGAGTAAGACATCAGCAAACTCAGCATTCAGCGCAAAAACGGCGCGCGTGGAAATGAAAGCTGAGCGCCAGGCTCGGACCGAGCCCAATGGTGGCGGCACCATCCAATCGGCGAAAGGGAAGCTGGGAGTAATGATTCCCGGCATGGGCGCGGTGGCGACGACTTTCGTGGCTGGCGTCGAAGCGATCCGCAGGGACCTGGCGAAGCCGATCGGGTCGCTTACCCAAATGGGCACGGTGCGGCTGGGCAAGCGTACCGAAGGACGGTCACCCAAAATCAAGGAATTCGTGCCTCTGGCCGGACTTGATGACCTGGTCTTCACCGGCTGGGACATCTTTGAGGACAACATGTACGAAGCGGCCTCGCATGCCGGCGTGCTCGACTACAGGTTGCTGGAGCGGTTGAAGCCGTTCCTTTCGTCCCTGAAGCCGCGGGCGGCAGTCTTCGATCACAATTACGTGAAACGGATTAATGGACCCAATGTCAAGAAGGGCAAGACGAAGATGGATTTGGCCGGGCAGTTGCGCGACGATATCCGCGACTTCAAAAAGACGAGTGGAGCGAGTCGTCTGATCACGATGTGGTGTGGCTCGACCGAGTCCTACATCGAGCCGACGACTGCGCATCAGTCGGTGAAGGCATTCGAAAAGGCACTCCGCGAGAACGATGAGATGATTGCGCCCTCCATGATCTATGCGTATGCGTCGCTGATGGAGGGTGTCCCTTTCGCCAATGGCGCTCCGAATTTGACCGTGGATCTGCCGGTGATGCTGGAATTGTCCCGGAACAACGAAGCTCCCATCTGCGGCAAGGACTTCAAGACTGGTCAGACGCTGATGAAGACCGTGCTTGCGCCGGCGTTCAAGGCGCGACTACTGGGTCTGAGCGGGTGGTATTCGACCAATATTCTCGGCAATCGCGACGGGGAAGTGCTTGACGATCCTGGTTCATTCAAAACTAAGGAAGAATCCAAGCTGGGAGTACTGGAGCACATTCTTCAGCCGGCGTTGTATCCCGAGCTGTACGGGAATATATTCCATAAGGTGAGGATTAACTATTACCCGCCACGTGGTGATAACAAAGAGGGATGGGACAACATAGACATCTTCGGATGGCTCGGCTATCCGATGCAGATCAAGGTTGATTTTCTGTGCCGCGACTCGATTTTGGCGGCGCCCATTGTGTTGGACCTGGTGCTATTCCTTGACCTCGCCAAGCGCAGCTCTGAACTGCGCGGCCTCGGCATTCAGGAGTGGTTAAGCTTTTACTTTAAGTCTCCCATGACGCCACCGGGGCTGTATCCGGAGCACGATTTGTTTATTCAGTCGATGAAGCTGAAAAACACGTTACGGCATTTGAAGAACGAGCCGCTGATTACGCATTTGGGGTTGGAGTACTACGACTGAGATTCCGCGCACCTTTCCGGCGTTGCTATGCGACCTGCGGGCGTGATAGTATGACCATGGTCATATCGAGGTGACCATATGAAGACCATGGCCGCTGGCCAATTCAAAGCGCGCTGCCTGCAGGTGATGGAAACGGTGCGCACCACTCGTGTCCCCCTCCTGATCACTAAGCGCGGCAAGCCCGTGGCCAAGCTGGTGCCGCCAGATGAAGCACCAGCTCACATCATGGGCCGCCTTGCCGGGAAGATTG
>WNGJ01001144.1_pt1 | contig 25636 bp, 12 predicted proteins | sample 5400611 | NCBI WGS metagenome assembly WNGJ01 (sample SAMN13153375, study PRJNA577476) | soil metagenome | isolation source: 40 cm soil or saprolite under Garry oak tree replicate 1 | place: USA:California | collected 2016-06-15
CCGCGCTGCCGCACTACGAGCCGCGCGAGGGCGCGGACCGCCGGCTCGAGGCGGGCCAGGTCGTGCTGCTCGACCTGTGGGCAGGCCCCGCGAAGGGGACGGTGTTCGCGGACCAGACGTGGATGGCGTTCACGGGGCGTGCGCCGGACGCGGAGATCCGTCGGGTCTGGGACACCGTGCGGCGGGCGAGGGATGAGGTAGTGGAGCGGTTGCGAGAAACATGGGGACGGGGGACGGGGGACGGGGGACACCTGTCCGGCGCCGACCTCGACGACGTCGCCCGGGGGGTGATCCGCGCGGCGGGGTACGCTGAGCAATTCGTGCATCGTACCGGGCACTCGATCGACCGCGAGCTGCACGGCAGCGGCCCCCACCTGGACAACTTCGAGACCGCCGACACCCGGGAGCTGGTCGCGGGGGTCGGGTTCTCGGTGGAGCCGGGGATCTACCTGCCTGGCCGGTTCGGAATGCGGAGTGAAATCAACGTGTTTCTCGCCGAAACCGGACCTCTAGTGACGCCCCCAGCGCCGCAGGAAGCCCTGCTGCTGGTGTGAACCGGGGGGCCGGGGGGGGCTTGCGGGGTGCGGGAACGGGGCACATTTTCGCCGCGCCCAAGCTGGCTTGACGAGCGTTGGGATCGCGGCCAGCTTCTAGAACAGTTGGCCAATAAACAATCACCGAATCTGACCACACAGATCGAGGTGATGCCGTGTCGTCGTCCCCGGTTGTCCCGCAGTCCACATCATTAATTGTTTTTCCGCATCTGGAGGATGTGTCCATGACGCATCGTGTGCGAGGCGCCTTCGGTCGCCTGTTCGCGCTCGGCATCGGGTCCGCGGTGGCGTTGCTCTGCGCCGCCGGTCCGCTCGCCGCGCAGGAAGCCACGGGCAAGATCGAGGGCACGGTGACGGATCAGGCGGGTGCACCGATCGCGAACGCCCAAGTGACGATGGTCGGGACGGCGTTCGGTGCGCTGACGAGCGACAAGGGCTACTACTTCATGAACAACGTCCCCGCGGGCACGTATACGATGCGGGCGAAGTTCATCGGGTACACGGCGTCGGAGGTGCAGGGGGTGCGCGTGCTGGGTGGGCAGACCATCACGCAGAACATCAAGCTGACGCCGTCGGCGGTCGCCATCGGGCCGGTCGTCGTGGAGGCGGCCGCGAACCCGGTGGTGCCGCGCGATCAGGTCACCTCCAAGACGATCATCCACGATATCTCCTCCCTCCCCATCGATGACCCCCGCCAAATCGTCGCCCTCACTCCCGGAGTCGTGGAGTCGGGCAACGCGAACGGTCTGGTGTTGCGGGGCGGGCGCCCTGGCGACGCCAACGTTTACGTCGACGGCGCCCCAGTGCGGAGCACGGGGTACGGCCGGCAATTCCTGCAGGTCGCAACGAACGCCGTGGAAGAGGCGTCCGTGACGACCGGGGCCCTGGGCGTGGACTTCGGCGACGCGCAGTCCGGCGTCATCTCCTATACGACACGATCGGGCGGGCAGAGCTTCAAGGCATCCGCGTCATACGACACCGACGAGCCGTTCGGCAGCGGCGTCAGCAACGGCCTCAACCGCATTGAGGGATCGGTCGGCGGGCCCGTGCCCGGCGTCAAGAATCTGTCGTTCTTCGCCTCCAGCGTCGTGCAGGGGAGGTCGTCGTGCGGCGTGCTGCAAGGTGGCGCGTGCATCGGGAGCGCCCTCGGGCAGGATACCGTCCCGACATTCTTCCTCGGGGGGCTCGATACGACGGTAACGGTCATCAAGTCCGACGGCAGCGGCACGCAGTCCGTGGCGATTCCCAAGTGGGTGCAGTTCGGGGGGCAGTGTGACGCCGCGAATAACTACGGCTTCGCATGCCAGGGCGCTCGGTTCCCGCTGAACTGGAATACCCTCACGCAGCTGCAAGGCAAGCTCGCCTACAGCTATGGCAACGGCTCCAACGTGTCCATCACGGGGGTGTCCGGGGGCAACGCGCTCCGCAACTACCCTGGGGGCCTGACGCGGAACGGTGGCAACAGTCCAGCGAGCAACATCGCCGACCCGGCGCTCTACACCGGCACGCACACCTGGAGCAAGCTCGGGGTGCTCAACTGGAACCACTCGGTCTTCAAGGCCGCCGAGCATCAGCTCGCGTTGAACGTCAACCTGTCGTGGGCGCAGGACAATCGCATCACGGGCCGGCTCGACCCGACGTACGAGCTCTCGACCCGGAACCCGACCGGTGGGATTTCCCTCAAGGAGATGCAGTTTACCGGCTTCGGCGACCTCCCCTTCCCCATCACGGACGACATCATCGCGAACGTACGGCTCAACCAGGGACTGCGAATTCCGTACATCGGGCGCTCCGATCTCCTCTCGAGCCAGCCGTACCGGATGAACCCGTACGGCCTGTCCTCGTCAGAAGGGTGGAACACGGTAGGTGTGGATGACGGCCGCGCGATGACACTGTACCACGAGAACCGCACTCGGGCGTTCGCCCAGCTCGACTGGCAGGCGAATCGCTATCACCGCTTCAACTTCGGGGGGGAATACAAGAAGAGCGACCTCTCGTACTGGAGCGGCGCCCTGTCGGACGAGATCTTCCTCGTCTCCTATGCCGGCAAGCCGTACACCGCGGCGTTGTGGGGCGCCGATCGCCTCGATCTCGGCGACGTGGTCATCGAGCTCGGGGTGCGCTGGGACGAGATGAACGCCGAAGCCGAGTTCCCCAATACGCCCGGGAAGATCTCCTCGAACCCGCTGTGGAGCAAGCAGGCGGCGACGAACGCCGACTCTCTCGCGGCCTCGATCGCGCGGGTGTTCACGCCCGCGGCGACGCACTGGCTGCTGTCGCCGCGCCTCCGCGTCTCTTTTCCGATCACTGAGCGTACCGACTTCCGGCTTTCCTACGCCCATCAGGTCAACACCCCCGAGTTCAACACGCTCCTGAGCGGGACGAACAACGATCTCGCGTTCACGAACACGAACGACTTCTTCGGCCAGGACATCGGCTTCGGGAAGACGATCCTGTTCGAGTTCGGGGTGCGCCATGCGTTCTCGAAGGACCTGGTGCTCGACGTGTCGGCGTACAACAAGGACGGCGTCGCGAATCCCGCATATCGGATCGAGACCGTGGACGATCCCTCGAACCCGGGCGCGACGATCAATGTGAACGTGCTGCGCAGCGCCGACTTCGGGTGGGCGCGGGGGATCGACGTCAACTTGATCCGCCGCGTGGGCAACTGGCTCAATGCCTCGCTGGCGTACACGCTGCAATTCTCACGCAGCACCGGGTCGGACCCGTTCTCGTACCTGCGTACGTCGGGGCGCCAATTCTATTCGGCCCTGAACACCCAGGTGCCCCCGCCCGAGCAGCCGCTGCCCACCAACGACAACCGGACGCACAACGTCGTGGCGTCCATGTCGATTGCCGTGCCTGCGGACTGGCAACGGGGCACGACCATCGGTGCCGTGCTGCGGGACGTGGGCGTGTTCATCACGGGCCGCGCGGTGAGCGGCTTGCCGTACACGCGTCTCGGCAACACCGGACAGGGCCAGACGGCGCCGTTCGAGAACTATGGGCTCACCGGCGTCGGGGTGGAGCCGATCAATTCTTCGACGATGCCGTGGACCAAATTCGTCGACCTGCGGCTGAATAAGGGCATCAAGGCCGGGCGGGTCGACTGGACGTTGTTCGCGGACGTCCGCAACCTCTTCAACTTCAAGAACGTGATCTCCCTGTTCACCGAGACCGGGGATGTCACAAACCCGCTCAATCGGTCCAACCAGATCCAGTCCGAGAAGTCGACGCTGCTCAGCGAAGCGACGCAGAACAGCGCGTACAACGTCGCCACCGGCAACGTGATCCTGAACGGTACCGGTGGCGCCAAGGCGTGCGGCAACTGGAGCGGCGATGCCGGCCCGGTGGATTGCGTCATGTTACGACGGACCGAGGCCCGCTGGGGCAACGGCGACGGCATCTTCACCGCGGACGAGCAGACCCGGGCGCTCAATGCTTGGTACGACTCGTTCAACGGGGTGCAGGCGTACTATGGCTCGCCGCGCCAGATCCGCATCGGCGCGGAACTGACCTTCTGAGGCGACGGTCGGGATCTTCACTCGAGGAATGATCATGCGCTTACCATCGTACACTCGCGCTGCAGCGGCCGTCCTCGGCCTCGCGCTCGGCACTGTGCCCCTGATCGTGGCTCCCGCGCTGGCGAGGCCGAGCGACGCGGCCCGGCGGCGCGCGTTCAACCTGTTCGCCGTGCCGATCGAGATCTTGCAGGTGAACAACATCTTTTGCCCCGTGTCGAACCGCGGCAAGGTGTGCGTGAACCAGAACGACAACCCGGTGCTCGAAGGCGGGTTCTGGCCGCGCGGCACGCCCGACAGCTACATCTACAACTCCGGGCTGCAGTTCGGCGGCATCATCGCGAGCAGTCCCTTCACTGGCGGTACCGCCGATACCGTGGGTGTGTACTTCATGGACCCGCGGGGCAGCCAGTTCGAAGGCGAGGGCGTGACCAACGTCTACAACTCGGCCAACACGGGCGACGCGGCCGCCTGGCCCAACGGCGCGATCACGCGCGACGCGAGCCTGTTCAACGCCGTGCTCCTTGGGAAGAACTTCGTATCGCAGCAGGACGTCTGGGTGCGCGTATGGGACGGGAACCCGGCACTTTCCATCGGAGGATCGCATCCCCTGGGGCTGCTCGTGGAAGAACGGGGGATGGCGTGGAACTTCCCGACCGGGAACGAAGACATCATCTACTTCATCTACACGATCTACAACGTCTCCGCGTCGAACCCTGCGAAGTACAACAATCCGACCATCGATCCCGCCGTTCAGTCGGAGATCGCGGCGGTTGGAGCGCAGTTCAAGGCGCTGAACGACCAGCACTACGGCATCACCATCCCCGCCGACGGCTACACGATCAACAACGCGTTCCTCGCGTTCTTCGAGGACTGCGACGTGGGCAACGGGTCAGGGCAGAACTACTCCAACGCCGACTTCGTGTTCAACTTGAGCTTCTGCTGGAAGAGCGACTTCGACGAGCCGCTGTTGACGTATCCGAGCGGCATCTTCTCGCCGCCCCTGTTTTCAGGGATCGGGTTCACCGGCGTGAAGTACCTGCTCTCCCCCAAGGGTGACAACGGCAAGGAGCTCGGGCTGACGCTGTACTCGAATACCGGCAACCCCACGAGCTCGGGCGGCGCCGGCTACATCGACCCGCGCGGCGGCAAGCAGCTGTACCGGTATCTCTCGGGGACGTCGAGCCCCGCGGCAGGCGACAACTCCTGCACCAATCAGGGCCAGCAGCTGCAGCTGCGGTGGTGCTTCCTGTTCCAGACGCCGGTAGACGCGCGGTTCTTCATGTCCTCCGGGCCGTTCACGCTTCCAGCGGGCGAGGCCCGGACTATTGCGGTGGCGTACATTCAGGCCGCGGCGCTCGCCGCGCCACTGACCGGGCCGTGCAGTCCCGGTCCTGGGGCGAACTGCCAGGCGGGCCCCCCCGCGAACCCGGGCAATCTCGTGTCGGGCCCCGATTCCGTGCGCACGATCGATCGGGCGACGGGATGGGTCAGCTTCGCGGACACGAAGACCCCCACGGATACGATCACGCAGGACGAGGTGACCACCGTCCCGCGGACGCTCCTCAACAAGGCCATCGTGGCGCAAACGGTCTTCGACAACAAGTTCCTGCTGCCGTTCTCGCCCGACCAGCCGGAGTTCTACGTGATCCCTGGGAACGGGAGCGTGAGCGTGGTGTGGCGCCCGAGCAAGACGGAAGCAACCGGCGATCCGTATTTCGAGGTCGCGTCGGACCCGACGTCGACCCTCTACGACCCGAACTTCCGACGCTACGACGTCGAGGGATACCGGGTCTATCGCGGGCGGTCGCCGAGCAACCTGCAGCTTATCGCGCAGTTCGACTACGCGGGTACGACCATCCGGGATTATGTCGGTGGGTTGGCGTACCCGGGCAACTGTGCGCCGGAGTTGGGCGTGCTCGACGATTGTCCGGCCGACTTCCCCACGAACTTCCAGCCGGGGCTGTCCGGACCGGTGGACCCGACGACATTCGCCGATCAGGCGCTTGCGGGGAACGTCGTGCAGGTGAAGCTGTCGCAGGGTCCGAGGATTCAGGAGACCGGCGGGAGGGTGCGGATCCTCAACGCCGACACGGCCGTCACGGGCGGAGGGTCTGGCAAGACGGCGCTCGTGGATAATGGCGTCCCGCTCGCCTTCACGGACAACGGCGTCAAGAACTCCTTCACCTACTACTACGCGGTCACGGCGTTCGACGTGAACTCGTACCAGTCGGGGCCGAGCTCGCTCGAGTCGCCCAAGACGACGCTCAAGACGGCGACACCGCGGGCGCCATCGGCCAATGCCTTCGCGGCCGCAGGACCGCTGACCCTGGCGCTCGTCGACAAGGACGGAAACACCCTGAACCCCAAGGCGGCCGAGCCGACCATCGACGCCACCAACGGGACGTTCTCCGGCCCCGCGGTCCCGACGGGTCGGTTCCAGGCGCTCGGCGCCGCGGTGTTCGCCGATCAGCTGATCGTGCCGAATGCCAAAGCGTATCTGCGCATCGATTCGGTGACGCCCGGGTTCCAAGTGGCCAGCTACTACCTCACCGGGCTCGGTTCGCTGCCGACGACGAGCCAGTTCGGGCCCGACGGCCTGCTCGAAGGCAGCGTGACATTCGGCCCGGCGGGCGCGGTCATTCCGGCGGACACGAACCTCGCGAAAGCGAAGGGGCTCGGGTCCGTGCCGTTCTCCGCGCAGTTCAACGGGCAGGTGGTCGTGGGCCCGACAACCGAAACGTCAAAGGACATCGACTGGCACACGCCCTGCAATGGGACGTTCTTCGACTCGATTCCGGGGATGACGGCTGACGGAGGCTCCCGCTGGTTCGACGGGTCGAACGAGACGATGGCTGACCCAACGCTCGGGTTTGCAGCACACGGACAGATCACGGGCGTAACGACGATCTACCGCCCGTTCGGCGGCTCCGGGGCGTGCTCGTCCGATCCTAATAACTCCGCGGATCTGTTCCGCCGCTTCGACCAGGTGACCCGTCTTCTGTTCCGAGCAGCGGATATAAAGTTCTATTGGGGCTCGACGCCTGGGACGGTGGACTCCGTGCTGGATGTGACGCATCACGTCTTGGTGCCCTTCAGCCCGCAGAACCGCGCGTCCTACGGATTCCGGAGCGACGTGGTCGGCACCGGCGTCGGTACCGTGACGGCGCCGAACGGCATCGTGTCGTACCACGACTTTCTCGACGGCGCCTGCCTCCCCGACGCCTCGGGCATCAATAACGCGGGGTGCGAGACGCGCGGTTACGTCAGCTCGGCCACGCTGGGCCCGGTCGACGCCACCGGCGATGGCGTGTCCGACGGCAACGGGTTCGGGTTGTACGTCAACGGCGAGCCGTTCATCTTCCTGACGGCCGCGCTCCCCGTGAAGCCCGCGGTCTGGACCGTGCGGACCTATTTCGGCCTGGTGTCCAAGAGCACGGGGTCTTACAAGTACACGTCGGTGCCGTCGAACGCGCCCGTGCCGGGCTTGCGCCTGGCGGCCACGACATCCACGGCCGCCGTGCTCGACAGCACCGCCACCGACGACTCCATCCTGGCGCACGTGCACACGGTGCCGGACCCCTACTATGTAACGAACGCCCTCGAAGTCTCGCCAAACCAAAAGGTGCTCAAGTTCGTCAACCTGCCGTCGCGCTGCATCATCCGTATCTACTCGACCAGCGCGATCCTCGTCCGCGTCATAACCCACGACGACCCGACGGGGGGCGGTGAAGCAGACTGGAACCTGCGGAATCGCAACCAACAGTTCGTGGCTTCCGGCGTGTACTTCTATCACGTCGAGGCTGCGAACGGCAAGACGAAGGTCGGCCGGTTTACCGTCGTCAACTTCGCGCCGTGAGGGTCACTCTCATGAGAAACTTCGTACACGGTGGTCTCCGCGCGGTCGCGGTGGCGGCGGTACTCTGCGTTCCGGCAGCCGCGCAAACCACCACCCAAGACAACACCGGCTTCGGCACCAGCTCAGCCGAGTTCCTGTTGTTCGGTGCCGGGGCACGTGGCACCGCCTTGGGCGGCGCCGTCGCGGCCCTTACGACCGACGTGACCGCGCTCTACTACAACCCTGGAGACCTGGCGCAGATCTCGGGGCCCGGAGCCATGGTGTCGAGCTACAGCTACATCGCGGACACCCGCTACTCGTGGGCGGGGCTCGCTTTCCCGATGGCGGGCGGCGCGCGTGCCCTTGGCGTCAGTGTCGGGACGTTCGGCTTCGCCGATCAGCCCGTCTACACGTTGGCTCAACCGGATGGGACCGGGGAGACGTACTCGGTGGCGGAGACGTTCATCGCGGGGACGTACTCCCAGAACTTCTCCGACCGCTTCTCCGCCGGGTTCACGGCCAAGTTGATCTCCGACAAACTCGGCAAGACGAGCGCCACCGGGTTCGCGGTGGACTTCGGGACCAACTTCCACGCCAGCGTGGGCCAGCGCCCGATCCGCGGCGCGTTCGTGATCCAGAACCTCGGCACCACCTTGAAGCATAGCGGTGCCGGACTGGACGAAACCGTACTGCGCGAGCCCCCCTCGGGTGTGCAAGACGTACCCCAGCAGCCGCAGCAGGCATCGCTCAAGACCTCCGGGTGGAGCCTGCCGGTGTTGTTCCGCGTGGCGGTGGCGTTCGACGTGGTGACGCTGGCGCAGCAGCGCCTGACGCTGATGGGTGAGTTCAACCAGACGAACAACGACAAGCCCGGCGCGGGAGGAGGGCTCGAGTATACGGCGTCCAACATCGGGAATTCCGGGTTTTTCATCGCCGGGCGGGGGAGCTACACCTTACAGCCGGCGAACGACCTCGATCCGGGCACGGGCGCCGGGTTCCAGACCCAGTATACGATCGGTTCCGTGTCCAATTACGGGCTGGCGGCTGGAGGCGGGATCGGCTGGGCGCGGAAAGACTTCCGCGTCGGGTTCGACTACGCATACAAGAACCTCGGGCCCCTGGGCGGGACGAGCTTCGTGAGCTTCGGCTTGGGTTGGTAAGGGCGCTGGGGAACGGCGCCGCCGCCGCGCTGTGCGTGGCGCTGGCGACGGGATGGGTGGTGCCGGTGCAGGCGCAGGAGGATACCGCCGTCGGGCTCAGCGCGGTGCGGTTTTACCGCGCGCCGGCCGGTCAGACGCTGGTGCAGCTGTTCTGTCGCATCCCGCTCGCCGGGCTGACTCCTCTCGCGGGGGTCCGAGGGCAGGCGGCGTACCGGGTGGGCCTGTCGGTGCGCGACAGCAGCGGGCTGGAACTGCTCCATCGCTCCTGGGCCGAGATGGTCGACGCGTCGCTGGCGAGCGCGCCGGGCGCCACAGGGGGCGTGCATTTCCAGTTCGCAGTGCCGCCCGGACGTTACCTGGTGGACGCGACGGTCGCGGATTCAGGGAGCGGTCGCGTACGCGGGCAGCAGGTGGGCGTGCGGGCCTTCGCCGCGGCCCCGGAGGTGTCGGATCTCCTGGCCGCGCAAGGGCTGCGGCGTGGGGAGGCGAGCGACACGACGCCGCGCGCCGGAGAGTTCCGGATGGGCTCGCTCTTTCTTGAGACGTCCGGATGGACCGTCGCGACGCCGGAACGAGCCCAGGTCGGTTATTACCTGGAGCTGTACGCGGCGCGGGCGGAGACCGTGTCGGTCGGATCGCGCGTGCTCGACGCCGCCGGCAAGCAGCTCGCGGCGGCGGCGCCGCAGCAGGTGTCGGTGCCGCGGGGCGGTGGGGCGACGAGCCAAACGCTCGACCTGAGCGGCCTGCCCCCGGGCGATTACCGCCTGCTGGTCGATGTGCGGACGCCCGACTCGGCCGTGCTGCGCGAGGCCGCGTTCACGATGACCGGCTTCGGCCGCGGGCCGGGCGCGGTCTCCGGGCCCGGGGCGGAGATCGACTCGCTGGTGCGCTTGTCCGAGGCGCAGCTCGACTCGATGTACGGGCCGCTCGAGTATCTGCTCGATCCCACGGAGCGCGGGGTGTACCCGGGGCTCACGGTGGACGGCAAACGCACGTTCTTGCGCGCGTTCTGGGTCAAGCGGGACCCGACGCCGGGCACGGCGCGGAACGAGTTCGAAGAGACGTTTTACCGCACCGTGCGGGATGCGGGCGTGCGGTTTCGCGAGCGGGGTGGGTCGGCCGTCCCGGGTTGGCACACCGATCGCGGACGGATCTTCATCGTCTACGGCGCGCCGGACGAGGTCCTCGATCGGGGACAGGCTGGGAGCTCACGACCGTATCAGGTGTGGAAGTACACGGGAAGGAAGGCGCACAGGTTCATCTTCCTCGACACGACGTCGTCGGGGAGCTACGTGCTGATATGGACGGACGAGCGCCGGGAGCCCTCGCGCCCCGACTGGCAGGAGCTGTTGGGGCCCGAAGCCCTGGACGACGCGCTGCGGTTTTAGGCGCGATCTCGAGACCCGTAAGCGAGGTGAGTATGCTGCTACGTCTATCAGGTCGAATCGGGGTGGTCGCGACGCTCGCTGCCGCGGCGGCGTGCAAGGGTGACCCCACAGCCGACGGCGTGGGGACGCCCGTGGCGATCCAGGCCGCCCTTGCGTCGCTGAACGTCAGTATCGGCAGCTCGGGACTGGTCGCTGCCAGCGTTGTGGACGTCCGCCAGAACCGGGTCGAGGCCTCGATCGCGTTCGCCACGTGTGATGCCGCGATCGCGACCGTCACTGCCGACACGAGCTACCACCCGGTGCCTGCGACGTCCGCACGGGCGGTGGTCACGAGCGTCCTCTCCGGAACCACCTGCCTCGTGGCCTCGAGCGGCGGATTGACGCCGGACACGGTGGTGGTCATCGTGGTCAAGGCTGCTCCCACGGTCGTGACCCACACGAACCTGCCGAGCGGGGCGACCGCTTTCGTCCTGGGGGCGGGGCTGAGCGATACCGTCAGGGTGAGCGGCGGGTTTGGCACGCTGACCGGCACGGTCACGCTCAACCTGTATGACAACACGCAGGCTACCTGCGCGGCCTCGCCCCGATACACCCAGACGTTCACACTCAGCGGCCCCGGGCCGGGATTCCTGTTCGCGAACACCCCATTTACCTCGGACAAGGTGGGGACCTGGCGCTGGCAGGCCGTGTACAGCGGGAATGCGAATAACAAGACCGTGACGAGCGCATGCACCGGCAGCGCGGCGACGGGGATCTTCGTGGTCAAGGCCGGTACCACGATCTCGACCACCGCTTACCCGACAACTGTCACCGGGCGGGTCACCCTGACCGACACGGCCACACTCGGCGGCGGTACGACGACGCCAGCGCCGAAGGGAACGATCGCCTTCCAGCTGTTCGATCCCAGCCAAACGACCTGCGTCGGGATTCCGCACTTCGTTGACTCGGTCGAAGTGGACGCGGGGGCTGGGAAATACGCGACGGCGGGTTTCAAGCCGGACACGGCAGGCACGTGGCATTGGGTTGCATCCTATACGGGCGACAGCATCAACAGCGAAGTAGCAAATGCCTGTAATGCCGAGGCGGTCGTCGTGAACCGCGCGGTGACCACGCTCGCGACCAGTGCGAACCCGACGGCCGCGACTGTGGGGGATACGCTCAAGGATGGGGCCACCGTCAGCGGAGGTTCGGGTCCCACGGGCACGATCGCCTTCAAGTTGTTCGGTCCTGCCGACGCGACGTGCAGTGGTACGCCCGCCTTCACGAACACCGTGACGGTGACTGTGAACGGCACGTACGCCACGTCCAAGGGGTTTAAGTCGAATGCCTCAGGGACCTGGCACTGGACGGCCACGTATAGCGGAGACGCGATCAATCAGGGGAGCGCCACGTCGTGTGCTAGCGAGCCAGTGGTGGTCTCGCCCTAGCCGGACCGAAGTGATCGGGGGGAGCGGCGCCCGCGGATCCCACGGGCGCCGCGCGTTTTTCGGAACCACGGTCGCCGTCCTCGGTCGCGTCGCAGGCCTAATCCTCGCCGTAAGCGCCAGCGCCCGCGGTGCGCCGGCGCAGGCCGATTCGAGCCCGGCGCCTCCCGCCGACCGGTTCGCGAACCTCGCGGAAGGCCAGCTCGACAGCGTCTACGGGCCGGTCGCCTACCTCATGCGCCCCGATGAGCGCGGGATCTATCCGGGTCTGACGGTCGCCGGGAAGCGCACATTCCTTCGCCAGTTTTGGGCGCGGCGCGATCCGACGCCGGGCACGCCCAGGAACGAGGCAGAGGAGACCTTCAATGCCCGGATCGCCGTCGTGAACCGCAAGTTTCGCGAGCGGGGAACGGATAACGTCCCGGGATGGCGCACCGACCGCGGCCGGATCTTTCTCGAGTACGGGGCCCCCGACATCACCCTCGGTCGGCGGGGCCCGGGCGTCGCCGTCCCGTTCGACGTCTGGAAGTACACGCGCACCAGCAAGGTCCGGAAGTACTGCTTCGTGGACCTGACCGGCTTCGGCAATTACGTGCTCGTGTACTCGAACGACCCGGCGGAGCCGAGCCGGCCGCAGTGGGAGGTACTGATGGGCGAGGAGTATGTGGACGAGGTGCTGAGGTTTTAGGCGGTAAGGGGCGGTAGGAGGCGGTAGGAGGCGGTAAGGGGCGGGAAAATGATACGCGCTGCGTAGCTCCGGTTGGCACTGTGCGATCCGTCCTGGCAACGTCTTGAGAGTGCTACCGTACGAGCGCTTCGCCGCCTGGCAGCGGTGCCACGAGCTGGTACTAGCCGTCTACCGCGTCACGCAGTCGTTTCCGAAGGACGAGCGCTAGGGCTGACCTCCCAGGCGCGTCGAGCGGCGTTCTCCGCGGCAGCGAACATTGCCCGAGGGCTCAGCAAAGCGCGGCCGCCGCGAGTTCCTTCGATACCTCGACATCACGCTCGGCTCTCTCTCAGAGCTTGCATATGCGCTCCGCGTGGCCAACGACCTGAACCTAGTCCCACCAGACAAGTTGAACGAAGTGAATGAGCTCCGCGCCCGTGCCGGATTCCTCACCTGGCGACTGTACGAACGACTCGGAGGGAAACAACGTCCGTAAGCTCACGGTACCGCGCCTTACCGTCTCTTACCGCCCCTTACCGCCTAAAACCTCAGCACCTCGTCCACATACTCCTCGCCCATCAGTACCTCCCACTGCGGCCGGCTCGGCTCCGCCGGGTCGTTCGAATACACGAGCACGTAATTGCCGAAGCCGGTCAGGTCCACGAAGCAGTACTTCCGGACCTTGCTGGTGCGCGTGTACTTCCACACGTCGAACGGGACGGCGACGCCCGGGCCCCGCCGACCGAGCGTGATGTCGGGCGGGCCGTATTCGAGAAAGATCCGGCCGCGGTCGGTGCGCCACCCGGGGACATCATCAGTCCCGCGCTCGCGAAACTTTCGGTCCACGACCGCGATGCGCGCGTTGAACGTCTCCTCCGCCTCGTTCTTGGGTGTGCCAGGCGTCGGATCGCGCTGGGCCCAGAACCGCTGCAGGAATTGCCGCTTGCCGGCGAGCGAAAGGCTTGGATAGATCCCCCGCTCCTCCGGGCGCATCAGGTACACCAGCGGTCCGTACATGCTGTCGAGCTCGGACTCGGCGGCGCGCGCGAGGGAGTTGGGAGCGGCCGTGGGGTCCATCTGTGCCCGGCTCGTTGGAGGGATGAGCAGCGAGGCGAGGACCAGCGACGTCCGACGGGCGATCATGTCATGCGTAGGAACACCAAGCCCCGGGGGTGGTTCCCCCGGGGCCGAGGCAGCCGGCCTGGGTCGAGCTCAAGCACTCATTTGTGCGTGATCGTCCAAAGAAAGTTACGGGGTGCGATCGCCGCGGGTACGGTCGGCTTTGTCGCCTTGCGCTCCAACACAATCACGTGCGTGCCTGTCGCGAACGTCGCGGTGAATGCGGCGGGTCGGGCGGTCTTGCTCGTGTCTACCGCCTGGGGCGACGTCAAGCAGGTCGCAGCGTTATAGGGTGAGGCGCAGGCGAACAGGTTGATGTCGGTCGAGTCAGACGGGTTGCCATCCCAGTCCACAGAGAAGGTCAACTTCGTTGAGGCCGCCACGGTGAACTGGTAGAACATGCACGGTCCCTGCGCCGTGGGTTGGACGCAAGACGCGGCGTTGTTGCCGCCAAACAGCGGCGTGATCATCGGCACTACCTTGCCGGCAGTCGCGGGGAGGGTGAGCACCGGGGCAGTACCGGGAGCGTCGTCCCCGGCCCACACCGAGCCCGTCTGGGTCACCGTCGCCACGCCTTGCACCGCATACCCGACACCGCTCCCCAGATACGTCGGGTACACACCGGCGATGTTCAGGACCCCGGGATCCGAGAACGGCACAATAACGTCGACGGCGTCCACGTCCGCAGTCAGGACGAGCCCCTGGACGCCGCCGCCGAACGTGACGCCCGACACTCCGTCGAGCTTGAGCAGGGTCGTGGAGCCAATCGTGAGCACGGATCCGCCCTGGGGCGTCGTGCTCGAAAGCGTCCCCGGCAACAGCTTGGGGACGAGCAAGACGGTCGTGCTCGTATCGAGCGACCCGGACGTGAACGTCACCGTGGTCGCACCACCGTCCAGCCTGCCGGTCACGAGGAATGCGTGGGTCGCGCCATCCGGGAACGGGCGACTGGTGTCGGGCGCGACCTGCGCAATGGTTACGTCGGCAGACTTGGCCGTCACATCCGCCGCGACCGGGTTCAGCTGCCCATCTCGCACCACGACCACGATCGGCGCGCCGGTCGGGTCGGCGATCAAGGTACTCGGTGTAACGCTCAGCGCCGAAGGTCCATTCCTGAGCGACGACGTCGGGTCGCCCTTGCACGCCCACATCGCAAACGCCATCCCCGAGAGAATCGCCCCGATGCAAAGTCGCGTCATAGTCATTCCCCGCGCATTTTTGTGATCCGGTATCTCAGAAAGTCGCAATCTCTCTTACAGCATCCGGGCTCAACAAATGCTCCCAATCGCCCGGGTTTCGCTCCAGCTTGTCATTCGAGTAGATCAGCGAATAGTTGCCAAGCCGTGTGAAGTCGAGAAACACGAACTTGAGCTCTCGGTTCTTCGTGTACTTCCACGCCTCCCAGGGACGGTCGGCTCCCGTCTGGGGCTCGCGCCGCACGTCGTCGGGCTCCCCATACCGGATGAAGACTCGTCCGCGGTCGGTCCGCCACCCCGGCACTCCAGCCACCGCACCCTCGCGGAAGCGCCGGTTCGCTTCCTCGATCCGCCGGTAGAACGCCGTCTCCGTCTCGTTCTCCGCGGAGCCGGGCGTCGGGTCGCGCCGCCGCCAGAAGTCCCGCAGGAATCGCTGCTTCCCCTCGAGAGTCAGACCGCTGTACACGTTCAGCTCTCCCGGCTGTCCGAGGTACGAGAGCGGCGCGAACATCGAATCCAACTGCGCTTCGGTCGCGTCGCCGAACCTGTCCGCCGGCGCCGTCGCCGCCTGCGCGCGGGCGACGTCGCGCTGCGTCTCGAAGCCGCCCATCCGAAACGCGGCCGCCCGCGTGACGGTGTCGTGGCCCGCGCCGACCGCCAGCACCAGGCTGTAGGCGCCCGGCGGCAATCCCGAGAGGTCGAGCGAAGCCGCGATTCGCCCACCGCCTGCCCCCATCGTCGTCTGGGTGGACGACGTCGCAACCACGACCCGACCGTCCTCCCCCAGGACCCGGACCAGCCACGGCGCGGTGCCGGCGCTGTCCCGGTACACTTCGCAGTAGTAGGACAACACCGACCGGTCCGGCGTGAGCGCAATGTCTGGCGCCGTCGCGATGAGCAGGTCGCCCTTCCGGACCTCGCTCGCTGTGGGCACCGTGTCGCTTCCCCCGCCGGCCCGAATACCGTACGCCAGCAACAAATCAGATGCTTCCGGGCGCGTGCTGAACGCCGTCACGGGCAAATCCACAGTCTCGCGCACTCCTGAGCCCGAGTCCCGGACCACCACCTGCACCTGGTACGTCCCCGGTGGCACGGCGAACGCGAAGGGCTCCACGCTTTCGGATCCAGCCAGGTGTCGCGTCGCCCATGGAATTCGCCGCGTCCAGGAATCCTGAGTCAACACGTGGCCGCTCTGATCGCTCACTTGCAGCTCGAGGCCGTACGCCCCGAAGCTTCCCACGCCCGCGACGCCGCTGACCATCCTGTGCGGCACCCGCACGAAGCCGTTGACGAGAGTCCGACCGCTCCGAAAGAACCGGACGACCTCGCCGACCACCTTGTCGTCCGGCGCTTGGGCGGACGGCGCCCCCAACCCGGCAAGCGCCGCGTTCACCAGCAACCAGACTAGCCGCACGGCGTCGTGCGTGGGTCGGGCCTCGTCACCAAGCGACGACGAAGCTCAGGAAATTCGTAGAGCCGAGCACGCCCAGACTGCGCCAAGCGTAATCGAAGCCCAGGCCGAACGCGCTCTTCTTGTACCCGACGCCGAAGCCCGCAGCGAGGCCCTGCTGGCTCTCCTTGCCGCTTAGGCCGGTGGCGAAGCCGGCCTGGTTGCCAACGTCCAGGTTGTTCGCCGGCTGAAAGTTCCAGCTGCCGCGCCCGGCAACGAAGAACCCCGACTTCCCGATGTCGGAGAGGGCGACCTCGCCCCCGAGCTCGAAGCCGGCCTTGTTGTTGTTGGGCTGGTTGAATTCGGAAAGGAGAGTGACGCGAGCCTGCTCGCTGGCCACCGCGTCGAGAGCGAGACCGACCCGGAACATCACCGGCAGGTTCCAATCCTTTGTCTTCAAGGAGGCGGGCTGTGCCTCCTGGGGCACGTCCACCTGGCCTGGAACCGGTGGGCGCGTGGCCGTTACATCGAGGGGCACACCGTTGTGCTTGAGCGTCGTGCCGAGGTTCTGGATCACGAACGATGCCCGGATCGGCCGGTTGGCGGTTGATACATGGAAGCTCGTCCCGAAATCCAGGGCGAACGCGCTGCCGGTGGCCTCCCCGAGCTTGTCGGAAACGATCTTCGCGGTGAAGCCAGCCGAGAACCGGTCGCTGAAGTTCTGGGCGTAGGTCGCGCCGGCGAACGTTTCCGCCACGTTGTAGGTCCCCCCGGTGCCATCGGGCTGATCTACGGTATACACAGGCTGATTCGAGAATCCGAAGTTGCCGACCTGGAACCCGAACGACCGAGCTCCCCCCGACATCGGGAACGCCATCCCCGCCCACGTGTAGCGCGTGTCGGCCACGTAACTGTACGTAGACACCATCGCCCCCGCGTGGTCGAGCTGCGCGACTCCCGCCGGGTTGTAGTACAAGGCGCTGACGTCAGTCGAGAGCGCCGCGTACGCACCGCCCAGGGCCGTTCCCCGGGCGCTCGCCCCGAGCAGCAGGAATTCGCCCGAGGTCGTGCCGTAGGCCGTGTTGTCGTTCGGCAGCGTGACCTGACCCGCCGCCCGCCCGGCCACGAGCGGTAGCGCAACGAGGGTAATCGTGAAAGCTCGCGAAATGCGCGTCATGAGCATGCTCCCTCTCCGGCGCTATTGCGCAAAGTTGACGATGGTGAACCGCCCGACCTTCGACTTCCCGTCGCGTGCCTCCACGTGATAGAAATACACGCCGGAGGCGACGAACTGGTTGTTGCGGTTCCGGAGGTTCCACTGTGCTTCACCTCCTCCGGCCGGATCATTGACGGCGATCATCTGAACCAGAATGCCCGACAGCGAGTAGATCCGGATGATGCACTCGCTCGGCAGGTTGACGAACTTCAGCACCTTGCTGTTCGGCGACTGCTCGAACGCGTTGGTCACGTAGTACGGGTCGGGCACGGTGTGGACCTTGGCGAGGTCACCCGACGCAGCCGTGTCCGCGTGATACGCCTTGGTCACCTGGAAGGCGAACCCTAGGTTCGGCACCAGGGGAGGCCGGGGTGAGAAACCGTTGAACGTGTAGCCGTTGCAGCCGGTCATGACGGCACCCAACGCGGGTGTGCAGGTCGCGGTCATGTCTCCACCTACGGCGCGCAGATGCCACTTCGTGCCAGCGGCGGGGATTGCGTTCATCTCCATGATGAACGCTTCGCCGTTGATCATGAGTCCGATGCCGTTGGCGTCGGCCGTGCCGTCGAAGTTGAAGTCGATCGGCTCGAACTGCGCCTTGGCCTCGAGTCGAATGCAATTGATGACCCACCAATCCGGGTAGCACGTGGGTGGCGTGCCGTAGACATGGTGGTACGTCAACGCACCGACGCTCGGGTTCCCGGTCCCGTCCGCAAGGTCCCCGGCGCCGAGACCAGCGGCTGTGAAGGCCCGGATGTTGATGAAGCCCCAACCTGAGCCGCCATTGGGGACGTTCGGCAAGAGGACGTGGTGCGTCGCGTCGCGCACGGTGATGCTGGAGTCCGCGTTCCAAGTCACGATAAAGTCCGCCGGGTACCAATTCGTCTGCGCGTACGAGTAGCCGCGGAAGTTCGCGTTGATCTTCGTCGCCGCGTTACCTGTACCCCTGTCGCGGTACGCCTGTGGAGACCAGATCCGGCCGACGCCGGTGAGCTTCCCCGAGTTGTGGGCAGAGTCGGGGACGGCCACGATGGTCGGATTGGGCGGCTCCGTGCCGCCGGCGTCGAACCAGCGAGAGTGCGCGAGGTACTGATTGAACGCACTCCCGACGCCATACCGGCCCGTGATCATGGCCGCGCCCGGGGACGCCTGCAACAGCCCCGTGGTCCCGCCGGAGAGGGTCACAGGGATCCGGACGGTATCCATGAACGTCTTGTTGAGTCCAAAGACCTTGCCCAGCGCCGTGTCCGTTGTGTAGGGCACCACGGACGCCGTTGCGTTGAAGGGCGCGGTCACAGTAGGGGCCGCAAACCGGTCGGGCTCCGGCAGCGCCACGGTGGCCCGGAAAGTGTCCCCTTTCGCCCCGATAAAGCGCAGATACATCTTGCCCTCACCCGCGGCGAGAGCGACGGGAGGGCCGAATCCGGGCCCGACGGAGTCGATGATGACCTTCTCGTTAATCCCCGAGCCGACGAGCTCCGACACGGCACTGGGAAACACCGACACGGCATTCACGGGCGGCATGTTGCCGCTGAAGGTCCCGTCCGTCGCGTTGATCGTGGGATAGGCCGTCGTCGGGTCGAGCACGATCCCGCTGTCGCCCAGGAGCAGCGTCTTGATCACCGTAGCATTCGTGTTGGAACCGCCCCTGCGCGGCACCGCGGTCTTGACCGGCGCCCTGCCCTCGAGCGAGGTAAACCCGATGCCCGTGGACTTCACGGAGTTCAGGTCGAAGGCTGCGACCGTATAGAAATAGGTGAATCCGTTCTTGACCCCGTGATCAGTGAACGCAAACGGCACGCCCGCATTCGTGAGCGGCTTGAACCCGCTGCCCCCCCCCGTTACAGCGGTGTCCGCCTGAATTACGAGCACGTTCCCGGTGGCGATGGTATCGGTCGCGAGCTCGACCCGACCCCCAGGGGGGATCTGCACGAAGGGGCTCGCGATCGGTACGTGGTGACCGGCGGCCAGGTCCGCGGGACATCCATTTGCCGGCAGATTCAGTCCCAGCTCCGGTGCGCAGTTGCCGTATTGGAGCTCGGCGGTGTAGTCGATGAATTCCTTCCCGGCGTAATCAAACTGCGCGATCATCTGGAGGTCACCGGATGTGCGCCCTCGGTACAGCCGGTACCCCTGCAAGTCGAGCGCCCGATAGTTAGGGTCGTATAGCTTCGAGACCGGGTCGGAGGCGACCGCGAAGTAAGGATCGGGAATATTCTCCGACGGGCTCCGGTCCCACACGACCGTCACTTCGTTGTCACCCGGGAGGAGGAAGAAATTGGGTGCATCCGGAGGGAACGGGAGCAAGAACTTGATGTCGAAGACGGCTTGCGCCACGAGGCCCTTGCCGAGCAGCGAGCGCGGCACAACCTTGATCTCGTCTTGCTCGACCTTACCGTCGAGATTGGCATCACTGTCCCTCAAGGCACCGAAGATGCTGTCCAGCGGCGTCAGCGTCTGTATGCCGGCAGCGAGCGACTCGGGCTGCTCGGCGTCCGGTCCACCGGAGGGAAACACCAGCGACGCCGACCGGTTGGCGATGGCCGGATTGTCCACCGGCGCGGCCGCGATATAGGCGACTGCGATGGTCTGCGACTGCCCCGGCTTCAGCGTGAACGGCCCCGACGACTCGAACAGACGGATGTCGTCCGCCGTCTTCTGGATGTAGCAGATGTGGTAGTCCTTGGGCAGCTGGCCGGGCGCCTTGTGGGTGTAGTTGCACGCCTGGTCGCCCAAGGCTGGGTTCAGGGTGCCCGAGAGGTACCGATACACCTGCGCCGCGTCGGCCGCATCGCCGAACGCACCGCCGTTCGTCGTGGCGCTGTACAACACAAGCCCGATCTGGCCGAGCGCTGGATTGCTCGGGTCCCTAAGCGGACTCTTCAGATACTTCACCCCCACCTCGCCCACAGTCGGTGCGAACGGTGGAGAAAAAATCGTGCTGGGGTAGATAAAATCCGGCGCAAACCAGTTGCTCTTGAAGGCGATGCCCATGTTGAACGGCAGGAACGCGGTCGTAAAGTTCTGTTTCGCCGCCACGCTGACGTCCGCATCCATCGAGAACGCGAAGTAGACATTCGTGATCGCGTAGCCCGTGTCTGGAATCGCGACGGTGGACGCCAGCCCGTCGTGGAAGCGCTTCCCCAGGCTGACCAACGAGTCCGAGTCCGGACGCTGCGCGTACACCTTGCCGTTCTGCGAGGTGATGTTCGTGACTGTGAAGATCCAGTATTGGATGTCTTCGTTCCCGCTCGGGAAGTTCCACGCCAGTCCCCGCTCCTCCACCAGCACGCCCAAGGGGTGGGGCCGGCCGGCGTTCAAGTTGGGGTTCCCGTCCCAGTACCGAGCCCAGACGTCCTCCTGCGACGCGTTTTTCCTGCCGATCAAGACGGGAGCATAGAGTGAGGTGTCCTGCACGTAGGCATCCCGCGGCCAGTTCGCCAGGTCGCTTGGGCTGGTCGACTGCCAAATGAGGGACAGCTGGTCCCCATTCTCGTGCGCGCCGCTCGGGTCTTCGAAGAAGGCCGCGGTCGTATCGCCGTGCCACGGGAAATTGGTGAGCGTTGGGTCGATGACACCGGCCACCTGCGTACCCGAGGAGAAGACGTACTGGTCGGGTGTGCCCTTCGGCCAGAATCCACCACCGACCGTCGTCGAGCCGTTCGGGTCGCGGCACACGTGGCCGGTGGCATCGAGACCGCAGTCCCAGCGGTTCGCGTTCATCCGCCCGAGGAACCCCGAGAAGAGTTGTAGGGCGCGCCGCCCGCTGCCAGGTCTGGGCGTAGCCCGAGCCGTGGACGCAACCAGCACCAGGCCCGCCCCAACTGCCGTCGCCAACCGCAGTCCGTGATTCAACCAAGCTTTCGACATTGCCCGACTCCTTCTCTCGAAGAAACGGCTTTCGGGGTAGTTAGAACGTCAACTCGGCGCCGATGCGAATCCGCCGGCCCGCACCGTAGAACGTGCTGGGCGCATTCGCCAGGTTGTACCAAGCGCTAAAGGCGGCCTTGTACTCCGCCGGCGTGAACTTGCCGTCGCCGTTGCCGTAGCGCGCCTCGGCGCGCTCGAGCAGCACGCAGTCCACCGGACCGCTGGCGAACGTGTTGGGGCTGTTGTTGCCCTGCCAGTTCCCACACCCGCCGAGCGCCGTGAAGTCCACGGTGCTGTCGGGGAGCAGGACCGCCGCGCCCGCCGCTTCCAGGGCGAGGTTGTGCACCTGTTCTTCGAGGAACTTGGTTTCGTACTTGGGATAGACGATGCCGCCGACTTCCATGAACAGATTCGTGATGTTCGTGAAGTTGAAGATGTTCTTCCCTTCCGCGAACAGCGTCCACGAGCTGCGGCCGAACCGCACGCCTTTTGTGACGCGCAGGTCCACGTTCTTGAACCACGGCAGCGTCGAGGTATTGACTGGCTCCGCGATCGTGCATTCCAGGCCGCATCGCGTGGTGAGCGTCAGACCGTCCTCGGCCGGGACCAGCAAGGTGTAAGGCAACCCACTCGCGAACCGGAACGTCACAAACGCTCCGGCGTTCTTCAGGATATTGCCCAGCATGGTGCCCTTCTTCCAATCGTCCGGGAACTGCAGCGATGCCGACCCGGTGATGTTGTGCGTCCGATTGTCGTCGGTCGGCAGGATCGCCTGCGGTGGGGGGGCCGTTTGTCCGGTGAGGGTGCTGATCTCGCGGCCGAGCAGCGTTGTGTAGCTGAACGGATCGGAGCCGGTGTTCTTCGCCGTCTGCAGGGTGTACGCCACCGCGCCGCTGAACAGGTTCGAGAAGCGCCGGTCCACCCTCACGTCGATGCCGCGCACGTTCCCGAAGTCCGCGTTGGTGAGGGCGCGGAAGTCACCCGTGGCATACACACCCGGTGTCTGCGTGGGCTGCAGCGGGTCGGGAAGCTGGAACAACCGGGCGCTCACGTCTGATACCTTGTCCTTGTTGTACGCCGCTACGTCGAGCACCATGTCGCGGCCGAACGCATGCCGGATCCCGAACTCGAAGATGATCGTCTTCGCGAAGTCCAGGTCGCGGCCGTAAGTCTGGTTGCGGTTCGACTCCCCCAGGTCCGTGTTGATGCCGCGGAACATGAGATCGAAATCGGGCACCTGCACCTGGTGGGCGTAGGAGAGCCGGAAGTTGGTGTTCTCGGAGACCGGGAACGAGACCTGAACGCGTGGGCTCCAGGCGTTATGGCTCGGGGCCCGGATGTATAGCGCCGTCGGGTCGTACGGATTGAATTTCTGCTCCGATGCCCCGGGGACGACGCCGCATCCTCCGGTCACGAATCCGCAGATCGAGTCCTGAGGGGTCGCGGGCAACTGCGGCATGGACGAGACGCGACCCGGTGTGAACGGGAAGCTCGCCTTCGAGTCGTAGTAGTCGTACCGCACGCCTCCCACGATCACGACGTCCCCGAGGTCGAGACGGTCCTCGGCGTACGCTCCGTAGCGAATCGGCGTCTCGTGATAGGCATTCAAGACGAACGAGGCATTCATCCCGGAGGGTGCGTTGTAGCGCCGGGTGTCGAAGGACAGGAAGTCGCCCCCCGCCTTGATCCGATTGAACCGGTCGGCTTGCCAGTCGAAGTTCGCCCGCCCGATCCAGCGCCGCTCGCGTGACATGTCGAGCCCGTTGTCCTGCCCATTGGTGAAGAGGGAGAAGCGATTGCTCTGCTCCACGGCGTAGGGGTTCATGCGGTACGGCTGAATCGAGTTGAAGTCGTTGTCCTGAAGGAACGGCACGTCGGCTCGACACGAGCCCTCACCCGCCTGGACGCACTGCACCTGCCGGTCGTCGAGGTAACGCACGCCCGTATAGACCGAGTCTCCGATCTTTACCGTGTGCGTCGAGTTGAAGTTGATCAGCTGGTCGAACGGCTTCAGGATGAAGCCGCCCATCGGGTCGCGACTATCGAGCTCCGACTGCCGCGTGAGCGGGCCCGAGAGCCGCTTGTCGAGCTGGTAGGACAGGTGCACGTCCACCGCCATGGCGCGTTCCGCCGAGCGCGCCAGGTTCTGCGTCCAGTTGAGGATTCCCGCATAGCTCGTCTGGCTTGTGCCGCTGTAGTTGCTCGGATTGTAGAGATCCCCGACATTCAGATTGCGGTTGAACGAGCCGCTCCCGAGGCCCGTGAAGCTGACGCGGGAACCCGTGCCGTAGGTGTACTGCAGCTTCGCGGCGGCCGTATTGTCTGCGACGGCCGAGAACGGCTGCCGCAGGCCCTGACACGCCACGCCAAAGTTGTTCCGGATGTCCTGCGCCCTCTGCACGCCAGGCCCGCTGTTCGCCGGCGCGCTCAGCGCACCGTACTGGCCGCAAGTCCCGCTGTACTGCACGAACCGTGGAATGGCGACGTTGACCGAGTCCGTGGGAACCGAATTGTCGGCCGCCCACGTGCTGGGCTGACGAACGATCGTGTCCACACCGCTTGCCACGAAAATGGGCCGGTCAACGTCCCGATTGGCCTGGACGTCGAGAATGCCGTCGGCGGTGGTCGACCCCGATGCCTTCTGACCGTTCAGCGTGCCCGACAAGAAAAACGTCAGGTTGCCCTTGATCGGCCCGCCCACACTGGCCTCGAGGCGGTTGAACCCGACGTTCTGCCAGGCATTGATGTCGTCGGTCTGGTACGAAAAGGACCCCTGATACTTGGTCCCACCGGTGCGGGTGTTGAAGGCCAGCACCCCCGATTGGGCGTCGCCGAACTCGGCCGAGAGCGCTCCCGTCGTGACCGACGCCTCCTCCACCGCGTTCGTCCCGACCTCGAGCGGTGTGAAGCCGCGCTGCGTGTTCCGCACCAGCACGCCGTCGATGTAGGTCGCCGCTTCCCCAGGTCGGCCCCCGCGGATCGACACGCCCTTGGCCTTCCCGCTCTCCACCACGCCGGGCTGGAGGCTCAGGACGCTGCGGAGGTCTTCGATGGGGAGGTTCTGTAAGCTTGCGGAGGTTACGGAGGTCTTCGACGTCACCTGGTCTCGCGGGACGATCGGGTTGGCGGCGGCCTCCACCACCACCGGCCCGATCGCCACCGCAGACGGCGTCAGCTTGACGTTCTGCGTAATCGTCTGTCCGGCAAGGATCCGGACCCCGGGCACCTCGGCCGCCGTGTACCCGATGAACTTGCCCCGGAGCGTATACGTGCCGGCGGGGACGTTGTTCATGAAGTAGTAACCCTTGTCGCTCGTCAGTGCGGCGAACGCCGTTCCCACGAGCGTCACCTGGGCGTTCGCGATCGGCGCGCCCGCCTGATCTGTCACCGTACCTTCGATCTTCCCCGTGGATTCCTGCGCAGCGAGGGGACCGACGGCGCAGACCAGCGCCACCGCGGACCCGATGCCCAGCGCGAACAGGCGACCGAAGGCGCCTCGCACACGATGCGTCATGGACACATCCTCCAGATGCGGAAAAACAATTAATGATGTGGACTGCGGGACAACCGGGGACGACGGCACGGCATCACCTCGATCTGTGTGGTCAGATTCGGTGATTGTTTATTGGCCAACTGTTCTAAAAGCTGGCCGCGATCCCAACGCTCGTCAAGCCAGCTTGGGCGCGGCGAACATGTGCCCCGTTCCCGCACCCCGCAAGGCCCCCCCGGCCCCCCCCGTTTACACCAGCAGCAAGGCTTCCTGCGGCGCTGGGGGCGTCACTAGAGGTCCGGTTTCGGCGAGAAACACGTTGATTTCACTGCGCATTCCGAACCGGCCCGGCAGGTAGATCCCCGGCTCCACCGAGAACCCGACCCCGGCCACCAGCTCCCGCGTGTCCGCGGTCTCGAAGTTGTCCAGGTGGGGCCCGCTGCCGTGCAGCTCGCGGTCGATCGAGTGCCCGGTACGATGCACGAATAGCTCAGCGTACCCCGCCGCCCGAATCACCCCGCGCGCCACATCGTCCAGGTCCGCCCCGGTCACGTTTCCCCTTTCCCCTTTCCCCTTTCCCCATCTCTCCCGCAGCCGGTCTACGACGGCATCCCTCGCCCTCCGCACGGTGTCCCAGACCCGACGGATCTCCGCGTCCGGCGACCGCCCCGTGAACGCCATCCACGTCTGGTCCGCGAACACCGTCCCCTTCGCGGGGCCTGCCCACAGGTCGAGCAGCACGACCTGGCCCGCCTCGAGCCGGCGGTCCGCGCCCTCGCGCGGCTCGTAGTGCGGCAGCGCGG
>WNGJ01006248.1_pt1 | contig 25636 bp, 31 predicted proteins | sample 5400611 | NCBI WGS metagenome assembly WNGJ01 (sample SAMN13153375, study PRJNA577476) | soil metagenome | isolation source: 40 cm soil or saprolite under Garry oak tree replicate 1 | place: USA:California | collected 2016-06-15
GGACCCAGACGTCGGAGCCGTCTGGCCGGTGGACGCGGGCCAGGACACCCCGCACCGGCTGCATGCTCTTGGCGGCCGCCGTCACCGGGTGGACCGACATCGGGCCTTCCGCCGACTCGAGAACCAGCCAGTCGGCGTCTTCCGCAAGTGACCCGATCAGCTGGCGGCGGGTGAGGCCGAGGATCTCCAACGCCGCCTCGTTCGCGTCGGTGACCTGTCCATTCGGGTCATAGGCGATAAGCGCGCCTGGTATGTCATTCCAGCTGGAGGTGACCGCCAAGATCTTCGAATTATCGTCAGCAGTGCGGGAGGTTTGTTAAGTAACCCTGACAAAGGAGCCCCCGCTAGGCTGGACCGGATGGTCACCGTAGCCGTACGAGAGGAAGGTGACGGCTGGGTGTGCGAGGTGACGGTCGAGGACCGGGGGCAAATCTCGCATCACATCGTGACCGTGGGGGCCGCGGATCTCGCCCGATGGGGCACGGGGGACGATGTCACCGCCGTCGATGACCTTGTCTCCCGGAGCTTTCAATTCCTGCTCGAGCGCGAGCCGGCGAGCGCGATCCTGAAACGCTTTGACCTCTCCGCGATCCCACGCTACTTTCCCGAATACCATGAGCGCTTCAAGAGATGAGCCGCCAGATGGAAGGCCGCGTCGAGCACGTCCACATCGCCGCCATGCGGGGTGGGTCACTGCAATCGCTGACTTCTGTCGAGGCGCTGCCTGGCCTCGGGCTGACCGGGGACCGCAACGCGACACAACACGACGCGGAGAGCTGTGACATCACTTTGATCGAAGCCGAGGCCGTCGAGGCACTCGCTGACTCCGGTATCAGGCTGGACCCTGGCGAAAGCCGGCGCAACCTAACCACGAGGGGCGTTCCCCTGAATGAGCTCGTCGGCAAGGAGTTCTGGATCGGCGAGGTGGTGGTCCGGGGCGTCGAGCTCTGCGAACCCTGCACCCACCTTGTGCGGCTGACAGGCAAGCAGCTGATCAAACCGCTCACGCATCGCGGCGGCCTGCGCGCGGATCTGCTCAGCTCAGGGCAGATAAGGGTGGGCGACACGATCGCGGTCAAAGAAACGCTGCCGGTCTGAGCCCCGGCCCGCTACTTGCGGACCGAGGCCAGCCAGTCCTTCAGGTCGTCGATCACCGGGGCCATGAAAAGCAGCGCAAGCAGGGGCGCGCCGACGAGGTTGATCACCTGCCAGACCTCCAGGCTCACGCCTCCGGAACCGTCGCTTGCGTGCGGCCCCACATACGCGCCGGCGGTTGCGACGATCGCTGCGAGTGTCAGGCCGCGGCCTTCCTTGGCCTCGGCGCGATTCGTTCGAGCCTGCGTGCGGTCGAGACTTCTTGTTCGCGGTTTTCGGTCAGGAGCTTGGCGGCCTTGCGCTTCCTCAGCATCTCGGCGCCGTCTCCGCGTCGTACATATCGGCAAGCTCGTGGACGAACTTCTCTTCCGCGCTGGTGATGGGCATGCGCACTCCTCCCCTTCTTGATGTCGCCTCTATGAGTGCAACGTCGCCAATCAAGGCGATACCGGCGGCTGTCGTCTTGATATTTCTATGCCGGGGCGCGCTTGCGAGGAAACCGGAAACGCATCCCCGCCCGTTCCACGCTCACGGGCTCGCCGCAACCGAGCTGTCGGCCGAGTTGGGAAGCGGCAAGCCAGGGCCTCGGCCTAGGAATTAATCTCTGGCCTCGTGGCGGGCGCGTTCAAGGGCTGGAGCGGAGATTTCAAAGGATTCTTCCTCGGCCTGCGCGCGAACAACAACAAGGCTTACTTCGAGGCCCACCGCAAGCAGTACGAGGAGGAGGTCAAGGCGCCGATGGTGGCGCTTCTGGCCGACCTCGAGCCGGAGTTCGGGCCTCCGCGACGTGTGTCTCGCCCGAACCGGGACATCCGCTTCTCAGCCGACAAGTCGCCCTACAAGCTGAACATCTACGCCGACCTGGAGGGTGGCGGCTACGTGGCGCTGGACGCGGAAGGTCTGGTCGCCGCTGGCGGAAGGTACATGGTCGACGACGTGCAGCTGAAGCGGCTGCGCGAGGCGATCGCGTCCGATCGCTCGGGCAAGGAGCTCGCCACAATCGTCACGGCCCTTCGCCAGAAGGGTTACGACGTCGAGGGGCAGGAGCTGAAGCGCGTGCCTCCACCGTACCCGCAGGACCATCCGAGAGGGGACCTTCTCCGTCACAAGCGATTGATCTACTGGAAGCGGTGGCCCGCCGAGGCGTGGATCGCCACCTCGCGGGCCAAGGATCGAGTCGCCCAGGTCTGGCGGGACGGCGCCGACCTGAACGCCTGGATGACAAAACACCTCGACCGTTAGTCACCCTCTCCCTGAATGGGAGAGGGCCGGGGAGAGGGTCCGAGCTGGCGCTACCCTTGCATCTCCGCAAGCAGTCGAGCCGCCTCCTGCGCGTTCGTCGTGCCGTAGTTGGAGAAGCAGTTGTTGTAGATGGCGTGCGTCTCCTTCGTCCTCTTCGCGACCGCCGCGATCTTCGGCGTCCAGTCGGCCAGCTCGTCCTCGTCGTACAGATAGCGAAACCGCTCCGCTGGCGTGATGTCCTTCTTCTCCCAGTTTTCGGCGTTGCGTCCATGGAAGCGAAAGACCGCCAGCTCCTCGCTCGTCGGTACGATCACCGGCGGCACCGAGCTCTTGAACCCCTGCGGTTCGTCGACCGCCACGTAGGGGATCTTGTTCTCCTCGAGAAACCTCACCGTGCGCTCAGCGTTTTTCTCGTTGAACCAGCTGCCGTGGCGGAACTCCACTGCGATCTGCAGCTCCAGGCGGCGGCGCGTCTCGAGGATCAGCTCGCGCGCCTCATGCGACGGAAAGACCCATTTCGGAAACTGGACGAAGACCGCGCCCAGCTTGCCCGCCTCGACCAGCGGTTCCAGGGCTTCCCGAAACTGCCAATAGACCGCGTCGAGCAGCTCGCCTGGCACATCCTTGCGGTAGATCCGCTTCTTCTCCTTCAGCTCTCCGGGCAGCTCGTCCCGGATCGCTTTCGGCAGCCGCGTCTGCTCGGTCGGCTGCCCTGTCATCAAGGCATGCGCCTTGATGTCGAAGACAAAACCCTTGGGCGTTCTCTCGACCCAGCTCTCGGCCGTGCGCTTGTTGGGCAGCGCGTAATACGTCGAGTCGACTTCAACCACCGAGAACTTGCTCGCGTAGAAGCGCAGTCGCTCTTCCGCGCTGTCGGCGCCGCGCGGGTAGAACACACCGGGGGCGGTCATGGTTGGATCCGTCCAGCTCGCGGTCCCAAAACGAACCTTGCCCTTGCCGACCTTGATCTGCACCCGCGCCGCGTCGCCGGAATCTTCCGCGCGCTTGCGCGCGACCTCTACGCCGGGATCGTGCGGGACGCCCTTCCCCAAACGCTCAGCGACGCCCCGAGGGCACGCCGCGCTCATACCGCGCCGTGTACATGATCACCAGCAGCGCGATGATGAACGTGGGGCCGACGACGAGCGTGTAGTTCACGCCGAGCAAGACGAGCATGCTCGCCACCAGAGCCAGCGCGATCACGAAGATGGCCGCCACCAGCGGTGGGCGTGCCCGCCGCCGCAACCAGGAACGCAACATCATTGCGGCGGCGAGCAGGCAAGCCGCGTCAAGCGCCACCAAGCCGACAAGGTCGCGCTGGCTCATTTCATCGAGATTGGGGAGCGGCACGCGCCGCTCCCCACAAGTGAATTGGACGTCATCCGGCCGGGACCGGCTCCGCGCCGAGACCGGTCTGGGCGCGCACGTCGATCTCGTGAAACTTCTGCTCGGCCAGGCGGTCGGCCTTGACGAGCTCGCCGAGGTAGGTGCCGAGGAGCGCCAGCGCGAATCCGATGGGAATGCTGACGATGCCGACGTTCTGCAGCGGGAACGCGGGATGCGCGTTGACCGGCACGGTCCAGCCAGGGCCGATGGCGACGAGCCAGATGGTGACGAGCGTGCCGCCTACCAACGACGCGACCGCCCCCCACGTGTTGAACCTCTTCCAGAAAAGCGTGAACAGGATGGCGGGCAGGTTGGCCGCGGACGCGATGACAAACGCGACGCCGGCGACCAGGGCGGCCGCATTGGCGGTGGCGCCGACGCGTGCCGCAAGCCAGATGGACAGCAGGCCGACGAGGCCTGCCGTGATGCGCGCCACGAGCACCTGCTCGCGATCGCTGACGTGTCCGTGGAGGATGTGGGTCCGGATCACATTGACGTAAAAGTCGTGGCTGAAAGCTCCAGATGCGGCGAGCGTGAGTCCGGCCACAACGGCGAGGATGGTGGCAAAGGCGACCGCCGCGATGAACGCCAACAGGAACTCACCACCCGTACCGCCGAAGAACTGAGTGCCGAGATACTCAGCCAGGCGCGGAGCCGCGAGGTTGCTGTTCGGCTTGCAGTTGGCCGTGACGGTGGCACAGATATTGGCTTTGCCGACGAGCGTCGCGGCGCCGAAGCCCAGGAACGTGGTCATGATGTAGAACGAACCGATCAGCCCCATTGCCCATACGACCGATTGGCGCGCGGCCTTGGCGTTGGGCACCGTGAAGAACCGCATCAGGATGTGGGGAAGGCCGGCCGTGCCCAGAATCAGCGCCATGCCCAGCGAGACGTTGTCGAGCAGGGCGAGGTCGATTCCGAAGACCGACTTCTTGCCGTACTGGTAGAGGATGCCTGGCTGGGTGAAGTTGAGGCCGGTCACCTTGTCCTTCACGCCGGCGATGGTGTTGAAGAAATTTCCCAGGTTGAAACCGAAGTGCAGCAGCACAAGGAAGCTCAGCAGGATCGCGCCCCCCATCAGGAGCACCGCTTTGACGATCTGCACCCAGGTGGTCGCGACCATGCCGCCCGCGATGACGTAGACCATCATCAAGACGCCGACGACGGTGATCGAGGGGTCGAGCTTGGTTCCGAGCACAGTCCAGTTGAACCATGGCTTCAAGGCCGAGTCGAGAGAAGGAATGAGGATCTTGATCAGGCTGCCCGCGCCGATCATCTGGGCCATCATGTAGGAGGCGCTGACGGCGACGGTCGAGAACGCAGCCGCCGAACGGACTGGGATCGGCGACATCCGGTACGAGAGGACGTCGGCAAGCGTGTACTTGCCTGTGTTGCGCATCGGCTCGGCGATCAGAAACAGTACCGTCAGATAGGCGACGAGCCAGCCAACCGAATACATGAAGCCGTCGTAGCCATTGAACGCGATCAGACCCGCGATGCCGAGGAACGAAGCCGCGCTCATGTAGTCGCCTGAGATCGCGAGGCCGTTTTGCCACCCTGTGATGCCTCGCCCCGCGGCCCAGAACTGGACGGTTGTCCGGGTTCTTCGCGCGGCCCATCCGGTGATCACGAGGGTGATCCCGACAACGATCAAGAACAGGGCGAGCGTGAGGTTCATGGGGTCGTCCTCCTGCCGCGTGCCGCGCGCTCGCGGACCATCGCGGCAAGGCGGTCGAAGACGCCGTTCGCCCTCCGGATGTAGAGCCATGCCAGGAGCCAGGCCATCACGAACTGCGACAGGGCGAAGAGGTAGGCGATGTTGACATGGCCGATGACGTCCGTCCGCATGAATCCCGGAGCGAGGCCGTTGGCAAGCGGCAGCAGGAAGTAATAGATGAGGAAGAACGCGGTTGCGGGAAGGACAAAGCGCATTCGAGCGGCGATCAGTTGTCGGAACTCGTCCGTTCGCTCCAGGCCCTCCCAGTAGGCGACGTCCTCGCTGACCGGCCCAGCCTCGCCTTCTTCCTCGAGCGGCCGCGATGATGGTTGAGAAAGGCGCGAATTGTCGATCTCCATTGACACTCCCCCCGGGCGGGCAATTGCCCGCGCCAACGTGACCGTCAGGGAGGTCAGATCAAACCAACCAGGCCCCCGCCAACAAACCACGTCTGGGTCCGCCCCCCCTTGGCCACCCGAACGTAATCACATTAGAGGTTCGCAGGCGCGTTGTCAGGTTTCCCGATAACGTCCAGCACGAGCCTGGCTTGTTCCATCAGGTGGCAAGGCGAGATGAATTTGTGGATGACCCGTCGCCGCGCCTGTGCGCCCAACCGCCGGGCCAATCTGCTGTCCGCGAGCACGCTCACCACCGCGTCGCCGAATGCCTTGAGATCGGTGGCGTCGTCCACCAGCAGCCCGCTCTTGCCGTGCTCGATCTGATCTTCAATCCCGCCCACCCGGCTGGCAACTACGGGGCGGGACTTCCACATCGCCTCCGCAACCGTGAGGCCGAATCCCTCGGCGATGCTTTTCTGGACCACCACGGCGGCCCGTCTCTGCAGCGCGTTGACGACCGCCGCGTTCTCATCAATGTCCTGCATCGGCAGCTGGGCGATGACGACCCGGCCGTGCATCGAGGGGGGCAGCGCGGCATGCCGGCGTCGCAGGTCATCCAGAATCTCGGGCTGCTCTGGATCGTCCTTGACCGAGGTCGGGGCTGGGCCTGCAAGCACGAGAAATGCGTCTGTCCGCGGCGCGATGTAGCGGACGAACGACTCCATCACCCCGGCATGATCCTTCAGCCGGTCCCACCGCGAGACCTGGAGCACGACCTGCGCGTCGGACGGCAGTGGAGTGGCGTCCTCGACGTGCGCTGACCGCGTCACGCGCCCGCTCGTGCCGTCGTGGCGCATGAAAGTCGCCTGCCCATCCTTGCCTGGGAGAATCCCGGCTGCTTTGAGGATCGCCACCCCCGAACTAAAAGTGATGTCCTGGTTCTTGGTTGCAAAGGGGTCGATGCACGGGGCCATGATGCGGACCCGCGACTCATCAAGGCCCTCCCAGACATATGCACCCCGCGAGAACACGTATGCCGACGCATCGCGGAGATATGGGCGCATGAACTCCCACGCCCCGCGCACGACCTCGTTCGGCGAATCGACGCCGACGTGTGACCGCCACACGACCTTGATGCCGCGCGCCCTCAGGCCATTGGTCAGACCGGCGGTCTGAGGGTCCTGCAGGATCACAACGTCGCCCGGTTGGATCACCTCGGCCAGCGCATCGAGGTTTCGCGTCGTCGCCTCGTCGTAAGCGCGGCGTTCATCATCGGTGAGCATCCCGCCATCAGACTCGACGCCGTGAAGCATCGTGTGGATCCGCTTCGTGGCGTTGAAAAAGTCCGTCGAGCCTTCGATCACAACCCAGCGTTCGTCGATGCCTACGCCTCGTTCATAGGGGATGAGCGAAGCCAGCATCTCGGCAACACCGCCGCCCTGAGCGGTCGAATTGACGTTCCAGAGCACGTGTCCCCGAAGGGCTGCTTTGAGTTGGGCCAGGCTTCGTTCGAGCTCCGACCACACGCGGGGGCCAACCAGCGTCCGGAAGCGCTCGAGCGGCGCCTCGCCCACCTCGACCTCGTTGACTTTCGACTTGGCCATAACCGGGGAACGCCTGCCGCGCGGTGATTGACCTAGGAGATATCTCGTTCCGTTAGGCGACGTCGGCGACTGGCTCGTCCTCGGCGACCAGGCGCGAGATGGTGCCGAGCAGCTCAGAGGCGGCCGTTGCCCCGTCCTCGGGCTGTCGATTGGCCGGCGAGCGGCCCTCGAACACGAGGCGGACCGGCTGCGATTCGCTGCGATTCGCGATCGCGCGCACGACGCCGCCCAGTCGCGTCGTGGTGGGGTCGCCGTCCTGCAGCGTCACCGCCACGAGGACCGCCCGAGCCGCGGAGATCGGAACGCCGAACTCGAGCTGTCCCGTGCGATCGAGATCCAACGTCTGCCCCCGATGCCGCGACAACCATTCCTGTATGCGCGCCAGGTCACTCGGCCCTTCGATCTCGATACGAATCCCTTCCAATATGCATTCCTAAACCAGATCGCGCTTGGGCTTATTCGCACCTTTCACGGCGGCCACGTGATTGATAAGCTCAGTCGAGCGTTTCCGTCGGACTTTGCAGCGCTAGGGGGAGATATCGGTATGCCAGGAGCCTTACGTTTCGTTCGCTCGCGGCCGCGCGCCGTGCTTGCCGCGGTGTCGTTGCTCGGTTTGACCGTGCCCGTGTTTCCGGTCCATGCCGCGACGACCGGACCGGTACAGACCTACATCGTCACATACCAGGACAACGGCTCGTCGAAGGACGCGGCCGCGCTGATCCGGGGCGCGGGCGGTCAACTCGTCTACAACTACCAACAGATCGGCGTGGTCATCGCCCGCTCCAACCGGAGCGACTTCGCCGCCAACATCCGCTCGTCGCCCAGCATCGACGGCGCCGCGTCGACTGCAAATTTCGCGACCCGCCTCACCAACGACCAACTTGATACGAGCGAGGGCTGCAGTGGGACATGACCCAGATCCACGTCTTCGAGGCGCACGCGATCGAAAGCGGCAGCTCAAGCGTCCTTGTCGGCGACATCGACACCGGGATCGACCCAACACACCCAGACCTGGCGCAGAATGTCGACGTCGCCAACAGCGCCGGATGCGTCACCGGGGCCGCCGACACCAACTGGGTCGATGACAACGGTCACGGCACCCACACCGCCGGCACGATCGCGGCGGCGAAGAACGACATCGGCATCGTAGGTGTCGCGCCTGGAGTGAGAATTGCCGCCATCAAGGCGGGCAATGCCGCCGGGTTCTTCTTCCCCGAAGCGGTGGTCTGCGCGTTCATGTGGGCCGGAACTCACCACATGAATGTCACCAACAACAGCTACTTTGCCGACCCGTTCCTCTTCAACTGCAAGAACGACCCAACGCAGCGCGCGATCTGGAAAGCCGAGTCGCGCGCCATCAAATATGCGATGCAGCAGGGCGTCACCGTGGTGGCCGCCGAAGGCAACCAGGCCGACGACCTCGCTCACCCGACCCAGGACGCCACGAGCCCCGATAACACGACCCCGGTGACCCGCGCGGTCGGCAACGAGTGCGGGGTCATTCCGGTGGAGATCCCGGGCGTGATCGGGGTTACGGCCGATGGCAACCTCAGGCTGAAGTCGTTCTACTCGAGCTACGGCGTCGGCGTGACTCAGGTCGTGGCCCCAGGTGGGGACAGCGTCCTGCAGCACACGCCTGCAGCGCCGAACGGCCGGGTGCTTTCAACCTGGCCGGGCGCTCTGGCGGGCAATTGCCTCCGCCAGGTCCATGAGGGAGGAGCGCTCTACTGTTACGCACAAGGCACCTCGATGGCCTCACCTCATGTCGCCGGTGTGGTGGCATTGCTCGAGAGCCTGGGCGCCATGCGGCCCGGACAGGTGCAGGCACGCATTAACAACACGGCCGACCCGCAACCCTGCCCGGCCGACGTTTCGATCTACGCATTCTTCCCAGGCGTGGATGACGGCGTGCCGCAGACGTGCCAGGGTGGCACCGGGTACAACTCGTGGTACGGCCACGGTCAGGTCAACGCGCTGAGCGCGGTGCTGTCGGCCGGCTAGACGACGTCTGCCAGGGCGGCCGTCTGAGCGGTCGCCCTGGCCTCCCACTTGAACCGACGCCACGACCGGGCGCACCATTGACCCTCCGATGCCGGTCAGGGAAACGAACCTCCTCGAGCGGGCCGGTGAGCTGAGAGCTCTCGCCGAGCACTTCGACTCGGTCATGGCCAGCGCGCGGGGCCATGTCACCTTCATCGCCGGCGAGGCCGGCGGCGGGAAGACCGAGCTGGTCCGCCGGTTTGCCTCGGGGCTCCCGTCCAGCTCGACCGTGATCTGGGGCGCTTGCGACGCGCTAGCCACGCCGCGCCCACTCGGCCCTTTCGTCGACGTTGCGAGCGTCATCGGAGGCGAGCTCGAAAGGCTGGCGCGCACCGAGGCCCGGCCGCACGAATTTGCTGCGGAGCTCCTGCACGAGCTCCGCGAACGCGTCCCTGTCGTGATCGTCCTCGAAGATCTGCAGTGGGCCGATGCCGCGACCCTGGACGTACTGCGCATCGTCGCGAGGCGCATCGAGTCGGTGGGTGTGTTGGTCCTCGCCACCTACCGCGATGACGAGCTGGACCGGATGCATCCGTTGCGCAGGACGATGGGTGAGCTGGCGACGAGCGTGGCGGTAAGCCGGCTGAGAGTCCCGCGTCTGTCTCCAGACGCGGTGACGCAGCTCGCGCAGCCCCACGGTGTGGATGCGATCGAGCTGTACCGCCAAACAGGTGGGAATCCATTCTTCGTGACGGAGGTCCTCGCCGGCGGGACGCACGCAGTGCCCGCCAACGTGCAGGACGCGGTGCTGGCGCGGGTGGCCAGGCTCAGCGCAGCGGGCCGCGACGTGGTCGAAGCGGCGTCGGTCGTCCCTGCCCCCGCCGAGCTGTGGTTGCTCGAACGGATGAGCCGGGACGCGCGCGGCAGCATCGACGAGTGCGTGAGCTCCGGGGTGATGACGTCTGACGGCGAACGGCTGGGCTTCCATCACGAGCTGGCGCGGCTGGCCGTCGAATCTTCCCTGCCCCAGCACCGGAAGACATGGCTCCACGCAGCTGCGCTGGCGGCGCTGGCAGGTTCAGCCGAGGCGGATCGCGATCCGGCCCGACTCGCCCACCACGCCGAATCAGCGGGTGACACGTCGTCGGTCACGAGGTACGCGCCAAAGGCTGCCGCGCGTGCATCCGCGCTGGGCGCCCATCGCGAAGCGGCCGCCCACTACGCGCGCGCGATCCGCGCCGCGGGCGAAGGTTCGCCGGACGTTCTCGCCTCGGTCTTTCAGCGGCGCGCTCACGCCTGCTACCTGAGTGGCCAGTTCCCGGAGGCGCTGGACGCGCAACAAAGAGCGCTCGATTGCTTCCGGGCTTTGCAGGAGTCCCTCCGGGTTGGCGACGCGCTGTGGCATCTGTCGCGCCTGCTCCGCTACGTCGGAAGGATCAAGGAATCGATCGAGACGGCGCAGGACGCGATCGCAACTCTGGAGCAGCTGCCTCCGGGGCCCGAGCTGGCCATGGCGTACTGCAACCTGTCGCACCTCTACGTCAACTCGGAGGACGCGGAAGAGGCGCGCCTGTGGGGACGGCGCGCGCTCGACCTGGCGGAGAAGCTCGACCATGTCGAGGCGCGCGTCTACGCGCAGACCAACTTGCAGGTGGTCGATTACCTCGCCACAGCGTCGGAGGATCTCGTCGAAGGATTCCAGCGAATCCTTGGCGTCGCGCAGGACGCCGGCCTCGACGAGCATTTCGGCCGTGCGCTGCTGGCCCTCACATGGTGGTCGCCGCGCTTCAAGTCCTACGCGCTGGCCGACCGCTACTACGACCTCGGGCTCGACTACTCGCTCGAGCGCGGCCTCGACATCTGGCGCCACTACTTCCTCGCCTACCGCGCGAGGTGCGAGCTCGATCGCGGGCGATGGGACGAAGCTACCCGCCTCGCGCAGATGGTCATACGCGACCCGCTCTCGCCGGTCCCACGGATCGTGGCGCTGGCGGTCCTTGGGCTGGTGCGCGCTCGCCGGGGTGACCCGGAGAGCTGGCCGGCTCTCGACGAGGCCGCGGAGCTCGCGGCCCCGACCATCGAGCTGCAGCGTCGCGAGCCGGTGGCGATCGCGAGGGCCGAGGCCCTCTGGCTTGAGGGCCGCGAATCGGAGATCGCCGGCGCCACGCTCGGCACGCTGGAGATCGCGCAGAGGCGGCATGCGCAGCCGGTCATCGGCGAGATGGCCTGCTGGCGGCGCCGCGCCGGCCTCAGGGAGGCGGCGCCCGTCGACGTGCCGGAGCGCTACTCGCTCGAGCTGCAGGGCCGATTCGGGGAGGCGGCGTCGGCGTGGATGGCGGTCGGATGTCGGTACGAGGCCGCGATGACGCTTGCCGCGTCGGAAAGAGAGGACGACCTGCGCTCAGCCTTGAAGATGTTTCAGGAGCTTGGCGCGCGTCCAGCGGCCGCCATCGTTTCGCGGCGGCTGCGCGGCAAGGGCGCACGAGGAGTTCCGCGCGGCCCGCGCACGACGACGCTCCGCAATCCCGCGAAACTGACCGAGCGCGAGGCGCAGATCCTGGGCCTCGTGGCCCAAGGCCTCAGCAACGCGGAGATCGCCGAGCGTCTCTTCCTCTCGACCAAGACAGTCGACCATCACGTTTCATCGATCCTGGGCAAGCTCGGCGTCAAAACCCGAGGCCAGGCGGCCGCCCAAGTTAGGTAGCCGCGCGGTCAAATCTGGGTAGTCCCACCGATTTGGCGGCGTCCTTCCGACTCCTACGTTGTTGCTGTCGCGCGATCCAAAAAATCACAGCAACAGGAGATTGAGAGATGCCGAGATATGTAGTCGAGCGCACGTTCCCCAACGGATTGCACATACCAGTCACAGCCGATGGTGCGCAAACCTGCCTGGCGGTCGTCGGCAGCAACGCAGACGAGGGCGTGACGTGGGTTCACTCCTACGTCAGCGACGACAAGGTCAAGACATTTTGCGTTTACGACGCGCCGAACCCGGAGGCGATCCGCACGACCGCGAACCGCAACTCCCTTCCGATCGACAAGATCACCCAAGTCAGCGTTCTCGACCCTTACTTCTACCGGTGAGGGAGGCTCGCATGATCAAGCTCATCGTGCGTGCATTGGCTCTGCTGGTGCCGGTTTCCCTGCTCGTCGCTCCGGTGACGCAGGCCTCGAGTCAAGCCTCCCTCGCCGAGGTGCGAGAGGCGACCGCGAAGTTCCACGACGTCGGGGCGGCGGAGCACGCTGGCTACCAGCGACTGCTCCCGTGCTTCGACCTGCCTGGTACCGGCGGCATGGGCCAGCACTACGTCAACCTGAATCTGCTCGACGCAGCCGTCACCCCGGGTGCGCCTGAGGCGATGGTCTACGAGGTGGACGGCGGCCGGCTCCAGCTCGTGGCCGTCGAATACATCATCCCGCTCAGCGCGTGGCAATCGGCGGCCAGGCCGACCCTGTTCGGCAAGGATTTCACGCGCATCGACTCGCTCGGTCTGTGGGCCCTGCACGCCTGGATCTGGCGGCCGAATCCAAACGGGATGTTCCAGAACTACAACCCCAGCGTCCGGATGTGCCCGGGCCACTAGCCGGAATACCCGCGGGCCGGCGCTACTCGCGCCGGCCCGTGCGCAACACCTCCTCCAGCTTGTCGAGGAACACGGCCTGCGCGGGCAGGATCTTCTGGCGGGCGGTCTCGAGGTCGAACCACCCGGCCCGGTCCACCTCGGGGAACTCAGCCGTTTTGCCACCTTGCCGCCTGCCTGGCGCACCGATCCGACCGGCAAGAGATCGCCACCGGGCGGGTCCTGGCCGAGCTCCTCTTGGAACTCACGGCGCGCGACATCGACCGCCACCTCGCCGTCCTCGATCTCGCCCTTGGGGATGGACCACGCGCCGGCGTCGCGGCGCTGCCAGAAAGGACCGCCGGGATGGACGAGCAAGACCTCGGACCTGCCGTCCATCTGCCGGTAGAGCAACAAGCCTGCGGACTCAGCAGCCACGTCTCGATTGTGGCGTACCGTGGACGCCAGAACCTGAGGGAGGTCTGGCGATGCCGTACGAGCAGACAGAGAAAGCATGGGACCGATTCGAGGCCGACATCAAAGACCTGGCCGGCGAGCTGAAGAGCCACTATCGCGGCGCGGCCGACGAGAAAGCGACCGCCGAGCTCAACCGCTCGCTCGAGCAGCTGCGCCAGGCCGCCGATGCGGTTTTCCGCTCGCTCGAATCGGCGACCAAGGACCCGCAGGTGCGGGAGCGGACCAAGCAGACCGCGCGTTCCTTCGGCTCGGCCGTGGCCGAGACGTTCCGCGACCTGAGCGACGAGATCAACAAGGTGGTCCGCAAATAACACGCCAAACCCCGCCCCATTCATCGGGGAGGTGGCCGAAGGCTAGGTCTTTGGCGTGTTGGGAAGGGTCTGCTTGAGGGTGATCACGCGAGCCACGTCGGCGGGCGACAGGATGCCGACCAGGTTCCCGTTCTCGAAAACAAGCACACGCTGCTCCAGGCCCATGCCGACCCGCTGAATCAGCGCCGAGAGGTCCTCCCGCGGGTTGGTCGTCGGTACGTCCGCGATCGGGCGCGCGACCTCGATCAGATGCTTGCTCGCGCGGTCGCCCGCCGGCAACCGCACGAGGTCCGACAGCCGAACGACCCCGGTCAGCTTGCCCGAAGGCTCGTGCACCGGATAGGTCGTGAAGCTGTGGTTCGGCGCGACGGACTCGAGGAACTGCTCGACCGTCACCCAGTCAGGCAGGGTCACCACAGGCGACGTCATCGCGGCCGAAACAGGCACTGACCGGAGCAGGGTGCGCACCGTGCTACCCGCCTCCTCCGACGCCGCGGCTGACAGAAGGAACCAGCCGAGAAACGCGATCCAGATCCCGTTGGCCACCTCGCCGAGGAAGAGCTCGAGGACGCCGGCGGCGATCATCAGATAGGCAAAGACCCGACCCACGCGTACGGCGTTGTGCACTCCTCGCTGCCGGCTGCCGGTGCGCCACCACAGGATCGAGCTCAACAGCCGCCCACCGTCCAGCGGGAATGCAGGCACCAGGTTGAAGAGCCCGAGCGCGAGGTTGACGAAGAGCAACCAGCCGAATAGGTCGGAGATCAGCGGGTTGCCGGACGTCGCCAGCGCAAGGCCCAGTGCGATCGCCGCGACGACGAAGCTGGTCAATGGCCCGACGCCGGCGATCAGCGCTTCCGAGCGAGCGCTCGTTGGTTCGCCCTCCAGCCTCGATACCCCGCCGAAGAGCCACAAAGTGATGCCCGCGACCTTGACCCCGTGGCTCCTGGCCACAAGCGCATGCGAGAGCTCGTGCGCCAGCAGGCACGCGTAGAACATGATGGCGCCGACCGCGGCCAGGATCCAGTAGACCAGCGGGGGATAGCCCGACGCGTTAGCCGGAAGGATGGCCGTCGCGAGCAGCCACGTGATCCAGGCGAAGATGAAGATCAGGCTCCAGTTGAATCCGATCTCGATCCCGAAGATGCGTCCGAGCCGGATGCTTGGTGTCAATGCCTCCTCCCGCATCGGAGTCTAGCGTTGGGATACTTAGGCGATGCGATCCGCGGCTCGGCCTTCCGAGCGGACGGCCGGCATCCATACGGACCGTCCCGCCATGCTCTTCGACCTCGATGGGACCTTGATCGACAGCGTCTACCAGCACGTGCTCGCCTGGAAAGAAGCGCTGGCGTCGGCCGGCATCGAGCTCTCGATCTGGCGCATCCATCGCCGCATCGGCATGAGCGGCGGCCTGTTTGTCCGGGCGCTCGTCCGCGAGACCGGGCGCGACCTGACGCAGGCCGAAGCGGATGAGCTCCGCGCCCGCCATGAAGAGACCTACCGCAAGCGCGTCGGTGAGGTCGTACCTCTGCCAGGCGCCCAGGAGCTGCTCGATGTGCTGACGAAGGCCGGCGTGCCATGGGCCATCGCGACGAGCGGAAGCGACGCGACCGCCGGGGCCTCGCTGAAAGTCTTGGACGTGCCGCCGGGCGTTCCAGTGGTCACTCGCGATCACGTCGCCTACGCGAAACCGAATCCGGACCTCTTTCTCGCTGCGGCGGAGGCGCTGGGAAGGCCGATCACGGAGAGCTTCGTCGTCGGCGACAGCGTGTGGGACATGCTCGCCTCACAGCGGGCGCACGCGCTGGCTATCGGGGTGCTGTCTGGAGGGTATGGTCGCGAGGAGCTGGAAACTGCAGGCGCTTACCGCGTCTACGAGGATCCGCGCGACTTGCTGGTGCACATCGACGAGCTCGGCATCCGCATGCACTCCTAGTCGTCCGGGGGCAACTTGCCGCGTGCCTGCTCCCCTGCTACGTTGATTCGTGGCTGGGCGGGCTCAACAGGTGAGCCCGAGATTTTTGGGGGTGTGGGAAATGAATAGTTCACGTAGTGCCCTGCTGGCGGGGGCCGGCATTGCTTCGGTGGTCGCAGCGGCTGTGGGGCTTTCTCCCGCCGCCTTTGCCGCGGCTTCACCCGCTTACAAGGTCGTCAATGTCGGCGCGTACGGCGGCGAGCCATCGATCGTCTCCGACAGCCTCGGCCGGCTCTATGTCACGACGCCGGTTGGCGGCACAGTCACCTACACATCGACGAACGTGGGGTCCTCATGGCACCAGGTGACGACCGCGGACCCGAACAGCGGCGACGACTGTCTCGCCACCGACCAGGCCAATTCCGTCTACCTGTGCAACCTCGCGGGCAGCGAGGGCGTCGCACCCCTGCAGGCGGACGTTTGGAAGTCCATCGACCACGGCACCACATGGACTCACGGCGCAGGCGCGCTGCCGCAATGCGGGACCAGCTGCAGCCCGTTCGGCGTCGACCGCGACTGGGTGGCGGCATCAATCCTTCCGCCCGCCACCATGACCTCCCAGGCGGAGGTCGTGCTCATGTACCACGACTTCTATGGGCCGAGCCAGATCTGGGTGAACATCTCGCACGACGGCGGGGCAACCTTCGGAGCTCCGCAGGAAGTCCTGGCGAGCCCCGCGGTGACGCCGGGAGCGGTAACCGGAACACTGGTGGCCCAGGGATACACGTTCTGCAACACGGTCCCCGCCGGAGTTGCCATCGCGCCGCCGGGCACGCCTCATGCCGGTCGGATCTTCGTGGCCTGGATCGCAGCGGACCTCGTGCAGAACGCCAGCGGCTGCAACGTCTCGATGCTCCAGTCGTTTCACACGTTGTGGATCTCGTACTCCGACGACAGCGGGCTGACCTGGACGCCGCAGCAGGCGTTCGATGCAGGCTTCGGCCACGACGCGTCCACGCCTTTTGTCGGCTTCACGCTCGATCGAGCCGGGAACCCGTACCTCGGTTTCACGATCAACCTCAGCTCGAACCCCGCCACCTGCTCAGCGGAGTCAACCGCAGGCACGGTTCAGTCCGACACCTCGTGTGAGTACGACATGTATGTCGTGTGGTCGAGCAACGGCGGTGCGACGTGGGACGGCGGGGGCGGCCTGATTCCGGGAAGCGCGGCGAGCGCGTATCGGGTCAACCCGACGAGCGAGCGCGGCACGCATTTCTTCCCCGCGATTGCGGCGGGCGATCCAGGCAAGGTTGACGTCGCGTACCTGCGGACGAGCACGATCCTGCCCACCGACCCGTTCGGCAAGGCGGACCCGGGCGGGTGCGCCGGGCCCGGACCGGCCAACGGAAATCCGACGACGTATCCGCCCGCTTGCAGCTGGAACCTCTACGCGGCACAGTCGGTGAACCTGAGCCTGGGGCCCTCCCTGGCCACGTGGGCGACTACCCAGCTCACGACGACACCAATGCACGTGGGGGACATCTGCAACCTCGGCATCTTCTGCCTGGCGCCGTCATCCAACCGCAACCTTCTCGACTTCATCATGGAGACGCTCGACCAGAAGGGCTGCGCGCATGTTGTCTTCGCCGATGACAACACGGTCAACAAAATCCGGGTCGCGAATCAGGTATCGGGGACCTGCATCCTCACCAAGAAGTAAGAAGTTGCCAAGGGCCGGGTGTGTGCCCGGCCCTTGGTGATTGACGTTGTCGGGGTGGTGGAACAATCAAGAGCATGAATCAGGTAAAGACCGCCTTCCTCCTTGTCGCAATGACCATCCTCCTTGTGCTCGTCGGACAAGTGGTGGGTCAGATGATCGGCATCGGGTCCGCCGGCATCTACATCGGGCTCCTCCTTGCCGTCGTGATGAACGGCTCGGCGTACTGGTTTAGCGATCGGATTGCCCTCGCGTCCGCGCAAGCGCGTGAGGTAACGGCCGCCGAGGCGCCGATGCTCTTCCGCCTCGCCGACCGTCTCGCGGTGCAGTACGGAGTCCCGCGGCCCCGCGTCTACGTGAGCCCAGACCCGTCACCCAACGCCTTTGCCACCGGGCGCAACCCTTCCCACGCCGCGATATGCGTCAACGATGGGCTGCTGCGCATCCTCGACGAGGAAGAGCTCTATGGCGTGCTCGCGCACGAGTTCGGACACGTGCGCAACCGCGACATCCTGATCAGCTCGGTGGTGGCGGTGCTGGCCGGCACGATCACCCTGATCGCGAACGTTGCCCAATGGGGACTGATGTTCGGCGGCTACGGAGGCCGGGACGACCGGCAGCAGGGAGCGGGGGGCGCGCTGGTCGGGCTCCTGATGATCATCCTGGCCCCAATCGCTGCGCTCCTCATCCAGCTGGCAGTCTCCAGGTCGCGTGAGTACGAGGCCGACCGCACGGGCGCCGAGGTATCAGGCGATCCGCTCGCGCTCGCTTCCGCGCTGCGCAAGCTGGAGCGCGCGACGCAGGTGATCCCTTCGCAGACTGCGCAGCCCGCGTTCGCCCACCTCTACATCGTCAACCCGCTGAGCGGGCAATCCCTGGCTGGGCTGTTCAGCACGCATCCTCCCATCGAGCAGCGGATCCGCCGCCTCGAGGAGATGGCCGGCGGCATGCGCCGCGCGTCCTGAGCTCAGGCAGACCGGGTCAGCTGGAGCGAGACCTCGACCGTGATCGCCGGCTGGACGGTGGTGAAGCCGATGCTCGGCGGATTGACCCCGAAGTCGGTCATGTTCGTCGCGATCGTGCCCGCGATCTGGGCTGAGGTCCCGCTGACCCGCAGCTGCAGGTTCGCCGTGACGTCCTTCGTGACGCCGTGGATCGTCAGCTTGCCGGGCACCGAGACCGTCACCGTCTGACCGGCCGCCGCTCCCGCGGGCAACGCGACGCTCTGCGCCTCGAAGACCGCCGTCGGGAATGAGCTCACGTTGAGCGATTGCTGGACGATGCGGTCGCGGTTGGTCACGTTGTAGCCGGCGACGGAATCAACGCTCGCTACGCTCGACAGCTGCACAGTGATGGTGGCCGCCGACAGCACGTATGTGCTGCCGGACTGGGTGATCGTGGCCTGGCCGCTCACCGCGCTCGTGCGTGCGACTGCTTCGTGACTCGAGCTCTGGCCCACGAACTGCTCCTTGACGCGGTAGCCGGCAAGCGAACCCGACGCGACCGTCCACGTCCCCGTGCCAGCCGCTGACGTGGCGATGGGCGATGCGCTGCTCGACGCGGTCGGGCTTGCCGACGCGAGGGCGAGGGTGGGGGGTGTTGTGCGCAGGCTGGAGAAGAAGTAGGCGTATGCGCCCCCGGCGCCGAGGACGACAAGTGCCGCGACTGCGGCGATCGGAATCCAGAACCTTCGTGGCATGGTGAGGATCGTCCGTCAGCGGGCTGGTTCCGCGCTGGGAGATTCCTGAGAGATCGCTGGGAGCGAAAACTAACCGTTCCCCAGCCATGGGGAAGTACCGCCGAAGGACGGGGATTGGCTTACGGTTCTTCCTCTTCGCTGATCACCGGATCCTGGGTGAGCTCGTCCTCATCCATGTCCGCGTAGAGGTCGCGGATCTCGGCGCCACTGGTTTCGGAATCGCCGATGCCTTCCGAGGAGTCTTCCTCCAGCAGCTCGCCCGCGCGTCGCGATTCGCCAAGCAGCTGCTCGTACGCACGCTGCGCCACCTCGGTCTCGGGATATTCGTAGAACTCGGTGCCCTCGGGAATCTCAGCTCCCTCCGTGCTGTCCGATCCATGACGGAGGATGTAGCTGCGCCCGCTGTCGGGGTCGTGCAGCAGGGAAAGGAATCGTTCCCCGGTCAGCTGCGCGCGCCGCTCGGCCTGGCCGCTGTTCTCCAGTTCGAGAAGCCTGCTTGTGATCTGCTCTTCGCTTCGTTCTTCCATCGGCAGTTCCTACCTAAAACGCGGTGAGCGTCCCGATCGACCGGGTTTACACTCGCCACCGTGACCGAAAGCGTCGAGCCATCGCGGACTGCCGGATCGCTGATCCCGACGCCAGACATCACGCCCGAAGAGCTGCAGCTCGCGGTGCGGAACCATTCGATGCCGCTCGAGGCTTTGCGCCACGACGTCACGCCGCTCGGACTCCACTACCTGCTGGTCCATTTCGACATCCCGATGGTAGACGTGACGAGGTACGAGCTCTCGGTGGCGGGTCGTGTTCGCAAGTCTCGGCGCTTCACCATGGATGAGATCTACACCAGGCCCGCGACCACGCTGGCGGTCACCCTCGAGTGCGCCGGCAACGGCCGCGCCCGCCTTTCGCCGCGTCCGATGAGCCAACCGTGGCTCGGCGAGGCGGTCGGCACCGCGGAGTGGACCGGGACCTCGCTTGCCTCGATCCTCCATGAGGCCGGCCCGCTCCCGGAAGCGATCGACGTCGTGTTCACAGGCCTGGATCGCGGAGTTCAAGGCGGCGTCGACCAGTGGTACGAGAGAAGCCTTTCGCTCGAGGATGCGTCGCGCCCCGAGGTGCTCCTCGCGTATGCCATCAATGGCGTCCCTCTTTCGCCGCAGCACGGCTTTCCGCTCCGGCTGATCGTTCCTGGCTGGTACGGCATGACGCACGTCAAGTGGCTGCGTTCGATCACGGTGACCGACCGAACCTTTGGTGGATATCAGCAGGCGACCGCCTACCACTATCGGAAGCGGCAGGGTGAGGTGGGCGAGCCCGTGACCCGGATGCTCCCGCGCGCGCTGATGGTTCCTCCAGGCGTCCCGGATTTCATGACCCGAATGCGCTTCGTCGAGCCGTCGACGCAAGTGATCGAGGGCCGCGCGTGGTCAGGGCAAGGAGCGATCGTGAAAGTGGAGCTCAGCGACGACGGCGGTGCAACCTGGTCGCCCGCGAGTCTCGAGGCGCCGCTCTCGCCATACGCGTGGCGGCGCTGGAAGTTCGGTTGGGACGCGACGCGGCCCGGCGAGTACGAGCTGTGTGTGCGGGCCACCGACGAAGCCGGCAACGTGCAACCGGTGGACACGAACTGGAACCTCGAAGGTGTCCAGAACAATGCTGTGCAGCGCGTCGTCGTGGTCGTCGGCGCGTCCCACGAAGAGCAGATTGCGGCCGACGCGGATTAGCGCTCTGACGCGCTTGTCTTAGCCTGATTGCCGTGGCTCAGCAAACCGCGTCGAAGAGCGAAGCGATACAACGTCTTCGCCAGGCGTGGCGCGGCGAGGTGCAGGCGCGCGCCATGTACCTGCTGCTCGCCTCCCGGATGCGGGACGAGCGGCGCGCCGAAATCATTCGGGCCATCGCCGACGCCGAGGAATCGCACCGCCGGCGCATCGAAGAGCGCCTTCGCGCAATGGGCGAACCCATCCCCGACCCGTCGGCGGTAAAGCTTTCACTGCTGCAGCGACTGCAGGCCCAGCTCGCACCGGTGGAAACCGTCATCGCGAGGATGGAAGAGGCCGAGGAGCTGGAGATCACCGACCGGTACAAGCGATCAACGGGTGACCCGGACACCGACGCCGTGCTCCAGGAGATCCGCGTCGAAGAGCAAGGCCACTCGCGATCGCTCGAGTCGATGGAGGTCGCCCATCAGGCCGGCGATCGAGCACCTTCCAGCGTACAGAGCAGGCTCAACCGTATTCTCGGCCGCGAATCGTGGCACCGCACCGGGGCAGGCTGGATCTCCGGCGCGATCTACGGCGCCAACGACGGGCTCGCCGCCGTGTTCGGCATCGTCGCCGGCGTTTCCGGCGCGACCGGGGGCTCGAGCTTCGTGCTCACGGCAGGCCTGTTCGGAGCGATCGCCTCGGGTCTCTCGATGGCCACGGGTGCCTACCTCGCCGAACGCTCGGAGGGAGAGGTCGCGGCGGCCAACGTCCAGCGCGAGCGGCAGGAGATCATCGATCACCCCGACGAAGAGAAGGAAGAGGTCTCTCTCTTCTACCAGCTGAAGGGAATCGACAAGGAAATGGCTGACCGCCTTGCCGAGCAGCTGTCCGGGAACCCGGAGGCGCTGTTGAAGGTCCACGGCCCCGAGGAGCTGGGCGGCCTCGAAACCGCGAGCAAGCCGGTCCAGTCCGCGATCGCAGCCGGCGTGAGCACGTTCATCGGAGCGATGGTCCCGGTCATGCCGTTCTTCTGGCTCACCGGGACGAAGGGCGTGATCACCGCCGCGGTCGTGTCTCTGATCGCACACTTCCTGGTCGGCGCCTCGAAGTCGCTGTTCACTCTGCGCACCTGGTGGTCGGCGGGACTCGAGATGACGCTGGCCGGCATCATCGTCGGCGGCATCACGTACGGGATCGGCCTGGTCCTGAAAGTCGGCGGCTGAAGCCTGGCTACAGCTCGGGCAGCTTCTCCACGACAACCGTTCGCTTCAAGAGCGCGGTCATGACCTGCCCCGAGGCAATGGGGTCGCCGCTGGTCCAGAAGCGTTCCTGAGGTTCAGCTCCATCCGCTCGCAGGTTTCGCTCGTCCAGGACATGAGCGAGCTGTCGCGCGACGGCTTCGCCGGTCTCGATCAGCGCCACGTTGGGTCCGGCGAGCTCTGCGAGCACCGGCTTGAGGAAAACGTAGTGCGTCGACCCCAGGACGATGGTGTCGGCGCCCGCGTCGAGCATGGGCCGGATGTAGCCTTCGACCTTCCGCTTGAGATCGGGACCGTCCAGGTCCGCAGCCTCGATGTGCTCGACGAGCCCTGGGACCGGCTGGATGATCACCCGGACATCGGTGCCGAAGCGGTCGAGCAGCGACGCCAGGCGATCGGAGCCGCCGACAGCGGCAGGAACGATGGCGCCGACGATCCCGGATCTCGTCGCCGCGACGGCGGGCTTGATCCCGGGTTCGATGCCGATCACGGGGATCGGGAGGGCGGCGCGTAGCGCTTCCGCTGATCCCGCGGTCCCGGTGTTGGATCCGATCACGATCGCCTTGACTCCGTGGGAGATCAGAAACCGCGCGATCTTCAGGCCGCGCTCGCGCACGAACGCCGGTGGCTTGTCGCCCCAGGGCGCGTGCGCGGAATCAGCCACGTACGAGACCGACTCCGCGGGAAGGGCTCGGTGAATCTCCTGCAGCACGGACAGGCCACCCACACCCGAATCGAACAGGCCGATGGGCGACTGACTCACGAAGAAAGGCTAGCGGGGGCGCTCCCAATGGCCGAAACGCACCATCGATTCGAGGGATCTCCGTCTCGCCGTGAACACCGACGGGTCAAATGTGGAATCCGCGGCGGGGTACCCGAGGGCGATTACGCCGATCGGTCGGCAACCTTCGGGCACGCCCAGTTCACGCAGAAGGTCTTTCTCGCCCCAAAACAAGCCGAAAAAGACGGCGCCGAGCTTCTCCTCGACCGCAGCCAACAAGACCAGCATCACGGCCATCCCCGTGTCGACGTCCCAGTAGGGGACAGGCCACCTGTCCGGCGCCTGCAGCCCGAAACGGGCCTTGTCCGGCCGCGAGTAGCGCTCGAGGTAGGCAGGCTGATTGGAAATCGCGAGGACCAGGCATGGGGGAGGGCTGTCGCGTTCAGCGGGCTCATAGGGAAATTCTGGGTGGTCGGTCACCTCGTAAAACCACGCCACCTGCCAGGGCTCGTCCAGCACAACGAAGTCGAACCCCTGGCTGAAGCCGGCGGAGGGCGCGTGGCGTGCGACCTCGAGGACACGAAGCAAGACGTCTCTGGCGATCGGCGATGGCTGAAACTGACGCACCATACGGCGTCTGCGCACCAGGTCTTGGAATTCCATTTTCATGCCCTCCCTTGAGGCTTCCTCGCGCGTTTCCTATGTATGCAGGTTGAACGAACAGAGCGTCCCTGGCTCTGGGGCTTGATTCTCGGCGTGTGCGTGGGCGGCGGTGTCGTGCTGATCAGCTCGATCAGGTACGGGTTCAGTGCCCCGTTGCTACTGTTGGGGATCGTCCTCGCCGTCGTCTTCGGCGGCCTCGCGCTCATGAGCGCTTTCGTTGCGAGAAGAACGCACTTAGACTGATCGGGTGGGGGATCGGGTCGGCATCACGCCGAAGAGCTGGACCACCGACATGCACCACGGCATCCTTCATCTCGGCAAGCGCTGGTATGTCGTCAGCGCCCAGCTCGACGAAGAGGGCCACGCCGAAGGCGTCAGGCTCGACGGCCCGTTCGAGAACGAGGCGGCGGCGGAAGCGAAAGCACGCCAGAGCGAGGACCCCAAGCGCTGAGCTGATGCGAGTCGCGGCGCTCGCTGACATCCACGGAAACCTGCCCGCCCTGGAAGCGGTGCTGCGGGAGGTGGAGCGCGAAGAGCCGGACCTCATCGTGTTTTGCGGTGACGTCGCGTCGGGCCCGATGCCATCCGAGACGATCGATCTGCTGCAGACAATTCACGGGGCCCGTTTCGTCCGCGGCAACGCTGACCGCGGCCTGGTCGAGGAGTTCGACGGCAAGCCGTCGGTCTCGCCAGGCCCGTTCGCCGAATGGTGCGCGAAACAGATCAGCCGCACGCAACGCGACTTCCTGGCTTCGTTTGAGAGCACGGTGGCGATCGATGGCGTCGATGGCGTCGGTCGCGTTCTGTTCTGTCACGCCGTACCGCAAAACGACATCGACGTGATGACAACGGAAACCCCACCCGATCGCATGCGCGAGATCCTCAGAGGGGTCGATGCGGACCTCGTCGTGTGCGGTCACACACACATGCAGTTCGACCGCAAGATCGAGGCGGTGCGGGTCGTCAACGCCGGGAGCGTTGGAATGACCTACGGCAAGCCGGGTGCATGCTGGGCCATGCTCGGCCCAGACGTTGATCTGCGGCGGACCGACTACGACCGGCAGGCAGCTGCCGGCCTGATTCGCGAGAAGGACTGGCCCTCAGCAGAGAGCTTTGCGCACGACAACGTGATCAACGTCCCGTCAGAGGAGGATGCGATGGAGTTCATGCGCGCGCAAGAAGTCAAGCAGGCGCAGGCTCGACGCTAACTTTCCCTGTAAGCGGGAAGCGACTCCGCCTCGCTGGACGCCAGATCCGTGATCACATGCTTCTCGGTCATTCTCTGGATGCGCCTGGCGGGAATCTCGATCGCGTGGCCGTCGTGGCGCCGGACCACGATGCCGTGGAAGATGTCGTCTTCTTCATCTCCGAGCATCTTCTCGGCAGTCCCGATCTCGGTACCGTCGCCGGCGACCACCGGCGCGTGTTTAGGCATTGCCTGCCACGCGACTGGAGTCTCATCCTCGAACACGCCTGCTCACCATCGTACCGACGAGCGTTCAAGATTGTGAGATGACCAACTACAGCCCCGTGCTGGCCTTGTTCGTCCTTGCTCCCCGACTCCGACGGGCGTCCAATCGCGCGGTGAGCATCTTCATGCCCGCCCGATCCGAGGGATACGACGCACGTTTCTACGACATCGAGTTTCGCGACCTGCTGCATCGGTACAGCGACCGGCTCAGCGCCAAAGACCGCGAGCTGATGGAGTACGAGATGCGACGTCTTCGACACCACGTCGCGGTGGTGCGGCCCGCGGGATGTGTAGCCTTCGCGGGTTTCGCTGATGAGCCCCATGGTGTTCTCGAGCTGATCAAGCTGCGGGACGAGACGGACGAGAGACTCGAGGTCGGCGAGCTGCTGCTGGCGCCGATCCTTCGCCAGCTGGAGCACTACCCGCCCGCCCTGATTGCGGTCGTGGACAAGGAGCACGCCAAGACATTCGGATCGATCCTGGACGAGATCATTCCGCTGGAGCAGGTGAACGGGACAGAGGTCCGCCACTCGCGAGCGGGTGGGACGTCGGCGCCGAGCAACCAGCGCAAGGCGGACAACAAGGCCAAGGCAAACCTGGAGAGCGCGGTCAAGACCGTGGAGCGCGAGATGGCTTCGGGGGCGTATCTGCAGCTCTACGTCGCCGGTCCCGACGAGGCCCGAGCGACGTTCGAGCGCATGCTGCCGGAAAAGCTGAAGAAGGCGATCGCCGGACATCTCAGCGCCTCGCTCGACTCTTCGGAGCTGAAGCGCGA
>WNGJ01001221.1_pt1 | contig 25632 bp, 26 predicted proteins | sample 5400611 | NCBI WGS metagenome assembly WNGJ01 (sample SAMN13153375, study PRJNA577476) | soil metagenome | isolation source: 40 cm soil or saprolite under Garry oak tree replicate 1 | place: USA:California | collected 2016-06-15
TCATGGAGAAACTCTACACCGCAGTTTCGGACGCACTTGGAAGGCGGGAGAAACGACGATCACGGCGCGATCGGCAATTTTTCGCAAACGACCGACCGTGTTACTTCTAGGGGCTTCTATGGACGGCCGGAGCGTATTTCAGTCGGGGCCGAAGACGCGCCGCGCTCGCGTACGCCCGACGGTGTCAAGCGGAAAGTGCGGGGCGCGCGGTGGTGGAGGCAACCGTCTCGATCGGAGACGTGTATCGCAGAGGTAACAGGCTTGACCTGCGCCGGCGGCGCGGCTCGCCTGTGGTCTACGCCGACGAGTGCCGGTGCGCGAGAAACTTCAGGAACTCGCGCCCCTCGGCGAGTCGCCGCTTGCAGACCGCGAAGTCCCTCGCCATCTCCTTGAGGAAGCCGTAGAGCTTTCGCGGCCGGAAGTAGAAGCGGCGGTAGAAGCGCTCGACCGAGGCGAAGATCTCCTCGCGCGACAGATGGGGATAGCCGAGCACGCTTGTCTGGGTGCCGCCCGCGTCGACGAGCTCGGTCCTCTCGAGCCAGCCACGCTCGAGCGCCTCGCGGTAGAGGGCGGTGCCGGGATACGGTGCCGCCAGCGAGACCTGGAGCGAATCGGGATCGATGTCGCGCGCGAAGCGGATCGTCTCCTCGATCGTCTCGCGCGTCTCGCCGGGCAAGCCCATGATGAACGTGCCGTGGATCTTGATGCCGAGCGCCCGGGCGTTCTTCGTGAACTCGCGGGCGATGTCGAGGCGGATCCCCTTCTTCACCCGGTTGAGGATCTCCTGACTCCCCGACTCGTAGCCCACCAGCAGGAGCCGCAGCCCGTTGTCGCGCAGCACCCGGAGCGTTGTCTCCGGCACGTTCGCCTTCGCGTTGCAGGACCACGTCACACCCAGACGACCGAGCCCCCGCGCGATCGCCTCGGCGCGCGGCAGGTCGTCGGTGAACGTGTCGTCGTCGAAGAAGTACTCCTTCACGTTCGGGAAATGGCGCGTGGCCTGGGCGATCTCGGCCACGACGTGGTCCACCGAGCGCGTGCGATAGCGATGGCCGCCCACGGTCTGCGGCCAGAGGCAGAAGGTGCACTTCGATCGACAGCCTCGGCCCGTGTAGAGCGACACGTAGGGATGCAGCAGGTAGCCGATGAAGTACTGCTCGATCACGAGGTCGCGGTGGTAGACGTCCACGACGAACGGCAGCGCGTCCATGTCCTCGAGCGGCGCGCGCTCCGGCGTGCGCTCGAAGTGTCCGTTCACACGATAGCTGAGCCCGGCCACCGACTGCAGCGGCCGCCCCTGCGCGATCTCCTGGATCGTAAAGTCGAAGTCGTTGCCGGCGACGAACTCGATCGCGGGCGAGGCGCCCAGCGCGCGCTCGCGCTCGACGGCCACGTGGGCGCCGACGAAACCGATCCGCAGCCGAGGATTCTCGCGCTTGAGCGCCTCGGCGACGCCGACGTCGTGGGCGAACGACGCCGCGCTCGTGTGGAGCACGGCCAGCTCGTAGTCGCGCGCGAGCGGTGCCACGTCGTCGAGCGTGAGGCCCGCGGGAGGCGCGTCGACGAGGCGGCTGCCGGGCACGAGCGCCGCGGTCTGCGCGAGCCACGTCGGATACCAGAACGAGCGGATCTCGCGACGGGCCTGATAGCGCGCGCCGGCGCCGCCGTCGAAGCCCTTGAACGATGGTGGGTGCAGGAACAGGGTCCTGAGGTGGGCGACCATTCGCGCCTATCTTATCTCATTCACCCAGAGGGCACGGCCGCCGCTGACGCCGAGGAGCCGGGCGCCGGGAAGATCGGCAACCACGCTGCGTCCGGGGCTGCGCACGCTCACCACCCACACGCGCCGGCCGCTCGTCCACGCCTGGCGCAACCGGTCGGCGTCCCAGAACAGGTCGCGCGACTCGGGCCGCTCGGCGCCGAATCCCAGGACGCTCCGCAGGCCGTCGACGATGACCGGCCTGCGCCCCGAGTACCACTCGAGGGCGCCGGAATTCTCGATCGGCCCCTCGTGGGCGAGGACGTCGTCGGGACCGGCCTGCCGCGCCACGCTCCAAGCGAGATCCCTCACCGCCCGATTACTCGTGACGACTCCGAGCGAGCGCGTCACCCCCGGCATCGTGGCGAGCATTGTCGCGCCGACAATGAGGACGCCGAGGCTCCGCCGCCGCTCGGGCGACCGGGCCAGCGTCATCACGGCAGCGATGGCAAGCGCGCACAGCCCGAACGTGACGGCGGCGCTCAAGAAGACCGGCCGAAACTCCTCCCAGGAGGGAACCGGCGGCGGCAATCCGGCCGCGGCGCTCTTCATCGTGGCCACGTCGGTCACGTCCATGACGCTCGTGAGGAACTGCGCGCCGCCGCCGATCCAGATGACGCCGCATCCGAGAGCGGCCGCGGTGAAGAAGACCAGGTGCGCCGCCAGCAGGCGCCGCCCGCCGTGGAGCTCCCAGCCGCGCGCCGCGAGCAGCGCTACTCCGAACGATGCCGGAAGCCCGTAATGCGGCAGCCGAAACGGTGACAGTGCGGTGATCCCGAAGACGCCGACGACCCAGATCGTCAACGCCACCCAGCCGATCTCGTTTGGGTCGCGCCACGCCCGTCGGCGCACGAGGGACCAGACCGCGATGCCGGCAGCGATGATCCAGGGCAGCGTGCTCCCGACCGCGACCGCGAGAAACTCGAGCGCCGTCAGCGGGACGTCCTCGTCGGCAAAGTGACGCGCGCGCGCGACGTTCAGCACGTGGTTGTCGATCGTCGTGTACCAGCCGAAGCCGGGCGTGCGCAGCTCGGCGCCGACCCACCAGCCGAAGCCGATGATCAAGCACGCGCCGACGCCTGTCCACGGGAGCCACGCGGAGAATGGGCGGGCGCGCCCAGCCAGGGCGAGGGCCACGCCGATCGCCAGGGGCGGCAGGAGCGCGCCGAGCGGATCCTTCGCCAGCGCCGCCACGCCGAAGAGCGCAAGACCAGCAGCGCAGAGCGCCCGCCGTTCGTCGCGGATGCCGACGAGGCAGAGCGCGAAGCCGCCGGCGAGCGCGGCGACGAACAGAGTCTCCGGGCGCACGTAGCGGCCGTAGGCGAAGAATCCGATGCCGGTCAGCAGCGCCACCCCGGCGACGAGGCCGCCGCGGGGGCCGAGCAGGTGCGCGCCGAGCCATGCCGTGGCGCCCACCGCGGCGAGCGCCGCGCACGCGGACACCGCGCGCGCCGCCGCCTCACTCGGCCCCGCGACCGCGGAGACTGCCGCGATCAGCACGTAGAGAAGCGGCGGCTTGTCCACGTAGCGGACCCCGTTCAACGTCAGCGCGAGCGGGTCGCGCGACATCGCCAGCTCGCGCGCGATCTCGGCGTGCATCCCCTCGCCCGGATCATCGAAGGGGGCTCGGCCCAGGCTCGCGAAGAGAAGCGGCGCCGCCACGAGCATCGCGAACGCCGCCGCGAGGAAGGCCGCGAGCCCGGCCGACTTCAGGTGCGTGAGACCAGCATCAGAGCGCCGCGCCGATCGCCGCCAGCACGTTCTTCTCGACGGACTGATCGGTCGTGGTGAGCACCTCGTCCTTGTCGATCCACAAGATTCGCTCGCGATTGAACAAGGCACGCTCCACGCTCACCGTCGTTCGGTTTGCTCCGGCCGCCTTGAGGCGGATCACCAGCCGATGGCGCGCCCCCTTGGCGTAGACTCCGTAGTCCTCACCGTTCACCGAGCGCGACTCGGTGTTGATCCAGCCGTTCGACTGATCCGACTTCTCGACCTCCCAGCCTTGCTGCTTCAGCACGGACTGGATGACGCTCCAGACCTTCTCGGGCGGCGCGGCGAACGTCTGCGAGACCGGCTCGCCGGCGATCGCCGGCACCACGAGCCAGGACAACAGTGCGATGGCAAGGAACATTCGACTCATCGAGGATCCTCCCGCTGGGACTTACGGTGATTCGAGCACGCCGCCGCGCAGCCGATACAAGGCGCTGGCGCCCACGGCGGCCTCCGGCCGGTGACTCACCACCACGACCGCGGCCCCGGCGCGCGCCCGGCCGCGGAGCGCGTCGAGGATTACGGCGCCGTTGGCGTCGTCCAGATTGCCCGTCGGCTCGTCGGCGAGCAACAGCGGAGGGTCGTTCAGCACGGCGCGGCAGAAAGCCACCCGCTGCTGCTCGCCCCCCGAGAGCTGCGCGGGGAAGTGGTCCATCCGGTCGGCCATGCCGACGTCCTGCATGAGCTCGATCGCCCGGCGTCGGATCGCGGCGGCGCCCGCGCGCCTCACGTACCGGGCAGCCAGCAGCACGTTCTCCAGCGCCGTGAGCGACGGCAGCAGCAGAAACGACTGGAACAAGAACCCCACGTACCGGCCCCGCGCCTGGCTCTTGCCCGCGCGGCCGAGCGTGCTCACGCGCGCGTCCTCGAACCAGATCTCGCCGCCGTCCGAATCTTCCAGCAGCCCGAGCACGTTCAACAGGGTGCTCTTGCCCGAGCCAGACGGCCCGGTGACCACGACGATCTCGCCGCCCTTCACCGCGAGGTCGACACCCGCCAGCACGCGGATCGCCGCCCCCGACGGGGCTCGATAGGACTTCACGAGACCGGCGGCGCGCAGCATCAGGCGCCCCGGCGGATCGCCTCGGCCGGCGAGAGGGAGACGACGCGGCCCGTGGCGTAGATGGCCGCCGCCGCGCCGAGCAGGACCGAGAACGCGAAGGCGCCGCCGAGCAGCCGCGGCGAAAAATAGAAGAGCTGCTGGGCCTGCGCGAGATAGCGATCGATGAACCAGCCGAGCACGCGCGCGAACGCGATGCCGCCCAGACCGCCCATCATCGTCACCGCGAGCGACTCGGCCAGCACCTCGCGGCCGAGCTGCAGGTCGGTCGCCCCGAGCGCGCGCTTGACGCCGAAATCACGGATGCGCTCGAAGACCGCCGCGGCCATCGTGTTCGCCAGCGACAGGCCGCCGATCACGAAGGCGAGGGCGCCGATGCCGACGAGCAGCGCGGAGAAAAACGCGGTGGACTGGCGCAGCAGGCGGCTGAGCTCGCTCGGCAGCTGGACGTTGACGCCGGGCACCCGTTGCCGGATCCGCAACGCCACCGCGTCGGGATCGTCGCCGTCGCGCCAGCCGACCGCGGCCCCGGTGTTCAGATCCGACGCGGTGAGCGCCATGCCACCGGAGGCCAGCACGGTGCGGAGCAGACGGTCCTTGGCGACCCACTGCGCGCGGGCGTCGGCGATCGACACCATGACGAAGCGGTCCGGCGCGGTGAGCATGCGGTCCAGCACGCCGACCACCTCGTAGTCCTCGTCCTCGAGCGTGATGTGCGAACCGACCGCGAGGCCGCGCGAGGCGGCGAACGAGGCGCCGACGACCGCCACACGACGATCGCCCTCGCGGAGGAACCGGCCGCTGCGAACGGGGAGCGAGCGGTAGTGACGGTTGGGCATCGGGACCGAGAGATCCATGCCGAGGATCAGCTCTTGCGTGAGGGTCATGAACTGCGAGGTCGACGGATCGAGCGGCAGCATGATCTGCGCCTGCACGCCCTGGACCCCCGGGACCTCGGAGATCGCCCGGATGGTGGCGGCCGGAAGCAGCCCGCCGGCGGTGAAGCCGGTCCCCATGCCCATGCCGCGGCCGGCCACCGAGATCTGGCCGAGCACGAAGCGGTCGCCGCCCTCGATGAAGCGCACGATGCGCTCGCTCATGGCGCCGAGCGAGACGAGCCCGGCGACGCCGATCGCGATGCCGACGACGGTGAAGAGATATCCACGCAGCACCCGTAACGACCTCACGGTACCCTCACGACGGCGGCCCCACCGGATTCACGACGGTCGCGAGGCTCGCGCGCTCGGCCTCGAGCCGCTCCTGCGAGCAAAACCAGCGGACGAGGGGCGACACGAAGTCGGGCATCCGGCGCGGCGCGAACGCCTGCACCACGAGCAGCGGGAGCAGGACCGGCGCCGCGGCGGTGGCTTGCGCGGCGATGAGCGCGCGCCGCGGCCGCGGATCGCGCCGCCAGAGAGCCAGCTTGTTGAGAACGTGCTGGATGGCCGAGCTGCCGACGGACAGCGCCCAGAGCGGCGGTGAGGCAGCGTACACCGAGGCCGCTTCCAGCGTTGCTCTGTGACGCACCCGCCGACGCTCGCCGAAAAAGGGCTTCACCAGGGCACCGACGAGCGCCCCCATCTCGAGACCCCAGCGGACGAGAACTCGGCCCGCCAGATAGCCGCCGATCGCGACGCCGTCGCTGATCGGGCGAAAGCGGCTGCGCTGGCGCACCCGCGGAATGGCGGCCACGGAAACCTCGTGAACGCGCCAGCCGCGGGCGACGCCGGCGACCAGCACCTCGGTCTCGAACACGAAGCCGCCGCGACGCACGCGGATCTCGTCGAAGAGCTCGATCGGGTAGACGCGGAAGCCGGACTGGGTGTCGTGGAGCTTGACGCCGCAGGCCCAGTTCACGAAGAAGCCCGCGACCCGGATCGCGTTGAGCCGGCCGGGCGGAAGCGCGTCCGGCTCCGGCTCTTCCAGGCGGCCGCCGATCACGATGGTCCGCCGCGCCCGCGCCGCGTCGAGGACCAGTCCGAGATCCGCGGGGCTATGCTGCCCGTCGCCGTCGAGCGTCACCACCTCCGACGCGCCGCGCTCGCGCGCCGCCGCGATGCCCGTGCGGATCGCCGCGCCCTTGCCGCGGCGCCGCGGATGGCGGATCACCTCGGCGCCGGCACGACGGGCGACATCCGCACTCTCGTCGCGTGAGCCGTCGTCGACCACCAGCACCGGGGCGTACGCGCGCGCGGCCGCGACGACGCTCCCGACGGTCTCGGCCTCGTTGAAGACCGGGACCACGATCAGCGCGGTCATGCCGCACAGGCTCGCGAGGCCGCGACGACGATCGCGACCTGATTGCCGCCGCGCGCCACCGCGTGGACCAGCGCGAGCCGATCGCCGGCCTCCGTCGCCGCGGTCGCGATCGAGCGAGCCGCCAGACCCGAATGGTGTCCGGCCGGCAGGCTCAGCGACCGTTGCGGTGGCCGGTGCGGCGCCAGCGCGCGGTCGACCAGCGCGCGCTCCCACGCTTCGCGCGGGCCATCGCCGTTCGCCGACGTGAACACGAGCCCGACTCCCGCGGGGCCGGCACCGGCGTTCGCGAGCGCGGCGCCGATCGCCCGCGAGCGCGTCGCCCGCCCGACACCGTGAGGCCGCACCGCCAGCGCGCGCCATGCCTCGCCGACGACCTCGCCCAGGATCCGAGCGCCACGGGCGCGCGCGGCATCGAGCGACTCGAGCACGACGAACCCCGCGCCCTCACCCCGCACGTCGGCGCCGGCGCCCGCTTCGTGATAGGCGTCCACGACGATCCGCGGCGGCTCGTCGGCGCCGCCGGCCAGACACGCCTCGATCCGACCGGCGCGCACCGCGGCCGCGGCACGGGCGATCGCGAGCTCACCGGCCACCGTCGGCACGTTGAGCGTGAGCGAGAGGTCCTTCGCCGACACGGCGATCGCCGTCGTCGCCGCCATCGTGTTCATGACCGTGTGCGGGAAGAGCAGCGCCGAGAGGCCGGGGATGCCCCGTTGCAGGTAGTCGTCGACGAAGCGGATCGTGGAGACCATGTCGCCGAACTCGGTGCCGACCAGCAGCGCCAGCTCGGTGCCTCCGGTGAGGCCGGCATCGGCGAGGGCCAGGCGGCCGGCCGCCACCGTCATCTGGCACACGCGCGAGAGGCGGCGCGATTCCGTTTCGTCCAGCAGCTGGCTCAGGACGCCGCTGGCGTGCCCGTCGACGACGCCAGCGCCCGTGATGACGACGCGCCGCCCGCTCACCCGGTGCGCCTGAACACGAGCGTCACGTTCTGGCCGCCGAAGCCGAACGAGTTCGAGATCGCGTGCTCGACGGCCGCCTCGCGCGCCACGCGCGGAACACAGTCGAAGGGGATGTCAGGATCGGTGTTCTCGAGTCGCGCCGTGGGCGGGATGATCTCGTGGCCGAGCGCCAGCACCGTCGCGACCGCCTCGAGCGCTCCCGCCGCCGCCATCGTGTGACCGATCATCGACTTCGTCGAGCTGACGAGGAGCCCGCCTTCCCCAAAGACGTCGCGCAGCGCGTGCGCCTCGATCCGGTCGTTCTGCGGCGTGGCGGTGCCGTGCGCGTTCGCGTACCCGACGTGCGCCGGCGTGACACGCGCCTGCTCGAGCGCCGCGCGCATCGCGCGGATCATCCCCTCGCCTTGCGGATGGGGCGAGGTGACGTGGAAGGCGTCCGTGCTCATGCCGTAGCCCGTCAGCTCGGCGTAGACTCGCGCGTCGCGGGCCCGGGCGCGCTCGATGCTCTCGAGGACGACGAACGCGGCGCCCTCGCCGATGGACATGCCGCGCCGGTCACGATCGAAGGGGCGACACGGCGAGGGATCGAGGAGCTTGAGCGTGTTGAATCCCATGAAGCAGATCCGCGTCAGCGCGTCGACTCCGCCCGCGAGGGCCACCGACACGACGCCGTCGGCGATCAGGTCGGCCGCCATCGCCAGCGACGCGGCGCCCGAGCTACAGGCCGTTACGACCGTCTCACGCGGACCGCCGATGCCGAGGACGCTGCCGACCACGTCGACGTGCGAGGACGGAAAGCACGACGCGAGTACGCGCGGCGGCGCCGCCGCGGCGCCGCGCGCCCGCTGCCAGTACCATGCCTCGGCTTCGAGCATGCCGCCGCCGACCGCACCCACGATCAATGCGGTGTCCGCGCGATCGGCGCGGCCGATCCCGGCGTCGTCGAGCGCCTCGCGCGCAGCGGCAAGGGCGAATCGATCGGCCCGCGACCGCCGCGCCGAGCCGCCGATCGAGTCCGGCACCTCGGCGCCGATCCGGCAGCGGAAGCCGTCGGTGTCGATCAGGGTGAGCGGGCGGATCGCGCAGACGCCGCCGGTAAGACCTTCCCAGTACGCCTTGACGCCGGCGCCGAACGGGCTGACGACTCCGAGCCCGGTGACGGCGACGGGCCTCACGCGCCGGCCGTCCTCGACGCGATGAAGCGGGACAGCGTGTCGAAGGAGGCGAAGTGGGGGGCGAGGTCCGCCGACTCGTCCATCGCGATCCCGAAGCGCTCTTCGATCGCGATCGACAGCTCGATGAAGTCGAGGGAGTCCAGACCGATCGAGCTCTCGATACCCTTGGGCAGCGTCGTCTCGGGGGTCAAGTCGACGGCGCGGCGCGGATCGAACTTGAGCCGCGTCACGAGGATCGTCTTGAGCTCGTCGAACACTTCTTTGGGTTCCATAGCCCTCCTAGTGCCAGTAGAGTCCGGCGCGGCGGCCGCGCCATTCGCCCGTCACGCCGATCGATCCGGTGGCGCCGTCCTCGCGCCCGAGCGCGAGGGCGATCAGCGGCCCGCAGGCGAGCGTCTCGCCGGCTCGCGTGCGCGCCCGGGTCTCGAGCGCCGAGGGTGCCCGCGGCGCATCGTATCGCGTACGCAGGTCGCCGGGTACCAGCAAGGCGCACACCGCCGCTTCGACCAGCGGGCGCCCCACGAGCCAGCGCCCCCGCGCGTAGAGCTCGGCGCAGTCCTCGAAGGTCTCGACCGCGAGCACGAGCGCCCGCTCGCACCGACCGCTCTCGAGGAGCCGCGTGGCCTGCCAGAGCCCGTCGATCGTGGCGGCCGCTCCGCCGATCAGGATGCCATACGAACCGGTCAGCCCGAACTCGATCGCCACCTCGCCCGACATGACGCTCGGCGCCGTGTACGGAAAGTGGAGCGTCCCCGCGACAGCGCCGCGGCGGGCGGTGTCGGCGACGACCCACGCGTGATTCGCGGCCCCGTAGGCGCCACCGGTCACGTAGATCAGCGCGGTCGAGCTCCCCTTCACGACCTCGCGGGAGGTCCCGCTGGCCCGCAGGAGGGCATCGACCGCCGCTACGCCCAGGAGGCACTCACGCGTCGCTCGCCTGAATCGCTCGCCTTCGAGCGCGGGGCGGCCCAGCGGGATCACGGCGCGGCCCGCTGCCGAGCGCGCCGCATCCGGCGGCAGCGCCCGAACCCCCTGACCCCATCCCGTGAGGACCGACACGGCTTCGACGGCTGTTCCGGTCATGGTCTTCTCATCGATCGACCGCCTCCAGTACGAGCGCGGCGTTGCAGCCGCCGAAGCCCAGGGACGTGCTGAGGCTGATCCGGGGGCGCGCGGCGCGCGGCGAGCCGATCACGTGATCCAGCTCGCAGGCTGGATCGGGCTCTTCGAGCCCCAGCGTGTAAGGCACGATGCCCTCACGCCCGGCCAGGAGGCACATGACGGCCTCCAGCGCCGCCGCCGCGCCCATCGTGTGGCCGACCGAGGCCTTGATCGAGTTCACGGGAATCTCGGACGCCCGGCGGCCCAGCGAGCGCCTGAGCACCTCGGCCTCGATCCGGTCGTTCAGCGGCGTGCCTGTGCCGTGCGCGCTCACGAAATCGACGTCGGCAGGCGTCAGCCCCGCCTCCTCGAGCGCGGACCGCACTGCGAGCTCGAGGCCGCGGCCGTTCGCGTCGGGCGCGGCGATGTGCGAGCCATCGCTGGCGCTCGCGTGACCGAGCAACCGGCCGAGCCTCGGCCCCGGCGTCGCGCCTTCGCGCGTCATCATCACGAGCGCGGCCGCTTCGCCCAGGAGGAGCCCGCTGCGCCGGCGATCGAAGGGACGCACGCGCTCGCGAGTCAGCGAGCGCAGCGCGTCGAAGCCGCGCATCACGAATCGGCAGAGCGCGTCGTAGCCGCCGGCGATCACGACGTCGACGACATCCGCACGCAGGAGGTCGGCGCCGTGGCCGAGCGCCGTCGCGCCGGCCGCACACGCCGCGCCGACCGTGAGCACGGGGCCTCGAGCGCCGAGCCGCCGGGCGAGCGCGTGCGCGGGGCTGTCGTAGAGCGCACCCACCGCGTGGCGCGACCGGCCGCCCGGAGCGAGGGCGCGCTCGAGCTCGCCGACACCGCCGAGCGCCGTGCCGAGGACGACCGCGACCCTCTCGGGCTCGGCGGAGATCGGCGAACGAGCGAGCAGGTCCGCGGCCGCGGCGAGCAGGAGCTGCGTGGCCCGACATCCCACGCGGCGCGCGCCGGGCAGCGGGCGAAGCTTCTTGATCTCGCCCCCGCGCCCGACCCGGAGATCGTCGACCGGGAAGCGCTCGATCATCGAGATGCCGTCGCTGCCCGTGATGAGCCCCGACCAGAACGCGTCGAGATCGGCGCCGAACGGGGTCACGACCCCCGCGGCGACGAGGCTCACGGGCTCAGCGCGCTGACTCATAGGAATGGCGAGTAGTACATCCGGAAGGCCCGGATCGGTCCCTGCTCGGTGTCGTACAGCTTCGTGGCCCAGAACCGACGGACGGTCGGGTCGAAGGTCATGATACCGGGCCAGCCGGGATTGTTCGGATCCCACACGAGGAACTCGATGCGGCCGTCCTCCACCGGACGCGACTCGTAGGCGACGACGGTGTGGTTCAGCTCGGGTTTTGGCCAGTTGGTCACGAGGAGCTGCACCAGCCGTCCGGCACGCAACTGTTCGACGATCTCGTACGCGACGCCTTCCTGCTGGGATCCATTGACCGGCAAGGTCACGCGCCAGTTCGTCCAGTGTACCCAGGTCCAGAATCGACCGCCGAGCCCCTCCTTGACGGCGCTTTCCTCGTCGCGCGAGAACTCGCGGAGGTTGGCATAGCCGGGGATCACGATCCGATCGTCGAGCGGCAACGTCTGCTCCCGAGCCGGCCGCGCCACGACGCGCTTGACCCGCTCGACGTAGCCGGCGTGATCGATCTTCGGGAGCGTCGGATCGAACCGGGCGAATTGCGCGAACTGGCGCACGGCTCGAGCCAGCACGAAGCAGTAGTGGGCGTAGATCCCGGGCTCGTCGGGATGCCGCGCGGCGATCAGGTTCGCGAACGCGAAGGTGTCGCTCTCGAACGAGAACGCCGGGGTGCGCACCGCATACTCGAGGCCGAGCGGCGCGCCGCCGTTCCTGGGCGGCGCGCTTGCGCACGCTGCAGTCACGACCACGAGGCTCACCAGGGCTGCAAGGCGCGAGTTCCCGATGAAATTCAATGCCTTACCCTAAATGGCGGCGTCGCCATTCGTCAAGAGCGCGTGTTATCCTTCGACCCGGTCGCCCGCATGAGCCGAACGATCGCGGCCCTCTACCGGTTCCTCTACGCCGCCTTCCTCTCCCGTCTGCCCGAACCGGTCGCGGTCTCGCTGGGCCAGAATTTCCTGCGCTTGCTACCCCTCGATCGGCTGAGCTACTTCCGGCTGGACGATCCGCGGCTCGCCATCACCCTGGGCGGAGTCCCGCTCTCCAACCCCGTCATCCTCGCCGCGATGTACTACGACCCCACGATTCTCGAGCGCGCGATGGGGCTGGGCTTCGGCGCCGTCACCGCCAAGTCGATCACGATCCAGGCGCGCCCGGGCCATCCCCAGCCCAACCTCGTGCGGACGAGCACCGACAACGGGCCGGGCCTCGTGAACTGTAACGGATTTCAGAACCCCGGCCTCGAGCGATTTCGGGCCTCGATCGCGTCACTTGCCCACCGGGTCCCGCTGATCGTGAGCGTCGCCGGGGAAACGATCGCGGACTACGTGAAGCTCGTGCGCGAGCTCGGCCCGCTCGGCGATCTGGTCGAGTTCAACATCTCCTCGCCCAACACGCGGCTGGTCTACGAGTGGAGCCGCAAGCCCGGCGAGCTCGCGACCTTGCTCCGCGAGGTGCGGCGCGCGACCGAGAAGCCGCTCATCGTCAAGCTCTCGCCCGATTTCGCCGAGACGAACGAGCGCGAGATCATCCCCGCGGCGCTGGATGCCGGTGTGCGGATCGTCAACTACGGCAACACGCGAAAGGTCGCGAATCGGCAGCTTTCACAGGGCGAGGGCGGGCTCTCTGGACCCGACATCTTCCCGACCACGCTGGACAACTTGAGGAGAACGCGCAGCGTCTTCGGCAACGACCTCGAGATCATCGCGACCGGCGGCGTGGACTCGGCCGACAAAGCCGTGAAGCTGCTCGACGAGGGCGCGACGGCGGTCGGCTACTTCACCGGATTCGTCACGCGCGGGCCGATTCTCGCACGGCTGATCCTCGAGCGTCTCGTCGCGCGCCGGTGAGCGACGTTCTTCCCGACAAGCGCGGCACCAAAAATGCTCACAGGATATCCACTTGTCCACCACTATCCACAACCGACAAAATCGCCCGATCTGATGCGGGCTCACGAGGGCATCGCCGAAATATGACGGTCCGTTCGTCCACGGAGAGCACACCCACGAAGATTCCCGGATTCCACGCGGGTCCGACTCGCGCCGCGCGCGTCTCGCGCGCCCTTTTCGCGGACAAACGAGACCTTGACACTGAAATCTCGGCGCTCGTAAGGTTGGCGGGCCATGTTCCTTGTTCACTTCCACGTCGCATCTCGGTCACGGCGACCGGCGTTTCCTGGAGGTACAGAGCACGATGGACGGCAGTAGTAGAAAGCCACTTGCAAAGGTGGAAGGTCGGCGACGCCTCCGCATGAGCGGTGTGACCGTCGCCTGGCGCGGCACTCCCAATCTCGATGACTGGGTGGCGTACATCGTGAACGGGACCCGATCGAAGAAGCTGATCCTGGCCGATCACTCATCCGAGCGCAAAGTGAAGTCGCTACTCTCGCGCCTCCAGACCCTGCCGCGTAAGGAGATCGAGAAGCTGGCCAAGAGCTAGCGCGCCCGAGCTAGATGATGCCCTTCTCGGCGAGGCTGACGAACCTGCCGCGCCCGATCACCAGGTGGTCGTGGATCCGGAGGTCGAGCAGGCGTGCGCACTCGACGAGCTGACGGGTCAGCCGGACGTCCTCGCGACTCGGGGTTGGATCGCCGCTCGGATGGTTATGGAGCAGGATCACCGACGCGGCGGACTCGAGGATCGCGGGCTTGAACACGTCCCGCGGGTGTACGAGGCTCGCCGATAAGGTCCCCTGCGAGATCACGCGGTCGTGAAGTAAGCCGTTCTGGGCGTCGAGCAGCGCAATCCTGAACACTTCCCGCTTGAGGTCCTCCATGAGCGGCCCATACGCCGCGTAGACCTCGGCCGGGCCGGACAGGGTGACGCGGGCGCCCGGGATGCGAGCCCGGAGACGCCGGGTCAGCTCGAACGCGGCGACCAGTCTCGCCGCCTTCGCAGGCCCGATACCCGACACTTTCGCGAGCTCGGCCACCTCCCGCCCCGCGACGTCGGCCAGCGAGCCATAGGCGGCGAGCACCTCGCGGGCGACATCGATCGCGCTCTTGCCGCGGATGCCGGAGCCGAGCTGGATCGCGAGGAGCTCGGCGTCGGCGAGGGCCTCGGGGCCGTTCCAGTAGAGCCGCTCGCGCGGGCGCTCGGCCTCGGGCTCGCGTTCGACAGGCATGCAATTGTCGTACGCGAGCGGCGCACGACGGTCAATGCGGCGCTTCGGATACGCCGCTCAGGCGCGGATCGTGATCGTCCGAGGCTCGTCGCCGACGCCGGCGATGTGCACGTGGATCGCGTCGGGCGGCAGGAGCGGGATCAGCTTGTCCGCCCACTCGATGACGGTCACACCGTCGCCCCCTATCAGATCGAGCAGTCCCAGATCCATCAGTTCGGTCATGCTGTCGGTTCGATAGGCGTCGACGTGATGGACGGGCACGCGGCCCTCGTACTGGTTGACGAGGACGAACGTCGGGCTCGTCGCGCGCACGGTGGCGCCGAGCCCGCGCACCAGCCCCTGGACGAAGCAGGTCTTGCCGGCGCCCAGCTCGCCGGTCAGCGCGACGACCGAGCCCGGCCCGAGCGTGAGGCCGAGGCGCTCACCGGCGGCCTCGGTCGCCTCGGCGCTCACGCTGACGATCTCAACCGCCGCCGCCACGGAGCCTCGTGAACGCCTCGGGAATGCCCGCGATGACGTCCCGCGCGATCAGCGCTTCTTCGCCGACGCGCTCCGCGGCGATGTCGCCGGCGCTGCCATGGAGATAGACGCTCGAGCGGAGCGCCGTGCCGGGCTCGAGGCCGCGCGCCAGGAACGCGCCCAGCATCCCCGTGAGCACGTCGCCGGTGCCGCCGCTCGCCATCCCGGGATTCCCCGTCGGATTCACGAAGACGCGCCCGTCCGGCGCGCCGATCACGCTGCGCGCGCCCTTCAGGACGATGTGGACTCGATGGCGCGTCGCGAACTCGCGCACGGTCTCGATCCGGTCGCGCTGGACCTCGTCCACGCGCGCGCCGAGCATCCGCGCCATTTCCCCGGGATGTGGGGTGAGACAGCGCGGGGCCGGAGCATCGCGCAGCCCGTCGAGATGGCCGGCCAGCGCCGTCAGGGCATCGGCGTCGACGGCCATGGGCTGGCGAAGCTCGTGGACCAAGCCGCGCGCCACCCGGGCCGTCTCGTCGTCGAGCCCGATCCCTGGACCGATCGCGACGGCGTCGCGCGAGCCGGCAAGCTCCAGGATCGCCTCGCGCGCCTTCAGCGCCAGCGTGCGCGCGGAGGTCTCCGGTAAAGGCTCGGTCATCGCCTCCAGCACGAGGCTCGCGACGATCGGTTGCTGGCTCGCCGGTGTCGCCACGGTGACGAGCCCGGTGCCGCTGCGCATCGCCGACATCGCGCCGAGCGCCGCGGCGCCCGTCTTGCCGAGCGAGCCCGCCACCAGCAGGAGGTGGCCGTAGGTCCCCTTGTGAGTCACGCGCGAGCGCCGCGGGAAGTGCGGCGCCACGTCGCCCGGGTCGAGCAGGAACGTCGTCACCCCGCGCGCGACCTCGTGGTCGGGGACGCCGATGGGGATCACGCTAATGCGCCCGGCGAGCTCGTCGCCCGGTGAGGTGACGAGACCGCGCTTGAGCCCGGCGAACGTCAAGGTCATCGTCGCCTTGATGACCGCTCCGGCGTGGGCACCGGTATTCGCCGACAGCCCGGACGGGATATCGAGCGCGACGACGGGCCGGCCGCTCGCATTGATCAGCTCGATCGCGCGCGAGATGCCGCCTTCGGCGGCCCCGCGCGATCCCGTCCCGAGCAGCGCGTCGACGATCAGGTGGGCGCGCGAGAGCTCCGTCGCCGACGCTCGATCATCGGTGAAGGGCCGAGGTCGGATGCCGCTACGCCGAAGCTCCTCGAGCTTGCGGCCGGCGTCGCCGCCGATCTCGGCCGGCTCGTGCATCAGCCGCACGCTGGGGCGCGCGCCGTGACGCTTGAGCCAACGGGCCACCACGAAGCCGTCGCCGCCGTTGCCCCCCTTGCCGCAGACGATGACGATCCGGGCGCCGCGGCGCGGCGCGCCGAGAGCCGGGAGCGCGGCGACGATCGCGTCGGCGGCGCCGCGGCCGGCGTTCTCCATCAGGGTGGCCCCGGGGATGCCGAGATCGGTGATCGCCCGCTGATCGAGCCGCCGCATCTCCTCGGCGGTGAAGACGCCCAGCACGGCTATTTCCCGGTGGGGGGCGTGACCGCCTGAACGAGGAAATCGGCGAGGATGGCGATATAGGTCTCGCGCCACTCGGTGCGCGCGGCCTTGGGCAGCTCGATGTGCAGCGCGCGTTGCGGCAGCCTGAGGATGCCGTCGCGCTTGGCGCCGGAGGCCGCGTATCGCACCGGGTTGGCCGGCTCGACCAGGATCTCGAGCCGCGGCGCCTCGCGATTCGCGCGCAGGTACGCGTCGCGGATCAGCTCGAGGAGCGTCCGGAGCCGCGCGGCCTCGTCGCGATCGACGCCCACCGTCGCGATCTCGATCTGGTTGACGGCGTCGCGATGGTTGTTGCCGTGGATCTCGACGTAGAAGACCAGCGGCCCCTGCGCGACCTCGCGCACGCGCTGCTCGAAGGCTCGATAGACCTGCCGGGCGCCTTCGCTCGAGATGTCTTCCGACGGCGGCTGCCCCGGGGTGCCCTCGAAGGGCCGGTTGACCTGATAACGTCGGCCTGGCCGATCCCGGGTGTCGGGCTCGAGGTTGAACCCGGTCGCAATGACGACCCCGAAGCCGGTCCGGCGACCGAGCTCCGAGGCGATCTCGCCCGTGCGAGCGTCCGAGTTGCCGTGCGGCGCCGCAATGACGACGCCGCGCTGCCCCAGCTGCCCCGAGATCCTTCCGGGCAGGCCTTCGAGCTCGGGGAGCGCCCCAGAAGGGGCGCAGCCGGAGACGACGAGCGAGCCGATCGCCACGTTAGTCGCCCACCAGAATCGCCTGCGCGAGCGCATAGTCACCGTCGTGGGTCAGCGAGAGCAGTATCCGGATCCCACCCCTGACGAGGCCGATCTCCCTGGCGCGTCCCGACAGGACGAGGGTCGGCGCTTCCTCGCGCTCCCGGCGCACCTCGAGCTCACGCCAGCGCACCCCCATCTGCAGGCCGGTGCCCAGCGCCTTGAAGCCGGCCTCCTTGGCGGCGAAGCGCGCCGCAAAGTGGGGCGCCGGATCGCGCCGCGCTCGACAATAGGCGATTTCGTCGTCGGTGAACACCCGGCCCACGAAACGATCCTGCCAGCGGTCGATCGTCGTGCGCATCCGGGGAATGCTCACCAGATCGACGCCGACGCCCGAGATCTTCACTGATCGCCGATCTGGGTGCGGATGAGTCCCGCGAGGTCGTCGGCCATCGCGCGGATTCGGGCACCGTCGGCGCCCTCGATCATGACCCGGGCCAGGGACTCGGTGCCCGAATAGCGGATCAGGACGCGGCCGTGGCCGGCCATCTCCTGCTCGAAGGCCGCCTTGCGCTCGGCGACACCGGCGATCGAGTCGATCGGCGGCTTGGCTCGCACGGGCACGTTCAGGAGCACCTGGGGAAACTTGCTCAGGCAGGACGCCAGGGACGCCAGGGGCTCGCCGGTCTCGCCGGCCACGCTGAGCAGGGCGAGCGCGGAGAGGATGCCGTCGCCGGCGGGCGCGTGGTCGAGGAACAGGAGATGACCCGACTGCTCGCCGCCGAGATTGGCGCCGAGCCGTTGCATCTCCTCGAACACGTAGCGGTCGCCGACCTGCGTCTTGACCACGCGGATTCCCGCGGCCTCGAGGGCCTGATCGAGGCCGAGGTTCGCCATGACCGTGGTGACGACGAGGTTCTGCTTCAGCCGCTGTCGCGAGGCCAGGTGGCGTCCGGCGATCGCGAGCGCGTAGTCCCCGTCGCGGATCTCTCCGGTGTGGTCGACCGAGATCAGCCGGTCGCCGTCGCCGTCGAACGCGAAGCCGATCGAGGCCCCGGCGGCGCGCACCCTGGCCTGGAGCTTCTCGGGATGGAGCGCCCCGAAGCCCGCGTTGATGTTCACGCCGTCGGGCCGCGCGCCGATCGCTAGCACCCGGGCGCCGAGCCGGCGAAATACCCGCGGCGCCACCCGGTACGTCGCCCCATGGGCGCAGTCGACGGCGACCGTGAGGGAGCTGAGATCGAGGGGGAAGCACGCACAGAGGAACTCGGCGTACTCGGCCTCGGCACGGTCGTAGTCGATCGACGCGCCGATCTTCGCACCGCGAGCGCGGGGCGCCCGGTCGGGCGGGTCCAGCCGCTGCTCGATCTCGGCCTCCCACGCGTCCGGGAACTTGGTGCCTTCGGACGAGAACAGCTTGATGCCGTTGTCCTCGAACGGGTTGTGCGAGGCGCTGAGCACGATGCCGCCATGAGCCTCCAGGCGGCGCGTTAGAAGGGCGATGCCCGGCGTCGGGAGCACCCCAACAGAAAAGCAATCGGCGCCGGCAGATAGAGCCCCGGACACGAGAGCCGCCTCGAGGAGAGGGCCCGAGCGCCTGGTGTCGCGCCCGATGACGATTCGGGCGTGATCGACACCGTGGTCGACTTGCAGGGTGGCGACGAGCTGGCGACCGACGCGAAACGCGAGCTCCGGGGTCAGCGGTTCCTCGTTTGCGACGCCCCGGATCCCGTCGGTACCGAACAGACGCGTCATCGAGATCTCACGCCTGGATTCGCCTTCACTCGGTGGGCACCTCGATCATTATAGGGTGCCCCCCACCCGCCGGATGCGTTCGACGACACGGACGACGTCGAGCGTTTCGGTGACGTCATGGGCGCGGACCAGGGCCGCGCCGTTGTACACCGCCACCGCCGTCGCGGCCAGCGAGCCGGCCAGGCGGTCCTCGGTTCTGGCCCGGCCGGTGATGGCGCCGAGAAAGGACTTTCGTGATACCCCGATGCAGACCGGGCGCCCCAGCGTTTCGAGCTCGGCCAGGCACGCCAGAACCGCCGCATCCCACTCGTCCCAGGCGACCGCCTCGCCCCTGAAGAATCCGATCCCGGGATCGAGGACGACGTGATCGTCAGCAATCCCAGCGATTCTGGAACGTTCGAGCGCTTCCCTGAGAAGCCCCTTCACCGACTCGACAGGCCCCAGCCTGGACGGGGTGTCCTTCGGAAAAGCCATGAGGATGGCGCCGGCACCGCGCTCACGGATGAGGGCGGCCACCGCGGGGCTACGGAGACCGGAGACGTCGTTGATGACTCGAGCGCCCGCATCGAGCGCCGCGCGTGCCGGCCCCGGGTGGGCTGTGTCGGCCGAGATCGGCACGGGCACCTTGGCCGCCAGCACTTCGACCGCCCGAGCCAGGCGGTCGCGTTCGTCCTCGTCGCCTACCGTGGAGGCGCCATAAGGGGCCGTCGATCGAGCGCCGACGTCGATCAGCGCTGCACCCGCGTCGACCATGGCCAGCGCGGCCGCCAGGAGCTCGTCACCCTCGGTGTGGACGGATCCCGCGTGGAAGGACTCGGGGCTCACGTTGAGGGCGCCCATGACGGCCGCCGGAACGCCGCGACCGAGAGGGACGCCGGCAAGGATGGCTCGATGGGCCATCGAGCCGCGTGCCGCTACGCCGGCGCGCCGGCTTCCTGGAGGGGACGGGTGCGCAGGATGCGGGCGATCTCCTCACCGTCGAGAGTCTCCCGCTCGAGCAGGGCGCGCGCCAGCGCGTGCAGCTTCTCGATGTTCTCCTGGAGGATCTGCTTGGCGCGGCTCGCGGCCTCCAGGACGATCCGCTTGATCTCCGAGTCGATCATCAGGGCGGTGTCCTCGCTGTAGTCCTTCTGCCGGGCCACCTCGCGGCCGAGGAAGATGTGCTCCTCGTTCTTGCCGAAGGTCAGGGGCCCGAGCTTCTCGGACATGCCCCACTCGCAGATCATCTTCCGGGCCATCTCGGTGGCCTTTTCCAGGTCGTCGCCCGCGCCGGTGGTCTGCTGGTTCAGCACGATCTCTTCGGCGGCCCGCCCGCCGAGCAGGATCGTGATGCGGTTGACCAGGTAGTCCCTCGAATAGTTGTACTTGTCGTCGACCGGCAGCTGCTGGGTCAGGCCGAGGGCCCGTCCGCGCGGGATGATCGTCACCTTGTGGACAGGGTCGGTGCCCGGCAGCACGTCGGCCACGAGCGTGTGCCCCGCCTCGTGGTACGCGATCGTGCGCTTCTCGGCATCGCTGATGATCATCGAGCGGCGCTCGACGCCCATCAAGACCTTGTCCTTCGCGCTCTCGAAGTCGGACATCTCGACGAGCTTCTTGTTCATCCGCGCCGCCAGGAGCGCCGCCTCGTTGACCAGATTTGCCAGGTCCGCGCCCGAGAATCCGGGCGTTCCGCGCGCGAGGACCTTCAGCTCGACGTTGGGCGCCAGCGGGATCCGGCGGGCGTGGACGCGAAGGATCTCCTCGCGTCCCTTCACGTCGGGCCGCGGCACGACGACCTGGCGATCGAACCGTCCGGGGCGGAGCAGCGCCGGATCGAGGACGTCGGGACGGTTGGTGGCCGCGATCAGGATCACGCCCTCGTTCGTCTCGAACCCGTCCATCTCGACCAGAAGCTGGTTGAGGGTCTGCTCACGCTCGTCGTGGCCGCCGCCGAGCCCCGCGCCACGATGGCGTCCGACCGCGTCGATCTCGTCCATGAAGATGATGCAGGGCGCGTGCTTCTTGCCCTGCTCGAAGAGGTCGCGCACCCGCGAGGCGCCGACGCCCACGAACATCTCGACGAAATCCGAGCCGGAGATCGAGAAGAACGGCACGTTGGCCTCGCCGGCGATGGCCTTCGCGAGGAGCGTCTTGCCCGTGCCGGGAGGCCCGACGAGCAGGACGCCCTTCGGGATCTTGCCGCCGAGCTTCTGGAACTTCTGCGGATCCTTCAGGAAGTCGATGATCTCGCGCAGCTCTTCCTTGGCCTCGTCGACACCTGCGACGTCCTGGAAGGTGACCTTGTTCTGCTTTTCGGAGATCATCCGCGCGCGCGCCTTGCCGAAGCTGAGCGCCTTGGCGCCGCCGCCTTGCATCTGGCGCATGAAGAAGATCCAGACGCCGATGAAGAGCAGCATCGGCACCCACTGCAGGAAGATCGCGTACCAGGGGTTCTGGTCCGGCGGCTTGACCGCGATGCGGACGCCCCGGTCCTTGAGGGTCTTGATCAGCTCCGGGTACTCGACGATGTAGGTGCGCTGGGTCTGCGCCGAGTCCTTGAGCGAGTAGGTGACGAGGTTGCCGCGGATGACGACCGACTCGACCCGGCCCTGGTCGACGGCCTTGAGGAACTCGGAGAAATTCGGCTGTTCCTGACCGCTCTGCTGCGCGCCCTGGAAGACCGTGAACAGGAGGATGACGATCAGGCCGATCACCATCCAGAGCGCGAGGTTCTTGTAGACCTGGTTCATATCCGCCCGATCATTATAGCACTCGGTTCCAGCGACGAAGCGGAGGGCTCAGATGCCCTCGAGCGTCGCGACGTGGGGCAGGTTGCGGTAGAGCCCGTCGTAGTCGAGACCGTAGCCGACCACGAATACGTTCGGGATCGTGAACCCGACGTAATCGATGGTCACCTCGATCTGCCGCCGGCCGGTCTTGTCGAGCAGCACGCACGTACGCACGCTTCGCGGGCGCCGCGCCTCGAGCTCCCGCTTGAGTGCGGCCAAGGTGTGGCCCGTGTCGACGATGTCATCGACGATGAGCACGTGCCGGTCCGCGATGTCGACGCTGAGGTCGGCGACGAGATGCACGGTGCCGGACGACGTCGTCCCCGAGCCGTAGCTCGACGCGCGGAGGAAGTCGACGGTGAGGTCGATCGGCAGGGCGCGCATGAGGTCGGCGATGAAAGGGATCGCGCCCTGGAGTACGCCGACCAGCACGAGGTTCGTCTCGCCGTAGTCGCGCGTGATCGCCCGACCCAGCTCCGCGACGCGCGCCGCGATCTCCTTCTCGGCGACGAGGACGTGGCCCGGCGTGGGCGCCGGCATCTCACCGCGCGGTGACGAACGCCGAGAGCGTGCGCTCGCCGGCGACGATCTTGTCGGCGGCCCGCTGGGCCGCCTGGCGCGTGGCGAAGGACCCGACGCGGACACGGTACCGAACGCTCCCGGCCGCGTCGAGCTCGGCGACGTACGCGTCGTGGCCGGCGGCGGTGAGCCGCGCACGCAGCGCCTCGGCGGGCTCTCGCGCCTTGTAGGCGCCGACCTGGATCGTGAATGCGCCCGGGGTCGGCGCCGGTCCGGGAGCCTCGGGCAGGGTGGCGGGCTGGGGCTTCGGCGCGGCTTCGCTCTTCTCGCTCTTCTCGCTCCTCTCGACCCGTCCCGGCTGGGCAGCCTTGATGGGCGGCGGGGCCGTGAGCGGTGCCGTCAGATCCTGATAGAACGTCAGCGCCGGAGCGGGCTCCGTGGGACGCGCCGTCCGGTCCGCCCCTCGCGCTGCAGGCGTGTCCTTCGTCGCCGTCGTGCTCGGCGCTGACGGGCCGCGGGGCCAGAAGCGGCCGGCCATGACCCCGAGCATGAACGTGACACCGAGCACTCCGAAGCAGCCAACCACGAAGAGCGCGGAGGCGAGTCGGCTCGGCGCGCGCCTGCCCCGTCCGCCTCGCATCATTTCGTCAAGCCGGTTCCCACGACCGTCACATGCTCTCCGGCGCGCTCACGCCGAGGAGGTCGAGGCCGTTCTTGATCACTGTGCCCACGGTTGCGCAGAGGGCGAGCCGCGCGTGCATCAGGCGCGCGTCGTCCTGAATGACCCGGTGGTTCTTGTACCAGGCGTGAAACTCGGAGGCGAGCTGCTGGAGCCAGTAGGCGACCCGGTGCGGCTCGAGCGCGCGGGTGGCGCCCTTGGCGAGCTCGGGGAATTGCAAGAGCCGCTTGATGAGGGCCAGGTCCGCGGGCTCGACGAGCGGGCTCGTGTCGATGTCGGTCAGCCGAGGGACGGCGATCCCCTGCTCCGCCGCCTGACGGAAGATCGACCGAATGCGCGCGTGCGCGTACTGGACGTAGTAGACCGGATTGTCGCTCGACTGGCGCGTCGCGACCGCCAGGTCGAACTCGAGCGGGCTGTCGTGCCGACGCGTGAGGAAGGTGAATCGCGCGGCGTCGCGGCCGACCTCTTCGAGCAGCTCCTCCATCAGCACGAACTCGCCCCGCCGCTTCGACATGCGCACGGGCTGGCCGTCGCGCAGCAAGGTGACGAGCTGGACGATCAGGACCTCGAACGTCTCGGGCGGGTGGCCGAGGGCCTGCATCGCCGCCTTCATCCGCGCCACGTAGCCGTGGTGGTCGGGGCCGAGCAGGTTGATCAACCGATCGGCCGCGGCGAACTTCACGTGGTGGTGATAGGCGACGTCGACCGCGAAATAGGTCGGCTCCCCGTTCGACCGTCGGAGCACGCGATCCTTGTCGTCACCTGCCGCTTCTCGCTCGGACGACCGGAACCAGAGCGCGCCGTCCTGCTCGTAGCTGAGCCCGTGTGACGCGAGCTCGTCGAGCACCTTCTCCGGCAATCGCTTGTCGCGCACGTCGCGCTGCTCGGACGACCAGACGTCGAACTCGACGCCGTAGTCGTGCAGAACGCGACGCTGCGCTTCGACCATTCGCGCGACCGCGTAGCGGCCGAAGTGCTCGATCCGCTCGCGCTCCGACGCCGAGCTCAGGAGGCTCCCACCCTCGTCGCGATAGGTCTTCGCCAGATCGACGAGGTACTCGCCGGGGTAGCCGTTCTCGGGCAAGGTTGCCGACTCGCCGAACTCCTGCTTCACGCGCGCCTCGAACGAGCGCGCGAGAGCCTCGAACTGGTTGCCGGCGTCGTTGACATAAAACTCGGTCGTGACGCGCGCGCCCTGCGCACGCAGCAGCCGCGCGAGCGCGTCACCGATCGTGGCGGCGCGCGCGTTGACGATGACGAGCGGGCCGGTCGGATTGGCCGAGACGAACTCGAGGCGGATGCGCTGGCCGGCCTGACTCTCACCACGTCCGTACTCGGCGCCTGCGGCGAGAATCTCCCGCAGCGCGCCGGCGCACCAGGCCGGCGTCAGGAACACGTTGATGAATCCGGGGCCCGCGACCTCGAGCCGCTCGACCTCGGGCATGGGCGGGAAGTTCTTCACGATGAGGTCGGCGATCTGCTTGGGCGCGCGCTTGGCGGCTCGCGCCAGGACCATGGGAGCGTTGGTCGCGTAGTCGCCGTGCTCCGCCTGACGCGGAACTTCCCACGCACAGTCGTCGGGCTCGGGCAGACCCGCCTTCACGAGGGCCGCCCGCACCCCACTCGTCAACCGATCGGTCAGTTGCACCTGCGCATCAGGGTACCTGCGTACCGCCGCGTCGTGACGAAGAAAAATCGACTCGGTGCGCGAGCGCTTGGCAAGACGCTCGGCGGCATGGTATTGAGCCACGCAAGCGCCATGCTAAGCATGTGCAGAGGAACCCTGCGCCACTACCGCGAGCTGATCCTGGCCGGCACGTTCGCGGCGCTGGCCGCCTGGGAAATCCTCGAGATGCTGCTGCTGGAGCAGCGCGCCGTTCCCCTCTCGCTCACGCTCGTCGTGCACTCGCTTCAAGTGACGCTCATCCTGGCGGCGACCGCCCTCGCGCTCCGGGCCTGGCGGGACAAGACGGCGCGCGAGCGCGCGCTCGCGGCGCTGGTGGAGCAGGTCGTCGTCGCCCAGGAAGAGGAGCGCCGGCGCGTCGCGTACGACGTCCACGACGGCGTGGCCCAGCTCGTCGTGAGCGCCAAGCAACACGTCGACACCGCCCGCCATCGCCGCCGAGCGCCTCGGGCAGGCCATCGTGGAGACTCGGCGAATCCTGGCCGCGCTGCGCCCGCTGGCCGTGGATGCCGCCGGGCTGGCGGGAGCGGCGCGCCGGAGCCTCGACGATGTCGCGCGGGACACCGGGTGGCCGGTGACGCTCGTCGAGAACCTCGGAGGTGTCCGCCTTCCGCCGACGGTCGAGGCCGCGGCGTTCAGGATTTTGCAAGAAGCCCTGTCGAATGCCCGCAAGCACGCGGGTCCCACGTGGATCGAGGTCGTCCTGGCCCGCGAGGCCGACCGGTTCCACCTGGACGTGCGCGATCACGGCGTGGGGCTCGCCGAGTCGGGGGAGGCGCGAGGCTTCGGGCTCGCCAGCATGCAGGAGCGCGCGCGCCTGCTCGGCGGCTCGTGCGTCGTCGAGCCCGCGCCGGGAGGCGGCACGCGTGTCCACGCTCAGCTCCCAATCCGCCATGGCCTCGCTGCCGCGTCCTGATCCCGTGCCGATCCGTGTCCTGATCGTCGACGACCATCCGATGGTCCGCGAAGGGCTGCGGAGCATGCTCGAGCCCGCGGGTGTCGACGTCGTCGGCGAGGCGGGCACGGGAGAGGACGCGCTCCGGATCGCCGCGGCGCTCAGGCCGGAGATCGTCCTGCTCGATCTCGAGCTTCCGG
>WNGJ01004310.1_pt1 | contig 25611 bp, 23 predicted proteins | sample 5400611 | NCBI WGS metagenome assembly WNGJ01 (sample SAMN13153375, study PRJNA577476) | soil metagenome | isolation source: 40 cm soil or saprolite under Garry oak tree replicate 1 | place: USA:California | collected 2016-06-15
CGGGGCAGGCAAACCGGGCGCCCTTGGGGAAGTCCAGGTGCAGGTCCAGGCGCTTGCGATCGGCGCTGAACGCGGCGGCCACCACCCGCCAAGGCTCGGGCAGGCCAAGCGCGGCCTGGAACAGGTCAATCTCCGCCATTTGACAGTCCTCCCCACGATCCAGGGAAGGACCCGCACCCTACCGGCTCCAGGCCACCCTGGTACCGATACCTGTATCTGGCGACGGAACCGCAGGAAACGGCATCGCTGATTGGGCGGAGTGACGCCCTGTGGCCACGGCGGCTGCCGGCTCCCCGCAGGGATGGGCCACCGACCATCCTGGTCGCACCCCATGCGCGGTGCGCCGCGCTGCCCGCTGACGTGCTCGTTGACGACACGACCGTTGGGGCCTGTCAGGACCGCTGCCTCCGATGGTGGCGCTGGTTCCCGGATCGCGGAGGCGCTCCACCGATGGCCTGGCCACAAGACCACTGGTACGCACTGGCCGACGACACGAGGATCAAGGTCCGCTTTGACGACCCATCGGTTGCGGACCCCGACGTCTTGCAGTCGTGGCGGTTCCACGTGGTTGACGGCGGTGTGCTACGCGTGCCCAGCGGTCGGCTCGGCATCGCCGACCCAGGCTATGACCTGCGCGGCAGGACAGGCCGCAGCGACCTGGGCGAAGTCCAGATCCCACCGGGCAGCCACCCGGTGCAGGTCACCCAGGCCGCTATCAGTGGCCGTGACCACGGCTCGCCCGTCCTCGACACCCGCACCGCCTACGTCTCGGTCCTGCTCGGCGCGGGCGCGGAGGTCCACCGCCGCAAGCTCGCGCTGGTCCCCCAGGGCGCGGTGCCGCCACCCCTGGCAGACGACGAGTTCATGGGGTTCGGGGTGGATGGCGGGATGGCATGTCTGGTTGATGCCGAGGTAGCCCAGCGCTCCTATCCCGACTTCTCGGCGCGGCTTGCCCGGCACTACCCCGAAACCAGGGCGTGGTTGGGCGACCAACCCGACGACGCGGACGCGGATTGGTTCGACGCGCTGTATGAGCCTCTCGACCCGGATCCCGAGTCCGGCGAGGCGCCACGCCCGGTCGTGAACCTGGCACTGCCCCACGCGCCGGGCGGCGAGAACGTCGTCGCGGTGAACTCTGGCTGGGGTGGCGGCTACTACGCGGCGGTCGGCGGCTACGACGCCAACGGTCGGCTGGCGGCCGTACACGTCGATTTCTTCTTGATCCCGGACCCGCCGGGGAGCTCCCGGGTGATGGCATCGGTGGAGCCAGAGTAGAGGGAACTTCCAAGGCCCCATGGTTGCGGCCCCTGCGATGCTTGCTTCTGGCCGTCCGCCGCGAGCCGCTCCCGGTCCCACACATGGCCAGTCACCGTGTTCCTGGCAACCGTGGCGGTGAGGACTGGTGTGCGTTGAATCCTGTCGAGCGGTGGTCATCCAATCGTGCCGCACGATCCTCAGATAGCGATAACACCAGCCACCACTACCCACTCGATTCAGCGAGGAGCCAATAGCTCACGGTTTCGTGGACCCTGGCCTTGTTCAGGAATCCTAGAAATTCGGCGAATCCCGCTGGCGTTTCGTTCCAATAGCGTTCTAGGCTGCCAACCGGGCGCCTCCCATAAGGCACAGGCCGGACCCCGTCCAACGCACGCCCATGCCTTGTGCGCTCCAGGTCCACACTGACCCTAGAGAAACGCAGCGCAATGAACTCCAGGAATTCTACAGTCCAGGGCTCCCGGGACCCTCTCTTACCCGGAGACCAGGACCTACCGTCCCGACTGAGGCGGCCCCCGGAGCCCGTGCGCAACCGGGCTCCGGGTGTCCACCCAACCCCGAGCTTCGCCCAGTCCACGTTGGTCGGTCCCCGGGTCGGACGGCTGGACGTGGCTGGCGGTGTGGGCCGTGCCGGTCTGGCGGCCGAGCCGTTAGCGGTCGGTGGTGGGTCGAGCCGGATCGAGTGGGATCGACATCCCGGGACGGGAGCCCATCGGCTGCCCCGCCGCCGACCAACCCCGGAACTGACGACGGCCGACAGGGAGTGAGACCAGACCATGCACAGCTTGGAGGCGGCATCGTCGTGGGCCGATGGGCCATGAGACGCGCCATCACACGCCTGACCGGCGCTAACGACGTCGCCCCCAGCCTGGCGGGGCAGATCGCCGGCATCGCCGACACTCTCACCCAGGTCCTCGGCGAGGCTGCCACCCGTAACCTGGCGGTCCCGCCGCCAATCAGCAACAGCGTCCATGACCTGCGCGGCTGGGCCTTCCGGATCGAGCAGGGAACCGCCACAGCGCCGGCAGCCGTGGATGCCACCCGCCTGCTCGCCTATCTGCGCGACCTGCCCGACCAGCAACTCCTGGCGCTGCTTGCGGACCTTCCCTGGGCACGCCTGGACGCCCTCCTGGACGCCGTCAACCTCCACCGGTGACCCTCGCTCCCCAGGAGCCAACGACCATGACGAACTCGACCCGCCCCGTCGGAACCCTGCCGGTCGACCCCCACCCTCCGAGCCTTACTGACCCGACAGCCCACACCCGCAACCCACGCACACCGTTGGCGAGTCGGCCAGTGGTCGGGCTTGCCAGCAAGGTCACCGTGCTGGACCCCACCTTGCTGTCGGAGTTCACCGCCACCGCTGTGGTAGTCGACGCCCACGCCGCCGCGCTGACGGCGACGCTGCGCCGCTTCAACACCTTGGAGGCACGGCTGTGCAGCGTGATGCGACGGTTGGAGCAGAGCGGATGCCGACCAAGCGAGAAGCAGTTCGCCGCGCTGCTGGACTACATCGGCTCCTCCGACGTGCGCCTTCGCGTTGACAACCTCCAGGAGGTATTCCCCCCATGATCGGTGACCACGGCCGGGCTGGCCAAGCCCCGTTGGTCTGGAGCGCGGGCTGGCTAAGAGACCCCGCTGATTCTGGTGGCGTGGCAACGCGTCCCGCCAGGATGCGTCATGTTCAGGACGGATCGCTGGCATTGTTGCGCCGGGTGCGGGGTGGCTGGGAGGCGACGCGCAGGAGGTGGTAGAGCTCGATCAGCAGGTGCCGGGTTTGGTCGTTGAGGCTGTGGTCGGCGTGGATGGCGTCGGTCACGCCCGGCAGGCGGTGGGCTGCGGGGTTGGTTGGCGGGCCGAAGCTAAGGTGGCGGGCGAGCGTTCCCGGGACCAGTCCCAAGACCCGTTCCAGGGTGAAGACGTGCTTGTTGCTTGGTTTGGTCCTGCCCTGTTCCCACTGGGCGACTGCGGTCTGGCGGACGCCGACCTGGTTGGCGAGGGCGCGCTGGCTGAGGCGCTGTTGTTGGCGTGCGTCGGCGAGCGCTTGCCCGAAGGTCGTGATCATGGGATTGGGAGTCTAGTGGCAGCTGGGCGTTCACTGAGGGCGCCGCGAACGTGACGAAGACGAACCCGGGTGGCCAGGAGGGGAGACGCGGCCGCGGGCTGGTCGTTCCTGGGGACGCGCGGTCGGACCCGACGAATCAGGATAATCGACTCCGGTCCGAATCTTGGAGAGGCGAGATGGCGAGGTTCCCGCCGCTGGTCCTGGTGAATGTTTCCAGGTCTTGGCCTGCGGTGGCGGGGCGTCGGATGGTCGATGAGGTCGATGAGAAGGCTAGCCCGTCGTGGTGGTTCGGGTGTCCGTGCCGCATGGCCGGGGGTACCGACAGTTGTGGATGCGAGGTCACTGCGAGACGCGTGATACTTGCGGGCATGTCGATCCGTGGGCGCCGCTCGTTGAACCTGTTGACCTTTGACCAGGTGCTGGTACCCGACGATGACGAAGTGGTCACGGTGGATCTCTCCATGACCGAGTTCATCGACGCGTATGGGCTGGTCGGAGTCACCTGCCATATCGCGGAGGCCGTGGCGGATGGCCGGGCGGTGAAGGTCCTGACTCCTGAGCACGACGCCGTCGCACGCTACCTTTCGCGGATGCATCTCCCGGCGCTACTTGAGGAGTACGACGTCGCGGTCGACTGGCCGTTTCCTTGGGTTGGTGAGCGTGACCAGCAAGACAGCCTGATCGAGCTGGAGAACTTCTCGGACGCGGGAGGAAGCGACCGGCTCGCCGAATTCCTGTGGCATCGCCTCATGGAGGGTGGCGCTGATCCGCAGGTGGTTGACGATGTGTTCAACGCGGCCGGCGAGCTGTGCAACAACGTCGTAGAACACGCGCAGAGCGCTTCTGGTGGGTGGGTCGCCGCGCAGCGGTACCAAGCGGACCAGCCGAGCGAGTACCTGGTCCTGGCGGTCGGGGACGTGGGCATTGGGATCAGCCGGTCGCTCAGCCGCCGGTATGGCTGGATGGATGACGAGAAGGCGGTCGCCAAGGCACTGGAGCTGTACGTGTCCAGCGTGGACGACCCCGGTCGGGGGCAGGGCCTCACGTGGATCGCCGAGGCGCTGGCGGGCCTCAGAGGGTCTGTGTGGGTGCGCAGCGGCGCCGCCGCCCGCCGGGTCACGAAGTACCGCTCGCGTGGCGAGCAGGTGTCTCACCTGCAAGGTACGATCGTGGCAGCGCGCGTTCCCTGCCGGCCGGGCGGGTGACTCCAAGGGGGAAGAGGGGCGCATGCCGATGCCGACGCTGACTGCGCCGAAGCTCGTTTCGAGCCGGGATCAGGCCCGTGAGCTGACCGAGAGCCTGCCGGCTGACCTGACAGGCGCTGTTGTGGTGGTGGACTGCGCGGCCCTCCAGGCCAGCACGCCGTCGTTTGTGGACGAGCTTGTGAAGGTGGTCTTGGTGGAGCGGAACGCCAAGCTGCTCAGGCTGGTCAGCGCGCGGGAACCGACAGCCGAGCTTGCGCGTCGTGCCGCCGCGGTCCGTCAGGTTGCCGACCGGCTCCGGATCGACCAAGCCCCGAGCGTCGTGTCGGAGGGCGCTGGCTAACTGGCCGGCGCTGCGGGCGTCCTTTGAGCCAGGGTTCGCGACAGCCTCGTGGCTGATCCGTGGCTGTGCTACCCGGTAGACGACCTGCCGCCGCAGCTCAACCTCTGCTGTTTCGTCCTGGCTGTGCTGTTCCTGGTCGACGCGCTCCATGTTGGGCGGCCAATTGGCGGATCGACCGGCCGGGCCCGATCTGTGCGGCGCCCATGGTCGTAGTGTTGCAGGTTCCGTCTTGGTGGCTTCAGAGTTTCTGATGTGTCCCCGCTTCAGCGCCTCCACCAAGGGCCGTTCACTGATGGGTCGGTTGGTCAGGGCCTGCTGCTCACAGTTGCGGCCTCCCGGGTGGGAAGACCGAAGGCCACTCGGAAGGGAGGCCGTGGACTGCCGAGGTGCGCTCCCGGCGGGTAGCGGTCAGTTCGGCCGTTCATGCGATGTGATGCGCGGGAGAGTGGCCCGGGCGGGTCTGTTCGACGGCGGATGCGGTGGCGTTGTAGGGTGCGCGGCATGGTAAGGCGCTGATTCCGGCTTACTGGAGTTGGCCGGCCGAGGAGGCGGGGCTCAATCCCGCCTCCTCGGCGTTTTGCTCTTCGATGACCGGTTCGGTGGTGGCTGCGATCGCCCGAGCGCGATGCCGCCGGGCTGCGAGCTTCTGCAGGGGTCTTGGTGGCGGCCGGCGCGGCGCGTCTTCCAGGTGCCGCTGCGGATGTCGGCAGCGTGCTGTCGCGCAGTGCCAGGAGACCGGGGGAAGCTGGAGTCTTGCTGGCTGGGCCGACGCCGGTGTTGGTCGTGGCAGGCAGATCGAGCCCGGCCGGGTGTGGAGATATCGTCGAAAACTGTGGATGAGCCCCTGGCATGAGAACGCGGCGTACCTTCCACCGTGACCAAACGGAAGGACGCCGGCCGGTGAGCCGGCGAGGAAGGAACGCCGCGACATGTTGAGTGTAGTTGCTGACGAGCAGGCACGAGCCGAGGTCGCGCTGGACCTGGACGAATTGCTCCGTGAGGGTGCCCGCAGGATGCTGGCGGTTGCGCTGGAGGCCGAGGTCGACGCCTACATCGCCGCCTGTGGCGAGGCGCGCGACGAGCGCGGCCACCGCCTGGTGCGGCGCAACGGCCACGCCCCAGCCCGCACGATCGCTACCGGCACCGGGCAGGTCGAGGTCGCTCGTCCCCGTGTGGACGACCGCCGGGTGGACCCCGCCACGGGCGAGCGGGCGCAGTTCCAGAGCATGATTCTGCCGCGCTGGGTGCGGCGCAGCCCGAAGGTCGCCGCGGTGCTGCCGCTGCTGTACCTGCATGGGCTGTCCAGCTCCGACTTCATCCCGGCGCTGGAGGGGCTGTTGGGCTCGGCGGTGGGGCTGTCGGCCTCGGTGATCACCCGGCTGACTACCCAATGGCAGGCCGAACGCGAGGCCTTCGCGCAGTGCGACCTTAAAGGGGTGGACTACGTGTACTGCTTCGCGGACGGGGTGCATTTCAGCATCCGCCTGGGCGAGCAGGGTCGGCTGTGCTGCCTGGTGATCGTGGGCGTGCGGGCTGACGGGCACAAGGAGCTGGTCGCGGTCGCCGACGGGACCAGGGAGTCGACCGATGACTGGGCCGAGCTGCTGCGGGACCTGCGCCGCCGTGGCATGGGTGCGCCGGTGGTGATGGTGGGTGACGGGGCGCTGGGGCTGTGGCGGGCGTTGCGGGAGGTCTTCCCGCAGACCAGGGAGCAGAAATGTTGGGTCCACAAGGTCCGAAATGTGCTTGGCGCGCTGCCCCAGAGCGTCCACGTCGGCGCCCGCAAGGCGCTGAACGAGATCATCCTGGCCGAGGACCTCGAGCACGCACGGGCAGCGATCGAGGCGTTCGCCAGCGACTACGGCGTCAAGTGGCCCAAGGCCGTCGCCAAGGTCACCGACGACGCCGAGACGCTGCTGACCTTCTTCGAGTACCCGGCCGAGCACTGGCAGCATCTTCGCACCACCAACCCGATCGAGAGCTCGTTCTCGCCGGTCAGGGCCAGGACCAGGGTCACCAAGGGGCCGGGCACCAGGGACACCGGGCTGGCGATGATGTTCAAGCTGCTGCAGGCCGCTCAGGGCCGCTGGCGGGCGGTCAACGGCCCACACCTGGTCGCGCCGGTCCGGGCCGGCGCGAGATTCGAGGGCGGCAAGCTGATCGAACGACCCGACCAGACACCAGACAAGGAGGCCGGCGAGGACGTCACCAAGGTCGCCGCGTGATCATGCCCTCACCGGCGATCCACAGAATTTGACGATTCCTCCCGATGCTGGGTTGGTGTGCCTTACCCCCGAGAGCCTCCAGTCCGACTGGGTTGCATTCGAAGCTGGCGCCCTCGCCACCGCAGTGGCACTCCATAGGCGTGAGGCGCGGATCTTCACCTACCTGCTTGACCTCAGCCCCGCGTCGCTTCCTGGTCCCCTTGCAGCCTACCAGTCGACGGTGGCAACGATGGAGGACACGCTTCGCCTCGTGAACAGCCTCCTGAGCTACCTCGAGATCAAACCGAAAACTCCCACAAGTTTCGCTGATCAATGGGACGATCTGCAGAGGAGGTTGGCCGCGATCGGCTCCCAACCAGTCACGAGCGTCTTCCCCAAGCTGCCGACCCTCTTCGAGCGAAAGACATTCCACGAACCGGTCGACGAGTGCATGGATCAGTCGTGGTTCCAGCGCTACGACGGTGCCATCGCTGCGCGCGAGAGCCTGCGCGTACAAGCCGACCTCGTGGTCGCTGAATGCGGCGAGACCGCTGCGGAGATGTTCCGCGAACTGCTCGCGCAAGTCGACGGATACGCAATGGACATGCGCGCCCTCCTCTTCAAGCCCGAGACCTTCGACCTCACCGATGATGGTCGGCGGGCTGTCCCGATCGGCATCCGCACTGCGCTCGAGCGCCGCCGCACGGCTGTCCATAGCTTGGCAGCCCAGCTGACGGACCAGCGGCAGCAGCCGGTGGTAACCGAAGCCTACCGGTTCGACCGAGCCGCCTCGTTCGCAGAGAAGAAGGGCATCATCCACCGAATCGAGCAGCGGCTGGATACCGTGGAGGATCGGTCCACTAGCGAGTCGGACACCACCATAGGATCGATGACCAGCGACTGGACCCTCGATAGAATCATCGCGTACCTGGGCGGTGAGCGCAGCCAGAGGGACCCCTACAGGGCATTGGAAGCTGCAAGGCGTGAGCTCGAGCTGGTTCGCGCGGCGGAGCAGCCCAGCCTACTTGCGCTGCACTACAGCCTTCGTTGGATACGAGCGACGTCGTGGTTGAATTCCTCGGTCGCGCCTCAGGTTCGCAAATTGGTGGTCGAGCTTCGAGAATGCCTCGACCAACACCGGCTAGACACTGGCGGACAGCTCCGCGCACTTCTCGCGGAGATCGATCCGCCGGTCGTCACACCGGAGTGACCGATAGGTTCAGGCGGTCTAGCTCGACGGGAAGTCGTCGTACTCGAGGTCGCGGACCCAGCCGTACCGCTGCAGCGGGACGATCGCGATGGCGCACAACTCCAAGAAGGAGACTGCCCTACGCGGCGCCCGCCGGTCGAAAGCGGGCGATAGCAGGACAGCCGGCTGCGGCCGGCGGTCGCGGAACGGCCCACCCGGCCCAGCTTGTGGGGTGCACAAAGTCGTTCATGCAGCTTGCCGGTACTCGTGAAGCAGACCACCGAGCAGGTCGCGTCGGCGCACGGCGCCTCGGTCATCCTCGCCAAGAATGGTCAGCCGGACGAGCGGGTCTGGCGAACGAAGCATGAGCGCCCGGTGGCGACGATGGCGGTTGTAATGCTGGACGTAGACCCGAAGGATCTGCTGCAAGTGGCCACGGCCAACGACCAGAAGCCAGTCCAGGCACTCGGCGCGGACCGTCCGCACCCAGCGCTCCGCGTACGCGTTCGCCCGGGGCGCCTGCACGGGCGTCAAGAGCACCTCGGCACCGTCCGAGCGGAACACGTCGTCGAAGCTGCGGCAGAACTTCGCGTCCCGATCGTGCAGCACGAAGCGAGCCCGCCGGCCCTGTTCGCCCAGTACCAACAGCAGGTTGCGGGCCTGCTGGGTCACCCACTGGCCGTCCGGGTTGGTGGTGACGCCGGCCAGGTGAACCCGGCGGGTGTCCAGCTCGATGAAGAACAGCACATACAGCCGCCGCAGCCAGACCGCGTCGACGGTGAAGAAGTCGCACGCAACGATCCCGGCGGCCTGCTGGCGCAGGAATGCCCGCCAGGTGGCGGCCGCCCGCCGTGGAGCGGGTTCCAGCCCATGGCGGCGCAGCGTGGTGCGGATCACCGTCGCCGAGAGGCGCACGCCAAGTTGGAGCAGCTCGCCCTGGATACGCTGGTAGCCCCAGCGGGGGTTCTCCCTGGCAAGGCGGACAATCAGCTGCTGCACCTCCTGATCCAGCGGCGGCCGGCCTGTCTGGCGATGCGGGTAGGTCCATGCGCCGGCGACCAGCCGCCGGTGCCAGCGCAGCAGCGTCTCGGGCGTGACGAAGAAGCACTACCAGCGGGACCTGGGTAGCACCTGGCTGACCGCGGCGAGCAGGGCGCGGTCGCCGGGCCCGAGTTTGGGTCGTGTGCTCTGGCGGCGGAGCACGGCGAGCTGATGCCGCAGGACGAGGATCTCAAGATCCTTGGCAGCGTCACCGCGAGCCAGCAGCGCGAGCAGCTGGATGCAGCGGCACAGCGTGAGGTAGGCGAGCTTGGACAGCACCAAGGATGGCCTCCGAGGGGTCGACAGAGCCTCAGCGTCGAGTTGCAGTCTGGCGGGAACAGCAGCTCAGAGGCCACGTCCGACTTTGCGCACCCTTCAGGCGCATAGTGGAGGCATTCGGCAGCAGGTGCTCGGCATGCTCTCCCGGACCGAGCTTGGGCAAGTCGTGCAGGGTCTCAAGCACGGTAGGGGTAGGAGGAAGGCCACAGCTGCAGGCCGGATGCGGTACGGCACAGTGGGTGGGTCTAGGCACCAACGGCGGCCACGAGGAGTATCTGTCCTGTGCGATGATGAAGATCGCGTCGACGACGCTGCGGTATGCCGAACTCGCAGGCGTCCAGCAGGTGAATGGCAACCTTGTAGCCGAGCCGATCGAATGCTTCGAGGAAAGGATCAAGGGATTCGGGGCTACGGCCATTGGCGATGCCGGCGACGTTTTCGATCATCACCAATCGTGGATGCAGTTCGGTGACGAGACGAATGTGGACTTCCTGCACCGTGGACACGGGTGGAGCTCAAGCGGCTGTACGTCCTGTTTGCGATCGAGATCGCGACCCTGCGGGGTCCACGTGCTAGGGGTGACAGGCATCCGGTGGGGGCGTGGGTGGCCCAGCAAGCCCGCGACCTCGCTGCCCACGCCGGTACGGGCACCGGGGCCAACGCCTACGCGGAGCGCTGGGTCGGCACCGTGCGGCGTGAGGTGCTTGACCGGATGCTCATCTCGGACGCCGGCACCTGGCGTTGGTGCTGGCCGAGTTCGCCGATCACGACAACATCTACCGCCCACACCGCGCCTTGGGGCAGGGTGCCACCGCTTGGACCCGGCGAATCGGCGGTCGTCGTGTCGGCTGGGAGGGTGGTGCGACAGGATCGGCTGGGTGGACTGATCCATGAGTATGCGCAGGTCGCATGAGCTGACCGAATACCTGGCGCCCACACGGTCTTGTCGTGCCGCTCGGTTACCTTGCTGACAGCGACCCGACCGCGAAGTCGCCGACGAGTCTGGCGTATCAGATCTGGTTCGAGCGCAAGGTGGAGGAGTTGAAGGGTGGTGCGCAGGACGCGCGACTGGGTCAGCAAGACGGACATGACCCAGTACGTCCGCTGCCCGTACGCCTTCTGGCTGCTGGACAAGGGACAGATCGACCCGGCTGACATCATCGACGAGCCCCAACGCCAGCGGCTCTTGGAAGGTCACGCGTTCGAGGAGCATGCGGTTAAGGAGATCTCGCAGGCCTCCACCACCCCCATTGCCGTCGCCCCCGACCGCAAGCAGGTCGGCAGGCTGCTACGCGACGACATCAGGTTGCTCGGCACGCCCGACTTCGACAACCCAACACTCAAGCTTTATGGCCGCCCCGACGGCATCGACGTGGCCAGCGGCGCCCTGCTCCCCATCGAGGTCAAGTCGCACAAGGACATCCAACGCATCGACGAGCTTGAGCTGGCCTTCTACTGGATGCTGCTGGAGCCCTACCGCACGCGCACCGATGTGAGCCCGGTCGGCCGGCTCATCCTGCGCCGGGGTGGTCACGCCGAGTTGGTGCAGGTGCCGATCCGGCCGCACCGCTTCGAGGAGGTCCTGCGGCTTGTCGAGCAGGTCCGCAGGGCGCGACGCCAGGGAGTCCGCCCACGCATCTGCGGCTGCACTATCTGTTCTCGTGTGCGGCGCGACGAGGTCCAACAGGCAGCCATCCAAAGCAAGGACCTCAGCTTGATCTTCGGCATCGCCCGCGTCTATGCCCGGTGCTCGAGGACTTCGGCGTCGCCACCTGGCAGGATCTCATGCGCTGCGATGTGCACGCGGTGGCCGCGTGGTTTTGGGCGCGCGGCCACCCGGCGGTGACGGCCACCGAGGTCTCGCGCTGGCGGCAGCACGCCTGCAGCTACGCTGTGGGCCACCCCGTCGTGTTCGACGACTTCCTCACCGGCGATGCCGCCGCCTTTCCTGTGGGTGGGTCATTCATCGCGCTTGACCTCGAGTACGACTCGGATTACCAAGAGCCGGGGTCGCTCATCTGGCTTGTCGGGGCGTGCGTCGTGAACGGCGACCTCCGAGAGCATTTGGTGCTGTGGGCTGACAGCGCCGACGACGAGGAGCGCAATCTGCGAGCGCTTGGTGAGCTGGTGCGCTGCCGTCCCACGCTGCCGGTCGTCACCTGGGCAGGAGACAGTGCCGAGGGCCCGCGGTTGCGGGCCGCCGCGAACAGCCTGCGGACTCGGGTGAACCTGGACCCGTTGTTTGAGCGCCACATCGACCTTTTCACCTACGCACGGCAGCACGTGCGGCTCCCGATTCCCCGTCTGGGTCTGAAGGAGGTGGCCGAATACTTTGGGATCCCGCGGCTTAGCGGCGTGGCCGATGGGCGCCATGCGCGGTCCCTGCACGACCGGTATCGGCGCACGGGCGACCCTGGCCTACGCGATCGCCTCATCGACTACAACCGTGATGACCTCGACACCCTCGTGGGGATCAGTCAGCAGTTCACGCGGCTGACAGCTCCGACCGAGGGATCGTGCTCGCGGTCTTTCGGCTCGTGACCGGCGCAACCGCAGGGGTCGAACTACCGGGTTCAGAGCTGGCAGCCTCGCCGGGAACAGCGCTGTGGGGCGCGGATATGCGGATTGATCATGCTGCGACCACGTGATACCCGCGGATGAGGCCGCCGAGCATATCACGACGCCTGCCCGCCTGAGCGCTGCCGTCCGTTGAACGCTGCTCCCCAGGCAAGGGAACGCTCAACGCGAGGCCGCGATGTGGTCGCTCCAGCTTGAGGCGCCGGACCGACCCGCTGGTCGGATCGTCGCCGGGGCGCTGTTGCGTTCGCCGTGACCGCTTGGAGCAGCGAGGCTGTCGGCATGCGAACCCGCCGCCCTCGCCCTACTCCAGTTCCACGGTCCGCCTTCGCTGGCTTCCGCTTCCCGCCCGACGTCATCATCGTCGCGGTCCGCTGGTACTTGCGCTTCGGGCTGTCCTACCGCGACGTCGAGGAACTGCTCGCCGAGCGCGGCGTGGAGGTCGACCACGTCACCATCTACCGCTGGGTGCAGCGGTTCACGCCGCTGCTGGCCGACGCGGCTCGGCCATGCCGGCACCTGGTGGGAGCTCGCTGGCAGGTGGACGAGACGTATGTGAGGGTCGCCGGGCAGTGGCGTTACGTGTACCGCGCGATCGACCAGTTCGGGCAGGTCGTGGACGTGTTTGTGTCCGCACGCCGGGACGCAGGCGCCGCCCGCCGATTCTTCAAGCGGGTGATCGGCGCGACCAAGGTCATGTCGGTGGGAGGTCACCACCGATCAGGCGCCGGTGGACCCGGCGGTACTGGGGGAGCTGCTGCCGGCGGCGTGGCATCGCACCGACCGGTATGCCAACAACCGGGTCGAGTGCGATCACGGCCACCTGAAGGCGCGGCTCAAACCGATGCGCGGGCTCAAGCAGGACCGTGGCGCCAGGGTTGTCATCGTGGGGCATGCGTTGGTGCGGAACGTTCGCCGCAGCCACTACGAGCTAGCGGTCGAGGCCCCGGTGACCCGACGGCTGGCCGTCGCGTTTGAAGAGCTGGCCTTGGCGAGCTGATCCAGGACGAGGTTGCCGCTTCACCATGCCCTGGGTCGGCGCAACGCAACAGCGCCTGTAGGCAAGCTCATCTGCCAACGCCATCCTGGCCCAACCTCCTCCAAACGCACCGTCCCTTGCCAGGGCAACGACAGCAGGGAGCCCTACCTCGGCGTGCCTAGATGCTCGAGGAACCAGTCGCGAGCCGCGCCGCTGGCCGCGTCGAAGTCCTTCACGTAGGCGTCGAAGTGGGCGCCGGGCAGCAGCACCAGCTTCTTTGGCTCGCGCGCCTGCTGGTAGGCCTCCAGCGCCAGGTCGGTCGGGGTCAGGTGGTCGCCGGCAGCGACGACCATCAGCAGCGGGGTGGGGCTGATGCGCTCCAGGTAGGCGCTGGGCTCGTACTCCATCAGCATCTCGACGGTGCGCAGGGTGACCTCGTTCCGCCACGCCGGCGCCCGGCTCTTGCCGGTCTCACTAAACCATTCCCAGGAGTCGGGGGTGGGCAGGGCCGAGACGGCCAGCGGGTCGGCGTCCACCACGGGCACCATCGCCGGGGCCTCGCCACGGAAGCGGGCGGCGCGGTCCTGGTCGAACGCCGCGCGGTTGGGGGCCAGGAAGTCCTGGCGCACCAGCCGCTGGATGTTCCGCATGCCGCTGACTAGCGGGACCTGGGCGACGACGCACTTGACGCGCTTGTCGATCGCGCCGAGCACCAGTACGTGGCCGCCGCTGTAGCTGGTTCCCCACACGCCGATGCGGTCGGCGTCGACCTCCGAGCGCGTCTGGGTATAGGTGATCGCGTGGCGGTAGTCGCGCACCTGCGCCCATGGGTCGATCTCCTGCCGGGGCTCGCCGCCGCTGGCGCCGAAGTTGCGGTTGTCGAACACCAGCGCCCCCAGCCCCCCATCGGCGAACGCCTCGGCGAAGCTGTCGAGGTACATCTCCTTGACGGCGGAGAAGCCGTGCGCCATGACCACGGTGGAGACCGGACCGGTGGCCCCGTCGGGCAGGTACAGCCAGCCCCGCAGCGTCACACTCTCGGCGTCGAACTCGATGTCCTGCCGCATGGCCATCCCCTTCCATCAGCGGGCAGGCTGCAGGGTGTACCGGACGGTCTGGACCCGGATCAGGCCGTCGCGGAACACGAAGGTGTCGATGCCGTCCTCGATCCGGTTGCCGCCACCCTCGGCGCCCCACTCGAGGAACATGACGTCGTCCTCGTAGATGGTGGTCTTGATGTCCCAGGCGGCCTGCGGCACCTCGCTGAGGAGCTTGACGAACGCCTGGCGGATGCCGTCCTTGCCGCGGAGCACGCCTGCCCGAGTGATGAAGATGGCGTCGTCGCTGTAGTCGGCGACGATCTCGTCGAGGTCCTCCGCCCCGAGCGCCTGCGCGTGGTGGTCGAAGACCTCCTGGGGGCTGCGCGTCGCTGCCATGTGGCCGCCTCCTCTCCACTGACGCGGCCAGCCCAGCGTGCTGATCTCAGCAGAGAACAGGACACCGCACAAGAGGCGATCTCTTGCCGATGGGACTGGACGGGAAGCCCCGACCCAAGAGGCCGCACCGCAGCCTGGCCCCGGTTACCTATCAGCGTTGACACCTGCCGCGTGGGCGAGTAGGCAGGGCGGTGACAGCCGTCGCACGCTGGGGGTGCACCATGGCCGTCCGACGTCCCGGGCCCGAGGACCTTCAGGCAATCGCCCGCCAGTTCCACTTCACCATTCCCACCGAGCGGCTGCCGGCCTTCCAGGCGCTCGTCGAGGGATTCCTGGCCCCCTACGACCGGCTCGACCAGCTCCAGGAGCCCAAGCAGGGACCACGCTATCCACGCGACGGCGGCGCGGCACCTCGGTCGGGGGAGAACCCGCTGGGGGCCTGGGCATGGCGGGTCCGCATCCAGGGTGCGGCCGGCGGGCCGCTGGCCGGCAGAACCATCGCGATCAAGGACAACCTGGCCGTCGCCGGTGTGCCGATGCGCAACGGGACGGTGCTGCTGGACGGCTACGTCCCCGACGAGGACGCGACCGTGGTCGAGCGGGTGCTGGACGCCGGTGCCACCATCCTCGGCAAGGCGGTCTGCGAGAGCCTCTGCTTCTCGGGCGGCAGCCACACCGCCGACAGCGGCCCCGTCCGCAACCCCTACGACGCGGCCCGCAGCACCGGCGGCTCGTCGACCGGATCGGCCGCGTTGGTGGCGGCCGGCGAGGTCGACATGGCCATCGGCGGGGACCAGGGCGGCTCGGTGCGCATCCCTAGCTGCTGGTCGGGGATCTACGGGCTCAAGCCGACCTGGGGACTGGTGCCCTACACCGGTGCGTTCCCGATCGAGTCCTCGCTGGACCATCTGGGGCCGATGGCGCGCAGCAGCCGCGACGTCGCTCTGCTGCTGTCGGTGCTGGCCGGGCCGGACGGCCTGGACCCACGTCAGCACTCGGCGCTGCAGCCAGTCGACTACCCCGCCGCGCTCAGCGGCGACGTCGCCGGGCTGCGGCTGGCGGTGGTCCGCGAGGGCTTCGGCCACCAGGGGCTGTCCGAACCAGATGTCGACGAGGCGGTCGTCCAGGCCACGCAGGCCTTCCAGCGGCTCGGTGCGAAGGTCGAGGAGGTGTCGATCCCCTGGCACCGCGACGCGATGGCCGTCTGGAACGCGATCGCGCTGGAAGGGGCGACGGCGATCATGGTCGCCGGTGAGAGCATCGACCACGGAGCCAAGGCCCGCTACGCCACCGGGCTGGTCGACGCCTTCGCCGAAGGCCGCCGGGCCCGCGGCGACCGGCTGTCGGAGACGGTCAAGCTCACCGTTCTGGCCGGGCGGTGGATGGCCGACGCCCACCACAGCCGCTACTACGCCAAGGCGCACAACCTCGCCCGCGCCGTCGTGGCCGCCTACGACGAGGCCCTCGCCGGCCACGATCTGCTGGTCATGCCGACCCTGCCGCTCAAGGCCACGCCGATCCCGGCGAGCGACGCCCCGGTCGAGGAGTACGTCGCCAGGGCCCTGGAGATGATCCCGAACACCGCGCCGTTCGACGTCACCGGCCACCCGGCCATGAACGTGCCCTGCGCGATGTCCGCCGGCCTGCCGGTCGGCATGATGCTGGTCGGACGGCACGGCGACGAGGCCACCATCCTGCGCGCCGCCGACGCCTTTGAGCGCGAGGTCTTCCAGCCGCCAGCCCCGGGTAGGCGCCATCGTCCTCGGTAGGTACCGGCCCATTGAGGACTATGAGCGTCATGTGGGCGGCCATGCGCGGGGTTATGGAAGGGGCGGGCCGGCCAGCCTGCCCCTTCCATACCAAGGCGAATGTAAGTAAGTGGACTGATCAGGCGGTGATGTACCGTAGGTTCGGGTCGCGAAAGAAGCTCTGGACAAGGTGCGGCAGCTTTTGCAGCCGGTGCAGCGCGGCCAGCGCCTTGGCTTTCAGGTCATCCAGGTTGCTGACACCCACACGGCCGATCCGGTCGTGCTTGACGTTCTTCCACACCCACTCGTCAGGGTTCAGCTCCGGCGAGTACCCCGGCAGGAAGAACAGCCGCAGCCGCCCGTTGGTGGATGCGGCGAACTGCTTGACGGCGTTGGAGCGGTGCACCGGGTGGCCGTCCAGGACCAGAAACACCGGCCCGGGCGAGTCGTGCAGCAGCCGGCGGCAGAAGTCGATGAACACCGGCCCGTTCAGGTTGCCGTCGTAGGCGGCAAACCGCAGCGCGCCCTTGGCGGTCGCGGCGGAAACAAGGTTGACCCCGAACCGCTCGCCGGTGGCGGCCACCACCGGCGTGCGGCCGACCGGCGCCCAGGTGGTGCCCGCATGGTAGTCCGAGCGCACCCCGGCCTGGTCCGCGAAGTAGATCGTGGCGCCCACCTTGGCAGCGTGCTCACGGATCTGGGGGTATTCCTCGGCTTTCCAGCGCGCCACCGCCTCAGGGTTTTGCTGCCAGGCGCGGTACAGGGGCCGCTGCGGCGACAGCCCGAGCTTGCGCAGCAGCCGTCCCACGCTTGGCTCCGACAGCCGCACGCCGAACTCCCGTCGGATCAGCTCGCGGACCATCGCGCGGGTCCACAACGCAAACGCAAACCGCAACTGCCGTGGGTCATTGCCCACGACCAGGGTGTAGAGCCGCTGCAGCTGGGCGCCGGACAGTTTGGGTGGGCGCCCAGGGACTGGGCGGGCCTTGAGCGCGTCCAAGCCGCCTTCGCGGTATTTGGCCAGCCAGGCATACACCGCCGCGCGGGTCATCCCCAGCGCCCCGGCAATGTCCTCGGGGTGGGCGCCCTGCTCGATCTGGCGGACTGCGCGAATGCGCAGCTGCTCAAGGGTCTTGTGGTCGAGCTTGCGGCCGTCGTTGTCGCGCATGTGCGAACCCAACCAGATCACCACAACAAAGTCAACTTACTTATGAACGGCTTAGTAACCTACCGGCTGCCTCCCTTGCGCAGCGGTTCGATCTCCGGGAGGGCTTGCTGGAGGCAGCCCTTAAGCACCGGGTAGTTCTCGCTCATGGTGCATGCCGGCGAGCCGGCCGAGTTGGGCCAGCGCGAGCGAGCGGGCGCGGATCCTGTGGGTGCCAGATATATTCGGTCACCTCATGTGACCTGCGCATACTCATGGATCAACCCACCGAGTCGATCTCGTCGCGCGACTGTCCCAACCGGCCCAGTCACCAAGGCGGTGGGCTCGCCGGGTCCAAGTGGCGGTCTCTGCCCCAAGGCGCGGTGCGGGCGGTGGCCGTTGCAATGATCAACGTTCTCGCCAATAACACGCTCCAACTGCCGACATCCAAAGATCAGCATCCGGTCCAGCACCTCACGCCGAACCGTGCCGACCCACCGCTCCGCGTAGGCGTTCGCCTGGGGCGCCCGCACCGGCGTGCGCAGCACCCTGATCCCTTCAGCGACGAAGACCGCGTCGAACGCGGCGGTGAACTTCGTGTCCCGATCGCGGAGCAGGAACCGAAGCGGCCGAGGCGGCCGGCTAGCTCCATGAGCAGGTTGCGGGCCTGCTGCGTCACCCACTCCCCCACCGGATGCGCTGTCACCCCCAGCACGTGGACCCGGCGGGTCGCCACCTCGATCACGAACAGGACATGCAGCCGCTTCGGCAACACGGTCTCCACGGTGAAGAAGTCCACGGCCAGCACACCCTTGGCCTGGGCCCGGAGGAACTGCCGCCATGACACGGCCGATCGAGTGGGTGCCGGAGCAACACCGGCACGGTGGAGAATGGTCCACACGGTCCTGGCCCGATCCTGTAGCCCAGGCGGCACAGCTCGCCGTGGACGCGGCGGTAGCCCCAGGTCGGGTTCTCCCTGGCCAGCCGCAGCACCAAAGCGCGGAGCTCGGCCGCCATGGCCGGACGGCCACGCCGATGGGGATAGGTCCACCGGCGCCGGACCAGCTCCCGATGCCACCGCAGCAGCGTAGCTGGCTGGACCAACAACCCGCGCCAGCTCGGACGGGGCAGCAGCCGCGCGGGTCCGGCCAGCACCGCCCGGTCTGCCCAGTCGACCCGCGGCCGGGCCACCCCGTGGGGTGCGGAAACTCCAACATCGCCCGTGAGCTGGCCAGCTCGCGTCAGTGGGCGACCCGATGCTGTGATGCTGCTACCCGACGCCCCCACCACCGAGGCCACACCGGTGCTGCCGAAACTCCCCTACCTCACGCTATGCCGTTCCATCCAGATGCTCGCGCTGCTTGCCCGCGGGGACGCCGCCAAGGACCTGGAGATCCTGGTGCTACGCCACCAGCTCACCGTCCTGCGCCGCCAAGTCACCCGACCCAGGCTGGAGCCGACCGACCGAGCGTTCCTCGCCGCGGTCAGCCACGCGCTGCCACAGGCTCGCTGGTCCTGCTTCATCGTCAAGCCCGAAACCCTGCTGCGCTGGCACCGCCGCCTGATCGCCGGGAGCTGGACGTATCCGCACCACCGACCGGGCCGCCCCCGCTCGACGAGGACGTCCAGCAGCTGATCGTCCGCCTGGCCACGGAGAACCCGCGCTGGGGGCTACCAGCGCATCAAGGGAGAGCTGCTCCGGCTCGGCATACAAGTCTCGGCCACCGCAGTCCGCGCCACGCTCCGCCGCCACGGGCTCGATCCTGCCCCACGGCGGACGAGCATGACTTGGCGGGCGTTCCTGCGCCGGCAAGCCGCCGGGATCGTGGCATGCGACGTTTTCACCGTCGACACCATCTGGCTGCGACGGCTGTAGGTGCTGTTCCTGCATCGAACTCGACTCTCGCCGCGTCCACCTGGCCGGGGTGACCGCCAACCCGGACGGTTCCTGGGTCACCCAGCAGGCGCGCAATCTCTTGCTGGCGTTGGAAGAGCGGGGACGACGAGTGCGTTTCTTGCTGCGCGACCGCGACGCGAAGTTCTGCCGCAGCTTCGACGACGTGGTTCGCTCGGAGGGCGCCAGGTGCTGCTGGCGCCGGTCCAGGCACCCAATGCGAACGCGTTCGCGGAGCGATGGGTTGGCACGGTTCGTGCCGAGTGCCTGGACTGGCTGCTGATCGTGGGGCGAGGACACTTGGAGCAGATCCTGCGAATCTACGTCGAGCATTACAACGCTCATCGTCCGCACCGGGGCTCCGATTGGAGGCGCCGGATCCACCCGCCAGTCTGGACGTCGTCCGTGAAGGTCACCGACGCCGGGTGCACCGACGTGACCTGCTTGGCGGTCTGCTCCACGAGTACCGGCGAGCTGCATGAACGGATTTCCGCACCCCATGCGCTCCATCTTGACCTTCGGCTCGGTCCGTCGTGCCCAGCCAGCAACAAAGGAGCAGCACATCTGAGCCAAGTTCCTCGTTGACCGGGTCCCGCCACAGATAAGGAGCTTCAGTGCCTGCGCGGATGGTATGGGCTGATCCGCTCGTTCAAAACGGCTTACGTCCGTCGGCTCTGCCGGTCGACGTACGGGCTGCCTCGCCCAGCTGAAGCGACCGCGGCTACGGTGAATGGGCGATACCAAGGCCGGCGAAGCGTGCGTAGGGTGTAACGAGGCTGGTCGACTCGAAGGGTTACCGTGGCCGGCCCACAGTCCCCCAGCCACTCCTCCAGCGTCGGGACCCTACACTTTGCCCATGCTGACCTGTCCGAAATGCGGGGAAGAGAGCCCGGATCGCTTCCGGTTCTGCGGGTACTGCGGGAGTCCGCTCGCGGTGGGCTCCACCAGGGGGGAGCGGCGGATCGTCACCGTCCTGTTCGCCGACCTGGTGGGATTCACGACCCTCTCGGAGTCCCTGGACCACGAGGACGTCGCCCGGATCCAGACGGCCTACTTCGACGCGGTGGGGGAGACGGTGGGCCGCTATGGGGGCAGGGTGGAGAAGTTCATCGGGGACGCGGCGATGGCCCTGTTTGGCATTCCTCGAGCCCGGGACGACGACGCGGACAGGGCCGTACGAGCGAGCCTGGCCCTGGTGAGCTCGGTTGAGCACCTGGCGCCTCGGGCGGGGCTGGACCGGACTGGGCTCCGCATTCGCGTCGGGGTCAACACAGGGGAGGTCACCTGCGTCATCGACTCCGCGGACCCGGAGGGGTGGCGGGTGACCGGGGACACGGTCAACACCGCGTCCCGGCTCCAGACCGTGGCGGAGCCGGGGGCCGTGCTGATCGGCGAGCTCACAGCCTTGGCGGTGACCGAGACGATCCAGGCCGAGCCTGTGGGGGCGCTCCGGCTCAAGGGGAAGGCCGTCCCGGTCAGGGCCTTCCGGGCCATCGGGGTCCGGGCCGAGCCGTCTCGTGAACACGCCCTCGGCCGACTGCGGGCCTCTACGATCGGACGCGAGCACGAGCTCCGCCGGCTGGGCGCGGCGCTGGTCCGGATCTGCCGAGGCCGGCCCGAGCGATGGGTGATCCTCGCCCCGCCAGGCGTGGGCAAGTCCCGCTTGATGGAGGAGTTCGCTGGGCGGGTCCACTCGGGTGATCCTGCGGTTCCGATCCTGCGGGCACGGGCTCGGCCCGACGTGGTGGCGCCGTACGAGCTGGTGGCCCAGCTCGTGCTCTCGGCATCGCTCGAGCCCGCGGCGACGGGCATCGATCCGGACCGCGTGCTGGCGAGAGTCTTCGAGCGCCTCGTCGGTGCCGGCTCCTCGCAGGTACGGGCGCAGGCCGTGGCCGAGGAGATGCGCCGTCTGCTTGGGATGGAGCGCCAGGGCGGGGAGGACGAGACCCGATGGGCTGACCGGCAGGCGGTGTTTGCCGCCTGGCTGGAGGGCCTGGACGCCCTGACGGAGGGCCGGCGGAGTCTCTGGTTGGTCGAGGACGCCCATTGGGCGGGGCCCGACGTCCTCCAGTTCCTCGCGTTCGCGGGCTCGCACGCAACGGGAGCGGGCCGGCTGGTCCTGGCCACGGCGCGGCCCTCGATCCTCGAGCGACGCCCCGAGTGGTGCCGAGGCGACGGGGAGCCGGCGTGGAGGCGGCCCCGCCTCCTCGACCTCCAGCCGCTGGCGCCGCTGGACGCGGCGGCGCTGGTACGAGCCCTGGTCGGCGAGGCCCTCCCGCCCGAGCTGGTGGAGACGGTGGCGGAGTCTTCGGACGGGAACCCGTTGTTCGTCGAGGAACTGCTACGGAGCTGGATCGCCATGGGCGTCCTGAGCCCCGCGGACGGTGGGTGGCGGCTGTCCGCACTGACGGATGAGACCGTCTTCCCTTCGACGGTCCAGGCACTCTACTCTGGCCAGCTCGACGACCTGGCCCCCTCTGCTCGGGACGCGGCCCGGCGGGTATCGGTGGCGGGCCGGCGGTTCCCCTTGGCTGCGCTCGGGCCGCTCGGTGTGACGCAACCGGAGGCAGAGCTCGATGCGCTGCGGCGCCGGGCCTTCGTCGCCGGCCCGGAGCCAGACGTGGTGTATGGGACTACTTTCGTGTTCCGGCACGCCTTGCTGCGGGATGCCGGATACGCGAGCCTCAGTCGTGCGGAGCGGACTCACCTGCACGTGGCCATGGCCCGATGGCTGGAAGGCCTGGCTCCCAAGGCGGAGGCTGCCGTGACCGAGCTAGTCGGACGGCACTACGCGACCGCGCTGGAGACCCTCCCGACCGTAGGCGCGGATGTCGATGGACTGGACCGAGCCGGGCTGACCCGCCTGGCGGCCGGGTGGTTCGAGCGGGCGGCCCTGTCGGCGCTCCGTCTGGCGGCGTACGACGCGTCGGCACTGCTCCTTCGGCGAGCGCTCGATCTCACCCCACAGGAGGCGTTCGCCGATCGGGCCAGACGACTCGGGCGGTTGGGCGATACGCTGCGGCGCACCGGCGACCTCGATGGATCCATGGAGGCCTTCTGGGACGCGGCCAAGGCGGCTAAGTGGATCGGGGACGCGGAGGCCCTGGCCCGGGCGGCTATCGGGTACGAGGAGGCCGTATTTCACACGCGGCGCCCCCGTGAGCCGGTGGGCGACCCTTCGGTGCTCCTGCTGCGGGACACCGAGCGGACGCTGGCCGGCCATGATTCGGCGCTCCGGGCCGAGCTCCAGGCCGCCCTGGGGAGGGCCCTGGCGTATGCCGGCGACGCGGATGGAGGATCCAAGCTCGCCCGCCGGAGCATCCAGATGGCCAAGCGCCTGGGAGACGATGCGGTGCTGGCCCGGGCCCTGCTGTGCCATCGCGCCGGCCGGGCCGAGCCTGAGCACTTGCCGGAGCGGCTGGCCGAGGCAAAGGAGATGGTGGAGGCAGCGCGCCGCACCGGCGACCGGGAGATGGAGCTGGAGTCCCGGAGGCTGTGGCTGATAGACCAGCTGGAGGCAGGTGACCTCACCGCGGCCGACCGGAACCGGCAGGCCCTTGAGGCGTTGAACGACGAGTTGGCTGAGCCTCTGTACCGCTGGTACACGACGATGTGGCGAGCGATGCAAGCCCTGTTCGACGGGAGGCTGGAGGACGCCGAGAGGCTAATCCATGTGTTCTTGGACGAGGGCAGGCGGTGGGGCTACCAGGATGTCGAGGAGGTCTTCGCCCTGCAGTTGCTGATCCTTCGGCGGGACCAGGGACGGATCCAGGAGATACGACCCTACCTGGAGGACGTCGCCCGCCGATACCAGCAACGAAGGAGCTGGGCGATCGCGCTGGCCCTGGTGTACGCGGAGCTGGGGCAGCTCGCAGCCGCTCGGGCCCAGCTCGATTCGGTCGCCCCTGGGGGGTTCGAGGCCATCCCTCGCAACCTCGCATGGTCCTCGCTGGTCGCCCTGGCTGCCGAAGTCTGCGCAATGACCGGGCAGCGAGACGAGGCCGCCGCACTGTACCCGCAGCTCGTCCCGTGGGCCGGACGCAACATCGTCACGGGCTCGGGAGCCCTGTGCTTCGGGTCGGCCTCGAGGTACCTGGGGCTCCTCGCCGCCCAGGCAGGCGATCTGGAGCGGGCCGTGGCATACCTGGAGGAGGGGCTGGCGCAAAATCGGTCGATGGGGGCTCGGCCCCAGGTGGCACGGTCGTATGTGGACCTGGCCGAGGCCCTCTGGCGGCGAGGCCGGGCCGACGATCGGGACCGCGCCCTCGACCTCTTGGCGCGTGGGGCCCTGCAAGCCCGATCACTGGGGATGGGGGTGCTGGCCACAAGCGCCGAGGACGCCGGGATCCCGGCCACCGCGCGGACCAGGCCGGATCCCGCTAGAGTCGACACTCCGAGGAGAGGAGATAATGCTCGATCTCACCACGTGCCGTGAGGTGGTTCGCCGGGAGATCGCCGCCGACCTCGTCCGGCTGGAACGGACGCCCGAGGAGCACTGGGACCGGCCGACCCGCCTGCCCGCGTGGTCGGTACGGGATCTGGCCCGCCACATCGCGTACGGCCAGAAGCTGGAGGCGGAGGCCATGCGTCGGGCTCGTGAGAGGGTCCCCGAAGCGGCAGACGCCCCGACTCCCGGACCCGACCGAGGCTCGATCCTGGAGGCGATCCGCCGCAACCACGAACAGCTGCTAGCCGAGCTGGATCAGCACACGCCCGAAAGCCTAGGCTCGGCGATCTGTCCCATGTACTACGGCCCGGTCCCGGGCCCGCTCGCGGTGAACGTGTGGGCCTTCGAGGCCGGGATCCACGCCAACGACCTGGCGGCCGCCCTCGGAAAGGGCCTCCCGCTGGCCCCGGACGTGGTGCAGGCTACGGCAGCGGTGCTGGGGACCTCGCTCCCGCTACTGGCCACGGCGGCGACCGAACGACCAGCCTCCCCCCTCGCCTTCGTCTTCGCCGGTGACACCATCCGGCTGGACGTCCGCTACGACGGCGCCACGTGGCGGCCGGGGCCGGGCCCGGCCGAGGAGACCGTCCGGATCTCCGGCGACGACACTACGGTGCTACTGTTCGCGCTGGGAAGGATCATCCTCGACCACCCGGGCCTCGCCGTCTCGGGCAGCGAGGGGGAGGCCCGAAGGTTCAAGGACTACGCCCCGGGGCCCTAGCGATCCTTGGTCGCTGGCTACTGGTACTTGGTACTCCAGCCACCGGGTCGATCGCGCCACACGGCTCTTCCAACCGGACCTGGCAGGAAGACAACTGATTCGCCGGGTCCGAGTGGCGATGCCTGCCCCAAGGCTCGGTGCGGTCGGTGGACGGTGGAATGATCGACGTGCCCGGCCAGCACGGATACCAACGGATACCAGTTGCTGACGTCCCAGGATCAGCATCCCGTCCAGCACCTCGCGGCGAATGGTGCCCGCGCACCGCTTCGCGTCGGCGTTCGCCCGCGGTGCCCGCACCGGTGTGCGAGCCACCTTTGATCCCCTCAGCGGCAAGACCATGTCAAACGCGGCGGTGAACCTCCTATCCTGCGGGCCTGCTGGGCCACCCACTCCCCCACCGGATGCGGCGTCACCCCGAGCACGTGGACCCGGCGGGTCGCCACCTCGATCACCAACAGCACGTCCAGCCGCCGCAGGAACACCGTGTCCACGGTGCAGAAGTCCACTGCCAGCACACTGGTGGCCTGGGCGCGCAGGAACTGCCGCCAGCTCAGGGCCGACCGCTTGGGTGCCGGCTCGACGCCGGCGCGTTGCAGGATGGTCCACACGCTGCTGGCCCCGATCCGGTACTCAGTCGGCACAGCTCGCCGTGGACCCTCCGGTAGCCCCACGTCGGGTTCTCCCGCGCCAGCCGCAGCACCAGCTCGCGAAGCTCCGCTGCGACACTGGGACGGCCACGCCGGTGCGGGTAGGTCCAACGACGTCGGACCAGCCTCTGGTGCCACCGCAACACGGTGGCCGGCTGCACGAGCAACCTCTGCCAGGCTGGGCGGGGCAGCAGCCGAGCAAGCCCAGCCAGCACCACCCGGTCTGCCCAGTCGACCCGCGGTCGGGCCACCTGGCGGCGCAGCACCGTGACCTCGTGGCGCAGCACGAGCAACTCAACATCCTTGGCCGCCGAACTCCGCGCCAGCAGCCCAAGCCAGCCCACCACCTGGCACAACAGCAGCTACAGCAGTCGCAGGGTCATGCGCCGATCATCGTGGCTAGACGACCTCCCGCGCGAA
>WNGJ01004792.1_pt1 | contig 25610 bp, 25 predicted proteins | sample 5400611 | NCBI WGS metagenome assembly WNGJ01 (sample SAMN13153375, study PRJNA577476) | soil metagenome | isolation source: 40 cm soil or saprolite under Garry oak tree replicate 1 | place: USA:California | collected 2016-06-15
GCCATCGGCGTCGAGCGTGTGCTCAAGGCCAAACAGATGCGCGGCTTGTTTCCATGAGCGGTGATGAGGTTTTCGCATTGCGAAGAGCATCGGGGAGATAGACATCTTGACATCCTGACGGATGAGGAGAATGGCCTTCGGATCATCGTCTCGCGTCTGGGCGCGGAGCTAATCAGTCTTGCCCGAATAAACGAAGCCGGTGAATGGGTCGGCTTTCTTTACAGGGATAACCAGGTGTCAGCCCCGTCTGAAGGCTGGGCAAATCACGCCACCGTGATGGGTTATTATCTGCATCGGCTGAAAAATGGACGCAGTTTGTATCGCGGTCGCGAGATCAAAGGCGGCACGCATGGCTTTCTTCGCTCCAAAACATGGCATTTTGTCGAATCAGCTACCAACGAGAGCGGGGCCCTCAAATATCGGATCACGCCCGACGATTTCTCGCTGTCTGAATACCCGCTGAAGGTTAGCCTGGATCTAAGCTACAAGATCAACATCGGCAAAGTGAGCGTTCTCTTTGAGTTTCGAAATAAGGAACCCGAGTTGACCGCCCATGTCGCATTTGGGTTGCATCCAGGATTCGCTGCGACTTCGTTTGAGACCTTTCGGCTGCAAATGCCTTCCGGTCTTTATCGCCGATATTTCTCGCCGGAGAATTATCTCTCTGGTGAAACCCGCGATATCGATTTCTCGGGCGGGGAAATGCCGTTTCCAAAAGGTGAGCTGCCAGGATCATGCATCCTGGAGCTTGTCGATGTGTCGAAGCGCGAATTTTGCTATGTCGATCCGCCGAGCGGGCGCTGGGTCACCGTCGATCTAACCGGCGTACCCTATCTGACGTTGTGGTCTGATGGCGGGCCGTTTCTTTGCATCGAACCTTGCTGGGGCTTGACCGATCACCACGAACAGCGCGCTTTTGAAGACAAGCAAGGAATTCAAACAATTCCGCCCGGCGGCGAATTGCGCGCTTCCTTCAGCATGACTCCGCAACTTGCCTCGTGCGATTGAAGAATTGTTCCGCCAACTTTTACTCTAGCGTGTACATAAAAAGACCGCACAGTGGGATTGAACCACAGTGCGGCTTTTTTTTCCTTAGTGGTTGGTACGGTCGCCGTGGTAAACCGGGCCGTGGCCGCCCTTGGCGTCTTTTACTGGCTTGAGGTCGTGGACCTTGATCGCTTTTTTGGCTTTCTTTCTTTTATCTGTCCTTAGATCCCAGTCCCGAATAACTCGTTTCATTCCTTCTACTTTTTGATCAATTGGAACGGTATAGGTGTGCGAGAAGAATACAGCGTCCGATAGTCCAATCTGAGGTAGCAGTTCGAACACGTCGAACATCGAAGTCCGAAAGCTTTCGCGAGCAGGTATCCAACGCCGAACACAGAACTCAGACGCATTGGGAGCAATGCTTGATGCTGGATGCTAGATACTCGATGGAAGCAGGCAGAATCGGGTTTTGTCATCCAGTATTGTTCTACTTCGACCAAGGCATCAAATAACTGTCGGCACAGTGATACCTGATCGTCGACCGTTTTTGAAGTCCAATCATATCCTGGACACTCGCGGAACGGCGCTGCGATTTATCCTGCCGCTCGACTGCCTCGTCGGCTGGCATGGAGCGGGGCGTGCGACAGGCGCAAATATCCGTACTTTAGGAGCCACATAACGTGTCGAAGAATCAACCCCGCTTCGAACCGGCCGACAAGTGCGTCCCGAACCTGTGAAATGGTCTTGCGGCTTTTTCTTTCGGCCGCTCGCTCCAGCACACGCACGATGGCAAGAAAGAGGGTCCTATCGAATCCCCAACTCTTCGCAAAGTAATACGGCAGTGGTTCTCCCTCATACGCCACCCGTTGATACTCACGAGTCAGGGTAAGCACCTCGTTTCCGGTCAGAATGGCTGCGGCATATCCTTTGAAGTATTCGAAGAATTTTGGATCAGTGTAATCGCGCAGTCGCCATTGGCTAGGGGTGTCCGGGGCCGATTGCCGCTGTTCCTCCTGGTCTTTCCAAAGTTCCTTCAGGCACCTAACAACAACCGACCAGTCATATTTGGCGACTGCGCGTTTTCGTGAAGCCTGCGCCATCCTCGCCCGGAGCGCGGGCCGATCGATGAGCAACTGCAGATGTTTTTCAAACGAATCCAGATCGATCACTACCGTTTGTGAAATCGCAAGGTGATCCAGCATTTGGCTCTCGAACGCGATGCCGAAACGCTCCAGGTCCTGATCGCATTTGATCCAGTGAGTGGGCACTAGAAATCCAGTCTCGCCATGTCGGACCGTGTCACGATATCCGTCCCAAGCCGAGACCACTTGAGGGATTCCGGTTGCCATCGCCTCGATCGGCGTCAGGCCGAACGTTTCCTGAATATTGTCCGAGGGAGAAACAAAAACGTCGGCTGTCGCGAAGATAACATGGCGGTACGCGGGAGGGATAAGCGTCAGGATTCTGATGCGATCCGCAATCCCAAGAACTCGAGCGTAGTCTTCCAGTTGAGCGCCTTGCGCGCCTGGATCCAGTTCCGAACCCGCCAGTACCAACAGCAACTCTCTTCGTTTGTTTCGCTCAATCAATCGACGAAAGACGCGCAGCAATGGAAGCAGATCGGCCTTGTCTCTTTCCGACAGCCGGCCAACCCAAAGAATGATAAACGCATCCCGCGGCAAGCCGAATTGGTTCCGCGTGTCAATCTTGTCTCTCGGGCGAAACAGATCGGTTCTGACTCCGAATGGGACGACATCTAGTCGTCCTTTGAAGGAAATATCTGCGCCCGTATTTTTGCGAACAGACTCCGTGATCGATGCCATGATTGTTCGGATCGCGTCCCGAGCGGCGGTCGACGCGCAGATAAGACTGTCGTAAGGCCGCACGTCTTCCATCAGCAGCCTCAAAAACGCGTGGTGATATAGCCATTGATAACTGACCGTGTGGTGACAGATCGAAATAGGAAAATCGCCCCGTCTCGCCAACCCGCGGCGGAGAGCAAACGGTTGAAGCTCTGCTAACCTGAAATCATGCCAATGATCAAATTGGCGAATTACGCCGTTCTTTGCGATTGATCGCAGCTGTTCAACTTCGACGTGCTTGAAGCGATTGTGACGAACAAACGCAGCCAGGCTTCCACCTATCTCGCCATTGGTGAGGATCTCGTTTTCCGAATAGATACAGATTTGGTCGGGCGCCGCGTTTCGAATCGTTTCTTTAATCGCTTCGTCGACAACAACCGACGCCCCGAAGACAGCTCCGCCTGGCGCGCGCCCCGTCGGTTCGAGCATGGCGATCGTTTTGTGCTTTGCCTTTCTCGTCATCGTGTCTGCAGCCTGCGACTCCGCGCGATCGCCCGTCGGTAAACGGCGGTGTACTCACGCGCGACGGTGTCCCAGCCGTGCGTCGTGGCCGCGCCGTCGGCCGGTATGCAGCCGAGAGTCGACAGGCGCAGGTATCCGTACTTTAGCAGCCACATAACGTGTCGAAGAATGTAGTGGCCTTAAGGCCGAACTTAGCTATGTTCCGAGATAGAGCATAGTCATCTATGAGATGTTCTTTGGTGATACCGCCGCTGAGTTCGGGCACGGTAGGGTAGATGCTTCTCAGGGCCTCGTCCAATGAGATATCGAGCGGTCTCCAGAGGTCTACACACGAGTCTGAGGCCACGGTAAACCAATTACGTGAGCCGATCTTACGACCATCTCTGAGAAAATACTCATCATAGTTCCATCTGTGGGCCGCCATATCGACCCCGTGATGAAGGACCATACCCTTGGATATAAACAAACGGGGTAAAGTCTATGGTCTCTGGATGAACCAAGGCATCTGAGTCGATGTAGATATTCCAGTCGTTCTTATGCTCCCTGGCGAGATCGAAGATCTGTAATTTCTCATAGCTTATGGTCCAATTAGGAGACTTTCTTTCCTTGATAATGAAAATTTCAACGCCAATCCGAGCCGCATAACATCTGATAAGCGGGTAAGTGAGTGCTGTAATCTCAGGTGTGTAGTCCCCTACGTTAAGAAGATGGATTGTCGTCTTCATTTTATTCACGCTGGCGAAAATTGAATTGTTTAGGCAGCTTTGGTTTTGTTTCTAAGATTTCCGATTAGCTGCGCTTCCGCGGCGGCTGCACGCCGATAGATATGGGTCAGTACATAAAAAACCGCACCGCGGGATCGAACCACAGTGCGGCTCTTTTTCTCAGTGGAAGTTGCCGTGGAAGTTGCCGTGGTAGTTAGCACCACCCTTGGCGTCTTTCGCCGGCTTGAGGTCCTGGACCTTGATCGCTTTTTTGGCTTTCTTTTCTTTCTTCGTTTTGTCTTGCATATTACCTTTCAGTTGTTTGTTGTTTGTGTTGTGTCAGTGGCACCGAACGGCAATTGATGCCCGCCTGTAACGTCCTGTTTTGGAATCAGGTCATCCAGACGAATCAATTTCTCTTTTCTGCGCTTAGGCCTTTGATTTCCTGACTCTCCGGCGGGCGCATTCTTTTTGTCCTTCGGTGCACTCACTTTGGCTTTCTATATTATCAGTATCCGTGCCAAGTTTCACCAACCTTGTTGGAATAAAAATGGTCGCTGCGTTTGTTATTGAACGAGAGGCGCTTACGCAGCGTGTTTTTCATGAAAAAGAGCTGCCATTACAAATGGGACGAACGCTCCTGGTTCATTTCTGGGGCCATCGTTGCTTAATATTCAGACCGATTATGCTTCACTTTTGCGCCGCGTTTTGGAGATGGCGGGCAAGAGTCGCCCGAGAAATGTCGAGCAATTTCGCTGCGCGCCGCTGATTGCGATTTGCTTGCTCGTAAACGAATCGAACGTGCCTTTTCACCGCACTCGCCAACGAAAGATCGATATCTGCCTCTTGGTTGTTGCTGTTGTTGTTGGAGAATGCACCAGCATCAGGTCGCTCGCCCGCTCGTGAAGACTGCTCGGATTCGAGGTCCGGTGGGAAAACGACATGCTCGGGAAGAATCACCGGCCCATTACAAAACAAAGTCATCGCTCGCACAGTGTGACTTAATTCCCGAAGGTTCCCACGCCATGCGTGGTGAAGCAATTTCTGCATGGCTTCAGGATGAATCGCAGTGATGTTTTTTCCTTCTTTCAGCCCGGCGGCTTTCAACTCCGCAGCGATCAATACCGGCAGTTCCTCCATGCGTTCCCGAAGTGGCGGAATAAGCAAGGTGAGGCCGTTCAATCGCTGATAAAGGTCCTCTCGAAATTTTCCCTTGCGCACCCGATCCTGCAGGGAGCAGTTCGACGCGCAGATGATTCGCGCGTTGGACGTGAGCAATCTTTCGGAGCCGAGCCGCTCAAATTCGCCGTACTCGAGCACGCGTAAAATTTTCACCTGGGCGAGTGGACTCATCTCGGAGATTTCGTCCAAAAAAAGTGTGCCACCGTCGGCCAGTTCGAATTTTCCTTTGACGCTTTGTTGCGCGCCTGTGAACGCGCCGCGCTCATGACCAAATAGCTGGCTTTCGAGTAAGGTGTCGCTGATCGCTGAGGCGTTGAATGCGATGAACGGCCCCTTTGCTCGCGCCGAGGAATTGTGGATCGCATGCGCGAGCAAAGTCTTTCCGGTGCCGGTCTCGCCGAGAAGCACAACGGGCACGTCCGTCTTTGCGGCGAGCGCGGCCAGTTGCAAACAACGCGCCATGGCCTCATTGCTTGTGGTCAGGTCCTGGATTCTCAATCTGGAAAGCGGCTCTTGCATTGTGGTTCGCGAATTATTGCTTCATGTTCTCCCGCAACTGGCGGATTGGTTCGAACGCATATTCGATCAACGTCCGTCCACCGACGATGATGTTCGCTTCGCCTCGCATTCCCACGCGCAGAGGCAAAGTTTGTCCTGGTCTCGGCGAGATCACGGTGCGGTCGAGTGAGCCCAGGGCGATGAAGCGCGGGCCATCGCTGGTAGTGACAGCTGAGGGACTGATCCAATCGAGTTTTCCGGTCACAGCGCCATAACGCTGATAAGGGAATGCTTGGAAAAAGTACCGTATCCGCTGGGCGACGGCGAGCCCTGGAAGGCCGGCTTCGTTTAAGGTCAGCCGGGCGCGTGTTTTCGCATCTTTACGAGCGAGCTGGCAAAGCATCTGGCCCTGTTGAACGACGCTGCCGACCGTTCGTTGATCCATTGAAATGATCACCCCTTCATACGGACTGCGAACGGTAAGCAAGTTTTGCTGCGCGTTTTCCAAGTCTGCCTTTAAAGCTCCGATCCGCATTTTTAACTTTTCTATTTCTGCCTGTTGCTCGCCGCGCTGGCGCTGTCGCTCTGTCTCCATTCGCTCACGATCAAGATTCGCCTGCTGGACGGTTCTCTGGGCTACGCTGAAATCTTTTTCCGATCCTGCCAGATCGAGCCTCAGCTTGATGAGATCAACTTCCGAAATGCCACCTTTTTGGGCCAACTTTTCCATGCGTATGACGAGATCGCGACTTGTCGTCGCGTGATTTTCGCGGAATTTCACTTCGCTTTTCGCTTGCTCGATTTCAGCTTTTTTGATGCTCAGCTGCGCAACGTAAGCAGTATCACTTTCGGTGAGGCTCTCTTCTTTATTGCGTAAATCTTCGGTCAGCGTTCGAAATTGGGTGTCCCAACCGCGAATTTCATCAGAGCGCAAAACGAATAGCTCCTCGCCGCTCTCCACAGTTTGACCTTCGCTCACCGCGACACGGCTAATTATGGCTTGGTGCGACGCCTGAATCGGATCGGCGCCCGTGGCGGGGATCAGCACAAATGGGCAATGCACGGTCTCCGGCAGTCGCATAACAATCGCGATGAATAGCGCGAAAAGAAACGCTCCCACCAATAGCCATGCCGTCGAACGAATGATCCATGGCGGCGGTTCCTGCGGCGCCATTTCGGATTCCGCTTCGATGGACCCGCGCTGAGTTAATTGTGAGCCCATTGGAGAATTAGTTCAGATTCCCAGTTGCTGACTCGCGAGGTAATAATAAAGGCCGCGTTGCGCCATTAATTCATCATGCGTGCCAACCTCCGCGACACTGCCTTTTTCGAGCACCACGATCGCATGTGCTTCGCGAATCGTGCTCAGTCGATGCGCGATCACAATTGTCGTGCGGCCGGCCAGTAATCGCCCGAGATTATCCTGAATCGCGCGTTCCGATTCTGTATCGAGCGCGCTCGTGGCTTCGTCAAAGATCAGGACCGGAGGATTGTTGTAGATCGCCCGCGCGATAGCGATGCGTTGCTTCTGTCCGCCAGAAAGGGACAGTCCTGATTCGCCAATCTTTGTTTCATAACCCAGCGGCAGACGCATGATGAACTCGTGCGCGGCAGCGGCTTGTGCGGCGGCAAGCACGCGGTCGAGATCCGGCTCTGGATCACCAAACGCAATATTACGCGCGATCGTTTCGTTAAACATGTGATTTTCCTGAAGCACCATCCCGATGTGGCGTCGTACGTCGCGATAATTGAGTGTCTTTAGATCGATATTGTCGAAAAGGATCGTTCCTTCCGTCGGTTCGAGGAGGCCGGCAATCAATTTGATGAGCGTGGTTTTGCCGCAGCCGCTGCGGCCTACGAGCGCAACCATGCGCGCCGGCGCGAGATCCAGGGTAATATTTTTCAGAATATCCGGCGCCTCAGGTCCGCCATACTTGAAACTTACGCCGCGCAACTCGACGCGCCCCTCCAAACTGTGGACTGGAACGAGACGAGAACGGTCGTGCCCTTGCTCCGGCTCTTGCTCGAAGATGTCGTTCAATCGATTCAAGAGTACAGAGGCCAATTGCATGGTGTCCCAAACGCCGAGCGCTTTCAAAATGCCGGCGTAGGCCAGTGCTGTCAGGGAGCTAAATGCGACAAAACCGCCGACGCTCAAATGTCCGTTAATGACCTGGGTCGCGCCAACCCACAGGAAAATCGCGGTCGAAAGCATACCTATGCTTTGCAGGACACTGTCCCACGACATCACGATAAAGGTCGACTTAAATATTTTTTGCGAGACGGAAAGAAACTCATTCAGCATCGCGTCGCGAAACGTGCTCTCGGCGGACGCCGCTTTCACTGCCTCGATGCCTTTGATCGCATCGATTTGATGGGAACTGTATTTGCCCTGGCTTTCTTCGACACCATGATACAACGGGCGAAGTACTTTCACCGAAAAGATCATTAGCCCGACGTAGAGCGGCGTGGTCGCGAGAAAGGCGATCATGAGCAACGGACTGTACATCGCCATCAAAATGACTGCGCCTACGAGAAAGACTGCTGCCAGCAAAGCGCCGACCCCTTGTTGCACAGCGAATTGTCGAACTTGCCTCGCGCCATCCAGCCGGCGCTGAATGTCGCCTGTCCTACGACTCGTGAAATAAGTCATCGGCAGGGAGAGAAGTTTTCGGCTCAGGAAGTCGAGCACTGCCGTATCCAGGCGAACTGCGGCAAAGGCGATCAAATATTCCTGTGCCAGGGTGGCGAGTTGCACGAACACCAGCGCCGCGAGCATCCCGAGCAGAATGGTTTTCAACAGACCGATGTCGTTTTCGACAATGACCTTGTCCACGACCATCTGCGTGAACACGGGAAAGAGCAGTTGAAGGAAAGCGACGGCAACAGCGAGTCCCAGGACTTGCAGCAGGATGACTTTAAAGCGCGCGAGGAATGGAAGAACCCACGCCAACGTTGGTTTGCTTTCCGGAGCCTGTTCGAACGCTATTGTGTAATCGAATAGCGCCGCATAGCCGGTCCAGTTTGCTTCAAATTCGCGGCGGGTAAGCTTCCGAAGCCCGCGCGCGGGATCCGCGACACGCACAAACTGTTCATTGACATCGTGGAGCACAATCCAGTGATTGCCCTCCCAATGCACAATCGCCGGCAACGGCATCATGGGCAGATTACGTAACGAGACCTTCAACGCGCGCGCGGCAAGACCAAGCTCGCTTGCGGCGCGAGTAATGGCCTTCAGGCTGGTACCGTCTGTTGCCGTATGACAGAGTTGCCGAATGCGTGCCAGACTTACTTTTCGGCCAAAATGCCGGCAGATCATTCCAAGACTGGCAGCACCACAATCCATTTCGTCGATTTGCGCGATGTGGTCGATTTTTCGGATGCGCTTGCCACGTTTGCGGAACAAGCCCCGCTCGTCGGCGAATGGCTCTTCTTTTTCTTCCCCTTCGGTCGGCGGCTGTTCACCATCCAGTTCAACTTTGTCCTGCACCTGTGTCTCCGCAGGAAGCAGTTCCGTCGTGAAATCAAGCGGAATACGCGCTTCGGTTTTTGCCTGATATAACGCAAGCCGCTCGCTGAGAAGCTTGTCGAACTCGGGGAAGCGACGTCGCAAATCCCGCACCGATTTCGGGTCGAGCGCAAGCAATTGGCAATCCGAGAATGCTTCTACCGATGCCGCACGCGGCGAGCCGTTCAAGATCGACAGTTCACCAAAAAAATCGCCTTCCCGGTAAAACGCAAGATTACGCTGCCCTCCGTCGACTCCGGCGAACGCTCGCGCTCGTCCCTTCTCGATCACGTAGAGTGGTCCGGCGTCATCACCTTCACGAATAATAAGACTGCCTTTCGCGAATCCGGCTGGTTTTAAGTTGTCGATCATGCTACGCAAGACAGGGGCCGGGAGCCGGCCAAAGTTGCTGAACTGATAAAGAAAGCTTTGTAGCGCCCGGTTGCGACCGGTCGTCTCAACATAATGCTTCAGCTCGGGCACTCGGCGGACGAGGTCGAGAAAATCGGTGCGATCGATACGCAGAACATCCACCGCCGTGCTACAACGCACGGTCGCGTTCCGCGTTCCACCTTCAGCCAAAGCAGCTTCTCCAAAAGAGTCTCCTGGCTTTAATACCCCCAGCGGGATCTCTTCGCCGTCCGATTTGATTTTTAGCGCGCGTGCCCGCCCTCTCGTTAAAACGTAAAATGAATCGGCCGGATCATCCTGTTTTACGATCAGATCGCCGAAATCGTAGTGTTCTTCCTGCAACAGCGGTTCAATCGCGCCAAAGTGCTCGTCAGAAACGAACCGGAACACCGACGTACGGCGCAGAATTTCGCTGTCCTGGGTTTTCATTCCGCCGGAATACAAACACCGAGGCGTTGCTCTGTGTACTTGCTGGCGAGCTCGGAGAAATGCCGGTTAACGAGCCGTTGATCGACCCGCAATTTAATGCTCGGATCATCCGGTTGCGGTTCAATCTTTTTAATGATCCGGCATAATTCGAAGCCGTCACCGCGCGCGACGGGCTCGAGGACGTCTCCCGCCGACACACTTAGAAATCTCTGCTGATCATCGGCGGGAATATCTTCCAAAAGAAAATCGACACGCCGGTACGGGTACCGCCCTTCGATTGCGACTTCTTCCATCGACATGCCGTCCTCGCGCACACAAAAGAGCGCTTCCTGAGCTGCGTCGCGCGATTCCAGCTCGATTACTTCAGTTTCGAACCGCGTGAGAGGTAAACGTAGCGTCGCTAATTCGCGCTTGCGCGCTTGCGGAACCAGCAATGTGTCGCAACGGCGGCGATACACCGCCTCCATCGCCACCATTTCATTGAACCACTTCAAATCGCGCCCAAGTCGTTCCAGCCAGTTGGGAAGTTGCGTCGGCCCAATCTTATTGCGATCCAGAAAACTTCGTTCCTCAGCGGCCAGCGCCCCCGAGTCTACCTCTTTTTCAGCGCAACGTGCCGCCAGACGCCACATCAACTCGGTTGTTAGTCGGTCCAATTCGGCGGATAAAATCAATTCCGCCGTAAACAACTGGCGTAGCTCGGAGGGCGCTGAGACGTAATCAACGTTCTTAGGGAGAACCTTTTCGGTGATCGCGCTGGCGTAATAGTGGCGCGCAAAGTAGTCGGTGAAATCGTCGAGCGTGAGTCCACGATTTGCCAGAAATGCTTCCGTTTCCTCTGCCGTGATCAAGTCGTGCTCGTAACGAAAAGCTTCCACCGCGGTGGCAATGGCGTCATCGTCCAACTCCAAATCCAGTTCATCAGCGCGCAGTTCGGATTCGACGCAGCGAAGAAATTCCTTCCATTTCGAATCCAGCTCGCCCCGGAAAAGCGCCGCGTCGATTGCGTCGCGAGCCGTATATTCCTGATCTCCGCACGCACATACGGTCAGATCATCGTGAGAAACTGAGTCAGTCTCATTACTAGGCATTGAAACGCGCGTTTCTATACCAATTAGTGGAAAAAGTCTAGCCAATATTTGCCTCAATATTAGACCATACGAGGCTCTTCCCATAATTCCCTGTTGCTGTTGCGTTTGGGCAAACTGGTTGACTAAACGCCAGCTTTCGATGTTCAGTTTGGGATCATGTTTGCTGCCTCGCTTCGCGCGCTGCTTACCCATTCAGTTGATTACGCGGGAATATTCCCGCCTTGCAGCCTCGCGATCGAGCCAGCACTCGAAAATCAAGCCCGGTACGTGCGCGATCCTGATGTGTGGATGCTCAATAATTTCGTGCTGCCGGTTGAGAAATTCGATTCTGCGGCAAACAGTATTTCCCTTTTCGACCCGAAACATCCGCTGCGCGTTTCCGCCTTGGGAGCGAAAACTACATTGAAAATCGCAGCCGAGACGATCAGATCATTCTCCGCGCGACATGTCGATCTTGTTTCGATTTCGCAGCTGGAAATGCCGCTCCCGCAGGATGTCGATCTTAAATCGCTTGCGAGAATCGGATCGATCCTAAACAGCTTGGAGTTACAGGCGTTTTGGGAAACACCAGTCGATTCGGCGGAGAAGACAATCGCACTGTTGGCCGAGCACAATTCGAGCGCAGACGGGTACCCGCCTGGCTACAAATTACGAACCGGGGGTGTCACTGCTGATGCGTTTCCGACATCACCCCAAATAGCGCGTGCCCTCGTCGCTTCGGCAAAGGCCCGTGTCCCGATCAAGTTTACCGCGGGATTGCATCATCCGATCTGCCAATTTCGTGACGAAGTGAAAACAAAGATGCATGGCTTCCTGAACGTATTAGGCGCAGCAGTCCTCGCCGCGGAGCATGCGTGGAATGAAGAGCAAACATTGAAAATGCTGGAAGACGAAAATGCCGCCTCGTTTTCGTTCAGCGACGATTCGTTTGCCTGGCGTGAGTGGAAAATCGCGGCCGACCAAATCAAGGCGCGCCGAAAATTGGTAACTTCGTTTGGCAGTTGCAGCTTCGACGAACCACGTGAAGATCTACGCGCTCTGAAGTTGCTTCCGAATTAACGCGGCGCTCACAGATGCACCTGCGAGCCGGTCTTGCGGCGGTTTGTACCGACAAAGTTCCAGAGAACAGTCGCGTCGGCCTGGAAGGATTTACGGGATAAGTTCCCAGGTATCGTTTAGAACGACATCACCATTCTGCCCGCCAAAAATGATCGCATGTCCTAAAACCGGATAATATGCCATGCCTGCGCCTTCGCGCGCTGGAGGGGATTGACTGGGCGATAGTTGTTTCCAGTTGGACGGGCTCCATTCCCACGTGGTGTTTTGGTCTACACCGCCGCTTCCCCCGCCGAAGAGAACTACCGTATTCAAGTTCGGATCGAACACGGCTGAAGCCGCATATACCCAGAGCGGTTGCGTGCGTGGCGATTGCATCGTCCAGGTTGTTCCATCGTAAGTCCAGGTATTGACAGGATTGATATCTGCCAAGCCCCCAAACAGTACGACCTGTGGTGTGATTGGATCCAGCGCGACGGCCGCGGAAGAGCGAGCGTAAGGAACCATTGCAGGAAATAGCTGTGTCCAATCGGCGCCAGTCCACTGCCACATGCTTGCCCGGTAGAACCTCCCATCAAAGCCGCCAAGCAGATCGACGCTGCCGCTAGGACTGGTGAAAACCATCGGGCCGGTCACCGCTGTAGGAGACAGACGCGGCCTTACTTTCGTCCATCTGAAGGTACTTCCATCCCATATCCAGGTGTCGCCCAGGTAAGATCGCCCGTCATACCCGCCGAAGAGCACGACCTTCTGTGTAATCACGTCATACGCCATGCCGGCATTGGCGCGCGCAGGAGGCGCGTGATTAGCGCTCACTTTCGTCCAAGTGTCACCGTCGAATGTCCACGTGTCATTGAGATACGTAGTGCCATCGAATCCACCAAACATAATAACCTTGCCGCTGGCCACGTCGTAGGTCATGGCCAGATACGAACGTGGTGGAGGAGACGTAGCAGATGAAAGCTGGATCCAACTGACAGTTCGCGGGGGACCGGCGCCAATCGCGCTCGATCCAAGCAGCACGACCACTATGCAACAGCAGGCACTCGCGAGGAGCAAAAATTTATAATTCTTGATCTGACGGCATTTCTGTCGCGGCGTTGACAAACGGCGCATCATCCGCGTCTGGAAAACAATAAGGTTCATCACGGCGGACTTAAGCCGCTATGTGCCCATCTTGTCAATGACTACGATTACTCTTTTGCTGTCCGAATGTTATTGACGTCAAATTCTCGGCACCACTGAGACCAAACCCAAGCTCACATTGACAAAGAACAGAGTGCGGCTAAACGGCCGCTATAGGATGCGATAACGTTGCGCGAGTGAACCGCCTGTATTTCGGCGAAAATTAGGAACTTCGTTTGGCAGCCGCAGCTTCGATGAACCGCGTTAAGATCTCCGCGCTCTAAGACCGTTTACGAATTAACCCGGCGCCGTCATAGCCGCCACTCCGGCCGTCGTCTTTTGTCATTTTCGAGGAGGAAAACTTGCTTGGTCTTTTTGGCGTAAAAAGTATCACGGTCAAAAAAAAGCTGGCTCAGAATCGCTCCCGAGCCAGCTCAGTGGATTTTTGTCCCACGTCAGCTTAGTACCCATTGCGGTAGTAATGGTGGCGATGGTGACGGTAATAAACCCGGTGTCCACCGGACCAGTAGAATGAAGGTCCTCCATAATAACTATAGCCGTAGTACGGATATGGTCGGTAGTATCCATACGGATAATAGCCATATCCGTAACCCGGATAGCCATAATAGCCGCCCGAGAATCCAACCCCGATTCCGCCAATTCCGACCGAAACCTGAGCGTCAGAACGCTGGACGGGAATGAAAGTCAATCCACTTACCATCAATGCAATTAAGAGAAGCTTTTTCATGTATTTTTCCCTCCTAGTTTGTTGTTTTGCGAGGGACGGAAGCCCCTGCTAGGTGTTCCCTGGACGCTTTAGAAATACAGACGTCTCCCTCCAAATAAGTAATCGGATGCGGACAGTTGCGCGGTTGCCAAAAAGGGCAAAAAAACGAGAGCCGATTTTTGCCCGGGATCTGACTTTCGAGTCCGAGAAAGACGCTCAGTTGTTCGTCGGCGCTAGCGACGAATCTCTTTCCGTTGTTGCGGTGTGCATCTGCCGTGAAAGGCACGCGACCAATAGAATCAACTTGAGATGAACATCCCCCATGACCAACCCGGCGCGCTGGGCTCGTCAGCGATGATCTTCCCAGCACTTCATTCGCTCGGTTATGACCTTTGCGATGGGTTCGCCGCCGCCCAGGACAAATCAGAAGCCCCTGGATCAAAGATCAAAAAGGCAAGCTTGACACAACGAGGTTTCATTAGCTAAAAACACATCCGAGCGCGTCACCCGGCGTTTCAACGAATCTTCAGCCGCGCTGAAGACGTTCGTGGGCTGGGTCTTCGCTGGGACACCGCCTGGCGCGATCACCCCAGATCCACCTGGGACCAACACAAGAAAACCCACACTAAAGGAACCCAAACAAAATGAAAGCTATTACAATGCGAATCCGGAAATTCTCACGACCGGGAGTCATCCTCATGGCTACCGTTGTCGCCATCATCACCTCCATAGTCGTTGCGAATGCCACGCAGACGATCACAACGCCGAACGCAGCCTTCTTTTCATACAGCCTTGCGCCGGGCGCGAACAGCGCAGCGATTACGCCGGCCAACGAGCGAGCGGTGCTGGTCATGGGCTGGTTAACCCATACTTACGGAGTAGGCCAGGTGAGTTTGCATCATGTTCCCGGCACTCCGGGCTCCATCTCATGGGTCGGCTTGGAATCGACCTACCCCGCGGCCATCACCCAGGGATTCACTTCCACAGCGGGAACCCACATCGTATACATCAACTTGGGCCACGACGCGGAAATCCAGATGGCCAGCGGAGACACGATTCGTGTCCACAATGGGAGTCCCAGCAACACGTTTACCGCTAACGTGACGCTCATCTGGTAAGGACGCGATTGAACAAACAAGAACGCGAGTGGTTCGACATTGCCGTTCGAATCGAAAATGCGAATTTCACCTAAGCGAAAGCTTGCGCGGTTCTGCGCATAATTGATTGCCTAATCTTTCTGCGGAAGATTGCCTCGACACCGGGCGCTTCAAAAACTTTCCAGCCGCGACGGTACGGTCTTACTTCAATGCAGGTCTGCCGTGAAAAGCACACGACCAGCCGAATCAAAAAGGGAAGCTTGACAGCCTGACGCTGGATTAAGTAAAAACGCATCCGACTGCGTCACCCGACGTTTCAACGAATCTTCAGCCGCGCTGAAGACGTTCGTGGGGCTGGGTCTTCGCTGGGACACCGCCTGGCGCGATCGCCGAGATCCAACTGGGATCAATACAAAGAAATCCAAACCAACAAAAGAAATCCAAAGAAAATGAAAGCTATTAGAATGCGAATCCAGAAATTCTCACGACCCGGAGTCATCCTCATGGCTACCGTTGTTGCCATCATCACCTCGATGGTCGTTGCGAATGCCACGCAGTCGATCACAACGCCGAACGCAGCCTTCATCTCATACAGTCTTACGGCGTTCACGAGCAGCGCGCCGATTACGCCGGCCGGCAACCGATCGGTGCTAGTCATGGGCTGCTGCACCACGCCTGGTGGTCAAGGAGTAGGTCAGGTGAGTTTGATACATAGTCCCAGCACCGTCATCGAATGGGTCGGCTTGGAATCGCCGTCCAACGCGGCCAGCACCATCACCTCGGGATTTAGTTACGGATCGGGAATCCACATCGTGTACATCGACGCCTCCCACTTAGTGGACATCGAGAGCGCCAGCATAGACACGATCCTTGTCCACAATTCCAGTCAAGGAACGCGGGCTGGTAATGTGACGCTCATCTGGTAAGCACGCGATTGAACAAACAAGGACGCGAGGTCAGGTGGGCTTCAAACCCACTCAGCCTCGAAGCGAGCGAAAGCGCTGCTAGCTAACAGGGCCCCCGCGTACTGCGAGTCATAATTTTCGATCCGTTTTACTGAGCGCAATCGCGTATTCGATAATCCAACCGCTACAACGCGGCCTAACTTCGATCAGCCCCATCGTGGGTCATACTTTCAAAAAAGGGAAGCTTGACACGCCGAGGTTTGGTTAGCTAAAAACGCATCTGAGCGCGTCACCGAGGTTTCAACGAATCTTCAGCCGCACTGAAGAGATTCGTGGGCTGGGGTCTTCGTTGGGACACCGCCTGGCGCGGACCGCCCATATCCAACTGGGATCAACACAAAGAAAACCAACACAAAAGAAACCCAACCAAAATGAAAGCTATTAGAATGCGAATCCAGAAATTCTCACGACCGGGAGTCATCCTCATGGCTACCGTTGTCGTCATCATCACCTCCATGGTCGTTGCGAATGCCACGCAGACGATCACAACGCCGAACGCAGCCTTTATCTCATACAACCTTGCGGGGTTGGGCACGGACAGCGCAGCGATTACACCGGTCACCAACCGATCGGTCCTGGTCATGGGCTGCGAAACCATGTATGGAGGAGTAGGTCAGGTGGTTTTGCAACATCTTCCCAGCATCGGCATGACATGGGTAGGCTTGGACATGGGCACCTCAACCACCGGTGGATACCGCAATAGCACAGCTAGAAGCCACATCGTGTGGATCGACGGCGCCCACGGAGTGGATATCCAGGTGGCCAGCGCAGACACGATCCTTATCCACAATGCCAATCCTTCAACGCGGGCTGGTAATGTGACGCTTGTCTGGTAAGCACGCGATTGAACAAACAAGGACGCGAGCCCAGGTGGGTTTAGGTGTTTTGTGCAACGGCACACAAATGCCATTCGCCCAGAACGCCTTTGGTAGCGTCCATGGTAGTGAGCGGTACGTTCTGAAAGCTTCCGACGGCGCGCCGTTGGTGAAGGCGGAGCCGCTGCTCAACGACTGCGGTGGAATTGACCAAAGGCGGGCATGCTTCGCGTCACAATCTTCGATCTGTTTCCCTGGACGAAATTACGCGCTCGACATTCCTGCTCGTATCGAAAATGCCAATCTCGCCTAAACGAAAGCCTGCGCCTGACGCTTCTCCAGGAACACAGGGTAGACACCCGGAGCCTCGGAAACTCTCCAGACCCTAAGAGTCCGGCCCTTGCCCTGCGCGGCCCTCCCAACCCGCGAGAAAAACAGAAAAGGCTTGCACCTGCAGCACTGAGGCCAAACAATCGCGATCATTGAACACGATGCAGGAGCAATCCTCCCGGTGTGCGGAGCGTCAAAGAAGCTCCTGTTAGTCTTTTGATAGAAAACCACACATAGGAAAACCAACACAAAAGAAACCCAACCAAAATGAAAGCTATTAGAATGCGAATCCAGAAATTCTCACGACCGGGAGTCATCCTCATGGCTACCGTTGTCGTCATCATCACCTCCATAGTCGCTGCGAATGCCACGCAGACGATCACAGCGCCGAACGCAGCGTTCATCTCATACAACCTTGCGCCGGGCGTGAGCAGCGCGCCGATTACGCCGGCCACCAGCAAATCGGTGCTGGTCATGGGCTGCTGCACCACTTTTTACGGAGTGGGTCAGGTGAGTTTGTTACATATTCCCAGCGGCGGTGGCATCGGATGGGTCGGCTTGGAATCGTATTCCGGCACGCCCGTGGCCAATACCGGTGGACTCACTACCGGAGCGGGCCACATGGTGTTCATCGACTACGAGCACAAAGTGGACATCCAGCAGGCCAGCGCAGACACGATCCTTGTCCATAATGGCAGTACCGGAACAAGGGCCGGTAATGTGACGCTCGTCTGGTAAGCACGCGATCGAACAGACAAGCACGCGAGCCCACGTGGGTTTAGGTGTTTTGTGCAATGGCATACAAATACCATTCGCTCGCAACGCCTTTGTAGCGTCGATAGTAATGAGCGGTGCGTTCTGAAGCTTCCGACGGCGCGCCTATACCCGACCGGAGTGAAAATGCAAGAGCATCCCGTGGACGTTTACGAGATTCAGCCACGCAACGAACCGAAGATTATGGTCGACAGAAATTGCAGCCTACGGAGAGCGCCCTCATCGCTTCATTAGGTCAGCGCCCTGTCGCTGTCGAAGTCGGCAGCATCGGAGGGCTTCCCAAGTTGGTGTTCCCCGGGATCGTAGTGCTGGGAATCGGCTTCGAGGTGTAATCAGTTGTCGAGGGTATTGAACGCACTTGGCCGCCGCCCTGATTGCCGCAGCCGCTAAGCAATAACATCGCCGACCCTACAATCGCGATTCGTTGTTTTGCTGTGCTCATGCGCGTAACTTTACTCATTGTTCAGCACCATTTGCGGCGCTGGTCTGCTTGCTTCAAGCTGCGCGCTCACTTTCTGCAAGCCCGCGGTAAGCGCTTCAATTTGCTTCTGCTGTTCCTGAAGCTGGCGGTGCGCTTTGAGGAACTCATTCAGCAACATCGCGTTCACCGCTTCGTAGCGCACGGTAAAGATCTTCCCTTCGGCATCCCGAGCCACCAGATCGGGATTCACCTTTTCCACTTCCTCGGCGACGAGGCCAAATTGCGGGATGCCCTCGGGGTCAAGCGCCTTCTTGTAGCGGAAGGTGACCGGTTTCAGCGCGAGGATCGCTTCGCTTGCTTTGTTCATGGGTTTGATCTCATCCTTGAACGGCGCGAGGAGACTACCGTGCCAAGCTTTCCATTGGAATTAACAATGACTCCTACCCCGCTCGCCACCGTCGCCCCAGAGATACCGGCGATGAAGGCGGCGTTGTGCGTTCCGACTGTGCCGATGCGGATCTTGCTCGACTCGCCCCCTACACCAGGGGCGCCGATATCGATGTTGTTGCTGCCAGTGGTGAGATTGCTGCCGACGTTGCTGCCAATGGCGATGTTGTTATTTCCGGTGTTATTCACGAGCGCCTGGAAGCCCTCGGCAGTGTTGTCGGTGCCAATGGTATTGTGTTCGAGCGCGTTAAGACCGTTGGCCGTGTTCTCCTTGCCGGCAGTATTGGAAGAAAGCGCACCGAAACCGGTGGCCGTGTTGTCGCCGCCGGTGGTGTTGCTTTCGAGCGCTGCAAAGCCGGTGGCCGTGTTGAAGATGCCGGTGGTGTTGAAAGAGAGCGCATTAACACCGGTGGCCGTGTTGTCGCCGCCGGTGGTGTTGCTCGAGAGCACAAAAGAACCGTTGGCCGTGTTGCTGCCGCCGGTTGTGTTGCTAAAGAGGGCTTGAAAGCCAGCAGCCGTGTTGTCGCTGGCGGTGGTGTTGAGAAGGAGCGCGTTAACACCGTTGGCCGTGTTGCGGACGCCGGTCGTGTTGCTAAAGAGGGCTTGAAAGCCAGCAGCTGTGTTGTTGATGCCGGTGGTGTTGCTAAAGAGCGCACTAGAACCGGTGGCCGTGTTGTTGATGCCGATGGTGTTGCTTTGGAGTGCGCTAATCCCGTTGGCCGTGTTCTCGGTGCCGGTGGTGTTGCTATTGAGCGCTTGAAAACCAGTGGCTGTGTTATCACTGGCGGTAGTGTTCTGAAACAACGCTCGCCAGCCAATACCGGTATTGTTGGCGCCGGTGGTGTTGCTCAAAAGCGCTTGAAACCCATCGGCCGTGTTGTTGCGGCCGATGTTGTGAAGGAGCGCTTGAGCGCCAGTTGCCGTATTCCAACTGGTAGTTGTAGTGCTATTGAGCGCGCCAGCGCCAAGAGCGGTGTTGTTGGTACCGGTAGTGAGACTGCCGAGGGCTCCTGAACCCTCGGCCGTATTGTTGTTACCCAGGTCTCCTTCGGTGAGCGCTCGTACTGTAGGCGAAAGCGCAAAACAGGCGAGGGTGAGCGCGATGAGAAAAGAACCGAGCGGTAAAGGCGAAAGGCTAATCGAATTTCTTATGGATAGAGTTGTCATTGTTTTTATTTTCATTTTTTGTTGAGGCTAGATTGCAAATTACTGCTGTTTGTTAGGGCACTCTACTTTACTGATTATTGAGGGCTGTTTGCGGCCCAGGTTTGCTGCTTTCGAGTTGAGCGCTCACTTTCTGGATTTGAGACGCCTGCTGATCGAGGCGCGCAGTGAGCTGTTCTACGGTTGTTCGGAAATCGTTCTCTAGCTGCGTGATTGTTGCTTCTTGTTCTTGGGCTTTGCGATGTTCTTTGAGGAATTCGTTTAGCAACATTGCGTTCACCGCTTCGTAGCGCACGGTGTAGATCTCGCCCTTTTCATCGCGGACGACCAAATTCGGATTCACGTTAGCTACTTCCTCGGCGATCAAACCAAATTGCGGCGTGCCTGTGCTGTCGCTCTTATACTGAAACGTGACAGGCTTGAGTGCAAGGATCGCTTCACTCGTTTGATCCATTGGTTTAATTTCCTTTTTGAAGCGGCGCGACGAGCTGACTGTGCCGAGCTGGCCGGCGGAATCGATCACAACCGGCACGGCGTCTGTATTTACGGTCATCTTGCCGCGAATGCCGGCGACAAAGGTTTTTGTCTGGCTCGTCCCGATGCGGATGGTAGTCGTCTCGGCCGCAACACCTTGATTGCCGATATCGATGTTGTTGCTGCCAGTGGTAAGATTAAATCCGGCGTTATAACCCAACCCGATGTTATTTGAACCGGTGTTGTGATACAGCGCACTATAACCCCCGGCTGTGTTGTTGGCGCCGGTTGTATTACTAAAGAGCGCGGCAACACCGGTGGCTGTGTTGTTGCTGGCCGTGCTATTATTAAAGAGAGCGCCAAGACCAGTGGCCGTGTTGTTGCTGCCGGATACGCCATTAATAGTCGTGTTGTTACGCAAGGCATGATGACCGGTGGCTGTGTTATTGCTTCCCTGTGTGTTTAGTCTAAGCGCATCATAGCCCATGGCCGTGTTGTAGTTGGCCGTGGTATTGAAAAAGAGCGCACCCACACCAGTGGCCGTATTTTGGAAGCCAATCGTGTTGCTAGAGAGCGCTTGATAACCATTAGCCGTGTTGTAAGTGCCGCTGCTGTTGTTATAGAGCGCATTATCACCGGTGGCGGTATTGCTGGTGCCGGTTGTGTTGCTAAAGAGCGCGTTAACGCCGTTCGCCGTATTGCCGCCGCCACCGGTGTTACTATAGAGCGCTTGATAACCGCCAGCCGTGTTGCTGTTGCCAGTGTTAAAATAAAGCGCACCTACACCAGTGGCCGTATTTTGGGTGCCGGTATGATTGGAATAGAGGGCACTCTCACCATAAGCCGTGTTGTAGTTACCGCTAGTGTTGCCAGCGAGCGCTTGATGACCCATGGCGGTGTTTTTGCCGCCCTGTACGTTTCCTCCGAGCGCGCCCTGGCCGGTGGCCGTATTGTTAAAGCCGATTGTATTGCGAAAGAGCGCGCTATCGCCGGTGGCCGTATTGTCGCCTCCGGTGGTGTTGCTATAAAGCGCTTTGTAACCAGTAGCGGTATTGCCGCCGCCGCTGGTGTTGCTATAGAGCGCTTGAGTGCCAAACGCGGTGCTGTATCCGCCGCTCATGTTCTGATGGAGCACTTGGTAACCAACGCCAGTGTTGTAATTACCGGTGTCTGTAAACCGGAGCGCGTCGTAGCCGAGGCCCGTATTACCGTAGCCAGTCGTCAGCGCCCCAAGAGAAAATGCACCGTCGGATGTATTGGCGTTGCCACGATCCGTTGCCTCGGCCCTGAGCGGAAACAAAAAGTGCAAGAGCACCAGCGTAATTGTTACAAGGAAAAAAAACCGTCGCGACCGTGAGCGGTTTATCGAATTTCCTATTGGTAGAGTTGTTGTTTTCATATAATTATGGTTTCGCCTTTCCAGTTTATTTTTGCGACTGCGGCTTTGAAAAAGGCGAAGACGAGTTTTCACGGGTGCGATTTAAACAAAACCAGTAACAAGTCAGCAAGGATTTCTTTAAAGAAGTTTCCGTGACGAGCTGTCGGCTTGTGTGGTCGATACCGTTAGGGACACAGGCAGGATGCCCGCTGTCCGCACTGGCTGCCAGCCTTCGCCAAAGGCTACGGTGTGGCAAGGGAAGCCTATGTTCCGAAATTTGCGTTCGCTTGGTCTTTTACAAAAACGCCCTACAATTCTTCTTCCGTTATGCCGCTCAAATCATTCATCGAAGTCCCGCCCGATTCGCATTTTCCGATCCGAAATCTTCCATTCGGCATCTTTCAACCCAAGCAGGGGAAACCACGTGTAGGAGTCGCGATCGGTGAGTACGTTCTCGATCTTTCTATCCTGGAAGAACTAGGGCACTTCCGCTTACCAGAGTTTCAAGATGGACGTGTTTTCTCGCAGGATTCGCTCAACATGTTTCTTGCCCTTGGCCGCCCGGCATGGCGCAAAGCGCGCGAGGTAATCCAACATCTTCTGTCAACTGAAACGGCAATGCTGCGCGATGATGCAACGCTGCGCGCCCGGGTTTTTCACGCGCAAAAAGATGTGGTGATGCGACTGCCGGCGCGCATCGGGAATTATACCGATTTCTATTCGTCGTACCATCATGCGCACAACGTTGGCACGATGTTGCGCGGTCCGGAAAACGCGCTTATGCCAAATTGGAAATGGCTGCCGGTCGCGTATCACGGTCGGGCAAGCTCGATTGTGATCAGTGGCACGGAAGTGCGGCGACCAAACGGACAGACGAAACCGCCGGATGCCGCTGCGCCGGTTTTCGGTCCGAGCAAGAGCTTCGATTACGAACTGGAAATGGCGTTCCTGATCGGACCCGGCAACTTGTTAGGCGAGCCGGTGCCGATCGATCGCGCGATCGATCACATCTTCGGCTTCGTCCTGATGAACGATTGGAGCGCACGCGATATTCAGGCGTGGGAATATCAGCCGCTCGGGCCGTTTCTGGCGAAAAATTTCTGCACCAGCGTTTCGCCGTGGGTGGTGACGCTGGAAGCGCTGGAACCGTTTCGCAAACCGCTTCCGCCGCAGAATCCCGAGCCGCTACCGTACTTGCGCGCAAAAAACGATTTCACGTTCGACATCCAACTTGAAGCGCATTTAAAAACTTCATCGATGAACGCGCCGCACACCATCACGCGCACGAATTTTCAAAATCTTTACTGGAGCATTGCGCAACAACTTGCGCATCACACGATTAACGGCTGCAATCTGCAACCGGGTGACCTGCTGGCGAGCGGCACGATCAGCGGCCCGACAGAAGAATCGCGCGGTTGCATGCTGGAATTGACCTGGCGCGGAGCGAATCCGTTGAAACTGCCCAATGGCGAAACGCGCAAATGGCTCGAAGACGGCGACCAACTCACGATCACCGGCTGGTGCGAAGGCGACGGCTATCGGGTCGGTTTCGGCGAAGTAAGCGGCCGCGTGTTGCCTGCCGTATGAACCCTTGTGTCAAAGGTGACGACTTCTCACCATTCTTCCTGCTGTCGGTGATTCTGCGGGACGAGAGCGTATTCGGCGTCCGAATTCTCGATACCCCATCGCAGAAAACCTACATGTTCACGCAGATCGACCCAGCCACTTGAATACGGAGGTTTCAACTTCGGCCAGTTGCGTTGCGTTGAGCGCGCCGAGTTCGCGAATCGCGGGAGCGATCGGATAGGTGGCGATGCTTTGTGCAACAAATGCGCCCTCTTTGAGGAAGGGAATCTTTAGATCACAGGTCTTCGACCGTATCGTCCATCGTATCGTGATCCTTGGGCTCAACCGGGTCGTTTTCATGTTCCTCAACGTCCTTGATATCTTTCGCGGTGGGTTTGCGAGCCGGAACAATGGCAGCAAAGAATATCGGGTCGAAACGAACCTCTTTGGTTTTTCCCTTCGCTTTCGTGGACGCTTTCATCAGAAAAGAAAATAGCTGAACAAATCGGAACACACAATTGGAGCGACGCTTCATCACGGAACGACATAGAGGTCCCGCGTATTCGCTAAAATATGCCGCCGTCGAATGTTATTCTCGCTCTTCTCCACACTGGACCTCTCCGTCAAGTGCAGTTTGTCGGAGATTAGCGGAGGTGATTCGCCACGGCGAATCCGTGCAGCTTGAGCCGGATCCGTGATCAGTGGCCGGATGTGAGCGCCGCGCTCTGCTTCTCGTAAAAGACCACGCCCACGCGCCGAATGTGGTCGATCAGATCAGAATGTGTTTGCGAAGCCTGCTCTTTGAGACTTGACGCCAGGGCTTGAATTTTCTTCTGTTCCGCAGAATTCATTTTCCTGTTTTGCCACAACGGATTCGAGTTGCGTGTTGGTCCCTGTACGGCAAGTAGAACGTGGTTATTATGAAAACGCCTATCTCAAAAGTCGTCCTAAATAATGCTCATGTGCGCGTGCTGGATGTGCGCATCAAGCCCGGACAGAAAAGCCCGATGGTGGCGTATCCAAATCGCGTTCTCTATGCGATCACGCCTGGGACTGTCAAGTTAACGGGATCGGACGGAAAGACGACCACTATAAGGAGGAAGGTCGTCGAACTAAAGAAATAAGCCTGCAGTCGGCTTTTCTCATGTACGTCATTTCACCTTTAGTGGGACCAGAGCGGTAAAACTTTCGAGGACACGGACGGCTACGGTTGTTTGGCCCAGGTCACACGCCCAAGAATCGATAACATCAATACACCACCGATGATGCCGAACGGCACCATGAAATAAAAATAGTTGGCCCAGCTCCGGTCAAGGAGCGCGCCTAGGAAATAACCGGCGAGGCTTCCGCCGAAATATTGGAAAGAATCGATCACGCCAGCGGTAAACCCGGCCATTTTCGCGCCGCCGATATCCATCGCGGCCGCCGTTCCGAGAATGGAATGCGTCGAGTTAGCTGTTAACGAAATAAGAACGAGAAAGAAAATTGCGGCGTTGACTGAGTGAAACTGTGCCGCCGAAAGAATAACGAGCGTTTCGAGAAAATAGAGAACTGCCGCGACCGGTGCGCGCCGGCCATGAAAGATTTTGTCGGAAATAAAACCTGAAATAAGCGATCCGGCGGAGGCCACAAGCGGGATCGAGAAAGCAAGAAACTGAAATTGCGCCGATTGGTAATCGACGTGATGCACTTCCCACATGAAGAGTGGAAACCATTGGTCGATGCTCTGGCGCACGGCGCCGGTGCACGCATATGCGCAGGCAATGATCCAGACAACCGGGTTGGTGGCGATGATTTTAAAAACATCGGACACTTTGACCTGCACGCGTCCGCCGATTTCTTCGTGCGGGTTCACCGGCGGGAAATGCGCTTCCTCTGGCGTATCTTTCACGATCAGCGCCATGCAAATGCCGATTACGAGCGCAATGCCAGCCGGAACCCAGAATAGCCAGCGCCAGTGCAGCGGCGGAATTCGAATCAGACCAAGAAAGATAAAGCCCGCTAACAACGCCGCGCCGAGGTTGTTGATCCCGAATCTGCCGAGGTTAATCATGAATCCAAAGATGCCGGCAAAGCTTCCCCGCTCGGTATGCCGGAACCACGCCGCGTTAATCTTCACCATCCCGGGCGAGCCGAA
>WNGJ01001241.1_pt1 | contig 25608 bp, 20 predicted proteins | sample 5400611 | NCBI WGS metagenome assembly WNGJ01 (sample SAMN13153375, study PRJNA577476) | soil metagenome | isolation source: 40 cm soil or saprolite under Garry oak tree replicate 1 | place: USA:California | collected 2016-06-15
CGCGCATTCAGGCGCGCCTCGCCGGAAAGTCCGGATCGGACGCCAAAGGGAGATAAGTCCGGAACGTAGGAAGAACGGGAGGGGATTTCCAGTGCAGCTTTCGAATCATCAACGGTTTGTTGCTGGGCGGCAGCAGGAGTCAGCAGCAATGCTGCGATCTCACGCAAAAAGGCCGGCGCGAGGCCGGCCTTTTGTTGGATCGTCTGTCACGACGGATCGGGATGTCGGTCGAACCGATGACCGGTTCGATCGACGGCGTCTCAGAAGTGATAGTTCACGCCGACCTGGCCGGAGTGGAAGTTGAGGGTGCCGGAAGAGAGCGCACCCGCGAAATAGTCCTCGTTGCTGAAGCTGCGATAGAGGTACTCACCCTTGAGCGACCAGTGCGGAGCGAACATGTATTCGATACCGGCGCCGGCAGTCCACCCGGTGTGGACTTGGCTATCCGACAGGCTCGTGCCGAGTGCACCTATGGTGACTTTGTTGTCGGCCCAGGCAAAACCGCCGGTGCCGTAGAAAAGGACCTGGTTGACCGCATAGCCGACGCGGCCACGCACGGTGCCCATGTCCTGGATCTTGCTTCCGAAGAAAGCTGTGTCGATCGTTCCGATGGAGTCGTTGATGTCAGCCCAGGCAGCATCGGCCTCGATGCCCAGCACCAAGCTGCCCATCTGCCAATTGTAACCGACCGTACCGCCGGCGAAACCGCCCTTTTGGCTGATGATGTCGGAACCGTCCTGGCTGGCATAGCCGCCCATGGCGCCGACGTAGAAGCCGGTCCAGGTCGGCAGCGGCGCGATGGCGGGCGCCTTGGTGTAGGTACGTGCCGGGAGATCCGCGGCGATCGCTGGAGCCATGCCCAACGCGGCCAGACCGACGGTCGTCAACAGAATTTTCTTCATTAAGTTTCTCCAAATTCCCATTCTTGATCCTCGTCCCCCGATCTTCGATCGGAGGACCCACCCGTTCAGGTTGACGTGCTATAGCCCAGCCGGTCCGGGAATACCGTTGCGCGCAGGCCACATCCGGGGCGAAAATTTGTCTTGATCGAAATCGCGAGCAGGCGAAAAAGCGCCTTCGGAACAAGGCGCAAGCGGGCAGGTCGGCCGCGCAAACAAAGAAGGCCGGCGCGAGGCCAGCCTTCTCAAATAAACGTGTGCGCGATGCGGGGGATCAGTACTTCCCGACCACCGGGCCACCCCAGCGATAGTTCACGCGGACGGTGCCCATATCGACGTCCTGGCGGATATTGTCGGTGCGCGAGAACGCGCCGCCCGGGGTCGCGGTGAAGGTGACGTTGCGGTTGCCCATGAACAGGTGGTCGTATTCGACGCCGACCGACCAGTTCGGCGCAAAGCCGACTTCAAGACCGGTGCCGACCGCGCCGCCCCAGCGGGTTTCCTTGGCTTGGTCGAATTGAACGCCGCCAAAGAGACCCTTGTACTTGTCGTCGGTCACGGCCGCGCCGCCCTTCACATACCAAAGCACGTTGTTCCAGGCATAGCCGACCTGACCGGTGAACAGGCCAATCGCGTCGATCTTGCTCTGGTTGACGGTGCCGGGGCCGAAGAACAGGCTGGTGTTCGAGCCCTTGAAGTCGGCCCAGTCGCCCTGCGCTTCAACGCCGAACACCCAGTTGGCGCTCTGCCAGCGATAGCCGATCTGACCGCCTGCCACGGCGCCGGTGGCGTCGTGGCAGCCTTCGCGGAAGGCCGGCGCAACGATCCCAACAACGGCATCGTTGTTGATGTCCCAGCACTTGCGGCTCGTGCCGCCGCCACCGTTGGCACCGATGTAGAAGCCGCTCCAGTCATAGATCGCGGCTATCATCGGCGGAGCTTTGGTATAAGGCCGCGCCGCAAGATCGGCAGCGACAGCAGGAGCAGCAGAGCCAACTGCCACCAGCCCGACAACACCCAGCAACAACGTCTTCATTGTCACGGTCTTCATTGTCACGTCTCCGGCTTCCTCCGCTTCCGTTGGTCCCCAGAAGCGTCTTAAAAATAATTCAAGCGCGACCGCCCATGCGATCCAATTTCGCCACGAACATACCCGTATTCCACCGGGAATACCGTCTCTCAAAAGCAACACTCGCGAGCGAACTGAAGCCCGTCCAAGTTAATGATTTGTAAAGAATATTCTCGCTGACAGCGGGTGTGATTTGGAGGTTTGTCCGGGTTCCCTCCAGCACCATCCGCCGGTTAAGACAGTTTGCGGTGCCATAATACCGAGAGAGACAATTGGGTCTGGAACAAAACTGGAACAATGGCCTGTCCGATGCTATATGTGGAAAACCCGTGAACGGGCGGGTTGCGGGTTCGGCAAGCGTATAGGGTCGCCCGCGAGAGGCGAGGCAGCCGACCCGGTTCGGCCGCGGGCCGGAGCGGCAGTGATTTCGAGCGGAGAGTGACGATGGCGGGAAGCGTGAACAAGGTGATTTTGGTCGGAAATCTCGGCAAGGATCCGGAGATCCGGCGGACGCAGGACGGCCGGCCGATCGCCAATCTGAGCGTGGCGACATCGGAAAGCTGGCGCGACAAGGCGACCGGCGAGCGCAAGGAAAAAACCGAGTGGCACCGCGTCGTGATCTTCAACGAGGGGCTCTGCAAGGTTGCCGAGCAGTATCTGAAGAAGGGCGCGAAGGTCTACATCGAAGGGCAATTGCAGACCCGGAAATGGACCGACCAGAGCGGCGTCGAGAAATACTCCACCGAGGTGGTGCTGCAGGGGTTTAATTCCACCCTGACCATGCTCGACGGCCGCAGTGGCGGCGGAAGCTTTGGCGCCGACGAGGGTGGCGGCGGCGATTTCGGCGTCGGCGGCCCATCCAGCGCACCGCCGCGCCGCGCGGTCGCAGCAGGCGGCGGACGCAGCAGCGACATGGACGACGATATCCCGTTCTGAGTTGCCCGCGGCTCTTCCGCCGGTCGAGTCCCGACTATGAGCCCTGACTAATGAGTCTTGCGCCGCTGCTTGACGCCGCCCCCGCGATTCCGTTTCACGCCGTTGCGGCGATGACGGCTTTCGTGCTCGGGGTGGTGCAATTCGCCGCTCCGAAGGGAACATTGCCGCATCGGGCGATCGGCGCGATCTGGGTCGGACTGATGGCTGTGGTCGCGGTCTCCTCGTTCTGGATCCACCAGTTGCGGCTGGTCGGCCCGTGGAGCCCGATCCACCTGTTGTCGATCTTCACGCTGCTGATGCTCCCGATCGCCGTCTGGAAGGCGCACACGCACCAAGTCGCCAGTCACCGGCGCATCATGATCTACCTGTTTTCCGGCGCGCTGGTCATCGCCGGACTGTTCACGCTGGTGCCGGGGCGGGTCATGCACGCGGTCGTGTTCGGTCACTGATCGGTTTCGTCGACCGCGCAATTCCGCCCTCGCAACGGCCCGTCGGCGAAGCGGCTCCAGCGCCCCGCCGAGCACCTTCAAGAAGGCCGCGTAAGTCCCTGGAAAAATGGACAGAAAAAGGGTGGCCCAAGGTGGCTTCAGGGTGGTTATTGGGTCCCCGATACGCTATATGATTCCAAGTAGCGAACTGACCGGATTCCTCCTTGTCTGACACCGAAGATAACAAGCCCGGCGAGCCGCCGGTGCCTTCCGATATTCGTCCCGTCTCCATCCTCGATGAGATGAAACGCTCCTACCTCGATTACGCCATGAGCGTGATCGTGGCGCGCGCGCTGCCCGATGCGCGCGACGGATTGAAGCCGGTTCATCGCCGCATCTTGTATTCGATGTATGAGCAAGGGCACACGCCGGACAAGAAGTACGTCAAATCCGCGCGCGTCGTTGGCGACGTGATCGGTAAGTATCACCCCCACGGCGATCAGTCGATTTATGACGCGATGGTGCGTATGGCGCAGGATTTCTCCATGCGCGTGCCGCTGATCGACGGGCAAGGCAATTTCGGATCGGTCGACGGCGATCCGCCGGCGGCTTATCGATATACCGAGGCACGCCTCACGCGATCTGCACTCGCGATTCTCGGGGATATCGACAAGGACACTGTCGATTTCCAACCCAACTATGACAACTCCGAGAAAGAGCCGTCGGTTCTGCCGGCGAAATTTCCGAACCTTTTGGTCAACGGCGCCGGCGGCATTGCCGTGGGCATGGCCACCAACATCCCGCCGCACAATCTCGGCGAGGTGGTCGACGCCTGCGTGGCGCTGATCGACGATCCCGCGCTGTCCATCGACGATCTCATCAACATCATTCCGGGTCCGGATTTTCCGACCGGCGGCATCATCCTCGGACGCCAGGGCATCCGCTCATCCTATCATCTCGGTCGCGGTTCGATAGTCATGCGCGGCAAGGTCACGATCGATACCATTCGCAAGGATCGCGAGGCGATCATCGTCACGGAAATCCCCTACCAGGTGAACAAGGCCACCATGGTCGAGCGCATCGCCGAACTGGTGCGCGAGAAGAAAATCGAGGGCGTTGCCGATCTGCGTGACGAGTCCGACCGCGATGGTTTTCGTGTCGTTGTCGAACTCAAGCGCGATGCGATGGCGGATGTGGTGCTGAATCAACTCTATCGGTTCACGCCGCTGCAGACGAATTTCGCCGCCAATATCCTGGCGCTCGACAACGGCCGCCCGCAGACGATGAACCTGAAGGATCTGCTGACGCTGTTCGTCGCCTTCCGCGAACAGGTGGTGACGCGGCGCACCAAGTTCCTGCTCAACAAGGCGCGTGACCGCGCCCACATCCTGGTTGGGCTAGCGATCGCGGTCGCCAATATCGACGAGATGATCCGCGTGATCCGCACCTCGCCCGATCCCGCCACCGCGCGCGACACGTTGATGTCGCGCGATTGGCCGGCGCAGGACGTCGCCGCCATGATCACGCTGATCGACGATCCGCGCCACCGGCTCAACGCCGATGGCACGGCGCGGCTGTCGATGGAGCAGGCGAGAGCCATTCTCGACCTGCGCCTGCAGCGCTTGACCGCGCTCGGGCGCGATGAGATTTCCGATGAGCTCGATAAGCTCGCGCTCGAAATCGCCGACTATCTCGACATCCTGCGCTCGCGCGCGCGCATCCAGACCATCGTCAAGACCGAGCTTGCCGAGGTGAAGGCCGAATTCGGGACTCCGCGCCGGACTGTGATCATCGAGCAGGAAGGCGAGGTCGAAGACGAAGACCTGATCCAGCGCGAGGACATGGTGGTGACGGTGTCGCATGCCGGCTACGCCAAGCGGGTGCCGCTGTCGACCTATCGTTCGCAACGCCGCGGCGGCAAGGGCCGCGCCGGCATGCAGACGCGGGAAGAGGATTTCGTCAGCCGCCTGTTCGTGGCCTCGACCCACACGCCGGTGCTGTTCTTCTCCTCGCGCGGCAAGGTCTACAAGGAAAAGGTCTGGCGACTGCCGGTCGCAGCGCCCAACGGGCGCGGCAAGGCACTGATCAACATCCTGCCGCTGGAGCAGGGCGAACGCATCACCACCATCATGCCGCTGCCGGAGGACGAGTCCTCCTGGGGCGAGCTCGACGTGATGTTCGCGACCACCGGCGGCAACGTCCGCCGCAACAAGCTGTCGGATTTCGTCGACGTGCGCCGCTCCGGCATCATCGCCATGAAGCTCGACGAGGAAGAGGCGATCGTCGACGTGCAGATCTGCACCGAGCACGACGACGTGCTGCTGACCGCCGCCGGCGGCCAGTGCATCCGTTTCCCCGTCACCGACGTGCGGGTGTTCACCGGCCGCACCTCGATGGGCGTGCGCGGCATCGGGCTGCCGAAGGGCGACAAGCTGATTTCGCTCACCATCCTGCGCCACATGGATGTCGATGCAGAGGAGCGGGCGGCTTACCTGCGGCGGGCCAACGCGGTGCGGCGCGGCGGCGCCGAAGAGGACACCGGCACCGACAGCGAGGACGCCTCCGGCACCATGGAGCTCGGCGAGCAGCGCTACGTGGAGATGTCGGCCGCCGAGCAGTTCGTGCTGACCATCAGCGAGAACGGCTACGGCAAGCGGACCTCGTCGTTCGAGTACCGCACCACCGGGCGCGGCGGCAAAGGCATCGTCGCGATGTCGGTGAACGAGCGCAACGGCAAGCTCGTCGCGTCATTCCCGGTCGAGGACGAAGACCAGATCATGCTGGTGACCGATCGCGGCCAGTTGATCCGCTGCCCGGTCGAAGACATCCGCATCGCCGGCCGCTCGACCCAGGGCGTCATCGTGTTCGACACCGCCGACGACGAGCATGTGGTCGCCGTCGAGCATATCGGCGAGGATGCGGAAAATGGCAATGGAGGGTAGGGCGCCCGGCCCACCCCCCACTCCAGTGAGGCAATCAGAAACCCGTGTGCCGAAACTCGAGTGCAGAAACTCGTGTGCAGAAACTGGCGTGTCGGGCCGGCGGCCGTTACGGCGTGCGGTCTGCGGTGACCAGCCGGGCCTGCCGAACCACCGCCTTGGTGCCGGCGGAACGCAGGCAGGACGCCTCGAAATTCGGCCAGGCCTGCTCGGAGCAGCCGCGGCCGACGGCGTGAATATCGAGCCGGTCGCCCTTGGCGAGCGCCTGCGGCACGCTGGCTTCGACCTGCGGGGCGAATCCGGGAAGAATGGTAAGGGCAGCGGCAGCGAACGCCGCGAGAGCGATCGCTGAAAGCGCTTTGATCATGACGGTCCCCTGTTTTCAGCCTGACTTTTTAGTTTTTCTCGGGCCTTTGTCGGCCCGGCGTTTTCGTTGACTGGATTAGTAACCATGACTGGTTTCGGGATGCCTTCGCCAATAGTGAAAAATGGTTTCATCCCGGCCCGGTTTTGTTTCGTCCGCCGGTTGCGGACGAAACAGAGCCGGTATCGCTTGCGGTCACGACGCCAGGCCCCACGCCCGGTTCAGGCGCGGGGCGAAAATAGACGCTCGCATTCAGCGGCATGGCGGGGGAACCAAGCGCCGCTTGCGAGCTTGCCCGGGGCAGGCTAGGAGGACTTATGCCCCGTATCGCGCTTTATCCAGGCTCCTTCGACCCCGTCACCAACGGCCACCTGGACGTGGTGCGGCACGCTGTCGTCCTGTGCGACCGGCTGATCGTTGCGGTCGGCGTCCACTCCAGTAAAAAGCCGCTGTTTTCGACCGACGAACGCCTCAAGATGGTTCAAGAGGTGTTTGGCCCCGTCGCCGCCAAGGCCGGCTGCGGCCTCGACGCCACGACCTACGACAATCTCACCGTGACGGCGGCGCAGGATAACGGCGCGACCATCATGATTCGGGGCCTGCGCGACGGTACCGACCTCGATTACGAGATGCAGCTTGCCGGCATGAACGAGACCATGGTGCCCGACGTGCATACCGTGTTTGTTCCGGCCTCGGTGCCCGTTCGCCCGATCACCGCCACACTGGTCCGTCAAATCGCCGCCATGGGCGGCGACGTATCATCCTTTGTGCCGCCATCGGTCGCAGCCCACCTCAAGAGCAAATTTTCCGGCTGACACGCCTTTCGCGAAAACTAATCCCGTCCGTTCATCTGACCCGGAGTTTCCATGATCCGAGCTCTCGCCTTCGTTGTCGCGTTCCTGTTCGCAGTTCCTGCGATCGCGCAGCAACCGCTTCCCGCCAATCTGGACAAGCAGAACGCGGTCGTCATCGACACCACCAAGGGCCGCATCGTGATCAAGCTGCGGACCGACCTTGCGCCGCAGCACGCCGAGCGGATCAAGCAGCTTGCGCGCGAAGGCTTTTACAACAACGTGCCGTTCCACCGCGTGATGGACGGCTTCATGGCGCAGACCGGCGACGGACAGAATTTCAACGGCACCGGCGGATCGAAATATCCGAACCTGAAGCAGGAATTTTCCAGCGTTCCCTTCAAGCGCGGCATCGTCGGCATGGCACGGCGCGGCGATAGCGTCGATACCGCTAATGCGCAGTTCTTCATCTGCTTTGCCGACGCGTCGTTCCTCAACAACCAATATACCGTGATCGGCGAGGTGGTGTCGGGCATGGACGTCGTGGATAAGCTCAAGAAGGCGCCGCCGGGATCGTCAAGCGGCTCGGTCACCGATCCCGACAAGATGGTGAAAGTGCAGGTCGCATCCGACGTCAAATGAGGCGCGCTGGAGAGATCCTGGGGACGCCCAAGATTACCTTCGAATCCACCAACCGCCACCGATAATGACCGGGTGGCGTACAGGGTCGCGGTCATCAAGGCGTTGCAACGCTGCACGCCGATGCCATTTACTGAGCCATGGGCGGCTACTGAGACCATGGGCGGCGCCGTTGCCGGCAGACCCTTCAAGATCGAGTTCCGCACCCTGAAACCTCCATCTCCAACGGAGAAAAGAGCATGGCTCATACCGAAAACACTTTGATTCTTGAAACCACGCAGGGGCCCGTCGCGATCGAAATGCGTCCCGATCTTGCACCGGGCCATGTCGCGCGGATCAAGCAATTGGTGCGCGAAGGCTTTTACGACGGCATCGTGTTCCATCGCGTGATCGAAGGCTTCATGGCGCAGACCGGCTGCCCGCACGGCACCGGCACCGGCGGCTCCGGCCAGAAGCTCAAGGCCGAGTTCAACAAGGAGCCACATGTGCGCGGCACGGCCTCGATGGCGCGCGCCAGCGATCCCAACTCGGGCGACAGCCAGTTCTTCATCTGCTTCGACGACGCGGCATTCCTCAACGGCCAATACACGGTCTGGGGCAAGGTCACCTCGGGCATGGAGAACGTCGACAAGATCAAGCGCGGCGAGCCGGTGCAGAACCCCGACAAGATCGTCAAGGCGCACATGGCCGCCGACGCGGCGTGATCCGTCAGGAGCGAGACCAAATTGCGAGTGCGATGACGTCAGGATGAACCGTCATCGCACTCCAACTTGTCACTTGAGCATGATCTCCGCGCGAGCGCTCGCGCTGTTCGGGATCATGCTCTAGTCTTACTGCGTCACTAAATCCTCATGAGGAGATAACGCAGGCTATGACGCAGTAGCACTGGTTAGTGACCAGCGGATTGCCGGCTCATTTTTTCCAACACATGGCGCATCGCATCGAACTGCTCGCCGAAACCCTGCCAATCTCCAGCCTTCAATCGCTCCGTCGCTTGATTGTAGCGATCAAGCGCCTCCCGCGCCTGATTTGCGGCCGGGCCGGTGGAGGGCATCGCCTCCGGCGTGCTTGAGCCTGCCGACGTCGCGTCGGGTTCTGCGAACAGCGCCGCCAAGGTCTCGGCGAGCGTCTCCTTCATCACGACATGTTCGCCGTAGGCTGCGATCACACGTTTCAGCTCCGGCAGGTGTCCTTGCTGCGCTCGCAAATAGAGCGGCGATACGTAAAGGATCGAATTCTCGATCGGGATCGCAAGCAGGTTCGCACCGCGTATCACTCGGGAGCCCATCTGATTCCACAGCGTCAGTTGTTGCGAGATGTCGGTATTCTGATTGATCCGCGCCTCGATCTGAAACGGCCCGTAGACGAGCTTATCCTTGGGAAACTCGTAGACGATCAGTTTGCCGTAGTCGGGCGCGTCGCAACGCGCAGCGAGCCAGGCAATCATGTTGTCGCGGCGGCTCGGCACCATGGGAAGCATGAGGAAGAATTCGGCCTGCGGCTCGCCGGGCAGCCGCATGATGATATAATAGGGAGTCATCATTGAGGTGCCGTCGCCGCCCGGCTGTCGCGGGAATTGCCAGAAATCCTCGCGATTATAGAAAACGTCGGCCGCCTCCATGTGGTAGGTTTGATACAGCTGCGCCTGGATCAAGAACATATCCTCGGGATAGCGAATGTGCTTCTGCAGGTCCGAAGGCATCGCCGTGAACGGCTTGAACAAGCTCGGAAAGATGCGCTGGTAGGTCGCGGCGATCGGGTCGACGGAATCGATCAGATAGAAGTCGACGGTCCCGTTGTAAGCATCGACGACAACCTTCACCGAATTGCGAATGTAGTTGAGATCGAAGTCCTGCGCAGGCTGCGCGGAAGGGAAATAGGAACTCGTCGTGTAGGCGTCCTGCATCCAGAACATCCGCCCACCGCTGATGACCAGATAGGGATCGTGATCGAACCTGAGGAAGGGAGCGATGGTGCGAACCCGTTCCTGGATATTGCGCCGGATCATGATCCGGCTGTCGGTCGTGATGTAGCTTGAAAGCAGCAGGTTCGCGTCGTTGAAGTAATAGGCGAACAACATTCTCCAGGCAGTCGCTCCGATTGGAACGCCGCCGGTGCCGTCATAGGCCGCATAGACGTTGTCTTTGCCCTTCGGATAATCGAACTCGGGGGTGCTCCCCTTGACGATGACGTAGTCGTCGCTCTCTTCGCCATAGTAGATCCGAGGTTCGTCGATTTTGGGACCTCCATCCGCAATGGGAGGAATATCCCGCAAATAGAACACCGGCAGTCCTTCGGCGCTCTTGCGGGTGACCGGGCTCATCACTGCGCCATTCCCATGCGTGAACAGCACGTGGCGATTGACCCATGTCTGGGCGTTCGGCGGCAGCAAGGAGGGCCGCAGTTCGCGAGCCGAAAGCATCACGCTCTTGTAAGAACCGTCGAGCCAGTAGCGATCAACGTCGAGGTCATGGAATTTGTAGTAGGTGCGGATCTCCTGCAGCTGTGCGTAGGTATCCGACAAAGGCAACCAATCCCACAGCCTGATATTTTCGATTGTCGCCTTGTTGGCCTCCAGCGTCTTGAAGGTGAGCTTCTGTTCGGCGGCAAACGGCTTGGCTGCGATCTGATCGAGATTATAGGCCTGCCTCGTGAGCGCGATGTTGCGTTCGATGTAGGGCTTCTCGAGCTGTAGCTCGGTTGGTTTGACGAAAAAGTGCCGGAACAACGCAGGGACCGCGGCGGACAGCAGGAAAGAGCCGATGCCGACGAGCAGGAACGCGGCGAGAGGAAGCCGGTAAGTGCGCACCCGCAAGTTTGCCCACGCGGTGAACGCCGCGATGATCGACAGCCCGATCATTAGCCACAGGCCGGGCAGTCCAAGATGGATATCGGTGTAACTTGCGCCTACGACGACGCCGTTGTCGCCGTAAAGCAGCAGATAGCGGTCGAGACCATAGGACCAGGCCTTCACCGCGAACAGAAGACCGGCCAGCGCTGAACCGTGAGCAATCACTGTCGGCGACACTGATCGGTGGTGAATGTCGTACTCGATGTCGCCGTGCACCCAGTAGACCGTCCCAGCGAAAAGCGCGCTCAGAGACAGCGTGAGCAGCATCCAGTTCTTGATAAGGATATAGGCGGGCAGGACGAAGAGATAGAAACTGATGTCCTTGTTGTAGAGCGGATCGTCCGCGCCATAGGACACGTGATAGAAAAACTGCAGGAAGACGCCCCAGTTGCCGGCTTCCGCGGCGGCAACCAGCAGAGCCAGCAAGATTGCACCGCCCGCGATGACCCGGGGCCATGGCAGGCGATCGCGCATCAGCGCGAGCAGATCGGACGATGGCGGATTGCCCGCCGGGTTCCACGCCGACGCGGCGACTGCCTGTGTCGGTCGCGGCCGGGCAAAACGCGCCGCAAGCAATCCGTTCAGCCAAAGGATGACGGCGGTCGCCGTCAAAACGGCGACAAATACCAAGGCCTTGGCGCCGATGCCGGTCAAAAAAACCGGCAGATAACCGATCGAGGAAAACCACAGCCAATCGACGAGGAAATCGGTCGCGAGCCTTAGCAGGATCAGGCAAATCACGACAATAAAGGCCGCAACGATGAGCCCGACCAAGGCGTTTTGCCTTGGCGCCATCCGCCCGGGTCCGGTGATCCCGATCGTCATCGTTTGATGATAGCGGAAATGACGGACGATTGCCGCTTGATTTGTGGAGGGGATTGCGCGTCAAGACGGGCGACGGCATCGTGTTCCATCGCGCGATCGAAGGCTTTATGCGCAGTTTCCGCTCTCCTAGGTCAGGTTTATGACCCGGATCATTCCAGCCGCATCAGAAGCGCATCCCGAGGCGCTCCAGACCTTCGCTGACGCGGTCGAGATACAGCACGTTCCACGGCAGACCGGCACGAACGGCGCCAATGGTCACGTCTGGAAAGCTGCTCGTGAACGAGGCGATCGTGCGGCGGCCGTCGTCCATGCGACCAGCCAAGACATAGGCCGGGGCAAGAAAGCGGCTGGTCCAGGTGCTGGCGGGATTTTCCGCCATCGCGCGGTTGTACCAACGAATTGAATCGTCATAGCGCGCCATCTGGAATTCGGCCGAGGCGATGCCAACCGACCAGAGAAAATTCAAGGGATCGACGGGGGCAAGCGATCTGGCGATCTGAAACCCCTCAATCGCTTCCCGCGCCTGTCCCCGATAGGCCTTGATCCAGGCGCTGCGCCCCCACGCCCAGGCCGACCCGCCGTCGATCGCAAGCGCACGCTCCGCATGAACCTCGGCGGCCTCGAGATCATGAGCGAGTGTGTAACCAGCCGTCAGCATTGTTTCTGCCAGCGCGTCGCAGGCATTGAGGCGCGCCGCGCGCCCGGCCAGTTCGCGTGCTAGCGCCTTTTCGGCGTCGGGGCGCGCCGTGAAGTGATGGCCGGCTCGCAGCCCGTGGCACCAGGCCGCGATCGAAATCGGCAACGGGTCGCGCGGTGCAAGCTCCATGGCCTCGTCCAGCAATTCGAGCGCCATGCTTTCGCCCGCCGCTTCGATCGAAGTCACGCACGGCAGCGCGCGCATCGTAAGTTCCCATGCCGTGAGTTCGCCGCGCTCGAGGCGCGAGGCTCGCTCGACTTCGGCGGCACGCAAAGCCGGCTGCACCGCCCGCGCCACCGCGATCCCAATGCGTTCCGCGAATTCGAATGAGTGATTGCAATCGCCATCCCAGGCCGCTGCCCAGAGATAGCAGCCGGTTAGGGCATCGATCAGCCGGATCGTGACGCGCACGCGATGCTCGTCATCGCGGACGCAGCCGCGCAGATGATAGCGCGCATGCGAGGGTGCCGCGACCTTGATCCAGTCAAGGCGCCACAGCGCGAGCGCGATCTCATCGGCAAACGTGGTCGCTTGGTGGGGATGAGGACCGATGCGGTCGAAGGGCAACAACGCAATTGCCGGCCGATCGAGTGAAGACGTAAAGACCCGCAATTGGCCCATCGACGTTGCGCTCACGCGCCGGGCTCGTCGCAGCGTTGTCGAAGGGGTTTCGCCATAGCGCCGACGGTACTCGGCCGCGAAGCGCCCGAAATGGTCGAAACCAAAACGTGTCGCGATCCCCGTGACGTGCGCTTCCTCGCAGCCGCCAAGCAGTTCCCGCCGCGCCCGGTCGAAGCGTAATTCCCGCAGGAATCTGCGGGGCGTGCTCCTGAGAAAAAGGTGGAAATGCTTTTGCAGGGTGCGAGGCGAAACGCCGCACAGCACGGCGAGATCGCCAAGGCGCCACGGGCGCTCGGGCTCGGCCTCGAGCCTCTCGATCGCCTTTTTCAAGTCCCGCGGAAGCGGTTCGCGGACCATGGTGCGGCTCCTGATCGGGCATCTTAGCCGGATTGGTGCCAAAAGTGGATAGTCGGGGCGCCAAATGGATAGCCGGGTGGCATGGCTGTTCGCAGGTTGCGCTTGCAGGGTCTCGACCGCGGCAGCGCGACACTGGCGGCCGGTTTCGCAACACCTGATCCCAGACCCTGAGCCCGCCGGCGCGCTTGTGTCCGGTTTCAATCTCAGGAGGAATCCATGCTGCAGAGGATGAGATGGATGATACCGCTCGCCGTGCTGGCGTGCCAGACCGAGCCGGTACTCGCAGACGTGCTGACCGACTGGAATGAAAAGACCGTTGCCTTTGTGACGCCGAAAATGGTGCCCGCTGCCGGCCAAAGGGTCGTCGCGACGGTTCAGCTTGCGATGTTTGACGCGATCAATTCCGTCGACCGCCGCTACAAGCCCTATCTGGTGCAACTGCCGGCGACAGCGACAACGTCGAGAGAGGCCGCGGCGGCCACCGCAGCGGCCGCCGTTTTGGCGGGACTGCATCCGCAGGCGGAGGCCGAATTCAAATCCGCCGGGACGGCCTACCTCGCTACCTTGCCTGACGGCGAGGGGAAGTCAGAGGGCATCAGGCTCGGCGAGGCAATCGCCGCGAAAATTCTTGCAACGCGTGCCACGGACGGCGCGGATGCTCCGGATGCGTATCGTCCGAGGACGGCGCCCGGGGTCTATATCCCAACGCCGATCACGGTCGCGTCGACGTGGCCAAACGTGACGCCGTTTGCAATGACGAGCCAGTCACAATTCCGGCCCCAAGCGCCGGTCGCTCTCAACAGCGAAGAGTGGGCCAAGGACTACAATGAGATCAAACAGTTCGGCGGCAAGATCAGCGCCAGCCGATCCGCTCGACAGACCGAGGATGCGCGGTTCTGGCTCATCACCGGCCCGCAGAGCACCGAACCTCTCGTGCGTCAGATCGCGGCGGCGAAGAAGCTCGACCTCATCGATTGCGCGCGGTTCATGGCCCTGACCGCGGTCGCGGCGGCCGATGCGGGCATTGCGGTCATGGACGCCAAATACCATTACAATTTCTGGCGTCCGATCACGGCGATCCGTAATGGCGATATCGACGACAACGCGGCAACCGAGCGTGACGCGACCTGGCAGCCGATCGACAACACACCAATGCACCCCGAATATCCGTGCGCCCACTGCATCATCAGCAAGGCGGTGGCGACCGCTGCCGAACTGGCACTGGGCACGGCCGAAATTCCGGAAATCGTGATGTCCAGCCCGACAGCACCGGGTGTCACGCATCGATGGACGAACATGCGCGCTTATGCCGATGAGGTGGCCTATGCCCGCATCTGGGCGGGCTTCCATTATCGGTTCTCGGTCCGCGCCGGTCAGGACATGGGGCGTCGGATCGGCGAACACGTTGCGAACAACATCATGCAGCCGGCGTCCGCGGCTGCCGCGCGGTGATGAATTAGCCTCGAGCTCGCAGGCCGCAATCTCCGGCGAGCTCGACGCATCGGTAACCCCGGGGACCTCGGCTTGCTCTCCCTTGCAGACCGCGTTATCTTGACTTTAGTCAATCGAGAAAGGAGGGCTGCGCGATGACGACATTTTTCTGGCGCTATCGCAAGCGTGGCCCCGTCAACGCCCTGCAAATGCGTTTGCAGGGCTGACCAGAGATTTCTCACAGAACTTCTTCTTACAGAATCTCCTTCCTGGTCTGCCCTTCGTGGCTGTGCGGCGTTGCGCGTTGTTTGTTTGAGCATGATCTTTTCGGAAAACCGGCGCCCACTTTTCTGGATCATGCTCTAGCGCGCGCGCTCGCATTCTCATCCATCGCCGCGCTTTGACACTGACATCCGATGATGGCTGCGCGCCCCGGATGTCGTGATCGCCGGCAAGACCAGAGAACGATCATGACGCTTATCAACATCCGCAATCTCGGAGGGCGATCGGATCGTGCTGCTGGGGCCGAACGGGGCCGGCAAGACGCGGCTGGTGGCGATGCTGCGCGCAGCCATCGAAAATCCGGACACCCCCCAAGCCGGCATCAAGGCCACGCAGTCGCTCGTGCTCGGCTATTGCGATCAGGATCTCGCCGGTCTTGCCGATGCCGACACGCCGATGCGCGCGGTCGTCCGCCGCTTCGATGTCGGCGATCAGCGCGCCCGCGCCTTGCTCGCGGGTGCTGGTCTTTCGATCGAGATGCAGGGCCGTCCGATCGGCAAGCTGTCCGGCGGGCGCGTCTCGGCATGCTGTTGCTGCGGCTGGCCCAGCCCAATTTCTATCTCCTCGATGAGCCGACCAACCATCTGGATATCGAGGGGCAGGAAGCTCTGGAGGACGAATTGATGGACCATCAGGCAAGTTGCCTGTTGGTCTCACATGACCGCAACTTCGTGCGCACGGTGGGCAACCGGTTCTGGCTGATCGACCGGAAGAAGCTGGTGGAGCTGGAGGGGCCGGAGGGCTTCTTCGCATCGGTCGGTACAACAGGTTAGCCCCGCGGCCTTCCTGCGCGCCAACAGGCGCTCAAAACGAGTGTCTGTGGGGCCGCAGCGGACGATCTGGCTTGTTGACCACGGCGCAAATTCGTTAAGCTCGATGTCTCGATGGACGAAAATGAAATCTCGCTGGGCGATCATGCCTTCCAAGATATGTCGCTCTGTCGCTGGTGCGTGCGTCGCGCTGGCGGTGGCGCTGCCGATATGGCCGCGGCATTCGCTTGCGGCACCCAACACGGCCGTTGCGACGAACGATTTTCTCAATAGCATCGGCGTCGTGACGACATTCCCCGACCGGGGCCAGCCGTTGGCCGGGACGATCGAGATGGTCCGCTATTGCGGCTTTCGATGGGTGAGGGCGGGAATAGAAGGGCTGAGCGATAGCGGCCCAACGACCCTCCGGACCTTTCTCGATCTCCATCGCGAAACCGGCGTGCGGCTGAGCTGGGGATTGGTCAGTGGTGGGACCGATGTGAAGAAGCTGGTGGAGACGGGGAAGGTGCTCGCCGAAGCCGGTGCGCTCCTGGCGTTCGAAGGCAACAACGAGCCGAACGGCTGGGGCGTCACCTATCAGGGCGAGAAAGGCGGCGGTCGCGAGCCGTCGTGGATGGCCGTCGCCAAGCTTCAGCGCGACCTTTACCAGGCCGTCAAGAGCGACCCGGTGCTTGCAAAATATCCTGTCTGGTCGATCTCGGAATCCGGCGCCGAGCGAGACAACGTCGGCCTTCAGTTTCTGACGATCCCGCCCGGCGCCCGAACCCTGATGCCCGACGGCACGACATACGCCGACACCGCCAACGTCCACAACTACGTCTATCATCGGCATTCGCCGTATCCGGCGGACAACAAGACGTGGGACGCTGCCGATCCAACGGCCGCATCCAGGGTGGACGGGCTGTATGGCAACTTCGGTGTCACCTGGGCGAGACGGTTTCGGGGCTACACCCAGCAGCAGCTCAATACGCTGCCGCGTGTCACGACCGAGACCGGGACCAACGTCGAGGGACCGGTCACGGAAGAGCTGCACGGCTTGAATCTGATGAACCTGTACCTTGCGCAATTCAAGCGTGGCTATGCCCACACATCGGTCTATCTGTTGCGGGATCGCACCGACGAAGCCGGCAACCAATCCTTCGGCTTCTACCGGGCCGACTATTCACCCCGCAAGGCCGCGATCTACCTTCACAACCTGACGACCATTCTGGCGGACAAGGAGACCCTTGCCAAACCCGGCCAGCTCGACTTTTCGATCGCAGACCAACCCAAAACCGTTCATGAGCTGCTCCTGCAAAGCAGCGACGGCACGTTCCAACTGATCGTATGGGGCGAACGCTTGAGCGGCCAGGACCGCGTGAAGGTCCATCTTGGCGTCACGCGCGCGTCGGTCAGGCTCTACGATCCAACAACCGGCGTCGAGCCGGTCCAAGCACTGACCGACGTCAGTTCGCTCGAACTGACGCTCAGCGACCATCCCATCGTCATCGCGATTTCGCCTGTCGCGGTTTCGCCTGGAGCGCGATGACCATAGAATGAAGATTCCGAGCGCGTCGGCGGCAAAAACTCCCTTCATTCCAACCTTCGATACCTTGATTGACGACAGGCCGGTGGTATGAACCTGATCCGATCATCGATCCAATGAGTAATCTCTCCCTATCATGAATGAAATCGATCTCCGGCGCTTTGATCTGACCCTGTTGGTTGTGTTCGATGTCTTGATGATCGAACGCAGCGTCACCCGCGCTGCGCACCCGGCTGGCGGCGCCGGATTTCATGCTAACGCTGTTCGCCGATCTTTCGAACCGCCTGCAAGTAAATCGGTAAAGCATGCGCACCGACCTGTTCGATTTCGACCTTCCCGCTGATAGCATCGCGCTGCGTCCTGCGAGCCCGCGCGATTCCGCGCGCATGCTGGTCGTGCAGCCGGACGGCGTGCTGCGCGATCACATCGTGTCCGATCTGCCGAAATGGCTCGAGGCCGGCGACCAGTTGGTCGTCAACGACACCAAGGTCATATCAGCGCAGCTTCGCGGCCGGCGCATCGGGCGCGACACCGAACCGAAGATCGAGGCAACCTTGATCAAGCGCCTCGACGGCTCGCGCTGGCAGGCGCTGGTCAAGCCGGCCAAGAAACTGGCGGTCGGCGACACCATCCGCTTCGGCCATGAAGGCAGGGTCTGCCTGCTCGGTCATCTCGATGCGCAGGTCGCGCACAGGGGTGACGAGGGCGAGGTGACGCTGTCGTTTTCGTTTCATGGTCCGGCGCTCGATCAGGCCATCGCCGATCTCGGCAGCCCGCCGCTACCGCCCTACATCGCCAAGAAGCGCGCCGCCGATGAACGCGACGCGCAGGACTATCAGACTATGTTCGCGGCGAGCGAAGGCGCGGTCGCCGCCCCCACGGCGGGGCTGCATTTCACGCCGGCTCTGGAAACGGCCTTGCGCAACCATGGCGTCGGCCTGCACCGGATCACGCTGCATGTCGGGGCAGGGACGTTCCTGCCGGTCAAGGCGGAGGATACGGACAGCCACAGGATGCATTCGGAATGGGGCTGTATCTCCGCCAAGACGGCCGCCGCCTTGAACGCGGCACACGCGGCCGGCGGCCGTATCGTCGCGGTCGGCACCACCTCGCTGCGGCTCCTGGAAAGCGCGGCCGCTGAAGACGGCACGATCGCGCCGTTTGTAGATGAGACCGCGATTTTCATCACGCCGGGCTATCGCTTTCGCGCGGTGGATATCCTCCTGACCAATTTCCATTTGCCGCGCTCGACGCTGTTCATGCTGGTGTCGGCCTTCTCAGGCCTCGACACCATGAAGCAAGCCTATGCCCACGCCATCGCTGGCGGCTACCGCTTCTATTCCTATGGCGACGCCTGCCTCTTGTTTCGGGCAAGGTGACTCTTGATCGGATCGGCTCGGCCACAAGCTGACTGCCCAAGTCAGCAACAGCCGAGGAATCGTTGCATCGCAGCGAAGCGACGCGATGCGCCAAAAGCCGAGCTCCTATTCCTTCGCGATGACAACTTTGGGGCACCCAGGGACACTGGCGTCTGGCCTGGCTGAGCGTCTCTCGCCACCCCTCTCGCTGCCGATAGGTGTAGAATATCCGCTCAAAGTCCTGGCTATCTCGGGCCGAATAGCCGCGAAGGAGGAGAGCGGGAATGAGTGATCCGCCCAAAACAAGATATGCCAAGAGTGGAGATGTTCACATCGCTTACCAGGTCCTCGGGGATGGGCCTATCGATGTCGTGTATGTGCCCGGATTTGTGTCGAACGTGGAATACGACTGGGTGCACCCACGTCCGGCGAGATTTTTTCGACGGCTCGCGTCTTTCTCCCGCTTGATCCGGTTCGACAAGCGGGGAACCGGCCTCTCCGATCGCGTCGCAATCCCGACTCTTGAGGAACGAATGGATGACGTCAGGGCCGTATTGGACGCCACCGGCTCGACTCGTGCGGCGCTTATCGGTGTCTCGGAGGGCGGTCCAATGTCTCTCCTCTATGCCGCGACTTATCCTGAGCGAACCTCCGCACTTGTGCTCTACGGCTCATACGCGAGGCGGGCGTGGGCTCCCGATCATCCGTGCGGAGTCAGCAGGGAGCGAATGGACGGCATCATCGAGACATTCGAGAAGGACTGGGGTGGTGCATCCGTTGCGCTGGAGATATGGAGTCCAAGCATTTTAGGCGACGAGTCCTACAAGCAGTGGCGAGCGACCTATATGAGGCTTGCGGCGAGTCCCGGTGCCGCGATAGCCGTCATGCGGATGAACGTGGAGATCGATGTCCGTCACGTCCTTCCGACCATAAGTGTACCGACACTGATTTTGCACCGAAACGGTGACCGGCTCACGGCTGTCGACCAGGCACGTTACATGGCCAGGCACATCAAAGGTGCCAAATTGGTTGAGCTGGTCGGAGTGGATCACACCCCCTACGTGGGAGATTCGGACGCGCTTCTCGAGGAGATCGAGGAATTTCTCACGGGAATCCGGCATGGTGCGGAGCCCGATCGAATTTTGGCGACGGTCCTTTTCACCGACATTGTCGACTCCACAAAACGGGCGGCAGAAATAGGTGATCGAAACTGGGGTGAACTGCTGCAACAACACCACGTCATCGTGCGAAGGGAGTTGGCGCGGTTCCGTGGCCGGGAGGTGAACACAGCAGGAGATGGCTTCCTGATTGCTTTTGATGGACCCGGCCGCGCAATCCGCTGTGCGATGAGCATCTCTCGGCAGGTACGCTCGCTAGGCATCGAGATCAGAGCTGGACTCCACAGCGGCGAGTGCGAAACCGTAGGCACTAATCTCGGCGGCATTGCCGTTCATATTGGAAGCCGTGTTGCGGGCACGGCAAATGCTGGTGAAATTCTGGTCTCAAGCACCGTGAAGGACCTGGTCGTCGGCTCTGGCATTAGCTTTGAGGACCGAGGCCTTCATAACCTCAAGGGCGTGCCGGGTGAATGGCATCTCTTTGCCGTCGACCGCGCCGACGAGGTGTTCGAATGAGGCGGCGACATCCGCCATGGGTACATTCGCGTCGGTTTTGTTGTGTCCAGGACTCCTGACCAATTTCCATTTGCCGCGCTCGACGCGGGGCGGGGGCTTTCGTCAGAGACAGGCTGAAGCGCATTGCGCTGCCGCTAGTGTTGGGTTGGCCATTTGTATTCGCGGCCATCTTTGTAATCGCCGCCTGGGCCGCGACCTCCGCAGATGGGGTCATCGGCCCGCCGCGCCGCCGCCGCCCTGGCCGACATTTCCAAAATTTCCACTGACCCATCTTTGGTTTCTGTATGTGCTGCTGGAGCTTTACGCGGCCGTCCTCATTCTCCGCGCCGCCGTGGTGCGGGTGGACAAGACCGGCCGGATTCGGCTTGGCATCGACCGCCTGGTCGCTCTGCTGGTGCGCAACCCTCTCGCGCCAGCCGTCCTCGCCTTGCCCGTCGGTATTGCATTCGTCGCTGATCCCAAATGGTTGATGTGGTTTGGCGTGCGGACGCCAGACTCGTCGTTGGTGACCAACGCGCAGGCGTGGATCGGTTTCGGCACGGCGTTCGGCTTTGGTTGGCTGCTGCATCGCCAGATGGAACTGATCCAGACATTGGAGCGGCGCTGGGCTCTGAACCTCTTGCTCGCGACCGGCCTGGTTGTGGCAAGCCTCGCGATCGCGGGCCTCACGCCTCGGTTGACGCCGATCCAGGATGATACGACCAGACTCGTTGGCGCTGCCTGCTATGCACTGGCGACCTGGACGGCGACGTTTGCCGTGATCGGCATGGCCCTTCGCTTCCTGTCAGGCTTCGGTGCGCCGCAGCACACAGCCGTTTCGTGCCAATTGCCGGCATGGCTGATGTTCTGCAAAGTTGCGAGAGCGGCCATGTTGTCATGCGACCCTCTTTCCCATTCCCTCAACCCTAAGGTAACGTAATAGCCGAGCCGCATTGGGCCGTGCCGAAGGCCCTGACCTCTTGCAATGTGCGGCGTACATGCCATCGGCACGCGCATGATCGGCCGTTGAGCCAGTCTCGCGGGCCGATGACAAGGGGAGGCTGCAATGGCCGACGATGGTTTTCCGCGTCGCAAATTCCTGCTCGGCGCCGGCGTCGCAGGAACCGCGATTGCGGCCGGAATCGCCGAACCGCTCGAGGCCCAGCAGCCGGCGCCGGCGGCGTCCCCTGCGGCGGTTTCGCCACAGGAGCCGGAGCCTTTCGTCACGCTGACCGCGCTGCAGGCGGCGTTCATCGTCGCGGCCGTCGACACGCTGATCCCAGCCGACGAACTCTCGCCCTCGGGCAGCGATTGCGGTGTCGCCATCTTCATCGACCGGCAGCTCGGCAGCGCCTGGGGCGGTGGCGCCAAAATGTATCGCTCGGGTCCATTTCGGAAGGGCAAACCGGAGCAGGGCTATCAGCTGCCGCTGACGCCGCGTGAATATTTCGCGGCGGGGATTGCGGCGACCAATGCGTGGACGCGCAAGACTTACGACGGCAAGGATTTCGATCGGCTTGCCGCCGCGGATCGTATTGCGGCGTTCAAAGCGATGGAGGGTGGCAAGGCCGAGTTCGAGCGTTTCGACGCGCGCGCCTTCTTCGGGCAGCTGCTGTCGATCGCCATGGCCGGCTTCTTCGCCGATCCGATCTATGGCGGCAATCGTGACAAGGTCGCCTGGAAACTGATCGGCTTCCCCGGCCTGCCCGCCACCTACGCCGACAAGATCGATGACTACCGCGACAGACGTTACGTGGCCGAGCCGCAATCGATCGCAGACTTTTCGTGAGGAGGAGGCGGCGATGGCAACGCGATTGAAGGACATCGACGCGGTCGTGATCGGCATGGGTTTTTCCGGCGCGATCCTCGCCCGCGAGTTGACGAAAGCCGGCCTCAACGTGGTTGGGCTCGAGCGCGGCGCTGACCGCAATGTGGCCGAGGATTTCACGTTGACGCGGCTGCGTGACGAGCTGCGCCATGTGGTGCGGCTGGAGCTGATGCAGGACAACTCGACCGACACCATCACCTTCCGCAACGCGCCCGATGAGCTCGCGTTGCCGATCCGGCGCTTCGGGGCCTTCCTGCCCGGAGAGGGCGTCGGCGGCACCGGTATCCACTGGGGCGCCTTGCATTGGCGCTTCTTGCCGACGGATTTCCGGATCAAGAGCGTTTTGACCGAGAAATACGGCGCCAAAGCCATCCCGGACACCATGACCGTCCAGGACTGGCCGGTCAGCTACGACGAGCTCGAGCCATTCTACGATCGCTTCGACAAGCTCTGCGGAGTGTCGGGCCAGGCCGGAAATCTTCGCGGCGATAAGGTCGCCGGCGGCAATCCGTTCGAAGGCCCGCGCAGCGACGATTATCCCAACAAGCCCATCAAGACCGGTGTCGCACCTGCGATGTTCGGCGAGGCGGCGAACAGCCTTGGCTATCATGCATTTCCGGTCCCGGTGGCGACGTCGAGCGCGCCTTATGTGAACCCCGAGGGCATCACGCTTGGACGTTGCGAGTACTGCGGCCACTGCAATCGCACGGCCTGCGAGTCGAACGCAAAGGCGTCGCCCAATGTGAACGTGCTGCCGGTGTTGCGCGCGGATCCGAGGTTCGAGCTGCGCACGCGCGTATTCGTGACGCGCCTCGTCTATGACAAGGAGGCCAAACGCGTCACCGGCGTGATCTACACCGACATGACGACCGGTGAGGAATACGAGCAGCCGGCGGGCATTGTCGTGCTGTCATCCTTTGTCTTCGGCAATACCCAGCAATTGCTGCTCGCCGGTATCGGTGAACCCTACGACCCCAAGACGGGCAGAGGCGTCGTCGGCAAGAATTACTGCTATCAGTTCGAGGCCGGCGGGGAGGCCTTCTTCGAGGGCCGTGAATTCAACCCCTTCATGGGCGCTCCCGGCATGGCAACGGCGATCGACGATTTCAACGGCGAGAATTTTGACCATTCCGGTCTGGGCTTCTTCGGCGGGGGCTACATCGCCTGCCTCAACGGCGGCGCACCGCCGATCGGTGGCCGCGTGCTGCCGCGGGGCGAGCCCCGCTGGGGAGCAGGATGGAAGCAGGCGACGGCCAAGTGGTACCGGTGCAACACAAGGTTCAACACGCAGGGTTCGGTTTATGCCCACCGTGACAACTTCATGGATCTGGATCCGACCTACAAGGATGCGCTCGGCCGGTCGCTCGTCCGTCTGACCTATAACGGCGCCGAGAACGACCACAAAATGTCGCGCTATCTGGTCGACAAGCTCGAAGGCGTCATCAAGGCGATGAATCCCACCCATTACGAGGTGCAAAACCGGCCGAAGAATTTCACCGTGGTGCCGTATCAATCCACCCACAACACCGGTGGCACGATGGCCGGATCAGATCCAACGACCAGCGTGGTGAACCGTTATCTGCAGGCCTGGGACGCCCACAATCTGTTCGTCCAGGGCGCTTCGGTCTTTCCGCAGCAGCACGGCTACAATCCGACCGGCACGCTCGGCGCGCTGGCCTACTGGTCGGCCAAGGCCATTACGGAGAGATATCTCAAAAGCCCCGGTCCGCTCGTGCATGCGTGATCGGGAAAATATGATCTGGGCGTTTGGGGGACATCCATGAGAGTTCCAGTTTCGGTCGCCGGCGGGGGAGTTCTTTTTCTTCTCGCGCTCGCCACCGGCCGCGCCGCCGCGGTCGACGTCGAGCATGGCAAGGTGCTGTTCCAGCCCTGCGCCGCCTGTCACTCCGAACGTCCAGACGCGCTCGGTCCGAGCTTGAAGGGCGTGTTTGGCCGCAAGTCGGCAGCACTCGATGAGTTCCGCTACTCGAACCCCATGAAGCGCGCCAACCTCGTATGGGACGAGGACAATTTGCGCGCCTACATTCACGATCCGCAAGCCAAGGTGAAGGGCAATCGCATGCCCTACGGCGGAATGAGCGACCCAAAGGACGTTGACGACGTTGTCGCGTATCTCAAGATGCTGAAGTAGCCGCTCCTTCCGGCGCGCACGTCATCCCCGGCGCCTCCAAGGCTCACTACCTTTTTCTAGCCATCTCGCTAGGAGGCCACCTATCCGCTGACGACCGAAAATTTCGCGCCTGTCATTGATGCCGTCGCCGAGAGCGGTTGCGATCTGCTGTTTCTCTGCTCCTACCTCGCCGACTCGATCGGCCTGGGGCGGACCATCCGCGCACATCCATTCCGCCCGAAGATGGTCGGCGGCGCGATGAGGTTGGCCAATTCCGCAATGGGTCGAGGCAAATCGTGGTGTCACCGCCAGACTTCATCGCCGGAGGGTTTCGTTTTCCTTATGCCGACGCTTTCTCTGCCGAGCAGATCCTGTGAGGTTCGTCAGACAGGAAAGGCTATGGGAGAAGTATGTCCTTTCATTCCGCTGCACGAGCCATAGCGCGCGTACCATCTCCGACGGCTCCGCTAGCCAGGGATCGCCGCATTGACCTTCTCGGCGGCGGCGGTCATTGCATTCTTCGCCGATTTCGTTCCGGAGACCACTTCGTTGACGCCGATCATGAAGGCGTCCAGGATGGGTCTCGATTGCGGATGGAAAAGGATTGCCTTGGCGCGGTCGACATCGGCATTTTGCAAGTTGGTCAGCGCCGCCGCGGCGGCTTGCGAGCCGAACGCCTTCGTGAAGCCCTCGCCGGACCAAGCCGACACGCGTGTCGTCGCCAACCCCGCTGCGGCAGTCTGCAGCGATGTCGGTTTGCTCGTCGCCCACAGCAGGAACAGGAAGGCTGCCCCCTTGTTTCGTGATTTGGAATTGATGCACGCCTGCCAGTGCGACATAAAGGGGACGGGTGCGCGACCAGCGACATGCGGAAAGACTGCAAACTCGGCCTGCTTCGTGACGCGGCTCTTGGCTGGATTGGAGATGTCGGTAGCGAAATTGCTGCTGTCGATCGCCATCGCCGTCCTTCCTTGCAGGAAGTCGTCCAGCACGTGGTACCATTCATAGCTGCCGACGCCGACAGGCCCGGCCTGGCTGAGCAGCTGTCCGTACATCTCAACGGCCGCGATCGCCTCGGAGCTTGCGAAAGCGGCCTTGTTGTCCTTGACCATGGCCCCGCCGTAAGAGAACACGAAGCCCATGGCTGGCGGCGAGGAATTGCCGCTGGCTTGGGCCCGCATGGCGATCCCTGACATCTCGTTGGTCTTGATCGCCTTGGCGGTAGCAAGCAGCTCTTCGAAAGTCTGGGGAACC
>WNGJ01001147.1_pt1 | contig 25604 bp, 26 predicted proteins | sample 5400611 | NCBI WGS metagenome assembly WNGJ01 (sample SAMN13153375, study PRJNA577476) | soil metagenome | isolation source: 40 cm soil or saprolite under Garry oak tree replicate 1 | place: USA:California | collected 2016-06-15
GCGGGGACGGCATCGACCGCGGCGGCCACCGCATAGGCGGCCTGCTCGTAGTTGACCCGCCAGCCGGCGAAATCTGGCCATGCTTCGGCGGGGTCACGTTCGATCGGGAAGTCGACCTCGCGCATCCGGGCGATCGCCTCGAGGAACTGCTGGTAGGTCAGGCTGATCTCGCTGCGTGGGCCGGGCTCCTCGGGCACCTCGATACCCATGGCCCGCGCGATCTGGTTGAAGCACAGGAAGCCACCGCGCAGGCACAGGCGGGCCGGTACGACCGGTGCGGATTTCGGGGACAGGGCCAGGAACAGCGCGGCGGAGTCCAGCACGGCGAGCAGCCCGGTGACCCACGACGACAATGGCCGGGGCGAGCGGAACCGCACCAGCGGCAGGTAGGTCGTGTGGCTTTCCGCCACGTCGGCGGCCCAGCGCTCCCACTGGGCATACAGATCGGGCAGCGTATCGATGGTCGACACGCCCGATCCCAGCGCATAGTGGGTGCGCGCCAGAAGCTCCGGGCCCCAGGACGGAACACCAGCCCGCGCGTTCAGCAGCGCCACCTCGGTTTCCCTGCGGTTGAACGCGGCATACAGGGTCGGCAGGTAGGCGATCTGCAGCGTGACAATCACCAGACCGGTCGCCGCGGCGGCGAAGACGATCACTGCGGGCGCGGCGCCGGGCGGCTCCGCGAACCCGAGTGTGAACATCGAGGAGCCTGCGGCGGTGAACGCCGTCGTCGCGCTGGCGACGAACGGCCAGAGCAGCAGCCAGTACCCGATGAAGCAGATCCCCAGCCAGGCGGCCAGCTGGCCGATCAGGATCGCCGGCGCCTGCCCGGCGAGGACCCGGTCACGCTGCCGGTAGTCGCCGATGCCGGCGGTCGCCAGCCGGAACACCTCGGTCACGATCCGGTCCACCCACCGGGTCAGCCAGCTACTGACCGCACGGGGGACGATGAGCGTCCCCACCACGCTGGCCCCTGCCGTGAGCACCAGCAGGCCACCGGCAACCGCGGCCGCCGAGCGAGCGCCAATCGGGACGACCATGGTTCTCCTCGACGGCTCAGCCGTGGTCCAGGGCGAGGATGAGCTTTCCGGTGTTCTCACCAGCGAAGAGCATCAGCAGGACGTCGGGGAAGTCATCGATGCGGCCGGGCACGATGTGCTCCCGTGCGACGAGCCGGCCGTCGCGGAGCCACTGGGCGAGCTCGGCCAGCGCCTGCGGGTACCGGTCCCGGTAGTCGAATACCAGCATGCCCGTCATGGAAGCCCGTGCCACCAGCAGCGCCAGATAGTTAGCTGGGCCCCGCACCTGCTCCGCGTTGTACTGCGATACCGCGCCGCAGATGATGACCCTGGCGCCGCGGGCAAGCCGGGTCAAAACGGCGTCGAGGACATCTCCGCCCACGTTGTCGAGGTAGACGTCGACACCACCGGCCGCGTGCTCGCGCAACGCTTTTCGCAGGTTCTCGTCCTTGTAGTCGATCGCCGCGTCGAAGCCGAGCTCCCCCAGCATGCGGCACTTGTCCTTGCCACCGGCGATGCCGATGACGCGACAGCCTTTGAGCTTTGCGATCTGGCCGGCGATGCTGCCCACGGCGCCGGCGGCGCCGGAGACGACGACCGTGTCCCCCTCCCGGATCCGCCCGACATCCAAAAGCGCGAAATAGGCGGTGAGCCCGGTCATCCCGAGCGCACCCAGATAGGTCGTCGGCCCCGCCAGCGAGGTGTCGAGCTTCATGACGCCCTCGCCGTCGGACAAGGCGTATTCCTGGACGCCGAAAGGGCCGTACACATGGTCGCCCACGGCAAAGCCCGGATGCCCGGACGCCGTGACGTGCCCGATCGCGCCGGCCCGCATGACCGCGCCGATCTCCACGGGCGGGACGTAGGAGGCGCCGGCGTTCATCCATCCCCGCATCGCGGGGTCGACGGACAGATGCGACATCGCTACGACGAACTGTCCCGGGCCCGCGGCCGGCACGGGCTCACTCGTCACTTGCCAGTCGGAGGCCTTGGGCAGCCCCGACGGGCGGGCAGCAAGCCGCACCTGGCGGTTGGTCAAGGTCACTGCGCGGCTCCCAACGAGGATTGCAGGCGAGGTCTCCAGGCGTGCCACCCGGAAAGTAGCGCTGCTGAATCGGTAACACAAACGAACCAGCGGTGAAAGAGCGGCCGGCCGGTGGCGCGGTCACGCCTTCGTGCCGCTGGTCTGTGCGCGAAAGAAGGTGAGCACGTCTTGTTCCCAGAGCCGTCCGTGCCGGGTGAGAGCGTCAAGATGCTCCTCCCAGCGTGCTCGAGAGCCTGCTCGACGTCGGCGTGCGATCGCGCGGCGTTCGCGGCCACGGTGGCAGCGGTTTCTGGCGAGAGTGAAGCGCCGCCGCCGGACCCGGGACTCGCCGCGCTCATCCAGAACTGGATCATGTGCTCGGGATCGGCGCCGGCGCGGATCGACTCCTGCCAGCCCATCGTGCGCTTGCCCAGAGCCCGCACCCTCGATCGCAGCCGATCGACGTAGGCGACATACGCTTCATCCGGCATCCCGAACGGTTCGTCGCCTCCGATGTCGACGAACGGGCCAGGGAAGATGCCGGCGAGCTCGGTGAATACCGTGTCCAGCACCTCGAACGTGGCCGGAAGCTCTGGGTCGAGCCAGCCGCTTCGGTGCGGCCTACCGGGCTCGTGGCGCAGGATGTTGCGCCCGCTGTCGAGTTCCGGGTGGAGCTGCAGCAGGGCGGCCGCGTGACCCGGTGTGTCGACTTCAGGCAGAACGGTGACGAAACGGTCTGCGGCATAGGCGACGAGGGCGCGCAGCTCGTCGTTCGTATAGAAGGTGCCGTCGTGTTCGCGGGCATTCGCGGGCCGTCCCGCCTCGATGCGCCAGCCCTGGTCGTCGGTCAGGTGCAGGTGCAGCACGTTGAGCTTGTAGAGGGCGATGAGGTCAATGACCTTCCGAATCTGCATGGAATCGAAGAACGTGCGCACGACGTCGACGGTTAGGCCGCGCCACGCGAAGCGCGGTGCGTCGAGGATGCGCAGTGCCCGCAACGACACGGCGCCGTCGGCGTCCGGCGCCCCGGTCGCGGCGAGCTGCAGCAGGCTCATGAGCCCGCGGGCCACGCCGGCCGGTTCCCGCGCCCGAAGTGTGATGTCGGCTTCGCCGATCGTGAGCGCGTAGCGCTCGTCACCCGGAGCTCCGGCCGGGTCGACGCCGAGCGGCGCGGGCAGCCCGGTGAGCTCCGGATCGTCGTCGAGGCTGACCGTGATGTCGTGCCCGGTGTCACAGGTGCCGGCGAGGACTGCCCGCGCACGGATGCCGGAGCGCCGATCGAGGTCCGCGCAGAAGCGTTCGACGAGCGGAGCGAGCGTCGTGTCACCGTGGGCGACTGTGGCGCCCGCGCCGAGCCGGAATATGCCAGTGGCCGGCGTGAGCTGCAGCGGTGCGGGAATGATCGGCATGGCGCTGAAGTGTCCTGTTACTCTTCCCCGGCGGCCACGGGAAGGCCGGCCAGGCGCCACTCCGGGAAGCCGTCCACCAAGCGCCGCGCACGGTAGCCCTTGGCGGCGAGCCGCTCGACCGCCTGCGGGGCGAGCACGCAGTAGTGCAGATGCGCCGACGTATTGGTCACGCCCATGCCGGTCGCCCCGGCGAGCGCGTCGACCATGCGCTCACCCTGCGCGAGGAGTTCCAGTAGCTCGATCCGTTTCGGGCTTGCCACTGCCTTGGCTGTGCGCGCGAACGCCTCATAGAGCCGGTCCTTGGCCTCTCGGCCGTTCACCATCGGCTCCCTTCGCCAATGTCCCATTGGCAAGAGACTAAATCTCGCCGGGCGGGACCGTGGGTAGGGACCTTGACCCGCGCCCCGCGTGTACTCCAGCCATCTTCGAGTAGCTTGGCCACGCCCCTGCGGGTGCGAGCTCCGCCCTGGCGGTCCAGGATACTTTTCGAAGGTTCACGGTGTACCAGCCGGATGTCGGCATCGTGGACGCGCGATTCGGCTGTTGCCTCAGTGTTCTGGAAATAATGGAATAGTGGAGCACTCGTGCTGTCAAGGCGAGCCGCTTACATGCTGAGCACACACGTACGCGCTGCGGGCTCTGGGCCGTTGGCTGAAATGTGCGAGCGAGGTAGCTTCTGGTGAGCGGGCCGGGTTCCGGGCCAGCCAGGTAGCCCTGGACGCTTAGCCTTTAGGAGGCGCGCCATGGGATCAGGTTGTGCGCCGCGGCGCACAGGCCGCTCACGGGTTGCGCGCTGATCCGATGATCTTGCTTGTCACCCCGGTGCCGCCGGACAGCCCGCACGGAAACGGGGTCACGGCGCGGCGCTGGGTGGGCATCCTGAACGAGCTTGGTCACGAGGTCCGCATCGCCGAGACCTACCGCGCCGGGCGCTACAGCGCGCTGATCGCATTGCACGCACGCAAGAGCGCCGATTCGGTACGGTCGTTCCGCGCTGACCACCCGCGAGCGCCCATCGTGATCGCGATGACAGGGACCGACCTGTACCCGGACCTTGTCACCGCGGGCGTTGATCCCGCGGTGCTCGCCGTCGCTTCCCGCCTGATCGTCCTGCAGCCGCTTGGCCTGGCCCAGCTTGACCCGTGGCTGCGCGAACGCGCCCGGGTGGTGATCCAGTCTGTGCCGCCGATCCCGCGGCTGCCGGCCTGCGAAAGCTGCTTCGAGGTCGCGTTCGTTGCGCATGTGCGGCCGGTCAAGGATCCAGCGGTGCTCGCCGCGGCGCTGCGGCGGCTTCCAGCCTCATCGAAGGTCCGCGTGACGCATGTCGGCGCGGCCCGCGACGACGTCCTGGCCGCGGAGCTCGCGGCGGAAGCGGCCAGCAACCCCCGCTATGTGTGGCATGGCCCTTGTCCGCGCGACGAGGCGCTGCGCGTGCTGGCTCGCAGTAAGTTGATGGCGCTGACGTCGCGGCACGAGGGTGGCGCCAACGTGGTCTCCGAGGCGCTCGCCGCCGGTGTGCCTGTCATTTCGTCGGCGATACCGGGGTCTATTGGCCTGCTCGGCGAAGATTATCCCGGCTACTTTCCTGTGGGCGATGCGGACGCGCTTGCCGAGCGGCTGGACGCCGCCGAGCAGGACCGCGATGGCTACTATCGCCAACTGCAGGAACACTGCGCCACCTTGCGGCCGATGGTGGATCCGCAGCGAGAGAAGAACGCATTCGCCGCGCTGCTGGCGGAACTGGCAGTGCCCGCCAGCGGTGAGGCCCGCCAGCAGTGAGGGTGCGGGCCAGCTTTCGGACCGCATCGGGCGCAAGCCCGTTCTGGTAGCCGGATGGCTGGTGGGGGTCCCACGAGGCCCGCGCGCACGCACGCAGGTTAGGACGAGCCGGGCCGTGCCACGCAGCGGCAGCCGTTTGGGATCATCAATCTAAACGCCTGGCGCGGGCGAGTCATCCCGGATGCCCCTCGTCTTCCCCGCGTATCGGCGATCGTCCATTATTAGCTTGAATATGGAAACGCCTTCGACCGGAAGAGGATGAGACCGTGGCGAGCACCGCGAGCCTCTCCACGCCTTCGCTTCGACCGTGCGGGCGGGCGCATGCAGGCGATCCGCCCCGTGGTCGAACTCGCCGGAACCTGACCCGGTGATCTTGCTTATTATCCCGGCGCCGCCGGGTTCGCCGTGCCCGCGACCTGGCGGGACCTGCTGGAGGAGCTGGCGCCGGTGTTCCGGCGCCGGTCCACCCATGCGCTGTTCATGGCGCTGGCGTGCGGGATGATCCTGGCCAGCCGGCGCACGGTGGTGGCGATGGCCGCGGCCGCCGGGATGGCCGGGCGGTTCCGGCGGGCGTGCTGGTTCTTCTCCCACGCGGCGTGGGACACCGATGACCTGGGCGTGGCGGTGGCCCGCCTGATCGTGAAACACCTGCTGGCCGAAGGTGAGCCGGTCACGGTCGCGGTCGATGGGACGTTCTTCCGGCGCTGGGGCCGCGCAGGCCCGGTGGGCTTATGACGGATCGGCGCAGGGCGGCAAGAAGATCGCGTTCGGGAACACCTGGGTGATCGCCGCGATCGTGGTCCGGCTGCCGGTGTGCTCCTCACCGGTGGCGCTGCCGGTGCTGTTCCGGCTGTGGCGCGGCAAGGGCACCGCCGCGCAGGTGGACCTGGCCGCCCAGATGCTCACCACGCTGACCGCGGCGTTCCCCGGCCGGATCATCCACGGGGTCGGCGATGCCGCCTTCCACGGCCCGGCGCTGATCCGCCCGGGCAGCACGTGGACGACCCGGCTGCCGGCCAGCGCGGTGCTCTACGGCCCCCGGCCGGCCAGGACCGGCAAGCGCGGCCGGCCACGCAAGAAAGGCGCCCGGCTGGGCACCCCGGCCCAGATCGCGCAGAGCGCCGGCTGGCAGCCCGTGACCGCCCAGGCTCCGCCGCGAGTTCCTCAAGGCCCGATTTTCCGCCATACGCCCAGGCCACACCCCACTTGATCAAATCGAGGACTACGCCTGGGCCTGTGACATCCCCGCCGCCTAACTCGGAAACACGAGACACCCAGCGCCTGGAAGATATCGGGGCGGTCCGCTCGGTCGGCAGCAAAGGCGATTCCTATGATAATGCCGCAGCGGAGGCGGTGAATTCCCTGTACAAGAAGGAGCTTATCAACCGCGGGGACCGTGGCAAGATGCCGGGGACGTGACCGTGGCGACAGCGGAATGGGTGTACTGGTACAACAACGAGAGACTCCACTCCGCCTGCGGGAATGTTCCCCCGGCAGAATATGAGAAAGCCTGACTAATGGGCCAGAGCCATACTATAATCATTCCGGGAGCCAAAGCATCGTAGCCTCCAACGGACCCGGGGCGGCTCAACGTCCTAGGGTGTGTCCTGGGGATGATGCGCTTGCCAGCGGGCGGCATCCGCTGGCGAATGACAACAGAAAGAGGGTGGTGCGCGGTGACCGGATGTACTCAGCCCGGTCTTCCGGGCGCACCGCAGCAGCGGGTTCGCGACCCGCAGGCACGCAGGCACGTGGCCGGTGCGACAGCCAGCCTGGTGGCGGCGCTGGCCTGGCTGGGGCTGTCGTGGTGGCACCCCACCGTGACCTATCACTTTGGGCCGCCGCTGGCAGTTCTGCTGTGGCCGGTGATGCTGCGCGCCCGGCTGCAACGGCGGGCGGTCCGGGCTCAGGCGCTCCTTGCGGTCTGCGGCGGCCTTGTTGTCGCCCTCGCGGCCTTTGGCATCGCCGCGGCTGAGCACTGGCTGCGCGGCCCCACCCTGATTGGGCATGGCAGCGTGCCGGCCGAAGAGGCGATACTGACGATCTTGGCGGGCCTGTGGGGGTGGCGCATCGCCGAGCGGCGCCGCCGCGCGTGGTTCCTGCCAGCCGAACCCAGCCAGTGATGGGCGGATGAGCCAGACCCGCGGTAAGCCCTTGCGTGCCGGGAAGGGCTTGTTACACTGGTGGACTAATCCAAAGATCAATGGTTTTCGGTAGGCCTGAACCTCCGAGCGGTATACGGTCGCGGCAGACGCTGCGTGCCAGGCTCCTTTGTACCTGCCTGCGAATAGAAAACCACGCCAGCGGCGCGAGCATGACCACCGAGGAGGAGTCGCATGCATGGTCCCGAGCAGTCCAGCCAAGCGGCTCCGGGTGGATCAGTCGCCGAAATCGCGACCGGCCGGGGGCCATCAGGAACGCCGGATGTGCCGACTCCGGACCTGGCGGACACGGCACGCTTAGCTGATCTCGTACGAAGCAAGCTGGAAGAACAGTGGGCGCCGCGTTCCGGGACATTAGATTCACAGGTATTAGATTCACAGGTATTAGATTCGATCTGCCGCTATGCCCTCCTGCCGGCCGGAAAGCTGTTCCGGCCAGTGTTGTTGCTCGAGTCCACAACGGCGGTCGGCGGTGACGTTCTCCACTCCCTTCCTGCTGCGGCGGGAGCAGAGTGTGGTCATGTGGCCAGTCTCATACATGATGACATCATCGATGGCGACGATTTGCGGCGGGGGCGGCCATCGGTACCTAGTAAGTATGGAATCGCGGATGCGATCGTCGTCGGCGATACCTTAATCTTCCAGCTATTCGCCAATCTGGCTGAATGCCGCTGCGCCGGCGTACCCGACGAGCATGTTGTCTCGGCTCTTGAGGCCGTGGCAAGAGCTGGCGTGGACCTCTGCCGTGGCCAAGCGCTGGAATCAGAGCTGTGCGGCGCCCCGCTCCTCCACATTGAGCCATACGTGACGATCGCAAGGCTGAAGACAGGCGCACTGTTCCGGGGTGCATGCGAATGTGGTGCGATCCTGGGTGGCGGTAAGCCCCACTGGGTGCGGCAGCTCGCGAGGTACGGCGATAACCTCGGCCTCGCGTTCCAGATACGAGACGACCTGCTGCCGTATGTCAGCAGCACCCGAATCACTGGAAAACAGTCGGCAAGTGACGCGCAGAATGGCCGGTGGACGCTTCCCGTGATCCTTGCCTACGAATGCGCAGGGCCGCGCGACCGCGCGAGAATCAGCGAGGCGCTATCTGGCTCGGGCGACCCGGCGGAAGCGCTCTTGTATCTGCAGGATGTCGTGACCCGCACCCGCTCACTGGGGATGGCAGTGGAGATGGCGGCCAATTATGCGGAAGTCGCGCGAAGCGCGCTCGCCGACCTGCCCTCGACGCCAAGCCGTGAGCGGCTGGAGTACTTCGCGGAGCTGGTGATTACGCGCGATCGGTAGCAGTGTCCGTCGGTAACTAGCCGGGAAATGATCATGACGGTGCAAGAGAGCGGGAAGACACATCCAGCGCAGCGGGCGAGGGACCTCGAGCAGGAAGGCGAAGTGCGGCAACGGCCCTCGTTCTTCGACATCTTCCTCGACCCCGCGACCATGGCTGATCCATACCCGCTGTATCAGCGGCTGCTCGCCGAACGTCCCGTGCAGGCGGATCACGGCCTCCCGATCGTGCTGACCAGCTACGCGGATGTTGCGGCCGCACTCGAACATCCGGGCCTGTCCACCGACGACCGCCGCGACGCGAACCTCCAGGCGATGGTTGCCTCCGGCGCCCTGTCCAAGGAACTGGCTTCGATGCTCGACCGGCGCTCCTTTCTGCGCCGTGACCCACCGGAGCACACCCGGTTGCGCCGCCTGACGGGCCGCGCGGTGAGCCCGGCCCGGGTCGAACGGCTGCGCCCGGCCGTCCAGCGGCTGACCGACCAGTTCATTGATGCCGCAATCGAGCGTGGATCCCTGGAATTGATAGCGGACCTGGCCTATCCGCTGCCACTCGCCGTCACGGGCCAGCTTCTCGGCCTTCAGCTCGCGGTCCAGCCGGATGCGCCCTGGTGGCGGTCGCAGCTCTGCGCGGACTTCGAGGCGCCGGCCGTGGCCGGCGAGGAGTGCGCCGGGTTCGCCCACCGCGCGCAGGAACAGATGATCGCCCACTTTGACGAGGCGATTGCGGCCAGACGCGGAAAATCCGGCGACGATGTGGTTTCGGACCTCATCATGGCGGAAAACAGCGGCGAGCTTTCCCCGGCTGAGGTCAACGACACCTGCCGGCTCCTCGCGATAGCCGCGCATGAGACGACGACAAGCCTCATCGCTAACGGCATGCTCGCCTTCCTGCGCAACCCCGCACAGATCAGGTTGCTGCAAGACGAACCTTCTCTCGCCGCCAGCGCGGTGGAAGAGGTTCTCCGGCACGACACGCCCATCCAGTTTGTCCGGCGGATCGCGGTCACCGATGTGGAGGTGAACGGCATCCCGGTGCCCGCCGGGCGCATGGTCATGGCCCTGATCGGTGCGGCGAACCGCGACCCGGCCCATTTCGGGGAACCAGGCCGGTTCGATGTCCGCCGGCCTAGAACCGGCCAGTTGGGGTTCGGGGCAGGCATCCACGCCTGCCCGGGAACCAGGCTCGCGCTCATGCAGGCAGAGATCGCACTGGCCACACTGTGCCGCCGGCTGGTCAACCCGAAGCTCGCAACCGATCCGCCGGGCTACCTCCCTAACGCCATTCACGCCATTGCGGCCCTGCCCATAGAATTTCAGCAAATCCGTCCGGCGGCCAGCGCCTCCGCAACATGACCAGACATTACCCAAGGGCCGTAAGAAATGCTGCCGCTGCTGCTCAGAAGGAGCTCCTGACATGACCTTACGGGAATCCCTGGTCTGGCCGTTCACTCAGCCTGACGTGACGCAGCCGCCCGCCGAGTTCGACCGGCTTCGCTCACAGGACCCAGTGCGGAAGGTGGACACCGACTCCGAGGACCCCGTTTGGCTGCTGACGCGCTATGAGGACATCAGGTCCGTGATCTCTGACCCGCGGTTCAAGCCGCGGATGCCCGTCGGCGCCCTTGACCTGGCCGGCGCCTTCGACAACTCACTGAACCAGGATGAGCCGGGACACACCCGCCTGCGCAAACTGATAGCACGTGAGTTCACCCCGCGCCGCGCCGCGTATTTCCGGCCCATGGTGCGCAATGTGGTCGCGCGCCGGATAGACGCGATGATCGACGGTGATCGGCCCGCGGATTTCATGCGGTGCGTCGGCCTGCCTGTCCCGGTCGACGTCCTATGTGAACTGCTCGGAGTGGCGGACGCCGACCGCGAGGACATCCATGCCGGGGCGACCGCGCTCATTTCAATCGACAAGGGTGACATCGATGGCGTGGCAGAGGCCGGGCTGCGCGTCTACCAGTCGGTCAGCGATCTCGTCGCCGCCAAGCGGCGTGAGCCGGGCAATGACCTGCTCACGCCACTGGTTGCCAAGCGCGATGCCGGCCCCGGGTCAATGACCGAAGAGGAACTGATCGTGCTGGGGATGACAATGCTCGTCGGGGGCTATGCCACGACCGCGAACGCCATCGGGATGGGGACGGTGGCGCTGATCCGTTACGGGCTGCTGCCAAAGCTGCGCGACGATCCCGCACTCATCCCTTCCGCCACCGAAGAGGTCGTGCGGTACCTGCCCAGGTCGCTGGCCCCAATTCGGATCGCCAAAGAAGACGTGGAGATCGCGGGTCATCTCGTGCGCGCCGGCGAGACCGTGGTCGCGACGGCGACGGCCGCCAACCGGGATGGTGACCAGTTCGAGTGCCCGGAGCGGTTCGACATCACCCGTTCCGACAGTCCGCATCTGGGTTTCGGGCACGGTAGCCATTACTGTCTCGGTGCTCATTTGGCCCGGGTCGAGCTACAGGAGACCTTCGCTGCACTTGCGGAGCGGCTCCCGGGTCTGCGGCTGGCGGTTCCCCTCTCGGAGTTGTCATGGCACACCGGGTTCCTCGGCGATGACCGTCTCACCGACCTGCTGGTGACCTGGTAGCCACTGGCCCAGGGCCACACCTGAATGGATCAGATGTCGGCTGTGAACAGCGAGAACAGTCTGCCCAGGCTCCCTTTTGCCAGCCCGATGTCCTGGACGTGGCACCGGAACTCCGCAACAGCTCGCCCGCCTCCGCCGCGACCCGGCGCTGCTGCCAACCGCCGTGGAAGAGGTGGTCCGGATGACTACCCCAGGTGACGGCGGGCTTACGCGTTATGCTAACGCAGACATCGAGATCGGCGGGGTCACCATCCACAAAGGAGATGCGGTGCTGCTTACGACGGCGATGGCCAACCGCGATGCGCGGGTCTTCCCCGACCCGGACCGGTTTGATGTGGCCCGGGACCCGAACCCGCACCTCGGGTTCGGGCACGGCCGGCGGTTCTGTATCGGAGCCAGCCTGGCCCGGGCCGGGCTGACCGCGGTGCTCGGCCAGCTCTTCGAGCGCTTCCCCACGCTGCGCATGGCAGTCCCGGCTAAGCAACTGCGAGTCCGCATCGACCTTCTGCCCGGCGGTTTGGCCGAGTTGCCCCTCACATGGTGATGAACGGTTCACAGCCGCATCAGGGCCCGATCGTGGTGTCCGGGCTGTCGAAGGCGTTCGGTGATGTCACAGCCGTCGACAACCTCAGCTTCACGGCCCGGCCCGGCTCGGTGACTGGTTTCCTCGGGCCCAACGGTGCGGGGAAGACCACCACGCTGCGGACGCTGCTCGGGCTGGTCGCGCCGGACAGCGGCACGGCCACGATCGGCGGCCGCGCCTACCATGAGCTGTCACATCCCAGCAGCGTCGTTGGTGCGGTACTGGAGGCGACCGGGTTCCACCCCGGCCGAAGCGGCCGCGACCACCTGCGTGTCTACTGCACGGTAAACGGTTACCCAGCCACCCGCGCCGACGAGGTGCTCGCGCAGGTCGGGCTGGCAGATGCGGCGCGGCGTGCCGTTCGCGGCTACTCGCTCGGCATGCGGCAGCGGCTGTCGCTGGCGACCGCATTGCTCGGTGACCCAGAGGTGCTGGTCCTGGACGAGCCGGCGAACGGGCTGGACCCTGGTGGCATCGCCTGGATGCGGCAGTTCCTGCGCGAGCTGGCCGGGCAAGGACGCACCATCCTGGTCTCCAGCCACATCCTGTCCGAGGTGAAGCAGCTCGTGGATCACGTTGTGATCATCAATAAGGGGCGGCTGCTCCATGAAGGGCCGCTGACGGGTCTGGCGGCGGTGGGCGGCCAGGCGGTGCTGGCACACACGCCACAGACCGCGGAGCTCGCCAGCGCTCTGCGGCGGTCCGGGGTTGAACCGAACCGGATCGAGCAGCCCGCCCCCGGCGTCGTGCGGGTGTCCGGCATGGATACCCGCCAAGTGGGCCGGCTGGCTTTCGGGGCCGGGATAGAACTGCACGAGCTCACCACCGAGCGGAGCGATCTTGAGCAGGTTTTCTTCGCGCTGACCGCGGGCGCGCAGCCCACGGATGTGCAGGCAGCCACCGGCGCCGCCGCCGGACATACCGCTACCCAGTCATCGGGGGAATGAATGCCCCCCCAAAGCGCCAGCCACCCCATGTTCGCCCGTTTCTACGGGCGAGTCGCCCCGCTGGCGGACAGGCGCGGGCTGGCGCGGCGGCGCCCGCCGCTACTGGCCGACCTGGCGGGTGAGGTGATCGAGGTCGGGGCTGGAATCGGCCTGAACTTTCCCCATTACCCACCGTCTGTGACTAGAGTCGTGGCCGTGGAGCCCGAGCCACGGCTGCGCCTGCTGGCGTCCCAGGCCGCGGCGCGGGCACTGGTCAAGGTCGAGGTGATCGACGGTCTGGCCGAGCGGCTGCCCGTCGGCGATGCCTCCTTCGACGCGGCTGTCGCATGCCTGGTGCTGTGCGCGGTGTCCGACCACCGCGCGGCGCTGATCGAAATGCGCCGGGTTGTGCGGCCGGGCGGCGAACTGCGCTTCTTCGAGCATGTCGCCGTGGATACTCCCGGGTTCCACCGGGTGCAGACGCTGCTCGACACCGTCATGTGGCCAGCCCTGTTCGGCGGGTGTCACCTTGGCCGCGACACGGTAGCCGCGATCACCGACGCCGGTTTCACGATGTCACAGTTCGACCAGGTGAGTTATCCGGGCTCCCGGATGATGCTGCCGTTCGCGCTGCACGTCCACGGGATAGCGCACCGCGCGGTCACCCCGGCCAGGGCGGCCGCCGCAGCCGGAGAGGAGGAAGGGCCGTGCAACGCCTGATCGCCGCCGAGTTCCGCAAGCTGTCCACCACCTGGCTGTGGCTGTGGCTGCTGCTCGCCGCCGTCGCGCTGACCGCGCTCTATGTGAGCCTCACGATCGTCTTCCAGCACCTGGCCTCCAACCCGACGCCACCGCTTTCCAGCGGAGCGGGCCAGCGCACGCTCTTCGAGGACGGAAACGCGGCGGAACCGCTGATCGCCATTCTTGGCACCATCGGCATTACCGGGGAATTCCGGCACAAGACCGTGGTGGCGACATTCCTCGCGACACCCCGCCGTGGCCGGGTGGTGATCGCGAAAATGGTGACGTACGGCCTGACCGGAATGGGTTATGCTATTGTTTGCAATGCAGCCGCCCTAGCGATAGGCTGGCCGTGGCTGGCCGCTGAAGGCATTCACGTCTCGCCGTTTGCCAATGGTATTCCGGCCGCGCAGGGCGGCGTCGTCATTGCGGTGGCACTCTATGGCGTGATTGGTGTCGGCCTTGGAGCGCTCGTGCGCGAGCAGGTGTGGACGGTGGTCGGGCTACTGGTCTACATGCTCGTCGTAGAGCCCGTCCTCCTAGGCATCCAGGCATTTCACACCTGGGCGACTTACCTGCCCGGCGGGGCAGCGAACGCACTCACTCAGGTGGTTAACGGCACGAAGTATCTCCGGCCGTGGCAGGGAGGCTTGGTGCTGGCCGGGTATGGCGTGGCCTTCGCCCTGGCAGGGGCACGCCTCACCCTCCGGCGCGACGTGACTTGACCGGGAAGCGGGCCGGGTAAGAGCGGCCGTCCGCGGGAGACGCAATGAGCGATCGGCAGCATCACGAGAATCGCCGTGATCAAGCACCGGCCTCCGCCGTGACGCTTTACTGGCGGCCATGGTGCCCCTACTGCACCCGCCTGCGCTGGCAGTTGCGCCGGGCCCGGCTGCCGGTGCGGGAAGTCAACATCTGGAGCGACGCGGCCGCGGCCGCGCGGGTCCGGGCGATCGCGAACGGTGATGAGACGGTTCCCACGGTCACACTCGGCCCGGTGGCACTGGTGAATCCCACCAGGGCGCAGGTGCTTGCCGCCGTTCGGGCACATGCCCCGCAGCTCCTCGGCCAGGACGGTCATGACCAGCGGTGACAGCGCATGCGTAACCGGTCCATGTCCGTGCAGGTCACCGTTATGAGACACTGTCGCCATGAGCAGGACCTCCCTCAAAGAGGCATTGTTCGAGCAGTTCGCCCAGGTCGCTAAGTCGCTAGCGAGCCCCAAGCGCATGGAGCTGATCGATGTGCTCGCTCAGGGCGAGCGGACTGTCGAAGCGCTCGCGCATGCATGCGGCCTCAAGCTCACCACCACCTCGGCACACTTGCAGACCCTGCGGCACGGGGGGGTCGTGACAAGCCGCAAGGATGGCACCCGCATCTACTACCGGCTGGTTTCGGAAGATATTGCTCGCCTCTACGCCTGCCTGCGCCAGATAGCCAAAGAGCACTTGGCGGAAACCGAGCGGGCAGCAAGGGATTACCTGGGCGAGGATAATGTCGAGGCGATCAACCGCGACGAACTGCTTGACCGGATGCGGGTCGGCAACGTGGTGCTCCTCGATGTGCGGCCCGCCGAGGAGTTCGCGGCGGCCCACATTAACGGAGCGATCTCGGCACCCCTCGACGAGTTGTGCGACCGCGTCAAGGAATTGCCCCCCGACCTTGACGTGGTCGCGTACTGCCGGGGTGAATACTGCGTCCTTGCCTACGATGCCGTCCGGCTGCTGAGGCAGCAGGGGTTGCAGGCAAGACGGCTGGATGGCGGCATGCTTGAATGGATGATCGAGGGAAGGCCTACCACGGCGAAGTCGGCGTGAGCACGGGCCATTCCCGGCCCCAAACCGCTCATGACCAGCGGTCAGTTGCCACGCAACGCTGGGTTAGGCGGCCCTAGCCGGGATCACTGATACGTCCTTTGCCTGATTGTCCCGCACTCCGTGGCGGGCGAAGGGGCGTTACGGTGATAAGGGATGTTCAGCGATCCATAGATAATTGGAGGCGTCCAATGGCGACCCCAGCAGTGCAGGCACCGCGCTCAAGCGTGGCTGAGCGGATGACTCCGTAGTGCGGACGGCCGTGGAGTGCATGACGCTGCTCAATATGGGCGCCAGCGAAGCGGCGCTGGCAGCAGGTGTGCGGGCCGCCACTGACATCACCGGGTTTGGGCTGCTCGGTCACCTCCACCGGATGCTGTCGGCGAGCCGGGCGGCTGCTGAGGTGTACGCCGACCAGGTTCCCGTCCTGGCGGGCGCGGCGGAACTGGCCCAGGCTGGGTTTGTCTCGGGTGGAACCCGCGCCAATATGGAACGGATGAACGGGGCCGTCGCCCTTGACGAGCGGATCCCGCCGGAGCTTGCCATGCTGCTGCACGACGCGCAGACCTCGGGCGGACTGCTGCTTGCCGCACCGCCCGTCGCAGCCCCTGGACTGCGCGAAGACCTGCGCGCACGAGGACTGTCAGCGGCGGTGGTGGGAAAGGTCGTCGACGGCCGCCCCAGGCCACATCAGCGTTACTTGACGATGCCGAGGTCTCGCAACACCCGGACCGCGTCCGCGGTCCCGGTTGCCTCAGCCGCCTTTTTGCCGATTGCTTGGGCATGCTGACGGTAGCGCTCGGCCGCAGTCCACTACCGCGGACATTCGCGGTAGCAACCACGAGTGAGGAGCGTCGGTCAACAGCAAGACGTCATCGGCGGCCAATCTGGTGGTCTCGTCCGCACCCCGTGGGATCGCCGCGATCAGCCGAGCATCGACACGACGGGCAGCCGCTACGAACAACTTCAAGTCATCGGGCTGGCTGACGCTTCCAAATCCCACGTAAACAGGCGCCGGCCCGTTACGCAAAAACTCCGAAAGGACGTCTGGCGCCGTCCATTCCCGCGGCTCGGCATCAAGCCAGCTATCGGTGAGGTGAATCCTGGGTGACCAGTCTGGCGCCGCCGGAACCAGAAGCTTGCTCGCGGACAGGAGGACCGGGACGTCCTTCGCGCGGTGCAGCGTTCGCCGCAGCGATTGTCTCGGCAGGCCGAGCATCTTGCGAACCCGCGACCCTGCCAGGCGGGACCAATCAACGCCGATCGCCCAGACGAACTGGCTCCCGCCGCAGCACGCTCACTCGTGTTGGCTGGACAGCTCCAATCACGCTCGGCCCGTGTCTCCAGATCACTCCGCGAACTTCCTGCTCCGGCTGGGAGGAGTGGACCAAAATTACATGGACCTATAGACTACCCTAGCATTTGGCCCAGCCATGCGCGTCACAATGGATGCACTGCCGGACGCAAGGGCACTGGCCACGGACAGTTGGCCACGTCACTACCGAGAGGTCGCCAGAATGAGCCGGGATCCCGGTTCGCGCCGCAGCGAGGCGCTGACCGTCACAGGTCGGCGCCGAAACAGCGGCGCCACGTCGATGCTGGTGACGTATGTCGAGGCCGGCCGCCCTGACCTGCTCACGTATGCGGGCTTAGTAAGCATGGCCGGAGCGCTGCTCACCTCCGGCCACGTGGGGCCGTTACGGCTGGCGGGTGCCTGGCTGGCCCCGACCCTCGGCTGGGTCGCCGCTATGTACGGTGGCGACTATTTCGACCGCAAGCTCGACGCTGTGGCGAAGCCCCACCGGCCTATCCCGTCGGGCCGCATGAGCGCGAATACCGCGCTGGCCGGCATGGTGATCAACATTGTGCTCGGAACGGTCGTCGCCATGTTGCTCAACCCGCGCAACGTGGCCGTTGTCGTCATCACGCTCGCACTGGGTGTTTCCTACAGCAAGTTCCTTAAGGCACACGGTGTGTGGGGTAATCTCGTCCGCGGCGGTGTCACCGCCATGGCTTTCATCATGGGCACCATGTCCGCCGCGCCGCTGCCCCCGGTGAGGCTACTGCCGCTGGCTTTGGTTTTCTGGCTTCACGATTCGGGCTCGAACGTGGCAGGCGCCATCTGTGACAGAGACGGCGATCGGGCCGGCGGGTACCGTACCTTTCCCGTGTGTCATGGCGATACGGCCGCGCTGCGGCTAATGATGGTTTTCGACGCGGGGTGGCTGGCCTTGGCGGTGCTATACCCGGTCCTGGCTCTAACCACGTTCCGCGTCGCTGCGTTCATTCCCTTCCTCGCCATCGCCGTAGCGCTCGGTAGCGTAACTGTCATTATGCTCACCCGCGCCCCGCGGCCTATACCGCGCCTGGTTGCCCTGCGTGCCCATGAATTCCTGGTCTTAGACCGGCTGGTGCTGGCCGGGGGGCTCATAGCGGCAGCAGGCCACATTTTGCTTGCCACAGTTCTGGTCATCCTCTCGGTCGCGGCGACGCTGCTCGCATCGGCCCGCATGATGCGCTGGCGCTACGAACCACTCCGGCCTCGCAGGGGTCAGCCAGCAACGGCGCCTTCGCGCGGCGCAGCAACGGCGCCTTCGCGCGGCAGCGATCCCCGGCTGGCCGAATGGCCCACACCAGAGAGCCAGTCATGAATCGCGAGAACCTTCACAAACGCGTCAATGAGGCGGCAGCGCGCGGAATCGAGTACCTGTACCAGCACCAGCGTGCGGACGGCGCGTGGACCGACCGCCTGTCCTCGTCCGCGGTGCCGACCTCGATGGCGCTCGTCGTGCTTTCCCGCGCGGGCCGTGAGCGGTACCGCAGCCAGATCGAGGAAGGCCTGCGGTGGCTGCGGGAGCAGCAGCGCAAGGACGGCGGCTGGAGCCAGTCCGACGCCGACCCGCCGAGTGACACGGCCGCCACCGGCTTCGCCGTCGCCGCCCTCAAGTCACTTGATCCGGAGGGGTCGAGCCGGTGCCTGGACCGGGCGATGAAGTACATGGCGGCGAATGGGGGCGAGTCAGCCATACTCGGTGACGTCCGTACCTGGCGGGAACTGGTGGCGATCCTGTGGGTGCTCGCCGGTCTGCGAGACACCAGCGAGGTACCCCGCCAGCCGATTGAGGTCATGCTTCTTCCAGCACAGGTGCGTAATCGCGCATCCATCGCCCTGCCAGGAGTTGTCGCGCTCGGTGCCTGGCAGACACGTGCGCTGCACTGGGGGCCTGCCAGGACCGCGCTGCGCCGGCGCGCCGAACGTAAGGGCCTGGCATGGCTGCGGGCATTGCAGGGACCGAACGGCGGCATTGAGGAATGCCAGTTGATGGCGGGTTTCGTGTTCATGGGCCTGGAAATGGCCGGTCCCGGCGTGGGCGACGACATTCAGCGCGGTTGTGTACGCTACCTGCTCCAGACACGGCGCCAGGACGGCTCCTGGGCCACCGACCGTGACCTGGAGATCGCCGTCACTGCCTACGCGATCCTCGCCCTGGCCGAGTTCGGCGACGTGGCTGCCGAGCCCAGGCTCGAACCAACCCGTGAGTGGCTGCTTTCCACCCAGTGGCGCACGCCCTACGACCCGCTCGGGCAGCCGGCCGGTGGCTGGTCGTGGGCGGTCCCCTCCGGCTGGCCGGAGTCGGAGGACACAGCGGTTGTCCTGACAGTCCTGTCTGAGCTGGGGATGACCTGCCGGGATCCGTCGATCCAGCTTGGCACGGAGTTCCTGCTCCGCCAGCAGAACAGGAATGGGTCGTGGGCGGAATGGATCCGTGGCGGGTCGCAACTGTTCGATGGGCCATGTCCGGGCGTGACCGCGCACGTGGTGATGGCACTGCGGCGGCCTGAGGTTCATGATGGCAGCGGCACTGCTGTCGCGCGGGCTCTGCGCTACTTCCGTGCCGCCCAGGCACCTGATGGGTCATTTGCCTCTCTCTGGTTCCGTGACTCCACCCATGGCACGGCCAAAGTGCTTGAGGCATACGCCGACCTTGGCCGGTGCGACGACCCGGTTCCCGCGCGGGCGCGCCAATGGCTGCTCGCCAGCCAGCGGGACGACGGCGCCTGGCCGGGCACAGTGGAGGAAGGTCCCCCACCGGGCGGGACGGTGGAGGAGACGTCGTGGGCGCTCTATTCGCTGCTTCGCGCCGGCCAGCCCGCCTGGGACAGCCAGATCGTCCGCGCGGTTGAATGGCTGGCCGACAGCCAGGACGACAACGGTACCTGGCGGCCGAGCGCCGTAGGGCTCTACTACCCGACCATGTTCTACAGCGACGACCTGATAGCCCACACGTACGCGGTCCGGGCGCTCGGCAGGTGGCTGAAGTGCGCGAACGGCGACCAGACCGGTTCAAGACTCACGGAGGACGGACGATGAAGGTTCACGTCGATCGTGATCTCTGCGAGGCCAACGCCGTTTGCGCCAGCCTTGTCCCCGAAGTTTTCGAGGTAGACGACGACGACAACCTGCATATTCTGGCGCCCGAAGTTCCAGCGGCCCTGGTCACCGGCGTCCGCCACGCGGTCCGGCGGTGCCCCAAGACTGCGCTCCGCCTGGATGACAACTTGTAGGGTTCCAAAACCCTGTTATGGCCTCTACCCTGCAGGTTCTGGATTTGTTGGTGATTCTTATGCTCTCGTGTTTCCGAGTTTCGTCCGGCAGGTGGGTGAAGGGTTCTTGATCGCCTGGTGGGCCGGTTCGCGGCAGGCCTGCGGACGCGCGGCTGGCGCCGGTTGCGCTTGATCGTTTAGGTGGGCAGCATCAGCGGTGCTGACCGGGTGCTGGAAGTTCCCAGGTTGTGAGGCACGGCATGGTGCCGCCATCCGGGCTTTGCGTGGCGTGCTGATCGCGGATGGTGATAGTTGATCACGATCCGGTAGCCAGGGGCGTGGCGCCGGGACAGCAGCAAGGAAGCCCCATAGGACAGGTGACTGTCGAGATCATCGGCGTCCTGCTCGCCCTCGTCATGCGCAGCCTTGTGGCACCCCTTTACCTCGTCGCCTCTGTCGCCTCTCGTACCTGGCCGCGCTCGGGCTGGCCGTGATCCTCTTCATCGATCTCGGCAACGCCGGTGGGCTTGTCTTCGTGCTGCCGTTCCTGATGTTCTTGTTCCTGCTGGCACTCGGCGAGGACTACAACATCCTTGTGATGACACGGATCCGTGAAGAAGCCGGCACATTGCCTCTGCGGATGGCAGTCATCCGGGCGCTGGGCTCGAAAGGTACCACCGTCACCTCGGCCGGGCTGGTGCTGGCCGGAACCTTCGCGGTTTTCGCGGTCGTCGGCGGGAGCGGTTCCGGGGGGAGCGAGGTTCGCGACGTCGGCTTCGGTCTCGCTCTCGGGATCTTGATGGACACATTCCTCGTGCGCACCTTGCTTGTCCCGTCCGACCGTGCTGCTCCTCGGGCGGTGGAACTGGTGGCCCAGCAAACACGGTACCTGGATGGGGGTCCCCGTGGCCCGGCCGGAGCCGGCTGGAGCGATCACCGAGCCGACCGAGGCTGCCCATCCACACGTCGATGGGTCTTCGAGCTAAACGCCGCTTACACGTAAGCGCCCCTGGCGCGGCGAGGCAGCGGATTCGGCTAATGCAGCGCCCGTCGGGCCGCGGCGCTGATGAAGTCGACAAGAAGCGTGAGGACAATGACGGCGAGCAGCGTCCCCACCGCGCCACCGTAGGCGAATGAGGCGAGCTGCTGATTAAGCAGGAGTCCCAGCCCCCCCGCACCGACCACCCCGACCACTATGGTCTCCCTGATCGTCACCTCCCAGCGGTAGAGGCTGAACGCGATGAAGCGTGGCGCGGCAGCGGGGATCACCCCATAACAGAACACCTGCTGCCTGGAGGCTCCGTGCGCGCGCAGGGCGCGCAGCGGGCGCTGGTCGAGATTTTCCGCCGCCTCGGCCATGAGCCGTCCGAGCACACCGAGCGTGTAGACGCCCAGGGCCAGCGCGGCGGGAAAAATACCCGGGAACAGCACCAACAGGAACACCAATGCCCACACCGGCGGCGGTATGGCCCGCAGCACGATGAGCACTGCACGGGCAGTGGCGAACACGAGCATCCGCCTGGCCCGCGCTGCCCTGCCGAACCGGGTCCGTCCGCCCTGGCGAGTGAGGTTTACCGCGGGGAACGCGAGAAGTATCCCCCCCAGGAAGGCGAGCGCTATTGCGAGCACGGACATCGCCAGCGTGACAGCACTGAGTTTGAACAGCCCGAGCACGCCTTCGTTGCCGGCGCTGGGCGGCCATGCCTGCATGAACAGCTGGCCAACGAGGTCCCAGGTTCGTGTGGCCCATAGCACAGCCGGGCTCAGACCAACCCACCAGGCCGACAGGGGGATGAGCGCGAGCACAGCCAGGATCGAGCCGGTGAGGACGCGATCGTGGCCAGGACGGACGTGTGCCGCCGCCCGAAGCGGCACGGCCCGCCGCTTGCGCACGGCAGCGCTCCAGAAGTCTGCGGCAGCGCAGAGCGCGATCAAAGCGTAGAGCAAGGTCCAGATTTCGTGGTACTGCAGCGCCTGGAAGCTGAGCGACAGCTGGAATCCAAGGCCGCCCGCCCCCACGAGCCCGAGGACCGTGGCGCTGCGGATTGCGCACTCGAAGCGATAGAAGGCATAGGACAGGAGATCCGGCAGCGCGGGTGGCAGCAGGCCATAGAGAATCGCGGCAAGCCTGCCCGCTCCCGAAGCGACAAGGGCCGTGTATGGCTCTCTTGTGGTTTCGTCAAGAAGCTCCGAGAAAACCTTCGCCGTCACGGCGCCGTAGGCGATCCCGATCGCCAGCACCGGAACCATGGGCTGGATCCCGAGAACGCTAAGGAGGAACAGTCCCCACACCAGTTCGTGGATGCCGCGGGGGATCGCCAGCACAACTCGTGCGACGGCCCAGCTGGCCAGCGCGAAGCGCGGACGCCGCCGCCGTGCCCCCCGCCGCCACCAGGTTTCAGAGGTCAGCACGCCACCCACTACGCCGATCACAAGGCTGAGCCCGGTGCCGAGCACGGCATAGGCGAGCGTCGTCAGGGTCGCCTTCGCGGTAAGCGCGAGGAACTGCCCGCCCAGCTGGGGGTGTACAGCGGCGTCAAAGAACTCCCCCAGGAGGGGGGCGCCGCTTGCCTTGACCACGTTGTGGCGGACGGCGGTGGCCAGCGCGATGAGCGTGGCCAGGAGGGCCACCACAGCGCACGCCCGGCGCATCAGCGAATAGCCCGGGCTGGCCCTCGCGTGGGCGACCTCGCGCAGGCTCAGGTCCGACAGCCCCCCGCGGTCGGCCGGGAGCGTTCTTACCGGAGGCGTCACGCCAGCTCTCCCTTGTGCTCCAGCGCGTAGAGCGTGTCGATATCCTGCCGTGAAAGCCGCGCAGGCGCCACATCGAAGGCAACGAGCCCGTCACGCAGCCCAATCACCCGTTCGAACCGATCCAGGGCGAGCTGCACGTCGTGCAGGCTGGCGAGCAGGGTGGCGCCGGTCTCGGCACTGATGTCGTGCAGCAAGTTCACGATCTCCCTGCCACGTGCCGGGTCAAGACTGGCGACGGGTTCGTCGGCGAGAATCGCGGCGGGCCGTTGCACGAGGACACGGGCGATTGCCACTCGCTGCTGCTCGCCGCCCGACAGGTCTTCGGTCCGTGCGTAGATTTTGCCGCCGATCCCAACCCGTTCCATGGCGAGCCGCGTGCTCGTCACCTCACGAGGCAGCAGTAGAGATAGCACCGCCTTCCAGAACGGCCAGCCACCAAGGCGTCCCGCGTTCACGTTGTGCACCGCGCGCAGCTCTTTCACGAGATCAAACTGCTGATGGATCGTGCCGAGTTTGCGCTGCACATCACGTAACTCGCGGGGAGACGACGCCGCAAGGTCGCGGCCGAGCACGCGGACCCGGCCCTCGGTGGGCACAAGCGTTCCGTTCAAAAGCCCGATTAGGCTGCTTTTCCCTGCGCCGCTCGGGCCGATAACCGCGACCCGCTCGCCCCGCCCGACGGTGAGGTCGATGCCGCACAGGGCACGGACCTTGCCGTACCGGATCCCTACGTCTTGAAGCTCGAAGATGCGAGCTGCCGGCATCTGCGGCTAACTCAACAGGCCGAGGCTACGGGCAACTGCGGCGATCTGCCGGTAGTTGCCCGCATCAGTGGGGATGAACCCGCGGCACTGAAACAGGCTGAGTATCTGCCGTTGCTGGCCGTTCCTGCCGCTGATGGAGAGCAGCGCCGCCCTCACCCGCTGTGTGAACGACGCACCGAATCGATAGACCACGTCGGGGCGGATCAGCCAGAAGTAGTCATGATACGGCGGTGTCTCAAAAATGACACGGACTCTCCTGGTGTCCACCACGCCCTGCCGTAGGCGCTCCTTCCACACAGCAATGTTGAGCGCGCCCGCCTGATATGTGCCCGCCTCCACCAGCTTCAACGTTATGTCGTGGGAGCCCGAGAAGCCGGGCTGGCCAGCGAAGTCGCTTAACTTAACGCCGGCCTTGGCGAGGTAATACTGCGGCATCAGACGTCCCGAAGTCGATGACTGGCTGCCGAACGTGAAGATGTGGCCCGCGAGCTCGTGCAGGCCGGCCACATCGCTGACGGGCTTAAGGCCGCTGGTGGTATTGGCGATGAACACGCTGCGCATCGCTGCGTCGAGGTCGCGTTGCGCGATAGGCCGCGCTCCCTGGACCTGCTGCATGGCCTGGACACCGGTGAGGCCACCGAAAAAGGCGAGGTCCAAGTCGCCGTGGCGGAAGGCGGTCACGGCGGCCGTGTAGTCGGTCACTGGCACGTAGCGCACCTTGACGTGGAGCGTCTTCGCAAGATAGTCGGCGAGGGCGCCGTAGCGCCGCTGCAGCTCCTGTGGATTCTGGTCCGGGATCGCACCAATGTTTAGCGTCTTGCCCGATAAGCTGCCTGCCGCGCTGGCTCCAGGAGCCTTTCCGCAAGCGGTGAGGATCATGGCGAGAGCAGCGGGCACCGCAAGGACGGCGATCCGGCGGGCTAAATGCGACATGGGTCTCCTTCAGGCCGGTGCGGCCAGCAGCGTGGCGGCGAATGGCCGCGTGACAGCTTTGCGCCAGCCGTTCGGGATCATTTGCCTTAACGGCTACGCGGAGTGACGCTCCCGTGGACGGGGGAATCACGTCGAACAGAGGCGGCACGCTTGCCGACGGCCCCGTCGGCATGAAACTGGCGCCGCTGTGCGCCACAACGCGGCGCGTCATCGCAATTGGCGAGACGGCCAGTAGTGGCCGCGCCGCGGCAAGCCGCAGCAGATCGTCACCTGCCTCACGGAGCTATCACGCTCACATCGCTCCCATCCCGGGTCGGCAGAGCGTCCGGATGCAACGAGCATACAGCGTCCCCGCATGGACAGAATCGGCTGCCGCAGGGGATCCCGATTGGCGGCGACGCCCTTGATCGGGACAGCGCTGCTCGACATCGTGCCGACCGGATTGGCACGCGCTTGTTGCATACCGGGCAGCCGACGGCAAAGAACGAAAGCACGCCGCCGGTCGATAGGAGATGTCAGGCGTGGTGCCAGGAGGTCGCCGTCTCGCCGATTGCTCACCGCCATCGTAGAATCGGCATGGTAATGGATAGTGATGTGAGGGATGACCCGAAGTGACCGGGGCTGCTCCGCGTGACCGATCTGGCGGACCTGTGCGCGCTGCGGGTCCCGCGGGGATGCGTGATCAGGCGCTCGGCGCTGTGGTTAGCTCCGGTTTGGCACTGGCCTGGCTCGGGTTTTCGTGGTGGCATCCGACGGTGACTTATCACTTCGGCCCGCCGTTGGCCGCTGCCGCGTGGCCGGTTGCAGTGCGAGCGCGGCTGCGCCAGCGGGCAAGCCGGCAATGCGCGCTGGTCGCCGTATGCGGTGGGTTCCTGGCGGCCATGGCCGCACTCGGCATCGCGGTAGCGGAGCACTTGCTGCGCGGCCCGACCCTGATCGGGAGGGGGAGCGTGTCGGCGGAGGAGGTGATTTTGGCCGTCGTGGCGGGGGCGTATGGGTGGCGAGTGGCCGAGCGGCGGCGGCGGCCGTGGTTCATGCCCGCAGAACCGGAGCCGTGACGGCCAGCGTCCGCTGCCAGAGCAGCAAACGCGCATACCAGGAAGCTGCCCCATGAGTGACCCTGCGGCGGGCGCGCGGGCCAACAGCGGCGAGATATTCCTCGAGTACACCAAGAGCATCTGCCCGGTATGCAAGGCGGTCCTCGATGCCGAGGTAAACGCCAGGGATGGCAAGGTGTTCTTACGTAAGACATGCCGCGTGCACGGAGC
>WNGJ01001150.1_pt1 | contig 25588 bp, 25 predicted proteins | sample 5400611 | NCBI WGS metagenome assembly WNGJ01 (sample SAMN13153375, study PRJNA577476) | soil metagenome | isolation source: 40 cm soil or saprolite under Garry oak tree replicate 1 | place: USA:California | collected 2016-06-15
CGGCAGAAGCGGCTGACCTTCTTCACCTCCGGGTACTCGCAAGGAGCGTGGATCGTGCCGTCCGTCGTCGCAGCGCCGCGCTACTTCCGCGGCGAGCTCGGGCTCGGAGGCCTCATGCAGACGGTCGGGGCCTTCAACCAGGTCCAGGACGCCCTGAGCTTCTTCGTGGTGTCCTACAAGGAGATCGCGGCCTGGTGCTCGGTGGTCGAGCGGCTTGCCGGCTTCGAGCGCACGCTCGAGCGGGTGCGCGCCGAGGCCGCGATTGCCGGCGTCCGGCGAGCCGATGGGGACGACACAAAGCTGATCGTGAAGGACGTGGATCTCCATCTGCCCGACGGCAAGCCGCTCATGGCGAATGTGAATCTCTCGCTTCTGCGGGGAGACAGCGTGCTGCTGGGTGGCCCTTCGGGTTCGGGGAAGAGCACGCTCTTCCGTGCCATCGCGGGAATCTGGCCGTTCGGGCGGGGCGAGATTCGCGCGTCGCCGAAGGCCCGGGTGCTCTTTCTTCCGCAGCGGCCGTATCTGCCGGTGGGCACGCTCCGCAGCGTGGTGAGCTATCCCATGGCGGCCGCTGGCGTGGACGACGCGACGCTGCGGGAGGCGCTCGAGGCGGTGGGGCTGGCCGACCTGGCCGGGCGGCTGGACGAGGCCGGCCACTGGGCGCTCCAGCTCTCCCCCGGCGAGCAGCAGCGCATCGCCTTCGCGCGGGCCCTGGTGCAGAAGCCGGACTGGCTCTTTCTCGATGAGGCGACCTCGGCAGTGGACGAGGCCACGGAGGGGCGCCTCTATCGGCTGGTGCGCGAGCGGCTCGCGGGGACGACCGTGTTCAGCGTTGGCCATCGGGCGACCCTGCGCCCATTCCACGCCCGCCGGCTCGAGGTGCAGCCCGCCAACAGCGGTCCCGCCTCCGTGGTGGAAGTGACGGCCACGTCCGAATCGGATCCTCGATGAGCGAGGTCAACGGCGCTGGCCAATCTCACCCCGTCTTCTGAAAGGCCTGGTGGCCCCACAGCCACTCATCTCGCCACACCTGTGTGAAGCCCCACCACGCGAGCCGCTCGAGCACTGTCCCGAAATCGAACACGATGTGCTGCGGGCGGTCCTCGTCGCGCTCAGCGGCGAATCGGCCGAAGAGAAAGCCCCCGCGCTTCAACGCGATCGCGAGCCGATCGACAGCCTCGACCGGATCGGGGAGATGCTCGAAGACATCCATCGCCGTGATCATGTCGAAGGCATCGGGGGGAAGAGAGGCGTCTTTCAGATCGAGGAACTCCGCCGACAGGCCTCGTCGCTCCATGCGCCACTGGCTGAATCGGAGCAGAGTCGAGCTGATGTCGGCGTGGGAGACGTGAAACCCATGCCGGGCGAAGAGAAGAACGCCGGCCCCGACGCCGCCCCCGAAGTCGAGATAACGACGACCGCTCTGTCGTTGACGAGCGAAATCCAGCGCGAGCACATAGGCGAGCGGCCCATGGTCGGCCACGAGCGCATGCCACCATGTCAACTCGAAGAGATACCCCTGTCCTTGATCATAAAATCGTTCGATGGACCTGGTGTCGGCTGGATCAACCAGCCGCCGCCAATCGTCGCTGAGCGACCGCGTGGCGTCCTTGCAGCTCGACTCAAGCGCGGCCAGATCGACACACCCGAGGTACGCGGCCAACTCGCTCAGGAGACTCTGCCGTAGGTCCTCCTGTCCTTCGAGAATCAACGCCTCGGTCCAGATCGCCCGATACTCGTCCAGTAATCGCCCTTGCTGATCCCCCGCGTCGGCCGCCGTCAGCTGCTTTCGCTCCACCCGACCCCACAACTCTTTCAGCCGATCCGGCAAGAGTTTGTCCATGTGGCCGCCTCGCGGGTGAGGATCTCGGGCTTCGACTAACGCAGCCGAGCTTCGTATGCCTGGAGGATCTTGTCCTTGTCAAGGAGGTGACTCGCTCGAGGTTGCTTGTGCGCCACGACTCGAACGCTGCAGAGGCGTCCCCTGCTATGCGGTGGATGGTTATCCACGAGGGTCAGGACTTCAAAGCGCTCCTTGAGGAGATGGCAGAGGCTTTCCACGGAGAACACGGTCGGCTCATCGGGCGTCGGTGCTCCTCCAAGATCCACGCTTATGAAGAGTGCTCCGTCGTCATGCAGGATCCTCCACATCTCCTGCAATGCGAGCCCTGGGTTCGGCATATGATCCAGAGCGTTACGGCATATGACCAGATCGGCGTAGCCATCCAATAAGGGAAGATCTTCGGCGCCCAGAGTTAGATGGACGGTTCGGCTGCCCGCTTCATCTTTGACCAGCATTCCCAGTTGCTGATAGACATACAGAAGGGGGTCAATCGCGATTTTGACGGCCGCCGGGAATGCGGCGAGATCACCGGTGCAGCCGCAGCCGAGACTCACGATGGTCTTGCTCTCGGTCCAGCGCGCGTCTCGGCCCAAGTGGCGGACAACCTCTTCCAGCAAGAGCCGAGAATGCGCGAGCCGCTCGGCATCGTAGGAGCCGCCGAAGTGATCGCGCCGATACTTTTCATGATAGAGGAACCAGCCAACTTCATCCAGATAGCGTGGGTCGGTCAAATCAGGGATCTCAGGCATCGTGTTCTACCTCAGAGGGAAAAGGCGCGGCCTGCAGATGAGCTGCGCGAGCCAGAGAGTTTCACAAGATCGAGCGGGGTCTCGAAGAACAACCGTGGGCTCGGCCTCAGGGGCCGAGCCCACACGGCATTCCCGAAGCGCGTCCCCCGTCTGCGGGCCCTCAGCAGCACGGAAAGGATGAACTCCATACGAAGCCATTCTGGCCTCGCCCTCGAAGGGTCGTCAAGGCGGGCCTTCCCCTTCGGCGCCGGGCACCGCCCGCTCGCCTAGAACGCGGACCGCGAGGGTCTCACGGGGGCAGACTCGCCCCCCTTTGCGTCAAGCCCCATCCGGCGCGGGCTCGACGCGTACGATCGCCGTCTGCATGACGCCAGTTGCCGTCACCGCGATTCGTGGCACCCTTTGAGCATGGCCGTGCGCAGATGAGGGTGGTGGTGACCGGGCTGGTGGCGACCTTCCCCCTGGGCGGAGTGGCGTGGGACTATCTGGCCTACGTAGATGGGTTTCGCCGGCTGGGTTGCGACGTCCTCTATCTAGAGGACACCGGCCAGTGGCTCTACGATCCAACACGGGAGACTTTCACCGGGGGTGCGAACGGTAATATCCGCTGGCTCGTCAACGCGCTCCGGATGATCGATATGCCCGCCGATCGATTCGCCGTGCGCGTTCCCGACGGCACCTTCCACGGCGCCGACCGCGAGACGGTCACGACTTTCTGCCAATCCGCCGACCTCTTCCTCAACGTCTCTGGCTCCTGCTGGCTCCGCGACGAGTATCGTGGCGCCAAACGCATGGCCTATCTCGACACGGATCCGGGCTACACGCAGGCGAAGCTCCTGGCCCAGGAACGCGGCCAGGCCACCGACGACGAGTCGTTCTCGGTGGCACTCATCCGTCAGCACGACCGCTTCTTCACGTTCGCCGAGAACATGGGCCAGCCCGACTGCACCGTTCCCGACAGCGGTCTCTCGTGGATCCCGACGCGCCAACCGGTGGTGCTCGAGCGCTGGCCGTTCTCCTTCGATGCAGACGCGAGCCGGTTCACGACGGTGATGTCATGGAAGACGGACGTGAGCCTGCCCATCATCGACGGCGTCCGTCACGGGGGCAAGAACGTGGAGTTCTCGCGTTTTGTCGACCTGCCGCGGCGCACCCGCATCCCGATGGAGGTCGCGATCTCCGGCGCAGCCCCTCTCGATCACCTGCGGGCGTTTGGTTGGCAACTGGTCAGCGCTCGGGAAAAGTCTGCGACCATGCACGCGTATCGTGCCTATCTGGCACAGTCTCGGGGGGAGTGGAGCGTCTCTAAGAACGTGTATGTGGCGCTCAGAAGCGGCTGGTTCAGTTGCCGGAGCGCTGTCTACCTGGCGCTGGGCAAGCCCGTGGTGGTCCAGGATACCGGCTGGAGCCAGTACTACCCGACCGGTGCCGGCCTGTTCGCGTTCGACACGCCGGATGAGGCGCTGGTGGCCCTCGAGACGGCGAACGACGATTACCGGCGTCAATGTGAGGCAGCCCGCGCGGTCGCCGAAAGCGCCTTCGCGGCTGACAAGGTGCTGCAGCGCCTGCTCGCCGACTGCGATCTCACGTGATTCCGGTCGTCGTCGGGTCCAGATTCGTCGCCAAGTACCCGACGGGCGGGGGTAATTTCTGGGTGCCGCTTCAGTATCTGCTGGGTCTTCGGGCGCTGGGAGTGGAGGCGTACTGGCTCGAGCTGCTGTGGCCGCAGTCTGATGTCGCACGCGCGCGCCGCTCCCTGCAGACCTTTCAGTGCTACGTGGAGGCGCTCGGCGTCGCCCAGTGGATCGCCATCGTGCTCTTCCCCGACAATGAGTACGATGACCCGTCCGGGCGAGAGGAGCACTACGGCGCATGCACCAAGGATCTATGGGCCCGCGCGCGCGACGGCCTCCTGCTCAACCTGGGCAATAGCGTTCCCGCGAGCCTGCGGGGTCGGTTCGCCCGGACGGCGCTGTTCGACATCGACCCCGGCCAGTTCCAGCTCTGGGCCCGCGACGTCGATCTGGGCGTTGGCAGTCATGACGCGTATCTGACCATAGGCCGGAATCTGGGTGCCGCCGATTGCCCCGTGCCGCTCGGCGATGTGCCCTGGCAGCGAGTGTGGCCCGCCGTCCATCTGCCTGCGTGGCCGGAGCAGCCCGCGATTCAGGCCGCGCGCTACACGACGGTGACCCAGTGGTGGAGCGATGCCTGGACGGTGCTGGGCAGCGAGGTGATCGAGGGCCACAAGCGCACGAGCTTCCTCCGCGTCCTGGAGCTGCCCCGACGGGTGCCGGCCCGGCTCGAGCTCGCCGCGAATATCCGTCCCGAGGAAACCGAAGACCGGGACCTCCTCACCCGCGCCGGTTGGCATCTCGCGGACCCTGCGGTGGTGGCGGGAACCCCCGAGGCCTATCGGCGTTACGTGCAGCAGTCACGCGGCGAGTTCGGCTGCGCCAAGCCCTCGTACGTGCGCACCCGTCCGGGATGGGTGAGCGACCGCACCGTGTGTTACCTCTCCAGCGGTCGTCCCTGCGTGGTCGAGGCCACCGGCGCCGAGAGCCACCTGCCGCCGAGTGCCGGGTTGCGCTTCTTCCGCACCCTGGACGAGGCCGCGGAATGCCTCCGGGCCGCGGAGCGCGACTACGCTGCCGCCGCGCGCGCGGCCCGCGAGCTGGCAGAGGAAGTGTTCGCCGCGCGAGCGGTCCTGCCGACGATCTTGAAGGCCGCCGGTTTCTGACGGGGAACGTTCACAACCTGTGACTCGCGCCGCCGCCCGCCCCCGCCCGTGACCGCGGGCACCGGCACGGCCCATTCGAGTATAATCGTCGCCACCATGAATTTCGCCGAGCGCATGTCACGGCTGGGGACCGAATCCGCCTTCGAGGTCCTGGCCCGGGCCAAGGCCCTGGAGCGGCAGGGCAGGGAGATCGTTCACCTCGAGATCGGCGAGCCCGACTTCGACACGCCCGCCCACATCCGCGACGCGGCCAAGCGGGCGCTGGACGATGGCGCCACGCACTACGGCCCCTCCGCCGGGCTTCCCGAGCTCCGCGAGGCCATCGCCAAGGACGTCGGGTCCACGCGCAACATCCCGGTGGCGCCCGAGGAGATCGTGGTCACGCCCGGGGCCAAGCCCATCATGTACTTCGTCATCACGGCGCTCGTCAATCCGGGTGACGAGGTCATCTATCCGAATCCGGGATTCCCCATCTACGAGTCCGTCATCAATTTCGTGGGCGGGGTGCCGGTGCCGATTCCCCTCCGCGAGGAGACGGGCTTCGGCTTCGACATGGCCGCCTTCGAGAAAGCCGTCTCCAAGAAGACCAAGCTCATCATCATCAACTCCCCCCAGAATCCCACGGGCGGCGTCCTCGAGATGGACCAGCTGGGCAGGATCGCCGAGTTGGCCGCGCACTTCCAGATCCCCGTGCTCACCGACGAGATCTACAAGGCCTTCCTCTACGAGGGGGAGTTCGCTTCGATCACGCGCTTCCCGGGCATGAAGGACCTCGCCATTATCCTGGATGGCTTCTCGAAGTCCTTCGCCATGACGGGCTGGCGCATGGGTTACGGCATCATGCCGCTGCCGCTGGCCGAGCACGTGGCGCGACTCATGGTCAACTCCAACTCCTGCACGGCCTCCTTCACCCAGTGGGCGGGCATCGCCGCGCTCCAGGGGGATCAGACGCCGGTGCAGCGGATGGTCGCCGAGTTCAAGCGGCGGCGCGACATCATCGTGGCCGGGCTCAATGCCCTCCCCGGCGTGTCCTGCCGGACGCCCAAGGGCGCCTTTTACGTCTTCCCGAACATCAAGGCGCTCAAGCGGCCCTCGTCGGAGGTTGCCGAGGCGATCTTGAAGGAGGGCGGCGTGGCCGTCCTCGGAGGCACGGCCTTCGGACAGTACGGCGAGGGCTATCTCCGGCTCTCCTACGCCAACTCGGAGGCCAATATCCGGAAGGCCCTGGAGTGGATGCGCCCCGTGCTTGCCCGCCTCGCTGGCTAGCACGACGCCAGCCACGGCTTCAGACCCTGCCCGAGCACCTTTGATGTCCACCGTCGCCGACGTCCTCATCGAGGGCCTGCGCCGGGCCGGCGTGCAGCGTCTCTTCGGGGTGCCCGGCGGCGGATCCAATCTCGAGCTGCTCGAAGCCGCACGCGCGCAGGGCCTGCCGTTCGTCCTGTGCCACCAGGAGGCGGCGGCCTGCATCATGGCCGCCGTCACGGGGGAGCTCACGGGCGCTCCGGGCGCGGTCCTCTCGACCCTGGGTCCGGGGGTGGCCGCGAGCGCCAATGGACTGGCACACGCCCTCCTCGACCGCAGCCCCCTCGTCTATCTCTCCGATCGACACCCGGCAGGCCTTCTCGCCTTCGCCACTCACCAGGCCCTGGATCATCCGGCTTTCCTTCGCGCCATCGTGAAAGACAGTCTCACGGTGACAGCGGAGGCGGCAGCGGATCAGGTCGCCCGCGCGGCGCAGCTCGCGCTCGCCCAGCCGCGCGGCCCCGTGCATCTCGATCTGCCGGCTGACATCGCAGGCCAGCCCTCGACGCAGACGGGCTCCCGACCGACGCCCGGCGCCCCGTCACCGCCCAGCGTGGCCGAGCTCGACCGCGCGGCGGACATGATCAGGCGAGCCAGGCGGCCCGTCGTCCTGGCGGGCCTCCAGTGCCGGGGAGAGGACAGCAAGTGGCTGCGGGCCCTCGTGGAGGCCCTGCCCGCCCCGGTGCTGACGACGTACAAGGCCAAGGGTGCAGTGCCTGATCCACATCCCCTCGCCCTCGGAGTCTTCACGAGCGGGGCCCTCGAAGAGCCTGTGGTCAGCCGCGCCGACCTCATCATCGCCTTCGGCCTCGATACGGTCGAGCTCATTCCCCGCCGCTGGAGCTATGCGGCCCCGGTGCTGAGCCTCGTGCGGGCCCCGAGCCGGGGCTACTTCACCCCGGCCCACGAGGTCGTCGGCGAGCTCGGCGCCATCCTGGAAGAGCTCGCGCCGCGCCTCCACCAGCACCACGCCGACTGGGACGTGGTGGAGATCGAGCGGCTGCGGCGCGGGCGACAGGGCGCGCTGGAGATCAGGGTTTCCGGCCTGGCGCCGCACCGGATCTGTCAGATCGCGCGCGAGATGACTCCCGCGGGAGCCATCGCGACGGTCGACGCGGGCGCCCACATGTTTCCCGCCGCCGAGTACTGGCAGGCGGTGGAGCCGGGCGAGTTCCTGATTTCCAACGGCCTCGCCACCATGGGCTTCGCGCTGCCCGCGGCCATCGCCGCCCAGCTCGCGTGTCCCGAGCGGCGCGTGCTCTGCTTCACGGGCGATGGCGGCTTCATGATGGTGGCCGCCGAGCTCGAGACGGCGGTCCGCCTCCAGCTTCCCATCACGGTGATCGTCTTCAATGACGCCGCCCTGTCCTTGATCGCCGTCAAGCAGGAGCAGAAGGGCTACGAGGGCGTGTCCATGCGCTACGTGGGGCCCGATCCCGCAGCCCTCGCCCGCGCCTTCGGTATGCCCGCGCGGACGGTCACGGACGAGCCCGGCTTCGCCGCCGCCCTCGGGGCCTCGCTGGCCGCCTCCGGCCCTACGCTCATCGACGTCCGCATCGATCCCTCCGGGTATCGGGAGATGCTCGAGATCGTCCGCGGTAGACCTTCGGGGCACCCCTAGTCAAGCGGGGCAAGCCCCTTCAAGTTTCCGGGTATACTGGCGCCATGGGATTCCTGACGGCGCAGGACGAGCAGGCGGTCAAGCGAGAGTTCGAGAAGCTGACGGGCCCCGTCAAGCTCACCGTCTTTGCTTCCGAGCTCGGCCCGGAGAGCAATGCCGAGACGGTCGCCCTCATCAAGGAGGTGGCCGCCCTCTCGGACCAGATCTCGGTCGCCGTGCTCAACCCACACATCGAGCGCGACGAGACGGCCGCCTACGACGTTTCCGTCACGCCTGCCGTGGCCGTGGAGGGCGCCAAGGACTACGGCATCCGGTTCCTCGGGGTTCCCGCGGGCTACGAGTTCTCCAACCTCATCGACTCCATCGTCGCGGTCTCCCGCGGCGAGGCCCAGCTCTCCGATGCGACCAAGGAGGCCCTGGCCGGGCTGACCGAGGACGTCCGCATCAAGGTCTTCGCGACTCCGACCTGACCGCATTGTCCCCGGGCCGTGCGCCTGGCGCAGCACATGGCAATCGCCTCCGACAGGGTTCGCGCCGAGTGCATCGAGGCCAACGAGTTCCCCGACATCTCGCAGCGCTATCACGTCATGGCCGTGCCCAAGGTCGTCATCAACGACCGCGTGGAGTTCGAGGGCGCCTATCCCGAGCCCGAGTTCCTGAAGGCCGTGCTTCAGGCGGCGCTGGACGGCAAGGAGGCCTAGATGGACGCGGTCTGGATGCTGGTGGCCGTGGTCGTCGCTGCCGCAGTCTGGCTCGTCGTGGCACGCTGGGTGCTTCCTCGCTTCGGCATCAAGACCAGCTGAAGCGTGCCTGCCGCCTGCTCCCGTGAGGAGCCGACGAAAGTCAACGAGGCGTACCGGCCGTAGCTGGGAATGCTGAGCCGGACCGGCCTCCGGCGCGTGCTCTTCCCCGAGCTGTCCCTCTTCCGTGTGATCCTCTCGCTCGTCTTCCTCTATGCGGCGGTGGCGGGCCTCGCCTGGCTCTATGCGGACCGCATGATCTTCCTGCCTCCGCCCCCGACGTATGGCGACTCTGCGGAGATCGTGAAGATCCAGACCGCGGATGGGCCACGCATCGCCGCGCTCTACATCGCCAATCCCGAGGCCCGCTACACGCTCGTCTACAGCCACGGCAATGCCGAGGACCTGGGGGTGGTGCGGCCGATCCTGCCCGTGCTGAGGCAGCTCGGCTTCGCCGTGCTCGCCTACGACTATCGCGGCTATGGCACGAGCGAGGGGAGTCCGTCCGAGCGGCACGTGTACGGTGATATCGAGGCGGCATATCAGCACCTCGTGCGCGACCGGGGCGTTCCCCCCGACCGCATCATTGCCTACGGCCGCTCGGTGGGAGCGGGAGCGGCCGTGGATCTCGCCTCGCGTCGCCCCCTGGCCGGACTCATCGTCGAGTCAGGCTTCGTGACGGCCTTCCGGGTCATGACCAGGCTGCCCCTCCTGCCGTTCGACAAGTTCAGGAACATCGACAAGATCGGGCAAGTCCGGTGCCCCGTCCTCGTCATGCATGGCGAGGCCGACGAGATCGTGCCTCTCTGGCACGGCCAGCGGCTCCTCCAGGCCGCGCCGTCGCCCAAGCGCCTCCTCGCGGTCGCCGGCGCGCACCACAACGACTTCATGTGGGTGGCTGGCGAGCGCTATGCGGGGGCCCTTCGGGAATTCGAGGCCCTGCTCCGTGGCCGGTGACGATCTCCTCTTCGTGTACGGCACCCTCATGCGAGGCTTCCGGCTCCACGCGCTCCTCGAAGGGCGCGCCACGTACCTGACCGAGGCTACGACCCCGGGGCTGCTCTTCGACCTCGGCAGCTACCCGGCGGCGCTCAAGTCCGCGACGGGAAAGATCTGCGGCGAGGTCTACCGTCTCGCCGACCCGGGTCTCTGGAGGGCGCTGGACTCCGCGGAGGGGAGCCAGTATCATCGCGAGCAGGCCGGGATCGAGCAGGCATCAGGCGGGCGGGTCGAGGCGTACGTGTACTGGTACGTCGGGCCGCTCGACGGGGCCGTACCCATTCCCGGTGGCGACTATCGGGCGCATGCGCCCGTCCGGTCCATCCATCACCGCTGAGTCACCCGAGGAGGCATCCGATGCCGGTGCAGGCCGCAGAGCTGATCAAGTCCGACCAGGAGCACCTGATCCACCCGCTGCACCACCCGAGCGATCACCTGGAGCCCATGGTCTACGTCAAGGGTCGCGGGGCCATGATCACGGACATCCAGGGCAGGGAGTACATCGACGGCCTTGCCGGGCTGTGGAACACCAACGTCGGCCACGGGCGCGAGGAGCTGGCCAAGGCCGCGGCGACCCAGATGGGTGAGCTCGCCTACTTCTCGGCGTACGCGGGGTCGTCGAACATCCCGGCCGTCGAGCTGGCGGAAAAGCTCATCTCGCTCTCCTACAAGAACATGCAGGGCGTGTTCTTCACGTGCGGCGGCGCGGAGTCGAACGAGTCCGCCTTCAAGACGGCGCGCTTCTACTGGAAGGCCAAGGGCAAGCCCGACAAGGTCAAGATCATCGCGCGCTTCAATGCGTATCACGGCGTGACGCTCCAGGCCATGAGCGCCACGGGCATGGCGCCGTACTGGAAGATGTTCGAGCCGCGCGTGCCGAACTTCGTGCACATCCCGACCTGCTACCCGTATCGCCAGGATGGCGCCAAGCCCGGCGAGACGCCGGGGCAGACCGCCTCCCGCCTCCTCGAGGAAGCCATCCTCCGCGAAGGTCCCGAGACCGTGGCCGCCTTCATCGCCGAGCCCATCCACGGGGGCGGCGGCGTTCTCTATCCGAGCGACGACTACTTCCCGCTCGTGCGCAAGGTCTGCGACAAGCACCAGGTGCTCTTCATCGCCGACGAGGTGATCACGGGCTTCTGCCGCACGGGCCACTGGTTTGCCATGACGCACTGGAACGTGCAGCCCGACATCATGTCCTTCGCCAAGGGCGTGTCCTCGGGCTATCTCCCTCTGGGCGGCATCATGGTCTCCAAGGACATCAAGGAGGCCATGGACACCGTCAAGCCCGACGACAAGTGGATGCACGCGTACACGTATTCGGGCCATCCCACCTGCTGCGCGGTGGGACTGAAGAACGTCGAGATCATGGAGCGGGAGCGGCTGTGGGAGCGCTCGGCCACCCTGGGCACGCGCCTGCACAAGGCGCTGCACGCCGCCTTCGATAGCCACCCGAACGTGGGCGATATCCGCTCGGGCAAGGGTCTCATCGCCGCCGTCGAGCTGGTGGAGGACAAAGCGACCAAGAAGCAATTCGACCCCGACAGGAAGATCGGGGCGCGGCTCATGCAGGAGATGAGCAAGCGCGGCGTGATCACACGGGCGCGGATGGAGAACATCTTCTACTCGCCGGCCCTCGTCATCACCGAGGAGCAGCTCGACCGGATGGTCTCGGTCACCCAGGAAGCCGTCAAGGCCGTCACCGGCCAGTAGGGCGGAGGAGCCCATCTATCCCTCTCCCCTCAGGGGAGAGGGCAGGGTGGGGGGCTAAGGAATCAGCACGACCTTGCCGTAGCTCTCGCGCGCGGCAATGGCCGCGAGAGCCTTGGCCGCATCGGCGAGAGGGTACGTCTTATAGATGACGGGCCAGATCTGCCCCTTGCCGTGCATGGTGAGCAGCGCGCTCATCCACTGGTCCACCAGGGGAGATCCCAGCGTCTGGTACATGCCCCAGTGCACGCCGACCACCGACATGTTCTTGAGGAGAATGCGGTTGGCGGCGATGGAGGGGATGCGACCGCCGGCAAAGCCCACCACGAGCAGTCGTCCCTCGAAGGCGATGCACTTGCTCGAGCCGTCGAAGACGTCGCCGCCCACGGGATCGTAGATGACGTCGGCGCCGTGGCCGTCCGTCACGCGCTTGACCCGCTCCACCCAGTCCTCGGTCCGGTAGTCGACGAGCACGTCCGCGCCCGATTGCCGCGCGATCTCGAGCTTGGCGGCGGTGCCGGCGGTGGCGATCACGCGCGCGCCGAGCGCCTTGCCGATCTGGACGGCGGCGAGCCCGACGCCGCCCGCGGCGGCGTGGACGAGGAGCCATTCCCCCGGCTGCATCTGGGCCCGGTGAACGAGGGCGGAATACGACGTCTGGTTCACGAGGGCGAAGGCCGCGGCTTCCTCGAACGACATCGCATCGGGAATGGCGAAGACGCGCGTGCCGTCGGCGACGGCGCGCTCGGCATACGCGCCCAGCTCGATCATGGCGAAGACGCGCTGGCCTTGATGGACTCGCGTCACCCCCGCGCCCACCGCGAGGACGATCCCGGCCACCTCATGCCCTGGGCTGAAGGGGAGGGGCGGCTTCATCTGATACTTGCCCTGGACGATCAAGATGTCGGGGAAATTACAGCCGATGGCCTTGACGTCGATCAAAACCTGGTCGGGACCCGGCGTCGGATCGGCAACCTCCGCGTACTGCATCTCGGATGGCTCGCCCCACTGGGTCGCGATCATGGCTTTCATGTCCGTCGATAATACTATGACTGGACGCCGTGACCGGGAGAGGCGGCTTCGAAGGGCGCGTCGCCATCGCCGCGGGAGCGTCGGCGAGGAGGATGTGGACCTCGGGCTGCGTCGGCCACGAAGCGGGGAAACCGGATCGCGGGCCGCCTCGGAGCGTCAGGCGGCGAGATCCACCTGCAAGCCACGTCCGGCTCGGACCGCGCGCTCATAAGCCGCCGCGGCCGCCGCGACGTCTTCGAGCGCCACGCCGGTGCTATCGAAGATCACGATCTCATCATCTGATTGCCGACCAGGACGGCGGCCGGCAATAACCTGTCCAAGCTCCGCGCGCACGTCGCCGGGGGTCAGTGCTCCGCATGCGATGGCATGGTGGAGGTCGCCGATGGTCGCGGCCTGCTCGAGCATGTCCACCACCACGACGCTGGCCGCCATGAGGGCGGGCTCGAGCTCCTGCTTGGACTCATTGTCGGCTCCGACCGCCGCGATGAATGTCCCCGCGCCCACCGCCCCCTGCCGCAGGATGGGCTTGCGTGACGGCGTGCAGGTGACGCAGATATCGCTGGCGTGGAAGGCGAGGTCGAGATCCTCTGCCACGCGCACGTCGATTCCCAGAGCCGAGGACATCTCCTCGGCGAAGCGAATCGCCCGCGCGGGGTCCTGGTCGAAGGCGTAGGCGCGGGTGAGAGGTCGCACGGTCGCGAGGGCGCGGAGCTGCTCCCGACCCTGCCGGCCGCAGCCGCAGACGGTGACGACGGTGGCGTCGGCCCGCGCGAGATGGCGGGCGGCCACGGCGGTGGCGGCTCCGGTGCGGATCGCCGTGATCTCTGCCGAGTCCATGAGGGCCAGGGGAGTTCCGCGTTCGGCGTCGGCCAGGAGAAGCACGCCCTGGATGGTGGGGAGCCCGAAACGCGCCGGATTCGCTGGGAAGTTGGCGTTGGTCTTCGCAGCGAAGTACGGGCGCCCGAGCTCGAGGATGCCGGCCTTGATGTGAAACCCGCCGTCGGTCGCGTGCACGCTCAGGATACCGGGAGGATCCGCCCGGCCTTCGCCGTGGAGCCTGAAGGCATGCTCGACGGCCTCGATGCAGGCCTCCATGGACAGAAGATCGGCCACGTCCGCGCGAGTGAGTAGGAGCGTCATGAGGTCTTCACGTGGCGGATCGTGGCGTAGAGCCAGAGATCGTAGACGATCTTGAGCCCCCCGCCGAGGAAGAAGGGCGCCATCAGCCACGCCCCCTGCATCACGAGGCCCGTGAGGGCGGGGCTCACCGACTGCGCCAGGGTCCGGCTCATGTTCGTGAGGGAGGCCGCGTGCTCACGCTCGTGGTCGCGAACCGCGAGCATGAGGAAGGTCTGGCGCGTGGGCACGTCCATCTGGGAAAGGAGGTGGCGGGCGAGCAGGAAGGCGACGGCGAGCCAGGCCACGGGAGCGAGGGCCACCCCGATGAGGAGCACGTTCGACATCAGGTGAGAGAACACCATCGTGTTCACGAGCCCGAGTCTCGGCGCCACGCGGGCGGCCAGGAGGAGCGACAACCCCGAGAGGATCTGCACCCCGAAGAAGATCCAGCCCAGGGCCTCGAGCCCGAGGCCGAAGCGTGTGTAGAACCAGTAGGCGATGAGACTTTGAACGACGAAGCCGCCGGCAAAGGAGTCGAGGGCGAAGATGACGGCCAGGCGCCTGACGAAGGGCCGCGAAGGCGTCCCCGCGGCCTCCCGGGTCGCGGCGTGACGCACGGGCTCCCGCCGCATGAGTCCATAGGCCACGAGCTGGGTGAGGCCGCTCAGCAGGAACACGGCGAAGAGCGGCTGATGCGACGCGCCGAGCCGGGTGACGGCGGCGGCGCCGAGGCCTGCCGCCGCATAGCCGATCAGATTGTAGTAGCTCAGGGTGGTGGTGAGGCGCTCGCGGGCCGCGTCGCGGGTGACGATGACCTGCTCGAGAGAGAGAAAGGGTCCCGTCTCCCCGGTCCCCACGGCCACGTTCCCGGCCATGGCCGCCGCCACCACCACCCAGGGCTGCCGGGTCAGCAGGAAGGCGATGGCCGACACCACGATGAGAGAGGCCTGGGCCATGAGAGCGGCGCGCGGTCCCCAGCGCTCGGCCGGCCAGCGGACCATGAAGGTCATGGCGGTGCTGGCGAGCAGCGTGAGGGTGACCGCGATGCCGAGCTGCCCGGCGTCGAAGCCCAGCTCGGTCAGGTAGACGGGCAGCAGGACGCCCAGGGCGCCGTAGCAGAAGGTCCGGGCGGACTTGGCGAGGAAGACGAGCCGCGCGTTATGCCCCACGCGCGAGCCGGCCCCGGCAATAGGCATAGAGCGCATCGTAGACGGGAAATTGCCGGTCCATGGTCTCGGAGTCGTCGCGGCTCAGCTCGCGGAAGCCGCTGGCCACAGCCACCACGCGGGCCTTGGCACGGGTCACCCACTTCATGGTCTCCTCCACTCCTCGAGCAGCCCCTCGAGATGCGCGTGGATCGCGGCGCGGGCGGCGGGCAGGCCGTCGCTCACCGCGGGCACATCCGCCCACTGGTCGACCCTGACGCCCGCGGGGACGGGGATGCCGAGATCGCAGCCAAAGGCCACGATGTGGTCCGCCCGGGCCACGTCCTCGCGCGTCACGCGGCGGGGCTTTTTCCCGCCGAGGTCCACGCCGTCGGCGCGAAGGGCGGCGGCGACCTTGGGGGCGATGTCGGCATCGGGCTCCGTGCCCGCGAAGTCGGCGGTCACGCGGAGCCCGCGCGAGGCGGCCAGCCGCTCGCAGTCGGCGGCGGCGAGCACGCTCTTGGCCGCGCCGTGAAGACACACGAACAGGATGCGGGGATGATCGCTCATGATTTGTCTCCATGTTGAGGACGCTCGAATTCCGTCACGCTGTCGGCCTTGGACCAGATGCCGACCTTGCCCGCCTCCGCGAAGGTGTCATCTCGCACGGAGAAGAGCCGCTGTCCATCGAAGAGCACCGTGAACTCGGAGCCGGAGAAGTCGGCGCGCAGGGTGTGCCAGGCGCCCCCGGCCACCTTCGTCTTGACGCCGTAGGTGCCGGCGGGCGTCCCCACGGGGGCGAGGGGGGTGCGGCGCCCCGCCACCACCTTGTAGGCGACCACGTTGTCCTCGAGGGCATTGGCGCGGGCGACATAGTAGTTGTCGGCATCGCGCCAGCGCCACACCACGCCCCCCGCCTGGTCCTCTCGACCGGCGATCGGCTTGAACCGCGCCTGCACGAAGCCGTCGCGCAGGGAGGTCTGCGGCAGCACCGCCCAGCCAAACGCCGCCCCGCCTCGATACGTCAGCCCCGCGCCATCTTCGGTCCAGCGCGCGGTGCCGCGTTCCGTCGCTCCGAAGAGCCAGCGGCCGGGAGGCTGAGCGGCGACGATTCCCACCGCGACGAGCAGGAAGCCAGTCATCAGCAGCGATCTCATAGCGTGCCTCGCAGCCAGAACACCGCGACCCCGATCAGGCCCGCGGCGATGATGAGGAGCGACTCGGGGACCTTGAAGCGCCACAGGAGGAGAGCGCCAGGCCCCTCGAAGGCGAGACTGTCCCGGTAGAGGAAGTAGCGCACAAGGCTCCAGGTGGTTCGCGTCCCCGTCATCGGCGCTCTCCAATCGTGGCGTAGAGACCATCGAACAGGATCAGGCCCTGGGCCAACGCCTCGTGATCGTCCTTGACGGCGGCGAGAAGGCCGCGCAGCACGAGGTCGAGGCCGCGCGCTTCGTCGCGCTGGAACTTGCCGTCGCGGAGATCGGCCTCGTGAACGATCTCCGCGATGGCGAACAGGCGGCGATCCCCCATTCCCGAGCGATGCAGAAGAGTCTCGAACGTGCAGTGATCGCCATGATGGCCGAGCTCCACGCCGGCCATGTCGTAGGGGACGACATCGTCCGGCAGCTCGTCGGGCGCGGTGAAGACGAATTCCGCCCCGGGATCGAGAAAGCGCTTGATCAGCCAGGCCGAAGCGATCCGATCCACGTGCGGGCGCGGCCGTGTGGCCCACCGGCGATTCTTGAGCGCCTCGAGGTCGAGGTGTCCGGCGGGGCGGGCTCCGGGCTTCGCGGGGCCGGCCACGCGGCGCTCCGCCTGCTCGCGAGCGCGGACGGTCTGCTGACGGCCCGAGGCATCGAAGAAGTCGATCTCGCCCAGCCTGTCCATCTCGCGGGCCAGGCGCGCCAGCTCCTCGGCCGCGCGTGGCCGCTTGGCCGCGCCGAGCTTGCGGTAGCGGTCGGTGAGGGCGGCGTAGTCGGCGTTCCGCGCTTCCTGGAAGAGGCGGACCACGTCGGCCGGCTTCATGTTTTCTACCCTGTCCACCTTGAGCAGAGTCGCCTCGCCCCGGTCCTTCTGGACTTCCTGGGCCAGCCATTGAAATTGCTCGTAGCGATCCGGCGAAAACGGAAGGAGATAGGCGCCGCTCTTGAGGGCGACGGCGCCGAGCGCGCGGAGCTTGCGCCAGGTCCGCACGCGGAGGCTCGAGGGCTTCGGCGGCAGACTCAGGAGGAGGAGGAGCCAGGGCTGAAACATATGTTGCATACTACAACAAGTGTTCTATGTGTCAAGAGGCTCTTGAGCCTGGTCTGTCCTGCATTCTGGAAATTCGGCCCGGCGACGCCTTGACAGAAGACTCTTCAGATGTTTAGTATAGGAGTCCGCCTTACGATGGAAGATGGAACGGGAAGGGGGACGACACACATGAATCCGCTAGACCGGTTGCTCCGCGATGAGATGAATCGGCTGCTCGACAGGCTCGGTGCCTCGACCAAGAGGGGCGTGGGCACGGCCTCCGCGCGCCATCTGCCGGAGGTACGTGAGCGATTGGACATGGCCGAAGCAAGGCTGACGGCAGCTCGCCAGGCGCTGCTCGCGCAATACGAAGAGTGGCAAGGCGCCCTCGGTGCCTGCGAGGACCTCTGGGCCCTCGCGCAGCTCGAGCTGGACGAAACGCCGTCGGGGAGTCTCCGGGCGGCCTAGCTTCCGAAGATCCGCTTGAGCAGCCCGGCCGGGGATGGCGGCGCCGAGAGGCGCGAGGCGGCGTGGGCCGCGCGATGCCCTTCGAATCGCTGCCAGTAGTCGGGCAGCTGCCTCGCGAGAAAGACCTGACCGCGCAGCGCCCGGTCCCGTTCGCCGCCGCTTGAGGCCTCGGCCCGCGCCAAGCCTGGGCGGCTCCCGGCGGGCATCTCCGCGGTGAACGCCTCGCGGAGATATTCCAGCAAGTCCACGCTCAGGGCGTGGAATTCCGTGCGATCGGCCTGGCTATCGCTGGCGGGTGGGGGACGCTGGTGCCGTTTGCGGAGCTCGACCAGCAGCTCCAGCGCCGCCATCTCGACCGCTTCCTCGATTCGCTCGGCAAGCTGCGCCTCGATGCGCTCGAGAAGGCCGCGGGGATCATTCGCCCCGTGGCGAAGACCCTTGGTGTGAAAGGGGTTATCCATTCACGGCGCCGGGAACATGCGCTTGAGCCCGGCCGCGAGCGACTCGGGGGCGATGCCGAAGTCGGTGTAGAAGCGCATGGGATCGGTGACGTTGTCCTCGCCGAGCATGATGAGCTGATCCGTCGTGACGGGAAAGAACGGGAGCCAGCCGAGGGCACGAGTGGCCGCGCTCACGAGCCCCAGCGGGACATGAACCTTGCGCACGCGCGGCCGGCCGATGGCGGCGCCGATGAAGTCGAGCAGCTCGACGAAGCGATAGGTTGCGGGCCCGGCGACCTCGTAGGTCTGGCCCACGGACACGGGAGCCCGGAGCGCGCGGACAAAGCCCTCGGCGACGTGCTCGACGGCGATCGGCTGCAGTCGCGTCTCGCCGCTGCCCAGGACAGGCACGACGGGGGCTCGCCGCACGAGGCGGGCAAGCGTCGAGACGAGCTCATCACCCGCCCCGTAAATGATCGACGGGCGGAAGATGGTCCACTCGAGCGCGCTCGCGCGCACGACCTCCTCCGCTTCCCACTTGGTGCGGTGGTACCGCGCGCGCGCGTCCGCCCGGGTGCCGAGCGCGCTCATGTGCACGTAGCGCTTGACGCCCGCTTCATGGGCCACCCCCAGCATGTTGGCGGTGGCCAGCGGATGGAGGCGCTCGAAGGTGATGCCGCGCGCCCTGTGCTCGCGGATGATGCCGACGAGATGGATGACGGCCGCGCATCCTTCGACGGCCTCGGCGAGTCCCTCGGGCTTGAGGACGTCACCGGGCACCCGGTCGATGGATTCGAATCCGCGCAGCTCCGCCTCGGAGCCCCGGCGGACGAGACAGCGGACGAGGAAACCGTGGTGCAGGAGCGCGCGTACCACCGCGTGGCCCACGAAGCCGGTTGCGCCGGTGACAAAAATGCGTTGCATCAGGGACGAATCGTAGCACGCGTCCGTCCGATTTTCTCCTCGGGCGACGCGCCAGGGCCGCTATCATGGTATGCATGGGGCGACGCGCCGCCGTGGTTCTGCTCGTCGTGCTCCTCTGGCCGGGCGTGGCCTCCTCCCAGAGCCTCGACTGGTCCGATCTCGATCGGGCGATCCGCGACACCGTTGCCGCGGGGGATGCTCCGGGCGCTGTCGTCCTCGTCGGACAGGGCGACCGCGTGCTCTATCGCAAGGCCATCGGCTCGCGTGCCCTCGTGCCTGCCGTGGAACCCATGACGCCGGACACCATCTTCGACATCGCGTCCCTGACCAAGCCCGTGGTGACAGCGCCCGCCGTGATGGCGCTCGTGGACGCAGGCAAGATCGATCTCGATGCTCCCCTCGGGCGCTACGTCAAGGAGTTCAAGGCCCCCCGGTATGCCTGGCTCACCGTGCGTCGTGTCCTCACGCACACCGCGGGATTCCCCGACGTGCCGCCGGGCGACGCCGTCGCCAGGGGGTTTCCCGAGGCGATGACCGCGCTGGCCGCCACGGCGTGGGAGCCTTCGCCCACGGCGCCGTTCCGCTACAGCGATACCGGCTTCATCGTGCTGGGCGAGCTCGTGCGCCGGGTCAGCGGCAAGCCGCTCGACCGTTTTGCGCGCGAGCGCATCTTCCAGCCGCTCGGCATGCGCGATACCACCTTCGATCCGGCCGCGGCTTGGCGCGCGCGCATCGCGCCCACCGAGCAGGTCAACGGCGCCATGCTCCGCGGCGTCGTCCATGATCCGAACGCCCGCCTGCTCAAGGGGGTGGCCGGGCACGCGGGCGCCTTCTCGACGGTGGACGACCTCGGCCGCTTCTGCCGCATGCTCCTCAACGGCGGCACCCTCGCGGGGCGACACGTGCTCTCCGCGGCATCCGTCCAGGCCATGTTCGCGCCCACCATCGCCGGTGAGGCCACCCGTGCCCTCGGCTGGGATATGGCCTCGGGCTTCTCGCGTCCCCTCGGCTCGTTCTTTCCCACGGGTTCCGTGGGCCATACCGGATTTACGGGCACCTCCATCTGGATGGATCCCCCGAGCAAGACCTACGTGATCATCCTCTCGAACCGGGTGCACCCCATCGGCAAGGGCTCGGCCATCGAGCTCCGTCGTCGTGTCCACGCCGTCGTGGGCGCCAAGCTCTTCGTGCCGGACGGGGAGCCCGTGACCACGGCCGTGGACGCGCCGGTACTCGGTCAGGCGGCCACCGGAGAGGCCCCGAGCGGACGCACGCGCACGGGACTCGATCGGCTCGTGGCCGCGGGCTGGGCGCCGCTGGCCGGCAGGTCCGTGGGGCTCGCCACCAATCAGACCGGCGTGGATGCGCAGGGGCGGCGCGGCGTGGACTTGATGGCGGCCGCCGGCGTCTTCAAGCTGCGCGCGCTCTTTTCCCCCGAGCACGGCCTGGACGGCACGCTGGATGTCACGGTGCCCAATAGCGTGCACGTGACCACGGGGCTGACCGTGTGGAGCCTCTACGGCAGTGACCGCCGTCCCACGCCGGCCATGCTCAGGGATCTCGACGTCATCGTGTTCGACATCCAGGACGTGGGCGTGCGCTTCTACACCTATCTGACGACGCTGGTCTACATCATGGAGGAAGCTGCGCGCAGGGGCGTCGAGGTCATGGTGCTCGATCGGCCCAATCCCTTGACGGGGCGGATCGTGGAAGGCCCGGTGATGGACGCCGACCTTCGCTCGTTCACGGCCCCCCATACCATCCCCGTACGCACGGGGATGACCATGGGTGAGTTCGCAAGGATGGTGGCGGCGGAGCGCAAGATCCCCGTCAAGCTCACGGTGGTGGAGATGGAAGGCTGGGAGCGCTCCATGTGGTTCGACCAGACGGGGTTGCCGTGGGTCAATCCCTCGCCCAACATCCGCTCTCCGCTCGAGGCGCTCCTCTACTCGGGCGTGGGGCTGCTCGAGGCGACGAATCTCTCGGTGGGGCGGGGCACGGACACGCCCTTCGAGGTCGTGGGAGCGCCCTGGATCACCAATCCCGCCGGCCTCGCGGACGCGCTCAATTCGCTGGGGCTGGCCGGGGTGCTCTTCCAGCCGATGAATTTCCAGCCCACCGCGAGTGTCTATGCCGGGCAGATGGTGGGCGGGGTGCGCCTCGTCGTGACGGACCGCGAGGCCATCCGGCCCGTATCCGTGGGCTTGGCCCTGGGTCGGATGCTCCTCGATCGCTATCCGGCCCAGTTCCGGCCGGCCGCCATCCAGAACCTTCTCGTGAACCGTTCGACCATGTGGAGCTTCCTGCGGGGAGATTCCCTGACGCGCTTGCAGAAGTGGGCGGAAGCGGACCGGGCCAGCTTTCTCCAGCGGCGCGCGTCATATCTCATCTACAAGTAATTCCCTCTGTGGCGACTAGGGGCGCTCCGCGACCTTGACCGCATCTGATCGCCTCACCTTGTCCCCACTGCCCTTGGGGACGGTGATGAGCGCCGGGTTGCCGTCGCTTACATAGCGCTCCTGAGGATTCCGATCGAAGTAGGAGAGCCAGCGCGCCAGCTCGCTCTCCACGGCCTGGATGCGTGGCAGGTGATAGGGATCGAAGGTCCGCGCGAAGGGTGACGGCGCTGCGCCCCCCGCCACCATGAGGATGGCATCGTGGCGGTACCTGTTCTGCCCGTCCGCCCCCTCGATCGTCCAGCGAAGGTCCGTCGGGTAGGAGCCCATGGGCAAGGCGAGCGTCCGGATGCGATAGGAGGGGACGTGCCGCTGGATCCACTCCTGGGCCGTGGCGATCTGCTGACGCACCACGCGCTCGGGATACTTGGCGAGATTGGCGTGCCAGAGCGTGTGATTGCCGATCTCGTAGCCTCGGCTGGCCAGGTACTGGAGCTTGCGCGTGGCCAGCTCCTTCTGGTTGAAGAGGCGGTTGGGCGGATCGGCGCCGGGGAGCACGAAGAAGGTCGCCGCGTGGCCGAACTCCGGGTGTCGTCGCTCGAAGGCCTCGAGGATCCCCACCGCGCAATCCGGATCCACGATCCACTCTCCGTTCTTCTCGATGAGCTTGAACTGTCCCGGAGAGGAATCATCGAAGGTGAGGATGACGGGCGTCGTGCCTCGGGGGAGCGCGATCTTGCGATCGAGGAAGGCGTTCAGCGCCACCAGCCGGTAGCCGCGCTCCCAGAGGCGCTCGAGGTCGCGACGGAAATTGTCCGGCGTGCGGGTCCAGCGCTCTTCGGGCTGGTCGATCTTGTGGTACTCGAGGATCATCACGCGCCCGAGCTCGTTCGGCGGGAGCTCTCCGGCCGCGACGACGGCCGGCCACGTCAGGGCACAGGCGAGCAGGCAGGCGCGGAGAGGGCGGGTCACGGGCTGGGTGTGGCCCTCGCGGTCGACGTCGCCTTGGGCGGCAGGGCCGAGCCCGTGTAGTCGTTCTTCGGATTCCACAGCATGTAGCCGACGGCCCCGCCGTCCTTGGCCCCGCGGAGCTGGGCCTTGATCTCGGCGACACCGAAGATGCGCTTGTCGAAGGCGTAGTCCTTGAAGTCCTGCAGCCACGGCCGCACCACGGTCGGGGCGGGCGCGGCGCGCTTGCGCGTCAGCCGCACGCTCTCCTTGACGATCTCGTACGGCTGGGCGACCGGGTTGCGCACGCCCGGGATCCCGCGGTGATAACCCGAGGGATAGACCATGGGGCAGATATAGTCGAGGTGCGCGGCCAGCTCCTCGACCCGCTGGCCGATATCGGTGTCGTTCTCGTTGAACGCGGTATAGCCGAAGACGTCAGCGGCGACGAAGACGCCGAGGGGCGCCAGCTCGCGGCGGGCCCGGGCCAGAAATGCCGCGATGGCGGGCAGCCGCGTCTGCGAATTGTTCGCCTGCGAGTACTTGGCCGCCGAGAGCTTGCCATCGGTGGGGAAGCGCACGTAGTCGAACTGCACCTCGTCGAAGCCCTTGGCGGCCGCTTCCTTGGCCACGGCGATGGCGTAGTCCCACACCTCTTCGCGGAAGGGATCCACCCAGGCGAGCTTCTCGTTGTCGATCCAGGGCTTGCCCGTTCGCGTGTCGATGATGGCCAGGTCGGGACGGTGCTGGGCGAGGATGTTGTCCTTGAAGGTGACGATCCGGGCGATGGTGTAGATGCCGCGCGACTTGAGCCCAGCGATCATGCCGTCGAAGTCCTTGATGATGACGGGGCCCTGCGCCCCCGCCTCCAGGGCCAGGGGCACCTCGGTGCGGTACGGGATGAGGCCCCGATCGCCCTTGATGTCGATGACGACGGCGTTGAGCTCGGTGCGCGCCACGAGCTCGAGGACCCGCTCGCGGATGACCTTGTCCCCGATCCCGTAGTACGTCAGATAAGCCGCGCGCACGACCTTGGGGGCGAGCGTGACCGTCATTTCTCCCTCGCCCGCCGGAAGCCGACGGGCCGCGTAGCCCGGTGTCTTGATGATCACGGCGGAGCCCGGCTTGATTGGCTCGGTCGCGAAGCGTCCTTCCTCGTCGGTGAGAGTCTCGGTGCCCGCTGCCCAGACGGAGACGCCCCGCAGCGGAATGCCCGTCTCCCCGTCGCGCACGCGACCTTGCACTCCGCGCGCGGGGGCTTCGGGCGTTGGCGCGGGGCGGAGCTTCGCGGGCTGCACCGGCGCGTCAGACGCGGGCCGCGACATCGACTCCGTGGGCTGGGTGGTCCCGGCGGCGACCTGGCGATGGAGGAGCGGGGAGGGGGAGAGAAGGACCCAGCCCGCGGCCGCGACGGCGGCGAGCGTCCCCGTGACGAGCGCTCCGTAGAGGAGGGGACGCCGTCTGCGCTCGAGGGGCACCGGAGTGGGATCCATTTCCTATCTCCGAATCTAAGGGGCGAAGGCGATCAGCTCAAAGCTTTTTCTGTCTGGCGCGCTACAATGCCCGCCATGGCCTCTCGACCTGGTTACATCTGTGACGCGGCGGTGCAGCGCTCATTCATGGTTAACGGCATCTCCCTTCATGCTCTGGAGTGGGGCCAGCCCGGCCGGCCCGCCCTCTGCTTCCTCCACGGCGGCTCCGCCCACGCTCACTGGTTCGACGCCGTCGTCCCGGCCTTCGTTGACAGGTTTCACCTCATCTCCCTCGACCAGCGGGGACACGGGGAGAGTGGCTGGGCTCCCGACGGCAAGTACGGGACCGAGCAGTTCGCCTCGGATCTGCGGGAAGTGATGGATGCCATGAGGTGGGGGCGCGTGGTCGTGGTCGGCCACTCCATGGGCGGCCACAACGCCATGGGCTTCTCCGCGTGGTATCCGGACCGCGTGCGGGGGCTATGCGTAGTGGACAGTCGGCCCTCGCTGCCCGCGGAGCGCCTCGAGGCCATGCACCGGCGAGGACATCGCGGCCCGCGCCGGCACGAGACGCTGGCCGCCGCCCTCGCGAGCTTCAGGCTCCTGCCCTCCGAGACGACCGCCGCGCCCGAGCTCCTGGCGCATCTGGGCCGCCAGGGCATCGCCGAGCGCGATGGGCGATTCCTTTACCGGTTCGATCCCAACGCCAATGGCGCGAGGCGTCCCGTGGATGGCTGGGCCCTACTGCCCAGAATCCAGGCGCCCACCCTGCTCGTGCGCGGTGGGCTCTCGCCTATCATGCCGGCCGAGATGGCCGACCGGATGGTCACGGCCATCCCGAACGCCAAGCTGGTGACCATTCCCGGCGCCTATCATCACCTGGTGCTCGACGCCCCCGAGGCCTTCACCCGCCTCCTCGACGACTTCCTGCGGGGGTTGCCTGATTGACTCGGGAGGTGGACTAGACTTTCTCGAGGCGCACGGCGCAGACCTTGTATTCGGGGATTTTCGACGAGGGGTCGTGAGCGGAGTTGGTCAGGAAGTTCGCGGCGGAATCGGACAGCTTGACGAACGGGACGAAGATGGCGCCGGGCCGCACCGCCTCCGTGACGTGCGCGAAGCCCTGGAGCTCGCCACGACGGGAGACCACACGGAGCGCCCCGCCTTCGCCCATGCCCATCCGGCGGGCGTCCGCCGGATTGATCGCGATCTCCAGGCGCGGCGCCAGCTCGAGGAGCCCCTGCACCCGCCGCGTCAGCGTGCCGCCGTGCCAGTGATAGAGGAGCCGGCCCGTGTTCAGCACGAACGGGAACTCTGGATCGGGGAGCTCGGCCGCCGTCGCTCCCTGGCTCACCGGGACGAACCGGGCGCGACCGGTCGGGAAATCCTCCGCGTACAGAAAGCGTGTCCCGGGATGATCCGGAGTAGGGCAGGGCCACTGAATCCCCCCTGACTCGAGCCGGGGATAGCTGAGGCCGGCGATGGCCGGCCAGAGCCCCGCCATCTCGTCGAAGATCTCCGAGGGATGGGCGAAGTCGAAGCCCGTGACCGGGACACCAAGCCTTCTCGCCACACGCTTGGCAAGCTCGCAGCTGATCCACCAGTCAGGTCGTGCCTGCCCTGGCGCGTCGATGGCCTTGCGCACCCGCTGCACCCGTCGCTCGGAATTGGTGAAGGTGCCCTCCTTCTCGGCGAAGGCCGCGGC
>WNGJ01001151.1_pt1 | contig 25582 bp, 13 predicted proteins | sample 5400611 | NCBI WGS metagenome assembly WNGJ01 (sample SAMN13153375, study PRJNA577476) | soil metagenome | isolation source: 40 cm soil or saprolite under Garry oak tree replicate 1 | place: USA:California | collected 2016-06-15
TAGATGATGGCTACCGCGATGCTTACGAGATTGCATTTCCGATTCTGGTCCGATACCAACTGCCCGCGACTGTCTTTGTCGTAACGGACTTCGTTGATCGCAAAGCATGGTTGTGGACAGACAAACTTAGGTTTGTGACCGCACGTGCGCGAGCCAGCGTGTTTAAAGCCGTGATCGCTGACCGTACCTTCAATTTGGAAATGACCGATGCCGTATCGCGTTTTGAGGCGGCAGCGCGGGTCAACGCTGCGCTGAAGTTGCTTCCCGATGATTTCAAAGAGGAGACCATTGTCCGAATCGCCTCTTCACTCGGCGTGGAGCTACCTGAAGTTCCGCCGGCGGAAATGAGTTCAACGACGTGGAGCCAGCTTCGGGAAATGGAGTGTGCCGGCTTGGAGATCGGATCGCATACCCTGACGCATCCCTTACTGACGAAAGTCGCAGACGACCGATTGTCCCGCGAGTTGCGTGAATCGCGGGCGCGGCTGGAGTCCATGCTGGGTCATCCCGTCGACCAGTTTTGTTACCCGCACGGCGCCTACAGCGCTCGAGTGAGAGAGGCAGTCGCAAGCGCAGGTTACCAGTGCGGGGTCACGACGAAAAGCGGACTGAATGGCCGGCAGTGCGACTCGCTGACGTTACGCCGAATTCATACGGAACCTGACTTCCTGCACTTCGTGCAAAGTGCAAGTGGCGCGGAGGACATGAAAGGCAAATTGAGAGCGCTGGTAGATTAATGACATCGTACAGTCTGAATTCCATCGCAACAGCTAAAACCGACGGCTTAGCCATGCAGACAGTATGGCTTACCGGAGCACGGGTCATCGCGCTCTTCTCGTCCGTCATGCTGCCGATAGTGTTGGTGCGCCTGCTTAGCCAGACTGAGTTTGGAGTCTACAAGCAAGCATTTCAGATCCTCTCTACGGCTGTCTCCCTATTTGGCCTTCAGGTCGCTTCGAGCATCTATTATTTCATCCCGCGTGAGCCGCGGAAGAGACCACAAGTGGCGATGAATGTTTTGTTCTTTTACGGTGTAATCGGCTTACTGGTAGCTCTGTTTTGTGCGCTTTATCCCCGCTGGATCACAATGATTTTCAAGAGCGACGACCTGGTGGCCGACATTCCTATGCTTGGGCTCGCCATTTTGCTGTGGCTCATTTCATCAAGTCTCGAATCGTTCGTACTCGTCAATAGAGAAGCCAGGCTGGCTTCCCTATTCTTCGTAATCGTCAATGTCACAAAGCCAACTCTATTAGTCGGGGCCGCCCTTCTGTTCGGAACTATCCGGGCGATCATCTTAGCGGCGGTGGTCCAGGGGGCGCTGCAATGTGTAATTATGTTGACTTATGTGTATCGCCGCTTCGGACCGTTCTGGCAAGGATTTGACCGGCAGCTATTTCAGGCGCAAATCGCCAGCGCGTTACCCTTCGGGCTCGGCGGGCTTGCATACACCGCGCAGAACGATCTTCACAATTACTTTGTATCTCATTACTTCGATGCAGCGGCTTTCGCGATCTATTCAGTGGGTTGTTTCCAGTTGCCGTTGCTGACAGCTTTATTCGACGCGGTCGACATGGTTCTCAACCCGGAGGCTGCCCGGCTTCAAGAGGGCGGATCAACCAAACGGTTGGTTACCGTTTGGTTGAACGCAATACGCGGTCTGGCTCTGTGCTTTGTCCCGGTCTGCGCCTGGCTTTTCGTTATGAGACGAGAGGTGATCGTCTCGCTTTTCACGGAAAGATACGTTGGAGCCGTGCCGATCTTTGCCATTAACATCTTTAGCCTGTTGTTATGGTTTCCGAACGGCGCGATCCTTCGGGCCTTCTCGGAGTTGAGATACTTCCGGTTTAAGCTCTACTTTGTCCTATTACCTTTGAGTTGCGTTGCGCTCTACTTTGGGATCCAGACGGCTGGTCTGATCGGAGCGATTACTGCGACGGTTGTGGTGCGGTTTCTTGATGTAACGTTCACCTCGTTGACGGTCAGCCGCAGCCTCGGTCTTAGACGGAGGGATTTTCCCACCGCGGAGATCATTCGGATTGGGGCGTCCGTCGGAATCGCCGCCTTATTCACTTTTTTCGTCAAGGTGATCCTGGAAAGCCTGCCTTTGATTGTTAGGTTAGGAATCTGTTCTGCTGTGTTCTGGATAGTTTACTTGACCGCCGCACTCCTTACGGGCGCAGTCAGCGCGGAAGAGAAATCCAAGATACGCAGTTTCATAAGCGAATTGTATCGAAGGCATCTTTTACGAATTGATGTCTCACCGGAGACTGAAGGTTCGCGCGTGCCATGAGTTTACGTACTCAAGAAGATAATTCAAGCGGCATTGAGCGGCAGGGATCGCTTAGATGCATACGCGATGGCCGCATCTTTGAGAGGCGCCAACTCCCTTCGAACCAGGACCGTCTGGCTTTTGCCGGCGTATATCTGTTCACTCTTCTGTTGCATGTGCGTCCCAATGATCTGGTTCCCGGTCTCGTCGGCTCGTTCCCATTGATCAAAATCGTGGCGATCCTCACGACGTTGATCTACTTCGCTTCTCGCCTTAACGGGAACCGGAAGCTGATGAGCTACCCGCTGGAGATGAAGATGGTCGGGCTGATTGCGGTACTTGCCATCCTCTTTATTCCAGTTGCAACCTCACCCCAGGATTCGTTGGATGTACTGTCTGATACATTTCTCAAGATAGTCCTCATTTTCGCCTTAATGCTCAATGTCATTAGCACCTCTGAACGGTTGCGCTCGTTGTTGAAACTGGTATTGATCTGTGAGACTGCATTCGCCATTGACGCGATCAGGAGTTTTCATGCAGGCGAAGTCGATGTCAGTAACCGGATCCGAGGCGCCTTTGTAGGAGGTATCTTCGGCAACGCGAACGATCTTGCGACATCGCTCATTATGTATTTGCCTTTGGCGGTGGCGTTCGCCCTGACTAATAAAGGGATCCTTCGTCTGATTTACATCGCTTGCGCTGTGCTGATGGGAGTGGCTGTTTTAATCAGCTTTTCGCGCGCCGGATTCATTGGGTTCATTGTGGCAGGTGGTGTACTCCTGTGGAAGTTGGGCCGTGGCAAACGTGTGACTTGGGTAGCTTCGGCGGTCCTGCTCGGCGGGCTCCTGATCCTGTTGATGCCGAGCGGTTATGGTGCTCGGGTCTTCACAATCTTCCGTCCGGAGGCCGACCCCACGGGATCCGCACAACAGCGGCAAATGGTACTCCAGCAGGGCGTTCTAGTGGCGGCGAGGCACGCCGTCATTGGCATCGGCATGGGTAACTTCCACATCTACTCGTTCAGAGAACTCAGAGCACACAATTCCTGGGTTGAAGTTACGGCCGAACTCGGAGTGGTTGGACTTCTCGCCTACGCGACACTCATCATTGCGCCGCTGCGTTCGCTTCGGCGGATCGAACTTGAGACTTTGGGGGCGAAGCAGACCCAATCAGAGACCTATTACTTTAGCGTGGCATTACAGGCAATGCTCGCCGCCTATATCGTCGGTAATTCTTTCACTTCAATACAGTATTACTGGTTTCTCTACTATGCCGTCGCGTATGCGGTCGCTCTGAGAAAAATCCACGGTCTGGAACAGATGGAACCCATGCCTGAAATCTGGTCCGGATCCGCGGGAGTGTTGTGGTTCCACGGCGCGAAAGGATCGCTTTCGGAGCCAGTGCTACTCCGAAGCGGGCCGAGCACGAATTCTTGAAGCAAATTCGAAGGTCGTAGTCAGCGAGAAAAGAATTTATGTGTGGAATAGCGGGATTCGTAGGAGGGGAGGCGAGAAGCGCGCCGGAAGCGCATGCCGTCATCCAGCAAATGTGCGATGTCATTGAGCATCGCGGACCGGATGACGAAGGCTTCTACGTCGAGGCGGATGTCGCACTCGGGATGCGCCGACTTTCGATTATCGATCTGGTTACCGGGCGTCAACCTATATCCAATGAGGACGGCAGCATCTGGATCGTATTCAACGGTGAAATCTATAACCACCAGGAGCTACGTGAGGAATTGATCCAGCGCGGGCACTCCTTCAGGACGCGAACTGATACCGAGGCTATCGTGCACCTTTATGAAGACGAAGGCGAGCGTGCGGTGGAGCGGCTACGCGGAATGTTTGCTTTCGCCATATGGGATCAACGCGAACACAAGCTCTTCATGGCTCGCGACCGTGTCGGCAAGAAGCCGCTCCACTATGCTCTGGTTCGCGATACGTTGATCTTTGGCTCCGAAATCAAGTCGCTCCTCCAGCATCCCATGATCAGCCGGGAAGCCAATTTGGAAGCCATCTTAGACTTTCTGTCCTTCGGCTATATACCCGATCCCATCACTGCGTTCCGGGGCATTCTCAGATTGCCACCCGGACATACCTTCACTTTCAAGAATGGCCGTATTCAAACGCAGCGTTACTGGGATTTCGACTACTGTGGGGAGGCCGAACGCAGGCCTGCCCATGATGAGAACTACTACATCGAGCGACTGCGTGAATTGATTGCCGAGTCCGTTCGATTGCGCCTTATGAGTGATGTGCCGCTGGGAGCTTTTCTGTCGGGCGGAATTGACTCGAGCACGGTGGTGGCGATGATGGCGCACCACATGGGTCAGCCGGTAAAGACGTTCTCTATCGGTTTCAGCGAGTCCGACTATGACGAACTTGCATACGCGAGGACCGCAGCCCGGCATCTTCGGACCGAACACCATGAGTTTGTACTAACACCCGATCTGTGTCGCCTCGTGGAAGAGATCGTCTGGCATCACGACGAACCCTTTGCGGATGCTTCAAGCATTCCGACCTATGTGGTTTCAAAAATGGCACGAGAACACGTCACGGTAGTGTTATCTGGCGATGGTGGCGACGAATTGTTCGCCGGATACGATCGGTATGCGGCCCATCAAAAGCGGGAGAAATTTGAGCGCATCCCCAGCTTTGCCCGCCGCTTGATGTTGAGGACGAGCCGCCTGCTACCGCGGTCTGCGTACGGTAAGAACTTTTTGCGCAATGTGGCGTTAGATCCCGCCGCCCGTTATGTCGATTACATTTCTTACTTTTCTGAGGACATCAAAAGCGATTTGCTCCCAATTGGAACTCGTCACGCGTTTGGAGGACATGACTCTGCTGAAGCGTTCAGAAAGGTCTTTGCAGTACCCAGTTCAGCGGACCGCTTGGATCATTTGCTTTATTTAGACGCGAAGACGTATTTGCCCGGCGACATCTTGACTAAGGTTGACCGGATGACCATGGCGCACTCGATTGAAGCGCGCGTGCCGTTGCTAGATCACAAGTTGATTGAGTTTGTCCAAACTATTCCCGCTTCGCTCAAACTATTCAGGCGGGAATCTAAGTACATTCTGAAGAAGGCCGTGGTTGGATTGATTCCCCAAGAGATCATCAATCGTCCGAAACAAGGGTTTGGTGTGCCGATTCGCAAGTGGTTGAACTACGAATTACGCGAGTTGCTCTACGATACGCTGACCGGTAAATGCGCTCGCGAGCGCGGTCTGCTTAACCAGAGTGCGGTCCAGGTAGTCTTGGATGAGCACCGACGAGGCCGGCGCGACAATTCGCGGCATCTGTGGGGGCTCCTGACGTTGGAGCTTTGGTACCGTGCTCTTATCGATCGCCAACCAGAGACCAAGTTTGCCGGTGCTAAACATGTCAGCTTTGATCGTCTGGCGATGGGCGCCAGCGGGTGAACCTAAGGGGTTTCCACATGAGATCAAAACAAGCAGAGTTCCTAACTAAACTTCGCTGGTCACTGCCCTGGCTGATGCGTTACCCCTTCTGGGCGGCCAAAAAACGGCTTGGGCAGTTGTTGGAAACAGCAGGGCCTCGTCACTTGATTTTCGTTGTGGCTAATCACTTTGAGCCATCTTGGAATCAGGAGCGCATTCCTCTGGATTGGGCAATACAGCGATCAAAACTTCAACATTGGAGTAAGCAGGCCCGCCAAATAGGCCGTGCTATCCGCGACTTCGATAGTATGCCCTTTTGTCATACATATTTTTTTCCGGCTGAGCAATACCATCCCTCTCTGCTCGACGACCTGGCGGAGTTACAAGCAGAGGGTTTTGGCGAAATCGAGATCCATTTGCATCACGGCGTGCGCAAGCCGGACACCGCTGACGATTTAAGACGCTCGCTTGAGACTTTTCGAGATGTTCTCGCCGAAAGGCACGGATGCCTTTCACGACTGAACGGAATTGGTGCGCCTATGTATGCGTTTGTCCACGGGAATCTTGCGCTTGGGAACTCACGTGGAGGCCGCTGCTGTGGAGTGGACTCCGAGTTTCAGGTTTTGGCGGAAACTGGATGCTATGCCGATTTTAGCCTACCCACTGCTCCAGATCAGTCGCAGGTGCCCCGGATCAATACCATCTACCAGTGCGGCCGCCCGCTGCATGAACGAAGCCCGCATCGCTCCGGACGCAGCTTGCGTGTGAACGATTCCCCAGCTTTGCCAGTTTTGTTTACAGGACCCCTAGTTCTCGGGTGGCACGGTCGCCGGTTGGGTCGAGTGCCGATACCGAGCATTGAAGACAGTGTCCTTTCCGCAAGCCGTCCGCCGAACCTTGATCGACTTCGTGACTGGCGGCGGGCCGGCATCGGCATACAAGGGCGGGCAGACTGGTCTTTTATCAAGCTTCATTGCCACGCATTTTTCACTGAGGATCAACCTTCAATGATTGGAGACTCCATGCGTCTCTTTTTAGAAGAATTGTTGGAATTGGCGAACCGAACTGGGGAATTCAAAGTCCACTTCGCGACTGCCCGCGAAGCCTTCAATATCGCTATGGCGGCGGTAGATGGGCAACCGGGCGAGCCCGGCCATTATCGGGACTACCGGCTCCGCCGGATCACGCATTCTAGGTCCGAATCCTCGACGGAGAAGAAGGTTGCTGGAGTGCTCGGCGGAAACACTACTTGAGGTGAGCCCAGCGCTCAATGGAGAGCTTATGCAAGGAGGACTATTTGAGATGAAAGCAGAGATTTTGACGGGGGTCGGAAAGATCCCAAAAACCAAGACGCCAGTCGAGATATTTTCGACGTGCCCGCAATCCAACGGCGCTGCCCCCGAAGATTTTCGCGACAACGTTGCTCAGGTCGCCCGTTGGTGTGAGAGGTACGGCTGCAAGGGCATGCTCATTTACACCGACAACTCCATGGTGGATCCCTGGCTCCTCGCTCAAGTGGTGATTGAAAATACCACCTCCCTTTGTCCTTTAGTTGCAGTCCAGCCAATCTATATGCATCCGTATTCCGTCGCCAAAATGGCCGCTTCGTTCGGCTTTCTGTACCATCGCCAGCTCTACCTCAATATGGTGGCCGGCGGCTTCACCAACGACCTAAAAGCATTGAACGACCTTACTCCGCACGATAGACGATACGATCGACTAGTGGAGTACGTCACGATCATAAAACGGCTCCTAGAAAGTTCTGGCCCGGTCACTTTGGATGGTGAGTTTTACAAAGTGGACAAGCTCAGGATGACTCCATTTCTGCCACCTGAGATATTTCCGGGCGTTTTTGTTTCCGGTTCCTCCGACGCCGGTTTGGAGGCCGCTCGAACGATCGGCGCGACTGCGATCATGTACCCGAAACCAGCAGGGGAATATGAAAGTGAGCCGCCGGATCAAACCATTGAATCAGGAATTCGCGTTGGGATTATCGTGCGGGAAACCGCGCAAGAAGCGTGGGATGTTGCACACCGCCGTTTTCCCCCCGATCGCAAGGGCGAGATCACCCGCGAGTTGGCGATGAAAGTGTCCGATTCTGTTTGGCACAAACAAATATCCGCCTTGGGAGCGCCTTCCGACGGCAATCCATATTGGCTGGTCCCTTTTCAAAGCTACAAGACGATGTGTCCGTACTTGGTAGGCAGCTATCCGACGGTCGCCGCCGAATTGGGACGGTATGTCGGCCTGGGTTTCCACACTTTTATCTTGGACATTCCTCCCAGTGAAGAAGAGCTGTATCACACCGGTGTCGTGCGTGAGCACATCCTCAAATTACAGGTTGCCACGGAGGGGCTCCAATGAGTTTTCTGCTTCAGGAGTTGTTGACCAAGCAAGCCGAATTATTCGCCGAGCGGACGGCCGTTGTCATGGGACGGGAACATCTAACCTACAGCGAACTGGAGGCCGCTTCCAATCAGTTGGCCCGACTGCTCAAGGATAGTGGGTGCGAAAGGGGCGATCGTGTTTGTGTGTTTGTCCCAAAGTCGCCAATGGCGCTGATCGGCATCCTCGGCATTTTGAAGGCGGACTGTATCTATGTTCCTCTTGACACATCTAGCCCAGTGCCCAGGCTGGCTAAGATTGTGGACGCCTGCACTCCACGGTATATCCTTGCCGCCGGAACCGTGTGTTCACACCTTGATGATCTGATGGCCGAGAACGCGCGCAGCAGCGCGATCTCAGTCGGATGGTTAGGAGAGGGCAAGGCGGGAGGGGCTCACTTCAACTCAAAGTTCACCTTGGAAGATTTGCGAGGCTACAGTTGCGAGCCTCTAAACTTTGAGAACAGGAGCGGCGACCCAGCGCACATCCTTTTCACCTCAGGGTCTACAGGCGTCCCCAAAGGTGTCGTCATCACCCATTCTAATGTCATCCATTTCGTCAACTGGGCTGTGAAGTACTTTGGGATAGCTCCCGGAGACCGGATTTCGGGTCATCCTCCACTTCATTTCGATCTTTCAACGTTCGACATCTATGGAACCTTTTCCGTGGGTGCAGAGCTGCACTTGGTTCCACCTGAATTGAACTTATTGCCGCACAAGTTGGCGGAGTTCATCCGCAGGTCGGAACTCACTCAATGGTTTTCGGTGCCCTCCGCCCTGAACTATATGGCCAAGCATGACGTAGTTCAGTTCAACGATTTTCCAACGCTAAAGCGCCTGCTGTGGTGCGGTGAAGTTTTCCAGACACCGGCTTTGATTTATTGGATGAAGCGGTTACCCAAAGTGACGTTTACCAACCTCTATGGTCCGACTGAAGCAACCATTGCCAGCAGCTACTACACGGTTCCTGGATGCCCTGTAGACGAAAGTGCGCCGATTCCAATCGGAACGGCGTGCGAAGGAGAGGAATTGCTTGTGTTGAATGAAGCGTTGCAACCGGTTTGCGCCGAAGAACTTGGTGATCTTTACATTGGCGGAGTCGGCTTGAGCCCGGGCTATTGGCAAGACCCGCAAAAAACGACTGCGGTGTTTTTGCCGCATCCGGCAAGTCCCAATTCAGGTCACCGGATCTATAAGACGGGAGACCTTGCCAGAATCGGCCATGACGGACTCGTTTACTACATCGGCCGAGCCGATTCACAGGTCAAGAGCCGAGGCTATCGTATCGAGCTCGGTGAGATCGAGTCCGCCTTGAATTCTCTTAACCAAACCGCAGAGGTCGCGGTAGTTGGCGTCGAGACCGGTGGATTCGACGGCATCACCATCTGCGCCGCGTATGTTCCCCTTCCAGACATCGATGTTTCAGCAAGCCAATTACGTGGCGCACTCAGCAAGATCATACCGAGTTATATGTTGCCGTCGCGTTGGAAGAGTTTTGAAAGGTTGCCAAAGAATGGCAACGGTAAGATTGATCGCCCGCAACTCAAGCAACAGTTCTGTGAGGATGGAACTCAGCCCATGATTCGGTCTTTGGTCGAAGGGCAAGTGAAATGAACCAAGTCGTTGAAACCTATTCTCGATTGGCCGACGAATACGATAGTCTCGGCAACACCAATTCGTGCTGGGGTCGTGTTACAAAGCACTCCCTTGGCCTCATAACGCTTCAGGAAAAATACAAGGTTGTGGTCGATGTGGGATGCGGCGTAGGTCGTGAACTGGCGCAACTCGCATCACACGATTCGCCGGAAGTGGAATTCATCGGTATTGAACCCGCCACGAAAATGCGAGAGATAGCGATTGCTCGCACGGCTCAGTATCCTAACGTCCGAATACTTGATGGGACCTTTGAAAGCTTGCCACTACAGGTACGATCGGTGGATTACCTGTACAGCATTTTGGCATTTCATTGGACCACTGATCCTGCCGAAGCGGTTAACGAGTTTGCGCGTGTGCTAAAACCCTCCGGTGAAATGGATCTAACTTTCATCGGGCGGTATAACGGACGGGAATTCATTCAGAAAACCACGCCCATATTCTTCAAATACATGACGCCGGAAATGATGGTTAGGGCAGCCTCATTGCGTAAACAATTGACAGTGGAGCAGACGTATACGCTCTTCCGCAAGGTTCTTGGGTCACAGGGGCTTACTGTTACGGAGTCCTATCATACGTATAACGATACTCTGGATGGCCACTGGAGTTGGTGGGTCCGAATCGAGGGACAGTTGGTCAACATTTCTCAGTCAGTTAGAGGTGACTGTGACGGTGAGTTGAAGGCAGCAATAGCGCAATTGGAAACAGATAAGGGGATACCGTATACCGTCCACCTGCTGCACGTAAGATTGCGGCGTGGGTGACAGAGGTCACTGAAGAATTAATTATTCCCACAGGGAGGGGCCGCGCGTTGTTGCGATGAATTGCCACAGAGCAGGAGGAACATGATGCAAAGAGACTGGGTTTGCGAGCAAATCATGCTGACACTCATTGAAAAAGTTCAGGTAGACGTACCTTCTGTCGATACTGATCTACTGGAGACAGGCATTCTGGATTCAATGACGTTGGTTGAGTTGATAATGCACATAGAAGAAACCTTCGGAATCACCATCACTTTCAAGGATATTGAGTTTGATCAATTGCGTTCCGTCGCAAGAATTGCCGAACTTGTCGACCATCTGTTGGCGTTGCGCATGAACCTGAATGTCGGTGTTCCGCGGTAGTTACGAGCGACCGAATGAATGGATATGGTAGTAGTACTTCCTTTTTTTAAAGAACGATATTCCAGCGGTGGCGACCTTAGACCACAGCAGCAGATGCGTGAGGATACATGAGTACAACGACCACCGAATTGTCTGTGTCTTTACACGCTGAACTGCTGACTGATGACACGCAATTTGATTCCATCCGCGAAAGATGGGACGAACTGCTAAACCACAGCGAACAGTGCTGCTTCTTCCTTCGCTGGGCCTGGAACCGACTTTGGTGGCGCACCTACGCGCCGCCCCAAAGCCGTCTTTTCCTCATTACCTGCAGCGACGAATACGGCGCGTTGTTCGGAGTGGCCCCCTTCTACTGGCGGCGGTCGGGAGGTTTTTCACGTCTGAAGGAAGTGTTGTTTCTTGGCACAGGGGTTTCCGTCAAGACTAGTGAATACCTCGATATCGTGTCACGTCAGGGATATGAACAGGCAGTAGCTGAGACGATTGCCGGTTTCCTGCGGCAGAACGATGATTGGGATCGGCTCTGGCTCTGGAATATCCCCGCCGAGTCGAAGGTACTACCCTATTTCCAGAAAGCGCTGGGTGCGAGAGTGCTCTCCAAGGTTTGCGACCGTTCCAATTATGTGGATACCCGGTCTACCTGGGAGGCTGTGAGATCGAGAATGAGTGGCGACCACCTTCGTCGAAACATTGATCGTCTCAGCCGAAAGCTCTTCAGGGAACACACGTGTGAATTCCGTCTCGTCGATATGCCTGAAGATTTGGACCGAGTGACGGATGACTTGGTGCGTCTGCACCAGGCCCGCTGGCAGGCTAAAGGTGGGGCTGGTTCATTCGCCATGTCCGAATTTGAACGCTTCATGAGAGAGGCGATCCGTTTCAGCCTAACGGATCGGCGGCTGCGGCTCTGGGTACTCGTCGTTGATGGGAAGTGCCGTGCGGCTCTTGTGGCGTTCGTTGACTACGGCATCGCACACTATTTTCAAAGTGGGTTTGATCCGGATTACGCCAAACTCAGTCTTGGCCGAGTAATGCTGAGACTTTGCATTCGAGACTGCATTGAATCAAAGGATATCAATGCGTTCGACTTCATGGGAGGAGGAGCGGCTTACAAAGATCAATGGTCGGATATGACAAGGGAGGCGATTGAACTGGAACTGTTGCATCCAGGTATTCGGTCGCGAATTTTTGTCGCACAGGTGAGAACTCGGCAGGTGCTCGGAACTCTATATCACACAGTAGTACCACACAGTCAAAGAAGGTGGATCCGAGAGCGCTTTGGATGCATTCGATCTTACTTCCCCTTTGGCCGCAATATCGAACAGCAAAGCCGAGCCGGTTTGTAGCGGCCATATGGCAATAGGCTGCAATGGGTCAGAGTTAATCGTGGAAGAAAGAAGGAAAGAGGAAGAGGGTTGCGTTTAATTTTTAATTGGCGAAACCTGTCGGCTCTAATGACGGTTGCGCCCATTCTACTGGCAATTCTTCCAGCGACTGGATCGGCACAGGCGCGCACATTGTACATGCCGGTGTCCGGCGGGAGTGCCGGCATGGATTCGGGACTAGCGTTGTCGAACCCCACCCTGGAACCGGCAACTGCAATATTGACCGCGCGAAGTTACAGTGGTGCTCTCATTCAGGGTCCCAGCGTTACAAACCCGAAAACACTCAGCCTACCGCCTCAGAGCCAAACGGCGTTGCGCGCTGTGGAAATATTCGGTGCGGGGATATCCGAAGGCTGGGTGGAGGTGCAGCTATCTTCGCCTGACGTGTTGGGATTTTTTCTGCTTTTCGACTCGGGTCTCAATTTTCTTGATGGGGACGCACTGACAACGGCTCCTTCAAACCAGCTCATATTTCCAAAGGTGACTTCCGACTCGTCATTGGCCAATCGGCTTACCTGGATCAACACGAGTGACAAGGAAATCAGACGAGTCGCTGTCTCATTGTTTGAAAACAGCGGTCGTCTCGTATCGCGAGGCTATTTCCCGTTGCCTGCATATGCGGCGTTCTCCGGCTCCGTGCGTGATCTTTTTGGGGATCTGGAAGCCTTTGATGGTTATGCCGTTGTAGAGACGATTGATTTGCCCCAGCGCGATGTCCTGGTGGGCTTGGAAATGTATAGGTACGGTTCCGATATCGCCGTGCTGAATGCCATGAAGGAATCTTCCAGGCTTCGAACGGGCTATCTGCCTCACTTTGCGAGCCAGGGCGGTTACTACTCGACGCTAGTGCTGGTGAACTTCGGTGTCGAGACTCAGAACGTACGCATCACGGCTCAGTTTCTGGACTCGAGTAAACAGTCGAATACGCCATTATCGGTCACGGTGGAGCGATCGATTCCAAACAGCGGGCGGATTGAAGAGCGCGTTGACCAGATGTTCAGGTTTTCGGGAGACAACTTGATCACCGGTTACATTCAATATCAAATACTGGGCAGCGGCAGCGGTTTGAATGGTTACCTCGAGTTCCGAACGACCGATGGGGTTCTATTGTCCGCAGTGACCGCTCAAGGACAGGGCTATTCTGACCTATGGTTCTCTCAGGTTGCCGAAGGAGCTGGGTATTACACAGGGCTTGCGTTTCTTAACGCTAACAATGAGTCGGCGCTTGTAACAGTCGATACGCTTGACCATGATGGCCGCCATGTCGCTTCTACAGCTCTATTGCTAAGACCAGGTGAACGCCTGTCTCGATTGCTTCGGGAATTGTCGCCAGCCACAGCCAATCAACTCGGCGGAAGTGTGCATGTGACGGCATCTCATCCTGTTCTTGCACTCCAGGTCTTTGGAACCGATTCGCTCAGCGTGCTAGCGAGTGTGCCGGCTCAGGGTTCGATGTTATGGCCCCAAGAAGTCGGCCGTAAGGTGTCATCTCGTGATGGGGCTAGCGTGGTGATGCCGGATGGTTCTGCTTACATTGCCGTTCCTCCTCATGCATTGAGCGCCGACACCGTCGTCGAAATAAAGTCTGTCAGCCCTTCAGATCTTCCTACACCGTCATCGGGCGAGCGGATCGCAGGAGCGGTAGAAGCTTTGCCAATCGGTGCCAATTTACGTATCCCTGTCAGGATAACGTTTCCGCTGGATTCTCCGCTTCCCCCTAATTCCGTCTTGCCGATGTTGACCTTGCAGCCTTCATCGGGCCAGTACGAACGGAGTGAATTTGTTGCGCTCATTAGTCCGTCCGGTCGGGCCGCGTCGGCTGATGTAAGCCACTTCTCAATATTCGCGGTGGCGGATATGCCCTCCGGTCCGGGCGAAAGTGTAAAGATTTTCGGTCTCAGCCCGTCCACCGGCGTATCGGGGACGACCGTCACCATTTCTGGTTCTGGATTTAGCCCTAAACCGGGGGAGAATGCAGTGATGTTTGAGGGCACGGAAAACACGTATGTCACTGCGAATGTCTTGAGTGCCACGGCGACGAATTTACAAGTAACCGTGCCACAGGGTGCAGTAACTGGAAAAGTATTTGTTGGCGTCGGCTCTGCCATCTCGAATGGCCTGGTGTTTACGTTGGTCGATTCAACCCAGACGCCGGTTGTTACGGCAGTCACGCCGTCAGCTGTCCCGGTCGGCGAAGTGTTTGTGACCGTGAGCGTGGTGGGTACCGGTTTCAACCGCGACTCAGTCGTCTATTACGACGGTGTGGCTATCACCCCGGCCTTCGTTGACTCAACACAACTGAGGTTGTCGCTCCAGGGAAGCCAGTTGGTGCCGGGCATTCATCAGTTGGCAGTCTCCAACATCAGCCGAACCCAAATAACTCCATACGGAGTGTTCGGCTCAACCGGCGACGGGATCGCTTCAAACGAACTGGATTTCGCCGTGGCGAACCCCGCGCCCTCCATTTCAAGTATCGTTTCGGGTTCTGCTCGGCTGGGCGTTCAGACGCGGATTACTATTGGGGGACTAGGTTTCGTTCCTTCTTCAACCGTTCAGGTTGATAGCTCGCCAGTCGACACCACTTACGCGAACCAAAGCACGCTCATCGCCACGGTCCCTTCATCACAAAGTGCCTTCAGACTTGTAACTGTAATGAATCCTACACCGGGAGGCGGCCTGAGCAATGCTGTTCTAGTTCTAGCCGACAGGCCTGTGAATCAGCCTCCGGTAGTGCTTGCCGGAGCTAGCCAGACGGTCCGGTTACCGGCTACTGCAAACCTGTCTGGAGCGGCGACGGACGACGGATTGCCAGAAGGAAGCACCTTGGCGGTGACCTGGAGCAAAGTGAGCGGCCCGGGAACAGTGACATTCAGCAGCACCCATGCGCTTAACACAGGTGCAGCGTTTTCGGTGGCTGGAACTTATGTGTTGCGGTTAACGGTAAGCGACGGGGAGTTGACTTCCTCGGCAGATGTGACGATCACGGTGTATCCGCCGAATCAAGCGCCCATCGTGAGCGCGGGTCCAAATCAGGGAGTCACATTGCCGGCGTCTGCGCAACTGTATGGAACGTGGACGGATGATGGATTGCCGGAAGGGAGCACGGTGACGGTGACCTGGAGCAAGGTGAGCGGTCCGGGGACGGTAACATTTAGCAACCCGAATGCCGGGTATACAACGGTAACATTTTCAGCGGCTGGGCAGTATGTGTTGCGTTTGACTGCTAATGACGGCGACTTGTCCTCATCAGCCGATACGACGATCACGGTAAATCTGTCGCCAGTGAATCAACCGCCCGTTGTGAGCGCGGGTCCCAATCAGACGATCACATTCCCGGCCTCCGCAAACCTGTCTGGAACAGCAACGGATGACGGGCTGCCCGTGGGAAAGCTGACGGAGACTTGGAGTTTGGTAAGCGGCCCGGGGACTGTGATATTCGGCAACCCGAGTTCGTTACGCACGACCGCAACGTTTTCGGTGGCGGGGACGTATGTATTGCGGTTAACTGCCAGTGACGGTGTGTTGTCATCCAGTTCCAACGTAACGATCACAGTGACTGGGCCAAACCAGGCACCGGTCGTCAGCGCGGGTTCGCACCAGGCCGTCACGTTGCTCACTGCGGCAAGTCTAACGGGAACCGCGATAGATGATGGTTTACCGTTGGGGGGCACGCTGACAGTGACATGGAGCAAGGTGAGTGGCCCAGGAACCGTGGCATTCGGCAAAGCAAGTGCGCTGAGCACAACGGCAGTGTTCTCGGCTCCCGGCTCCTATGTGCTTCGGCTGACCGCAACGGACGGTTTACTAAGCTCGAACGCTGACGTTACCGTGGTGGTGAATGGTACTCCAATCACGGATTCTGTAAGTCATCTACCACCGACGAGCGGCCCGTACGCATACTCCACGTTTAAGCCCGGCACCCCCGGTTTTCCGGCACTCGGTCAGACGTATGTGGATCCAGTCTTTGGCTCCACCATCCGGAGGATTAGTAACCTGTACCCACGTAACGCTCCTAGTGGTATCTATGAAAAGAATGGCTGGTGGAATGCCGATAGCACACTGTTCGCAAACGTCGCAGAAGACCGGATTGACGTTATTGATGCAAGTAACGGCGTTGTCCTCAGGTCCGATATTCCGAGTGGCGATGAACCATTCGATGCTTCTTTCGATCCTGTAAATCCCAGTGTCTGGTATTACTACAGTGACGCTTCACTGCTCCAGTTCAATATCCAAACTGGTGTTTCGTCGACGGTGAAGACGTTTCCGGCTGCACTGGAAAGCCTGGGCGGTTCTGTCGACTGGTTAGATAGAACGGGTCGCTATTTCCTAGTTAACTACGGCAAGAGAATTCACGTTTGGGATAAGCAAACGGACACCATCTATGCGGGTAGCATCGATGTCACCACACTCGGCATTGATGCCAACGACCTGAACGATGGTTGGGTGGGAATTACTCCGAGTGGGGACTATGTTGTCCTCAGCACCAAGCCAAACCACTATTCATTCGCTATCAACCATGTAGCTCGGAGCCTATCGAGCTCGGGTGTCTTGTTCTGGACACTGTGCGGTGATCACGGTGACCTTATCTCCGCAACCAATGGAAAGGATTATTTCATTACTTCGGAGTGTCACGACATATCGGCTGTCATGAGAGTGGATATCACTTTGGTTCAAACCGGAGATACTCAAGAGGGCATTAACAAGCAGATAGCTGACAACGTGATGTTGCTCGACACCGGTTGGAACGGCGGCGCCGACCATTACTCCTGTGCGACGAAAGGACCCAATCAGGATTGGTGTTACATTTCAATGGATTGGATCGACGACACTTTTACCGATATGGGATCTTGGGAACCTTATAAACAAGAAATCATCATGGTCGATGTAGTCGCGCCCTACACAGTCCAACGATTAGCACATCACCGCTCGCGGGAGTTGAATTGCTTACCCTGTGATTCTGGAGGTTACTTTTTCCAGCCGAAGCCCTCGGCAAGCTGGGATGGCCTAAGAGTGGCGTGGGCGTCGAACCAGGGGTACGATTCGCGTCCAGCAGAGTACTCGGATCTTTATGTATTAGAAACACCCGCAATGGACAGGCCCTTGATTTCAGCCCCGTCTCAAGTAGCGGTGTCCGGCACAGGAGATGCGAATGCTCCTTCGGTTTCGAAGAGAGTAATGCATGGCTTTAGTGAACAATTCCAGAAGCCGTACTCCCCGAGCCGCCTCGGCCTCAAACGTAGTCCACAAACCGCGTTCGGCTTGCCATATGAACCATCAGCCGTGATCAGACGGAGGCCGATTCTGGAAGTCATGAAACAGTTTCTGTCCTTTACGAAGCGAGGCGAGCAGTGACCTGTTCTTCGACGATCAGGCTACTTGCAATTATTGAAGCTGTGACCGTAACAGGCCCGGCTCGGAACCTGATTGAATTCTGCAAACGCGCACGCGCGCACGCCATGGCGGAGGCTCCCCTCATTGAGACTTCGATCGTTACCTACTGCCGAAGCGGGTGGCCAGAAGAAGGCCGCGCACGCGCCACGACTCAAGCGGCATCTCCCAATCCGTTTATTTCCGCCGTACGTGCTGCTGGTATCGAGGTGATAGTCATACCGGAGCGATGCCGCTTTGACGTTCGAGTGATCGAGCAACTGCGCCGCGTCGTCGAACGGCATTCGCCCGACATTGTTCAAACTCACAACTTGAAGTCACACTTCCTGCTGCGGCTGTCCGGGTTAGGGCGACGGTATCCCTGGACAGTTTTTCACCACGGTTACACGGCTACCGATGTAAAGATGCACCTTTACAACCAGCTCGATTACTGGTCGCTGCGCAAAGCAGCTCGGGTGATTACCGTAAGCCAGGCGTTCGTGAACCAGATGAAGCGACGCGGCGTTTCGCCTGAACGAATCGTCGTCGTCCACAATTCGATCCATCCGGACTGGTCTAGAGTGAGCGGAGAGGAAAAGCGTGCGGTCAGAACGAGCCTTGGAATTGCTGATGACGAGTCGATGATTTTGACCGTCGGGCGGTTGTCACGTGAAAAGGGCCACGCCGACTTGGTTGTGGCTTTGGCTTACCTGCGAGCTTGCCATCCTCAATTAAAAGCTAAGTTGGTGATTGTTGGCGACGGCCCTGAAAAAAAGCGGATCGAAAAAGTTGCCGCCGCGCACCATGTAAGCGAGCAGATCGTATTCGCGGGGCAAGTGCCCCGCGTCGCGGGGCACTACGCTGCCGCTGATCTTTTCGCTCTACCTTCGCACACGGAGGGCTCGCCAAACGTGTTGCTTGAAGCGATGGCCACCGGGCTGCCAATTACCGCTACGGCAGTCGGAGGGGTGCCCGAGATAGTGACGCACAACGAAAACGCCTTGCTGGTGACGCCAGGCGACCCGCAATCCATGGGTGAAGCCATGGCACAACTCATCAAGAATAGACCACGCGCTCTGGAGCTGGCAGCGAACGCTCGTGCCATTGTCTTCGACCAATTCTCTCCAGACGCCCGTCTGCGTGCTCTTGTCAAAACATATCAGCAGCTTCGAGAAGACCGCAGAGAAATGACTGAGGCAGCATTAAGCGAGGTTGCTGCAAAGTGAGCATCCGATGAGTTTGAATCTGCTCGAAAAATGGCGCGTCAACAGTGTTAACAGAAAGTGTTGTTCAGAGCGCCGCCGGCCGCGCATTCTTCATCTGATCTACAGCTTCGAGGGCGGTGGCACCGAACGACAGGCCGTCGAGTTGCTGAAGCGGATAGACCCAACGCGTTACGACGTCAAAATTGCTGCCCTGCGCAGAATAGGACCGCTCTACCGCGAGATCGAAGATCGTTTCCCGGCCATTCCAGAATTTCCCCTGAGCAGCTTTTACAACGCGAATGCTATACGGCAGCTCAAGCGGTTTTGTGCCCTTCTGACTGCTGAGCGAATTGACATCATCCACACTCACGAGTTCTACAGCGGAATGATCGGTGTGGTAGCCGGCAGGCTGACAGGCACTCGGGTGATCGTGAGCCAGCGCAACCTGCGTCTGTCCGACCGGCTGGTTCACAAATGGGGACAACGCTTCATTATTCGACTTGCACATCGGGTGCTGGTTAACGCAGAAGCAATCCGTGATCAGATCGTGCTCGCCGGAAGTGCTCCTCCAGAGAAGCTTGTTGTCGTCAGAAACGGGCTGCGACTTTGCGAGCCCCTAAAGAATGAGGCGGCACTTGGACTCACTCGCCGCCTCAGTCACGATGCTCTTTGCCTTGAACTTGGAATTGAAAAAAGCGCCAGGCTGATCGGAATCGTCGCCAATCTCCGGCCTGTTAAAGGCCATCGCTATCTGATGCAGGCTGCACCGGGAATCTTACGCGATCATCCTAGAGTGCATTTCGTCCTTGTGGGCGACGGCGAGTTGCGAGAGGAGATCCAGAATCAGGCCTTGCACCTCGGTATTGCTGCTCACGTTCATTTACTGGGCTGGCGTGCCGATGCAGCGGGCCTTAATGCGGCCTTTGATCTGGCTGTCCTCGCTTCATTGCGCGAAGGATTACCGAATTCAGTCATGGAAGCAATGGCCGCGGCTACACCAGTAGTCGCCACGGCAGTAGGAGGAACCGGGGAGTTGATCACAGATGGCGAAACAGGCTTCTTGGTTTCTGCTGGCCATTGTGAGGCGTTGACGAAAGGGATTTGTCGCGCGCTTGCGGATGAATATGTAAGTCAGGAAATCGGGATGCGGGGACGAGCCTTCGTCCTTTCCCGGTTTGGTTTCCAGCGTATGGTTGCAGAGGTTCAAGGTTTATATGACCGGCTTGCTCCAGAATAAAGGTTGTAAGGCAAAGCCCGCTAATGATCTGCTTGATCCCCGTAGGATCACTTCAGGAGGGTTCTGGACCGTTTGGCTGGCAAAACACCGCCCAAGAGCCTCTGCCCTTGCTGTTCTCCAGTGACTCCAGTTGAAACCTCGGCTTGCCCATACCATCGAGGCATCGGAAAATTCGAACAGTCAATCGTGGGACATTGCTCGCGCTTACACCTCCGTGCTCCTGGTTGGCGAAAGTCACTGAGGACATCGAGTGAAAACTCTCGACCCCACAAGCACCACTAGGATGCTTCAACAACAATGAACGCATTTTCTTTATGTGCCGAGAGAGTACTCCTACTTGGAGACTATTACTACAATTTACAAATTATCCGGATGCTCTCGAACGCCGGGTACCCCGCAGTGGTCGCGGAATCGGTGAGCGGGCCTCATGTCTGCCGATACTCGCGCTATACGACTCATATCTTCAGGCAACCACCGATCAAAGAGTCGGAATCTGCGTTTCTTTCAGCCCTGATCGAGTATCTGGAGTCCGATTCTGAAGTTGATCTGATTTTTCCGACAGGCGACGCGCAGCTCTCTTTTCTGGTCAGGCATTCTCCGGAGCTGCCTGGTCACGTCAAGCTCATCATGCCCGACCTGTCCGTGACGCAGGCCTGTCTAAACAAACCCAAAATGTGCTCGATCGCAGCTGGCATCGGAATTCCGCAGGCGAAGATGGAAACTGTGTGTAGTCTCCACGAACTTTCCCTGGCGCAGGAATGCACCGGCTTTCCTTTGATCGTCAAATCCGCCGATTCGAATCAACCGTTGTTCAACCAGAAATGCATCATTTGTCATTCGCCGAAGGATTTAAAAACCATTTTCAGAGAATGGCCGGCCGGTATTACGGCCGTTATTGTGCAGAAGTTTGTCCGTGGGCTGCGGCACAACGTCTATTTTGTCAGCAAGGAAGGTCAGATGCTGCAGAGTGTCGAGACGCTGGCCTTACGCACAAAGAAGTTTAATTACACCGGCAACGCCGTCGAAAGCGTTAAAGTCAGTGCCAGAGCAGATCTCACAGACTTCACCGCGCGGCTGCTTCATCATCTGAATTACACTGGCATCGGCGTAGCCCAATTCCTGGTGGATGGCGAGACCGGACAAATCTCGTTTCTCGAACTAGGCCCGAGAATCACTGCGGCGACGGCACTTCCATTTATATGTGGCCTCAATCTGCCAGTTGCCGCGGTCGAACTCTTTCGTTATGGCCAACTCCGCACTCCAATCAAGGTTCGTGAGACGGCCGGACTTCGATTCCACTGGACCTACGGCGATCTTGTCGGATTGTGGGAAGCGGTCTCTGCAAATGAGGTCCGGCCACTTGACGCCCTGAGATGGCTCGGGAGCGGCTTGGCGGCCTTTATCAGAGCCGACATTCACCCCACTTGGTCTTGGCGAGATCCGGCGCCTACAGCTGTGCTTTATGCAAGACTTTTCAGTTCCCATTTGCTGAAAAGTGTAAGACGCCAACGCCGGCCCTCGTGACGCAGTCACAGTTAGTCCGAAGTTCCCCCTGGCGGCTTCCCCGACACGCATTCCCAAGCCGTATAGCAACGCAAAGATGGTCCGGTAGCCGGCTGTACCTGAAGCTTTTCGAAAAAATCTACGCGCCTCTCACCAGCGGCATCCGCATTCAGATCTGACAATGGCCAGCGCGGCACACCCACACGCACTTTACGCGTTACGCGTAAGCCGTGGCGAACGATGGCTGCGGCAAGAAAGTTGGTGGAACGAAGAACACTTCGTTGATGAATACGTGCGTTCAGCGCCTAAAACAACCAAAAAACGTCACCTTCTGTGCCGTTTTTTGGCACTCGTTTTCTAGTTTTTCCCTCCTCAAGCCTTGGCAAGACTTTTGCCAAAGGCAGTCGGCTGCAACCGTGTTTTGAGCAAACAGCCGGTGAGCTGAATCCTCCTACGGGAGTCACGGTAGCGGGCAGGATGCCCAACGCGAATTCGACTTTTCAGAGGAGGACCCTGCCATGAAGATCCGTTTCCCGAGTGCGAACATCTCTGCCCTACTTCTTTCGACCGCATTAATAATCGCCGTTGCATTACCTGTGCAAGGCCAGACGGCAGACTCGTACGTGCCTGCGCTGCGGGCCAGTGATGGTGCCGATCTGGGAATCGCGTTGGTGAATCCTACCTTGACGGAAGCCAAAGTGACGCTGACCGCGCGAAGTTACAGCGGGGCGATCATTCAGAGCGACGGTATCACCAATCCCGTCACCCTGACTCTACCAGCGTCGGGTCAGATCGCATTACGAGCTCCGGAATTATTTGGGACGGGTATTTCTGGGCAGGCCGGCTGGGTGCAGATATCGGCTTCAACACCCGCTGTAAAAGGTTTCTTTTTGGCCTTCGATTCGGGGTTGACCTTTATTGACGGAGCCGAATTCGCGAGACCCGCCAGCCGATTGGTTTTTCCCAAAGTGTCTGCCGCGGGCGACTCGCCGACCGAACTGAGTCTGGTCAACACCGCGTCCCAAGACATGCAGGGGACCCTCTCGCTCTACAGGAACGATGGACAGTTGTTCGCCACCCGGCGCATTCTCATTCCCGCGCTGTCCGGCTTTACGAGCTCGATCGACGAACTGGCGCCTTCGGCCACGGATTTTGAAGGCTACGCCGTCGTGGACTCGGGACTCAGCGCCGACTCCGGCATGTCCGAGAGTCTGATCGGCTTTGAGACCTACCGGAATCGTTCCGACATCGCCTTGATCCGCGCGTTTCCCGAGTCGGCTCGGCTGAGAACCGGATTTCTGGCTCACCTGGCCAGTCAGGCTGGATATTTGACCACCTTGACGCTGGTCAACTTCAGCAACGACTCCCAGGTTTTGCGAATTACGGCCGACGGGCTCCAAGTCGGCGGCAGTCCACGGACTCCATCCTCGGTGACCGTCGAGCGGACGCTTGCGCCGAACGCACGGTTGGAGGAACGTGTGGATCAGATGTTCACCTTGTCGGGAGAGGCGCTCATCGACGGTTATATCCGTTTTGAGACCCAGACGGATACGTCTGGCGTGATCGCCTTTCTGGATTATGGAACCACGGATGGAATCGTGTTATCCGCCGTCGAAGCTCAAGGCGAAGGTTATTCGAATTTGTTTTTCTCGCAGGTGGCCGAAGGAGCCGGCTATTACACCGGCCTGGCCCTTCTGAATCCGAACAGTGAACCCTCGATCGTCACGCTGGATACCTTCGATGCTGGTGGCGTTCGCACGGGTTCGACGATTGTGAATTTGGACTCCGGGGAACGAAAGGCCCGCTTGCTCAGCGAATTCCTGCAGCGCCAGGTCGATCAGTTGGGCGGTTATATTCGCCTCACGGCGACACGTCCCATCTTTGCCTTCGAGCTTTTCGGGTCGCGGGACTCGCTGACGTTTCTGGCCAGCGTGCCCGCTCAAGGCGAGGGCTTGAAACCGCAAGCGAGCGGACGCATGGTCGACGCCTCTCAAGGAGCGAACGTCATTTCCAGCGACGGTTCGACGTCGCTTCTGATTCCACCTAAAGCACTGAACTCCAACGCACCCATCAAAGTGGCCCCGATCAGTGTCGCCGACCTCCCATTGCCCACCCCGGATCAGCAGCCGATTGCTGCCGTGGAAGCCACTCCGGCTGGAACTCAATTTCAGATTCCGGTACGGCTGACTTTTCCCGTAAACGCCGACCTCGATCCAGGGACCCAAATACCATTGCTCATCTTCGACCCCCTGACCCGCAAGTATCAGCCAACCGAATTCGTTGCGACCGTCGACAAATCCGGCCGGACGGCGTCGGCGGAGGTGACCCACTTTACCCAGTATGTCGGCTCATTAGCGACAACCGGGGTGACGATTTCGAACATCGATCCATCCACTGTGTCGATCGGAGATACAATAACGATCAGCGGCACTGGCTTCTCCACCAACAAACAACAAACGGCGGTCACGTTTGCCGGCGCCAACAGCACTTCGATCCAAGGCGCTGTGCTGACGGCCTCGACGACCTCGATACAGGCGGTGGTGCCGGTGGGCGCCGTTACTGGGCCGGTTATCGTGCGTGCCTTTAAAAATGGTACTTCGACTGGTTACGCAATCACGGTCCTCGGATCCCCCAACCCCGCTCCGGGAACCATTTCCATCTCGCCTTCGACCGCAGTGGTAGGAACCCCATCGGTCGATGTGCAAATCGCCGGAACAGCCTTTGTAAGCAACTCGGTTGTCAAATATGACGGAAATCCAATACCGGCCACTTTCGTCGATCAGACGTTGCTCAAAGTGACTCTGGGCTCGCTGTCCACCGTAGCCATCCATCACATCAATGTCGTCAACCCGGCCCCGGGCGGAGGCACTTCCAACACCGTCGACTTTACGGTGACAAATACGCCCACTTCTGGTGCTCTGAGCATTGTGACCCCGCTTACGCTTGACAAAACAGTAGTGATCGCCGGCCAGATGCTTAATGCGACAGCGACATACAAAAACACGGGCGGTTCGGCCGTTACGGTCAACGGCATAGCGGTTGGCGGGCGGCCACCGGGAGGAACCAATGCCGGAGGTCCTTATGATGATCTCTCACCACAGTTGGGGGTAACAACGGTCCAGCCCGGAGCAACGTTCCAGGTAGCGGCCTCGCGCGCGTTTACGAGTACCGATCCCACGGGCGCATGGTATTCCTTTGTGACCTACCAGGATGCTTCCTCGGCTTGGCATGACGGGCCGAGCGTCAACTTCACGGTATCGGCGCCGTCCGCAACGAATCAGCCGCCGGCGGTCAACGCTGGTTCCAATCAGAGCATCACGCTGCCGGCTACGGCCACTTTGAACGGCACGGTTACCGACGACGGCTTGCCTGCCGGCAGCACGCTCACCCAAACGTGGTCTAAATTCAGCGGCGTGGGCACAGTCACTTTCGGCAATGCGACCTCGTGGAGTACCGTTGCCAGCTTCTCCACCGCCGGCTCCTACATACTGCGGCTGACCGCTAGCGACGGTGCGCTCTCCAGTTCCGCCGACGTCACGATCACCGTGAATCCAGTGTCGACCACGAACCAACCGCCGGTCGTCAACGCCGGACCCGATCAGACCATCACCCTGCCCGCCTCGGCCAGCCTCAACGGCACAGCCACCGATGACGGTTTGCCCACCGGCAGTGTGCTCACCAAAACCTGGTCCAAAGTGAGCGGCCCCGGCACCGTGACCTTCGGCAACATCAACGCTCTGAGCACCACCGCTAGCTTCTCCACGTCCGGATCCTACGTGTTGCGGCTGACGGCATCCGACACGGCACTGTCCAGTTCCAACGACATCACCATCGTTGTCAATCTGGCTGCCCCTTCTTCAAGTCTTATGGCGGCCTACGCCTTCGACGAGGGCAGCGGCAACCTGACGTCGACGACCTCAGGCAATGCCGCCACCCTGCATAACGCCAGTTGGACTACTGGCAAATTCGGGAACGCGGTGTCTTTCAATGGCAGCTCCAGCTATGTGGAAGACCCGGCTATTAGTGCTTTAACTCCCGGAACGACCGCAACA
>WNGJ01001185.1_pt1 | contig 25539 bp, 24 predicted proteins | sample 5400611 | NCBI WGS metagenome assembly WNGJ01 (sample SAMN13153375, study PRJNA577476) | soil metagenome | isolation source: 40 cm soil or saprolite under Garry oak tree replicate 1 | place: USA:California | collected 2016-06-15
CACGAACCGGCCCGGCCGGGCCGGGTCCGGGGTGCGCAGGCACACCACCCCGGACGCCTTGGCCACGTCCACCGCGGCCACCCGCTCATAGATGACTTCGTGGTCCTCATCCGGGACCACCTGCGGCTTGCGCACCGCACCCTCCTATCCTGGAATCGATCAGGTGATCAGCGGGCTGCCCGGGGACCCAGGTCAGTGCGTGAACGCGAAGTCTGACCAGCGTGCTCGAGGCAACAGGAAGCGACCCTCCGGTCAGGGTCCCGGCGCCAGGCTTTTGGACGGGCTCGTATCCCAAAGAAACGCCGGCATCACGGGCAGCCCGCGCCATCATCCCGCAACCCGCCAGTCCCGGCAGGCGCAGCACCACGAACCAGGACACCCCAGCCGTCCACCGCGCCGCACCCCGGATTCTCTCGCGAATGCGACCGCCCCCGGGGTGACCAGGCTTTTGGGGGGTGACCAGGCTTTTGGGGCGAACTCCGGATCGGTGCTGGCCGCCCAGCTGCGGGTCCGCCGCCAGCGCACCTTCTCGGCCAGCAAGATCCGCCGGACCTGGCTACGGCCTACCTGGATGCCGGCGTCCCGGGCCGTCTGGGCGAGGGTGTCCAGGGTCCACTGGGCCGGCCCGCGCTCATCGCCGGCGGACAGCTCCCCGGCCCCGTCGCGGTCTAGCCGCCCGGGCGGCACCGACCGGGCCAGCGCGATGATGGCCGACCGCTGCGCCTCGGTAATCCGCCGCTTGCGCCCGGCGCCGGGCCGGTCGCCGAGCCCGTCCAGGCCGGCCGCGTTGAACCGGTGCAGCCAGCGGCGCACCGTGTTCTCATGGCAGCCGATCCGGGCAGCGATCGCCGGGACAGCCAGCCCGTCCCAGCTCAGCGCCACGATCCGGGCCCGCTCGATCCAGTCCGCCGGGGCATGCCGGGCGCCCGCGAGCTGGCGGATCTTCCTGGCCTCGCCGTCATCCAGCGGCGGGCGCGCCCGCACGAACTTCGGCATGGAACTCGCCTCCACACACCCGTCCCACGCTCCCCCCACCCATATCTTAAACTAACTACCCAAAAAGGAACGTAGCACTAGCGGCTGGCCAGTCGATGCGGACCCAGATGGTGCGGCCCTCGACCGGCCACGTCCGCTCCGGCCACGCCGCGGCTGCGTGAGCTCGGCTGGTAGGCGTCAGTCCTGCCGCAGCCAGTCCTGCCTGCTGACCGCGTACTCGACGTCGCTGAGCTCCGCGCCGCCAGCCAGTGCTCTGGCCTGTGTTACGTCAATCCAGGTCGTCGCTGATGCCGACCTGGCGGAGGACGGACCGGACAGCGGCGGTGACGGCCTGGCGGGACTGCTCGGTGTAGTCCTTCGCATCGAAGCCGTGATGACGGTCGGGAACGTCGATGATCTCAACCTCTACCCCGGTGCGCGGACGCCGCGGCCAGGAAGCCATCGACTGTGGCCGAAACCGCGGGACGTTCCAAGCCCACCCGGGTCAGCACGACCGGCAGCAGGCCGGCATGTTCCACTGCCGCAGAAGGCAAGATACCCAGGTCAACCGGCCCGCTGGTGGGCAGCGGCGCGAGCACGGGATAGGTCATAGCCAGGCATCGCAGCCAGGCAGGCGGTGCGGCCAGCCATCGTGGCGTCAGCAATCCGCCGGCGGAGAAGAACCACAGGGCGACCTGGTCGGGATCCACCCGGGGATCGCCGCGCACCAGATCCACTGCGTCGGCGACGTCCTACGCCGCTCGGGAGAAGTCGCCGGGCCCGAAGAGCCGGTGATCGACCCGTGACGCCGACGGCGCCCTGTGCGGCCACCAGGCTCGCGTAGCCGATGTAGACGGGGCAGTCTCTGGGTGTGGGGCGCAGAGCCTCCGGAATCGGGCCGCCATGCGCGAACACGATCGCCGGAGCGCGGGAATCCCGGTCCGGCGGGTAGAGGTCGAGGCGGGGGCGCGATGTCGGACCGCGAGTCCTGATCATTGGCCTCGGGCTTTCGCCTGGACATCGTCCAGCTTGATCGTTTACATGAGAAAGTTGCCTTTGACCTGGTCGAGTAGCCGGGGGGAGTTTCACCCCCCGGCTACTCGACCTCTGGCCTGGGAGAATAGGGCTTGTCGAGAGACCTGTCCGCGCTTTCGGCTGCGCTGGGCTGGCTGAGGTCGAGAGGGATTATGTGTACCGAAACCTTCCGTTTCAATTCCGCCGCGGCGGCTTCCAGGGCGGACGCGTTCTGGGCGACCAGAATAAGATCGCGCCCATCCCCCGCGGCCTGGCGGGCGAACTCAAGTCCTATTCCGCTGCCGGCCGCCGGTCATGACGGTGAAGGTGGAAGAGGGCTGCGTAGTCACGATGATCTCCCTGTATCGCTGTTACCCGCCCGGTGACACCGGGGCCGCCGGGGGCACTGCCATAGCCATGGTCATGGGGTTTCCGCGGCGCGTGCCGGCTGGCCGGCCGGGATGGTCTCGACCTGGCGGGCGTGAATGCGCCCGAGGGCGAGCGAGATGACGGCGCACGCCAGCCCGGTGCCTGCTATCACCGCCCAGCAGCGGTGGAACGCGCTCAGGAGCTGACCGGGTGGCGGTGTGCCAAGTACGGCCACGAGCAGGGCGACGCCGACCACGGCACCGATCTGCCGGAAGCACGACGAGGCCGCGACGCCGGTGGCGAACCGCGGCCGCGGTAGTTCGGCTACCGCGGCGCTGCCGAACGCTGGCAGCGCCAGGCCGATCCCGGCGCCGCCAAGCACGGCGCCAGGCAGGAAGACGCTCCAGTAGTGGATGGCATGGCCGGCGGCCAGGGCGAACAGCACCGAGCCCGAGGCGAACAGCAGGCTCCCCGGTACGGCAATTGCCCGCTGCCCGAACCGGTCGGCCAGCCGCCCGGCCAGCGGCGCCATCCCCGCGGCCGTGATCGGCCCCGGCGTCAGGGCCGCCCCGGCGCCGAGCACCGAGTAACGCCAGATCGTGGTCAGAAACAGCACGTTGCACAGCAGCAGGGCAAAGAAACCAATAGCGAACACGAACCCGCCCGCGTTGGCCACCGCGAACGAACGCACCCGGAACATCCCAAGCTCGATCACGGGTGAGGGGTGGCGGGCGGAGCGGACAACGAACAGGACGAGCAGCACAGCGGCAGTTATGAGCGCGCCGAGCACGCCGGCGGACGTCCACCCCCACTGCGGTCCCTTGACGACCGCCAGCGCGAGCGCGCCGACCCCCAGCGCAAGCAGCGCCGCCCCGATCCCGTCCGGCCACTCGCGGGCCTGGGTGTCCTTGCTTTCGCGCAGCAGCCGCTGCGCCGGGATCAGCGCGGGCAGCCCGATCACCACGTTGACGAAGAACACCGCGCGCCACCCCTGCCAGTCCACCAGCACCCCGCCGAGCGACGGGCCGGTGGCCGCCGCGACCGCACCCGTCGCCGTCCATAGCGCGGTGGCGGTGGCCCGCTGCTCGATCGGGAACTCGGGCAAGATCAGGCTCAGCGAGGCCGGGGTGAGGATCGCCCCGCCGACCGCCTGCAGCACGCGGGCCGCGACCAGCATCTGCACAGAGATCGACACCCCGCACAACAGCGACGCGGCAACGAACACCAGCACGCCGACGATGAACAGCTTCTTGCGGCCAACCCGGTCGGCCAGCCGGCCGGCCGGCACCAAGGCGGCCGCGAACACGATGTTGTAGCCGTTGAGGATCCAGGACAGGTCACTGAGCGAGTCGTGCGGGAACGATTCGCGGATGTCGGGAAATGCGATGTTAACGATCGTCACATCCAGTATCGCCATGAACACCGCTACCGAAGTGACGATCAGAACCTTCCACCGGTGCGCCACGAGACCCCGCTTCCTAGCCGGATTTCATTGCCTGGTGCCCCCAGAAGCGATCCGGGACAGGGCTCGGCTCACGTACACCGGAAGCAACTCGGCCAGGTAGGCGCCGGAGCCGAATGCGTCACCGGTGAATGCGATTCCGTTGTTTGCCGCGCCCGCCGCGGCTTCGATGGTGTCGGGGGTCAAGCGCGAGCCAGTGAGGCGGTCCTCCGCGCTGACCGCCCGCGTGGCGATGGTTGCCGTGCCGGTGATGGCGATGCGGCACTCACGGCACGTTTCGCCGGTGTCGAAGGTGGCGGCGACCGCCACACCGATCATGGCGTGCCCGGACGCAGGGTGCATGCGCTTGAGGTAGGTGGAGCGGGTCCGGGCGCCGACCGCCGGCACGGTGACGGCGGTGAGCAGTTCGCCCGGCCTCAGCGCGGTGAATCCCGTACCGTGTCCCTCGCTGTCCGCGGTGAAGAATTCACGGGCCGGCACCGCCCTGTCGCCGTCGCGGCTGCGCAGATGCACGGTCGCGCCGGCGGCAAGGACGACCGCCGGCCAGTCGCCCTGCGGGTCAGCCTCTGCGAGCGAGCCGCCCAGCGTGGCCCGGTTGCGGATGAGAGGGTCGCTGATCACCGCGGCGGCCTCCGCCAGCAGCGGCGTGTAGCGGGCGATGTCGGGCGAGTACTCGATCTCGGCGGAGGTGGTCATGGCGCCAATGCGCACCACCCTGCCCGGCCCGCGGCTGCCGTCCGGCTGCGGCGGAGCGGGGTCCTCGAGGATCTCGATCCGGCGCAGCTCGCCAATGCGCCCCAGGTCGATGAGGGTGGAGGGACCCGCGCGCCTAAGTTTCCGTTCAGGCAGGAGCGCGTGACCGCCCGCGAGGTATGTGGCGTTTTCGTCGAGGCTCGCCAGCTCAAGGGCCTCGGCGATGGTTGCTGGCCGCAGGTAATCGAAGCCGGCCGGTATCACCGCGTGCCTCCAGAAACGCCGCCGTCGGCGGTGGCCTGGCGAATAGCGGCGAGAACCTGCTCGGGATGCAGCGGCATGTCCAGATGCGTCACTCCGAGCGGCGCGAGCGCGTCGAGGACGGCGTTGACGATGGCCGGCGGTGCTCCGATGGCCCCTGCTTCACCGATTCCCTTGATCCCGAGGGCGGTGAACGGTGACGGGGTGACGGTGTGCGCGGTTTCGAGGCGCGGGATGTGCTGGGCACGCGGAAAGGCGTACGTCGTCCAGTTGCCTGAGACCAACGAGCCTTCGCCGTCGTAACGGGCGCCCTCGAGCAGCGCCTGGCCGAGCCCTTGCGCGATGCCGCCGTGTACCTGCCCTCGCGCCAGCAATGGGTTGATCAGCGGCCCGCAGTCGTCGACCGCGAGGAACCGGTCGATGGTGATGTCCCCTGTCGCGGGGTCGACCTCGACAACGGCGACATAGGTGCCGAACGGGAACGTGAGCTCCTTGGGGTCATAAAAAACGCGCTCATCAAGCCCGGGTTCCAGACCGGGCGGGATATCCGGGACGAAGTGAGCCACCCGCGCGACATCGTCCCACGTCACACTGCCGGGCGAGCCACCGTCCGCGTCTTGAGTGGTGCTGAACTCGGCGGCTTCGTACCGCACGTTCTCGACGGCCGTCTTCAGCATGTGAGCGGCGATGCGGCGGGCCTTGGCGAGAACATTCTGGCCGCATTCATAGACGGCGCTTCCCCCCACCGGCATCGACCGGGAGTTGAACGTGCCCTGGCCGAATTCGACCCTCGCGGTGTCCCCTTCGACGACCTCGATGTCGTCCGGCCGGAGGCCGAGCGCGTCGGCGGCGATCTGCGCATAGCTGGTGGCGTGCCCCTGGCCGTGGTCGGCGGTGCCAACGTGCACGCTGACCCGGCCGGTCGGATGGACGAGCACACGCGCGTACTCCCAGCCGCCATAGGAGAAACCCACCGCGGCCGTCGCCCTGCCCGAACCGAGGCCGGTGAATTCGGTGTACGTGGCCAGCCCGATTCCCCTGTAGCGGCCTCGGAGGCGGAGCTCCGCCTGTTCCCGGCGCAGCTTCTCATAGCCGACGATGCCCAGGGCAGTGTTCAGATTGCGCTCGTAGTTGCCGCTGTCGAAGACAAACAGGGGCGACTGGTACGGAAACGCGTCCTGCGGGATGAAGTTGCGGCGGCGGATATCTGCCGGGTCGATGCTCAGTTCCCGTGCGAGTTGGTCGGCCATGCGCTCGATGAGGTACGTCGCCTCGGGCCTGCCGGCGCCCCGGTAGGTGTCCACACGTGAGGTGTTGGTCAGGACACCGAGCGTGTCGACGTGAATGCTGGAGATCCGGTAGGCGCCGGTCAGCATCAGGGCGCAGTTCGCCGTCGGGATGCCAGCGGCCATGTCGGACAGGTAGGCCCCGAGGTTGGCGAACAGGGTTGCCTTGACCCCCGTCATGACACCGTCGGCGGTGGCGCATAGTTCCACGTCTTGGACGTGGTCACGGCCGTGGTTGGTGGCCCGGAAGTCCTCACTGCGGGTGGCCGTCCACTTCACCGCGCGCCGCAGCCGGATGGCCAGCGCGGTCATCAGGACTTCTTCGGGATACAAGTGCAGCTTCGATCCGAAACCGCCGCCGACATCCGGCGCCACGACGCGCAGCCGCTCCTCGGGGAATGAAAGGACCTCGGCAAGCATCCGCTTGATGATGTGCGGCGACTGGGTGCTGCTGTGGACGGTCACCGTCCCGGCGCCGTCGTCGTATTCGGCCAGAACCGACCGAGGCTCCAAGGCGCCGGGGATCAGGTTCTGGTTCCGAAGCCGCTGCCGGATGACGACGTCGGCGCGCTCGTGCGCCGCCGCGTAATCGCCCGCATAGATCGGGACCCGGAACACGATGTTGCCATCCTCCGAAGCGCCCGCCAGTCCCGGGTGCACCAGCGGAGCGCCGGGCTGTGCCGCCTGCCACGGGTCCGTCACCGCAGGCAGCGGCTCGTAGCCGACGTCAATGGCGTCCGCAGCGTCCGCAGCGGTGTAGGCATCGACAGCAACGACAGCGGCGATGCCCTCACCCTGGAACCGGACCGTCTCGTCGGCGAGCACCCGGTGAACCGGAACCTGCATGCCCGGCAAGACCCAGTTCGCCGGTAGCGGGGACACCGTATCCAGCAGATCCGCGCCGGTCACGACGGTCACGACGCCCGGCACCTTGAGGGCGCGTTCCACAGAAACCGACCGGATCCGGGCGTGAGCATGCGGGCTGCGCAGTAGCGCGACATGCAAAGTGCCAGCCGCATCGGCCGGCCTCACGTCGTCGGTAAAACGTCCTCGTCCCCTGAGATGATGGTCGTCTTCTCGCCGCGTAAGGGACCGGCCGAAGAATCGGGCCGCCGGCGGCGTGGTTGCCTCGGTAGGACCACGAACGGCTGTCGTCTCGGCTGCCGTGCGAATCGCGTCGACGATGTGCTGATACCCAGTGCACCGGCAAAAATTTCCCTTGAGCCATGCGCGGATGCGTTCCTCGCTCGGGTGCGGTTCGCGGTGAAGCAGCTCCAGCGAACTCATGATCATGCCTGGGGTGCAGAAACCGCACTGCAGCGCGTGATGCTCGCGAAACGCCGACAGCAGCGGATGCTCGCCGTCACCGGCCCGGCTCAGGCTTTCGACCGTGTCGACCGCTGCGCCGTCCGCCTGGACTGCCAGGACCGTGCATGACTTCACGGCGCGGCCGTCGAGGTGCACAGTGCACGCGCCGCATTGGGTCGTATCGCATCCGACGTGTGTGCCTGTGACGCCTAGGTCATCCCGCAGGAAGTGGATGAGCAGCTTTCTGGCATCGACCTCAGCGTGCCGCGGGTCGCCGTTAACGGTGACGGTGACGTAATGACGCGACATGTCTGTTCTCATCTTCGAAGAGCGATATAAGGATGGGCATGGCAAACGTGCGGGTGCGCCGCGCCGGGAGTAGGCGGCGCGCTATACGAGCGGATGGCCTACGACGAGACCGGCCTCCCACCCCAGCGTGGCTTGCAGCAGCTTGCCGGGGTCGTCGTCCCGTCGGCTCGCGATCCGCCCGACCTGCACGAGCTCTCCGCGCAGCGCGTCGTGCATCGCGAACATCATGCTCATGTCGAGCTTGAAACCATCGTTCCTCCCTGTTCCCGACGTTACCCGCCAGCGTAGGAAGCGGAATCCGTCACGCATAGGTAGACCCGCGTGACGCCATGCCGCGGCAGGCCCAGCCCCCAGGCGCGCGGGCGACGGCCCGGGTGCGGTTGGCCGCGTCAAGCTTGTCGAGGATGTGGCCGACGTGCTTCTTGGCAATGTCCAGTGTCACCACGAGCTCATCGGCGATCTGCTGGGGTTGGACCTGCCCGCAGCCAGCAGTCCCAGCACATCCAGCTCGCGATCCGTCAGCAGCCCTGCAACCGTAGCGGCGCGGCTCAGCGCGGATCCGGCGGCACAGGCCGGGCGGCTCATGCTGGCCGCTGCGGAGATTGCCGACTTCGACCGCGCACGCAGCTTCGCCGTGCGCGCGGCGGGCCAGACCACCGACCCGATCGCCAAGGCCACTCTGGCGCACGTGGGCGCACTGGCTGACTTCGCTCAGGGCCGACTGCCGGCGGCCGGCTATTTGTCGAAATGGCGACGCTGAGCGGCGAGCGGAGCCGGCCACGGGCGGTGCGGACGCTGATGAACGGGCTGCAAATCGCCTGGCTTCCTGGCGACCATGCGCTGATTGCCGACACCGCCGACCGGCTGAAGGTGATGGCCGGGTCCGACGCCCAGGTTGAGCAGTACGTAGGCCCGCCAGCGCGGGTCGCCGAGGGTTTGCGCGAAGGCCAGGGCCTGCTGGAGGTGGCCGGCGGCCTGCTCGTGCTCTCCACGCTCGTTGCGCAGGATGCCGATCACCAGATCGCTGTAGGCCGCGTAGCCGCCGCTGCCGACCGAGCGGAAGATGTCCCTGCACCGCGCCAGGAGGGCCAGGGCGTCCGCGGGCCGTCCTTGCTGCCGGCGCACCTTGGCGAAGAACAGCATGGCCTTGGCTTCCCGATCAGGGTCACCGAGGCGGCGGCACAGTGCGAGGCTCTGTTCGAAGCAGGCGGCCGCGTCGGCCAGCCGGCCCTGGTGCCGGCGGGCGCGCGCGAGCCCGGTCAGGCTGTCGGCCTCGCCCGGCTTGTCCTGCAGCTCGCGGGGCCGGTAGCGGCCTAGCGGCGGGCAGCCCCGTGACAGTACCCCGGCCTGGCCGCCGAGTGTCCCTAGCATGCCGGGCAGGCTGCCGGGAATCCCCGGAATCCTGATCCGGCATGGCCACGAGGCCGGGGCCGGCGGGTGGTCAGCGGCTGGCGGCGATGCCGGAATTCTGGGCGATCACCCGGGCGCCGCCCGACCCGGTCCAGGCGGCGAACTGGTCGGCGTAGGGCACGGTCGCCGCGGTGGTCAGCGGCGTGCCGCCCGGGTAGTAGCCGGGGATCTGCAGCCTGACCGGTTCCCCGGGCGGCGGGGTGATGGTCAGGGCGGCGGCCAGGCTGTAGAACACGATCGCGCCGCCGCCGTGGGCGGCCAGCGCGTAGACCCCGTACGGGGTGGGGGAGTGCCGGTCGGTGACGCTGACGCCGCGCGGCACGCGGGCCTCCCAGAAGGCCTCGTCCCGCTGGTCTCCGAGGGCTTGCAGGCCGGTCACGGTGACGGCGCCGCCGGTGCCGTCGAGCCGGGCGGCGGTGGCGGCCGCGAGGCTGCCGGGCGCGGCGGGCAGCCCGGCGGCGGAGGCCGGGGGCACGGCAGTGGCGTAGCCGTCCGGGCCGGTCGCGGGTACCGCGGCGGTGCCGGCGGTGACGTTGGGCTCGAGGACCTCCAGCCAGCGGGCGCGCGGCGCGGCCTGTGCGAAGATCAGGTACCCGCGATAGGGGGCCGAGCGTGTCCCGGTACTACAGTCCGGGTTTGTGATGTGGGGCAGGTTGATCCCGGTGTGACCGGCGTGCCTTGCGATGTGCGCGGCCACCCCATGATCATGCTTCGTGACAAGACAAGACAACGAGGTGGCCGCAGGGGCCATCGTAGAAGACCGGGCATGGCTGGGGGAACTTCAGGGCGAGCTGTTTGCCCTGCTGGCGGGGGTGTTCGCGGAGGCCAGGTCGAGGTTCACGGCGTTCGCCTACGTCAGCGCGCTGCTGGCCGGACGCGGCGCCCGCAAGTCGTGCTGGCAGCTGGCGGTACAGGCCGGGCATGCCACGCCGCGGCGGATGCAGGCGCTGCTGGCCGAGTATGCCTGGGACTGGAAGGCGGCGCTGGCGGCCTTGCAGCGGTTCATCGTGGCGCGCCTGGGTGATCCGGAGGCGATCGTGGTGCTGGATGAGACCGCGGAGCTGAAGAAGGGCACCAGGACGGTGGGGGCCGCCCGGCAGTACGCCGGGATCACCGGGCAGGTGGAGAATTGCCAGACCGTCGTGTTCATGGCCTACGTCACCGACCGCGCGCACGCCCTGCTCGATTTCCGGCTCTACCTGCCGAAGGCCTGGTGCGCGGACCGGGAGCGGCGCGCGCGGGCGCATGTCCCGCACGAGGTGGTGTTCACCACCAAGCCCGCGCTGGGCACCGCGATGGTCACCGGCGCGGCCGGCGCCGGCGTCCCGTTCGCCTGGGTGGCCGCCGATGAGACATCCGATGCGGTTAAGTTGTCAAGCTGCTTGGGGAAGTTCTTTTCCGATTGCGGGGAACGCGATGGTTTCGCCGTAACGCTGGCCGGTTGTCAGGCAGTGGTGCAGGCAGCCGAGCAGGCGGCCGAACAGGTTGCGCTGGGCGGCGGCATGCCGGTCGCCGTCGTCGCGGCGACGGTCGTAGTGGGCGCGAGCGCCGGGTGAGGCGGTCAGCGCGGAGAACGCCCAGCTGTATCCGGCGGCGTTGAGCCGGTTGTTCTTGACGCGGCGGTGCGTGACGGATTTGGTCTTGCCGGAGGCGCGGGTGATCGGGGCGGCGCCGGCGTAGGCCTTGAGGCCTTTGGCATCCTGGAACCGGGATCGGTCGTCGCCGATCTCGGCGAGCACCCGGGCGCCGGTGAGCGCGCCGAGCCCTGGGAAGCTGGTGATGATCCCGGCGTCCGGGTGCAGGTTAAAAGACTGGGTGGCGGCCTGCTCGAGGCCGTCGGCGGCGGCGCAGGCGGCATCCAGCTGGCCGAGCAGGGCCAGCGCCTGGCGGCCCATGGCGTCTTCGACGAGGGGGAGCTGGCGCATCTGCGGGACGCGGAACGCGTCGCGCAGCCGGGTCGCTTCGGTGTCCAGGCCGCGGATCCGGCCAGCCTTCTTCAGCAAGCCGCGGAGCTGGGTGAGGGTCAGTGTCGCGGCGTCAGCGGGGGTGGGCGCGGCGGCCAAGATGATGCGGGCCTCGGGCCGGGTGATGCCGCCGCGGGCGTCCGCGAAGGCGGCCAGGAAGCCGGGGAAGTATTCGCGCAGGCAGGAGCGGAGCTTGTTGTGCGCGGTGGTGCGGTCCCAGACCGCGTCTTGCTGGGCGCGGGCCAGTACCGCGATGGCCTGGGCCAGCTCGGTATCGGCGGGCAGCGGCCGGTGTGCGTGCATGTCGGTGCGTAGCACGTTGGCCAGGACGAACGAGTCGCCGTGGTCGGATTTGCGGCCCGCGACCGAGTGCCGGTCCCGGTACCGGGCCACCGACATCGGGTTGATCGGGTAGACCTTCCGGCCGGTGGCGCGCAGGCACGCGGTCAGCAGCCCGCGCGGGGTTTCGATCGCCACCGGGATCAGATCCCCGGGATTGTCGCCGTGCTCGGCGAGCAGCCCCAGCAGCGCCGCGAGCCCCGCCGCGTCGTCGCTGATCCGGCGGCGGGCCAGCAGCTGCCCGTCACGGTCCACGACGGAGATGTCGTGGTGGTCTTCGGCCCAGTCGATCCCGCAGTAAACGTCCATGGATCCTCCGTTCTCCTCGATGTGGCTGTTCGCGCAGGTCTTAAGCCGCGCAGGGCACGCACGCTCCCTAATGGAAGGGCTCGAAGGCCCGCCATCCGATGAGCCGTTCGTGACCCCAGCTGCCCGCAGGCCCCGGTCTTAGCCAGAGCTCGCGGCATCCGGCTGTGGTGAGGGGTTGCTCCTGCGGGTGGCTCAGGCCACGACCACCCATACCGGGACGGACGGTGACTTCCGGGGAGGCCGCGCGGCGTGTCGCTTACGGCCCGGTAACGCGCCGCCGCCCAGCGCAACCGGGACCTGCCCGGCGGGCCCGGTCACCGCGTGTTCCGGGCCGCGGGCGCGAAGTCCAGGTAATCGATGGCCAGGCCGATGTCGTGGAGCAGGCCGCCGGGGCTGCGGCCGCCGGGCAGGCGCCGGGTCACTTCCGCCAGCAGCGTGCTGGCCTGCGGCCCATGGCCGCCTGCCCGGGAGATCATCTGCGCGCAGGTGACCAGCGCCTGCCGGACGACCGCGGCTTCCTCGCCGCTGAGCACCAGCTGCCTGCCGGCACCATTCATCATGGCCATAACCCCTCCGGGGATCTCCCGCCACCTCAGGCAGCCCGGCTGATCCAGGGCACCGGGCCGCCGGCCGGCTGGCGCCGGGACCCGGATCTCATCGCAAGGGTCATGCCCCTTGGTGTACGGAACGGGTTCCCGGCACCGGCCAGGCCGCCAGACCCTGCCGATCTCTGCCCGGGCATCATGTGCCCAGCTCCGGGACGACGCAGATCTGGCAGGCAGGCCCCGCAATCTTGAGGAAGGGTTCACAAGCCCTGGCTGCTGCTGGCGGTGGACTGCCATATGCCCATTAGGTGTATGGCCGCAGCTCCAAGCTGCGCCAGGCCTGCGAGAAGGCCGGGAAGGGATATGTGTTCGCGGTCCCGGTGAACTTCACCATCACGCTGCCCTCCGGGCGGAAGACGACCGTGGCGTCCCTGGCCCGGCTGGTGCCCGCAGCGGCGTGGGAGACCCGCTCGTGCGGGCGCGGCTGCAAGGGCCACCACCCGCTGCGCGACGAGTTCCCTGATCACCTCGGCCCGGCGGACGGCCAGGTCCCATGCCTCCGCGGCCGCGGTCAGCACGCCGCGCTCTGCCATCACCGGGTCATCGGCCATTCCGGAGTCACCGCCGCCGCCGTGTACACGAGTACGGAACGGAAGCGACCGTAGCGCAGGCGACTCCGGGACACGCCGGAAACCCGAAGCCCCCTGCACTCAGGCGCGTTAGCCCACGTCACCCGCGCAGGCGAGTTCGGACATTCACAGTCGCCATCACGAACCCGCTGGCAGGAGAACCGGATGCAAGCCGGACGTGAACCGGCGACCCGTCCGGGATAAGGTCTGAGGGAACTGATTCTCTGTGATAAGCGCGGGCGGGAGGTGCGGATGGCGGGGAAGCCGGGCCGCGGCGGCGCGGTAACGGCGCTCGCCGGCGCCGGGCGCACCCTCGGCGACGCGGTCGACGCGTTCCTGTCCGTGCCGCGCCCCGGCACCACCGCTCGCACCTACGCCGGGACCCTGGAGCGCCTCGCCACCCGGCTCGGCCGGGACCGGCCCCTCGCGGGCGTCGCGGACGAGGAACTGGCCGCCGCGGCGAACGCGCTGTGGGGGCGCCTGGCGCCGCGCACCTGGAACCGGCACGTCGCGACCGTCCGGTCGTTCACCTCGTGGTGCCGCGATCACGGGTGGCCCGCCGGGGACCTGTACCTGGCCGCCGACCGGCGCACGGCACCCGCCGACGACTCCAAGGCGATCCCGCTGCCCCAGCTGGAGCGGCTGTGGGGCGACCGGAAGATCCCGTTGCGGGAACGGGCGCTGTGGCGGCTGCTGTACGACTCCGCCGCCCGCGCCGAGGAAGTCCTCGGCCTGGACGTGCCCGACCTCGACCTGGCCAACCGGAACGCACGGGCACGCGTCAAGGGCGGCGACACTCACCTCCTGCACTTCCAGACCGCCGCCGCCCGGTTGCTGCGGGCGCTGACCGCGGGCCGCGAGGCCGGGCCGGTGTTCCTCACCGAGCGCCGCGCCGCCTCCCACCGGGTCACGGCCGCCGCCGACCTCGACCCGGAAAGCGGGCGGGCCAGGCTCTCCTACGAGATGGCCGAGCAGCTGTTCAAGCAGGCCACCAAGGGCAAGACGCTCCACCAACTCCGGCATTCCAGGCTCACCCACCTCGGCGACCAGAACGTCAGTGCGCCCCTGCTCATGGCCATCAGCGGGCACAAGCAGCTCGCCACCTTGCAGCAGTACGTCAAGCCCAGCCCGGACGCCGTCGCCAGGCTGATGGCCGACACCGACCCCGACCGGCGCCGCCGCTGACGCGCGGGAGGCGCTCAGGCTGCCGGGGCGGGGAACAGCACCCGGGGATGCAGGTCGAGGTGCGTGACGGGGCTGCCGGGGGGCGGCTTGAGGTCCAGGACCCAGTCGCCGAAGCGCCGGATCGTGCGGGTGATGTACGGGGTGATGGTGGCCAGGTCGTCGGTGTCGACCGGGTGGCCCTCGGCGGCCAGGGCGTTGGCTGCGTCGGTGATGTCCAGCGCGGTGGAGTAGATGGCGGCGTTGGCGACCAGCTCGTTGAACTTCACGACCTTCTCCTGGTAGTCGGGGTCGTTGTGGCCGATGAGCCGCCCGCCGATCATCAGCCAGGTCGCGTAGTTGTGGAATGCCTCGGTCCGGTTGGTGACCGCGGTGATGTGGTCCCGCAGTGCCGGCTCTGACAGGTACCGCAGGAGCGTCACGGTCCTGACGACTCTGCCCAGCTCCCGCAGCGCCCTGTATATCCGGTTGCGGCGCGAGTGGTTGCCCAGCCGCCGCAGCAGCGTCACCGACGACAGCCGTCCCTCCCGGATCGATATCCCGGTGCGCAGCAGGTCGGGCCAGTGCTTCTCCAGGAGGTCCCAGTCAATGGCGTCGTCGCCGAACAGGGAGTCGATGTGCCTGTAGCGTGCCTGCGACCCGGGGCGGTAGAAGATGAGGTCGTGCCAGTTGCGGATCCGGGGGAGGAGCTCGAACCCCAGCAGTGCCGCAAGCCCGAAGACCGGCAGGGACTGGCCTTGCGTATCTGCGTGCACCGAGCCTGGCTGGATCGCCGAGTCGTTGGACAGCAGCATGTCCAGCAGGTAGACGGCCTCCCAGACCCCGCAGGGGATAAAGCGGGAGAAGAGAGCGACGTAGGTGTCGGAGATCAGCCGGTACGCAAGGCCGCCGAACCCTGAAGCCCGTAGCGGATGTGGCTCTCGGCCAGGAGGTTGTCCTCCCAGGTGTCGATCTGGGAGCCGTCCGCGGCGGCGGTGCGGCCGTCGCCGCACACCCCGGCGACATCGAACTTAGCGAACGCGCCGATGATGTCGGCCGACGCCCGGTGGATCTTGTTCGCGTCGGCGTGCTTGTTCCCGGCGGTGTAGATGTCGTGCGCGCTGACCCCGCGCATGTGCCGGGCGACCTCCGTCGCGCTGAGGTTCCCGCCGTAGGCGAACGCGGTCACCACGTACCGGCCCATGGTGTCGGCGATCTTCGGGTCCGAGCCCGACGGCGGCCCGAAGTGCCGGTGCCAGCCGGTCGGGTGGGCGGTGCGGGCCAGGATGTCCAGCAGTCCCCGCTCGGGCAGCCGGTCCAGGATCCGGGCCTCCAGCGTGAGCGCCGACGGCCTGCGGTCGGCGCCCTTGCGGCGGGCCAGCACCGGCCTGCCGCCCTCCAGCCGCAGGTCGGCGTTCGCCGGGTACCCGGCGTCAACGGCGCTGGCGGTCTTCTCCAGCCCCGCGCGGAAATGCGCGACCAGGTCCCCGGCACTGGCCGGGATGCCGGCCTGCTCGCAGAACTCCGCGACGTGCGGCTGGCACTCCTCCCAGCTCATCAGCTGGTCGTGCAGGCTGGCGTAGGAATCCGAGCCGGCCACCGCGATGTCGCCGCTGCGGAGTTCCGCGGCGAGGTGGGACAGCACGCACACCTCCAGGTGCCGCCGGGCCAGCAGCCCGGGGCGGCGCTTGTCGCGCAGCGTCTTCCTCCACTGCTCGGAGGCGAAGGAGTCGACGTCAACGGCGACCGTGACCGGCTCGCCATCGCGGATGTGGACAGTGGACTCTTCTATCCACTCGCCGCGCCGGTCCCGGTTGGCCCGGATGAACTCCACCGCGTCCAGCACCCCGCGTTCTGCCGACGTCGCCTGCAGGTCCAGGGCGTCCACGAGCGTGAACAGCACCGGGCGGTGCGACCGGTAGAACCGCTCCAGCAGCGGCAGGTAGTTGTTGCCGTGGTACGCCGCCACGGCCTCGTGCGCGGCACTCAGCTGCTCCAGGCCGCCGCCCGACTCGATGGCCTTGAAGACCAGGACGCCCGCCAGCGCCGCGGCCTGCCCGCCGTCGACATCGCTCACCGCCCCCGCATCGTCTCCTCCGGCGCTGTCTTCCCCGATGGCCTTCGCCTCGCGGTCTGCGGCCAGGACGTCGCCGAACACCTCCAGGAGCCGCTCGGACTCGGCGCGGTGCGCCTCGCGCAGTTCCTCCAGCCGCTCCCGGCCTTTGCGGTGGATGATCGCCATCCGCTTGCAGAACATGTCGGTCACCTCGTCCCGCGCGCTGACCCGCAGGGTATGGACCATCGCCGCCAGCAGCGTCAGCCTCTTGGCCTCCCCGGCCTCTCCGGGCTTCTTCATGTCGGCCGCGTCGGTGAGCCGCGCCTCCCCCGCGAAGTGCCCGACCTTGGCCATCGGCACCCCGGCCAGCCACGCCTCCGTCGGGCCGATCGCGTCCAGTCCGCCAGGTGCCTCAGCCGCGCCTTGAGCTTACTGATCGTCGCGGCCCTCGCCGGGTCCTTCAGCCGGTCGAACGGGCTTCGCCTGGTGGCCGGATCCGCCACCAGGAGCCGGGCGAGCCTGGCCCTGCCGTCAGCCGGGATCCTCGACGAGACCGTCCTGAACACGCCCTCGTTGACCTCGGCGCGGACCCGGGCGACCATCCGGTCCAGCGTGGAGTAGCCCGGCAGTTCCAGGCGCCTGCGGACCAGGTGCTCGATCGCCACGTTGATCAGGTCCGCGGGGTTGTCCTTGGACTGCGCGGCCGTGCGAACCGCGGCCTCCGCAACGTCGCGCGACGCGGCCTTGTCAGACTTCACTCCCAGGCGCAGGCGGACGTTCTCCCGGTACCGCTTCCCCGTGCGGTCTGCATCGACCTCCGCCCTCACGCCCTCAGCCAGCCCGAGCGTGCTGCGGATGTGCGCCAGCACAGGCTCAGGCACCTCATGGAGCCCGGGAAAGTACCCCAGGTACTGGAAGGACTTCAGCCAGGCCAGCAGCGTGAGCATGTTCGGCGCGGTCACGGTCTTGCCCTGCGCCCACTCAATCTCCCCGGCCGACGGCGTGAACACGTCGGCGATCTCGCGAGCCGACATCGTCCGCTTGAACCGCGGGTATGCGGTGCGGTCGATCGATGTCAACGGACCTCATCGGGTCATCCGGGGACAACACAGGGCAAGAGCAGCTTACTGGCCGTAAAAGCTCCTTGCGCCGACCCGGCTACGCGGAGGTCAGAGGCTCCGTGGCCCCTTTCGCTCATATTCCGGTCCCACCTCCTCATCGGCGGTGCCGTGGAGCAGCGGCCACCGGTTCATCCGGTCAGCCGCGGGGTGGCCCGGCTGACGATGGCCGCGGTGTCGGCACCCGACGGGAGCGTGCCGAAGGCATGTCCCCAGGTTCCCGGCCCGCCGTCGTCGGCCAGCCGGGACGCGGTGAACGCGTCGGCCACGGCTGGGTCGCCGTGCCGGACGAGCAAGGCGCCCTGGAGAACGAGGGCCATGGCCTCGGCCAGATGACGGGCGCGGGCCTCGGACGGGTCGCTGACCTCCTTGCGCAGCCGGGCCACCGCCTGGTCCAGCCGGCTGTCCGCCCCGGCGGCCAGGTCCAGTTCGGCGAAGAACGCCTCGGCCGATTCGGGTTGCCTGGTCAGGGCGCGCAGGGCGTCGAGCGCGGCGACGTTGCCCGACCCCTCCCAGATCGACGCCAGCGGGGCCTCACGGTACAGCCGCGGCATCCCCGATTCCTCCACGTAGCCGTTGCCGCCGAGGCACTCGAGCGCCTCGGCGGCGTGCGCCGGGGCGCGCTTGCACACCCAGTACTTGGTCGTCGCCAGCGCCAGGCGGCGGAACGCGGCCTCCTGCGCGTCGCCGCGGACCGCCCGGTCGGTCGCCCCGGCCAGCCGGAACGCCGCCAGCGTGGTGGCCTCTGACTCGATCGCGAGGTCGGCCAGCACGGCGGCCATCAGCGGCTGGCCGGCCAGCTTCCGGCCGAAGGTCATCCGGTGGGCGGCATGGTGCGCGGCCATCGTCAGGCCGGCCCGCATCCCGGTCGCCGTGCCCAGCACGCAGTCGAGCCGGGTCATGTTCACCATCTCGATGATGGTGCGGACTCCGCGGCCCTCCTCGCCGATCAGCCAGGCCAGCGCCTCGTCGTACTCGACCTCGGCGGACGCGTTGGACCTGTTGCCGAGCTTGTCCTTCAGCCGCTGCAGGCGCATTCCGTTCCTGGTCCCGTCCGGCCGGACCCTGGGCAGCAGGAAGCAGGACAGCCCGCCGGGCGCCTGGGCGAGCACCATGAACAGGTCGCCCATCGGCGCCGAGGTGAACCACTTGTGGCCGGTCAGCAGGTACTCCCCGGAACCGGCCGGGACCGCTCGGGTGGTGTTCGCCCGGACGTCGGAGCCGCCCTGCTTCTCCGTCATCGACATGCCCGCGAGCAGGCCCCGCTTGGACTCGGGCGGCCGCAGGCCGAAGTCGTACTCCGGGGCCGCGAGCAGTCCCTCGAAGCGCCCGGCCAGGCCGGGCGCTTCGCGCAGCGCGGGTACGATGGCGTAGGTCATCGACACCGGGCAGCAGTGCCCGGCCTCAGCCGCGCCCCAGACGTAGAAGCCCGCAGCCCGCGCCACGTGCGCGCCGGTCCGGGCGTCCCGCCACGGCGCGCCGTGCAGGCCGTGCCGCACCGCCACCGTCATCAGCTCGTGCCAGGCCGGGTGGAACTCCACCTCGTCGACCCGGTTCCCGAACCGGTCGTGCGTGCGCAGCCTGGGCGGGTTCTCGTTGGCCTGGCGGCCAAGCTCCTGGACCGGCGCCGAGCCGGCCAGGCGGCCGAGTTCGCGGACGCCGTCCTCGGCCCAGCCGGCGCCCTCGCGCCGCAGCGCGGCCAGCATGGCCGGATCGTCGGCGACGTCGTACCCGGTCAGCGCGGGAGGCTGGTTGAATACCTCGTGTGTCGGCGGCATCAGCGGCTCCTGCCTCGGTTCTCTTCCGTCATTGAAACATCAGGCGGGCGGTCCCATCGCCGCCACCACCAGGGTTACGGTGGCCGCGATCTCGGCCAGCGCGCCCAGCACGTCACCGGTGATGCCGCCGAGCCGCCGCACCGCGTGCCGCTGCACGACGAGCGCCGCGGCCAGGCCCGCGGCCACCGCGAGCGGCAGGGTCCAGCCGAGCGGCCCGCCGGTCACCGTCGCGGAGATCGCGACCGCGGCGGCCGCGGCCGCCAGCGTGGCCGCGGTGGCCGCGGCCGGGACCACCGGGCGGACAGAGCCCGCGACCAGGGCGCCGAGCCCGTCCGGCCGCGCCGCGGGCACGCCCCGGCGGCAGGCCCAGGTCAGCGCGAGCCTGCCGGTGACCACGGCGGCGATGAGCGCGGCGGGTCCCCGGCCGTGACCGGCCGTTTCGGCCTGGCTGAGCGCGGCGACCTGGAGGAGCAGCGTCAGGATGAGCGTGACCACCCCGAGCGGCCCGATGTCGGAGCGGCGCATGATGTCCAGCGCGGCCGGGGCGGGCTTGCCGCTGGCCAGGCCGTCCGCCAGGTCGGCCAGGCCGTCGAGGTGAAGGCCCCGGGTGAGCAGGGCCAGCGACCCGACCGCGAGCCCGGACGCGGTCAGCGGCCCGGCCCCGAGGGGGTGGTCGGCCAGGAGCAGGACGGCCGAGGCGACGACGCCGAGCAGCAGGCCCACGGCCGGTGCCCACGCCATCGCGGCACCCGCGGCGGCCCGCGGCGGCGCAGTGCCGCCATCCGGGCCGCCCCCGGGCGCAGCGTCGTCCCTGCCCGCCCGCCACGGGATCACGGTGAGCAGCGTCACCGAGAGCCTGAGCCCCATTCCTCTCACAGCGAAGGAGCCTATCGGCCCTGGGGTGAAAGACGTACTATCTTGAGGGCGGGGGACAGTGCCCAAACCGGATGGCGGTGGCAGAGGCGTGTCCGACTGGTGGTCGATCGAGGTCTTCGACGCGAGCGAATTGCCCGCTCGCCGGTGGAAGGACTCCTACCAGGACGACCTCACCGAGGCGGCGCTGACGAACGGCGCGCTCGAGTGGGCCTGGCATGAGCATCGCTACGGCGTGGTGTTCGAGGTGCTCTTCGACTCGGACGAGCAGTGGGAGGCGTTCCGTGCGCTGCCCGCGGTCCGTTCGGCTCTCGATGGCGTGCCCGACCCGGTGAACGGCCTGATCGTCTACCGCGGCCGGGGCGGGGGATCGGGACCAAGGAAGCCGCGCAAGCCCAAGCCCGCCCCGGGGGCGAGCGCCATGTCCCTGCCCGAGCCGACCGAGGAGCGCGTCCTGCACCTGGCCGGCGTGGCCCCGCCCGGGCCGCCCCAGGAGGCCCTGGGCAGGTTAGATTCCCTCCCGGGGGTAAAGCACCCGGCGGGACGGTGCAGGATGGGGGCATGAGGGAAACGCGAGTCCTGACCGACGGCCTGCGGGCCGCGATCGAGCGGAGCGGCTACTACCCGGGCCTAGTGTCCGACGCGGTCGCCTCGGCGCTCGGGTCAGAGCCGGTCACGGCCTACGTCGTCCACCACGACGCGATCTTCGACCCGGGGATGGAGGTGCGCCGGCACATGACCGTGCTCGCGCTCACCCCGACCCGGCTGGTGTACTCGCACACCGACGAGCACCCGGCCGAGGAGCCCGACAGCAGGCCGCGCGCGGAGACCAGCACGGAGGCGATCCGGTTCGCCAAGATCTCCTCGGTCGCCCTCAGCCGCGTGGTGCCCGACCCGGCGGCCTACGTGCCCGGCGTCACCATGCCGTCGGAGGTCATGCTGACCATCGGCTGGAACGTCCTTTCCCACCTGGAAATCGAGCCGGCCCATTGCGGCGACGAGAGCTGCGAGGCTGATCACGGCTACCTGGGCACGATCACGGCCGACGACTTCTCGCTGCGGGTCAGCCAGGCCGCCGACGGCGAGGACGCCGTGCGGCAGCTGCTGAGCTTCGGGCGGGAGCTGTCCGACGCGACCGCGATCCGCGGAAGCTGAGGGCCCGCTGGGCAGTAGCTGACAGTCCGTTCCGTTTTGCCGCTGCCGTCCGCCCAGTGGCACCATGTTCCGGCAAGATGCTGAGTGGCACCCACGAGTAGCAGGTGAGGATCCCGCATGACGCCCGAGCCGAGACATCCGCCGACCGTGCCGTCCTACGGGGCCGCCGCCCTCGCCGACCTGTCGTCGTCCATGCTCGCATCCCTCGACCCGGGCGCGCCGGAATCACAGAACGTCCTCGGCCTCCCGTCCGCCCGGCGCGCGTGCCTGCTGATCGTAGACGGCCTGGGCTGGGAACTGCTCCGTGACCATCCCGCCGTCGCGCCCTTCCTGTCCGAACTCGCCCGTAACTCCCGGCCCATCACGGCCGGGTTCCCGTCCACCACGGTCACCAGCCTCGGCTCGATCTGCACCGGGCAGCCGCCGGGCCAGCACGGGATACTCGGCTACCAGGTCATCATCCCTGGCGAGAACCGGCTGCTCAACGGGCTGCGCTGGGATTCGCGGATCGACCCCAGGCAATGGCAGCCGCTGCCCACGATCTACGAGCGGGCCGCCGCCGCGGGCATCGCGGCCGTGCACGTGACGCAGGGCGCGTTCCGCGGCACCGGCCTGACCGTGGCGACCATGCGCGGTGCGGACTTCCGGCCCGCCGACAGCATGGGCGCGCTGGCCGCGCAGGCGGCCACGGCCCTGCGGGAGAACGACCGCGCGTTCGTGACCGTGTACCACGGCGACCTCGACGGCACCGGCCACGTGTTCGGGGTCGGCTCGGACGCCTGGTACAACCAGCTGGCTCACGTGGACAAGCTGGCCGAGCAGCTAGCCGGCGCGCTGCCCTCGGGCACCTGCATGTGCGTGACCGCGGACCACGGCATGGTGGACATCGGGCCGGAGGATAAGTTCGACGTGGACGAGCACCCCGACCTGCGGTCCGGGCTGGCCCTGCTCGGCGGCGAGCCGCGGGCCCGGCATCTGTACGCGCGGCGCGGCGCCGCGGCGGATCTGCTCGCCGCCTGGCGCGAGACGCTCGGCGACCGGGCCTGGGTGATGTCCAGGGACGAGGCGATCAAGGAAGGCTGGTTCGGTCCGGTGGACGCGGCGATGACCAGCCGGATCGGCGACGTGGTGGCCGCCCCGGCGGGGTCCCTCGCCATCGTGGCCACCAAGGCCGAGCCGCGTGAGTCCGCGCTGACCGGCATGCACGGCTCGCTCACCCCGTCGGAGCAGCTCGTGCCCGCGCTGATGTACACCGCCGCGTGAGCCAGCGAGCCACCCGGGACTCCCTGCTCGTCAGCACCGGGGAACTCGCCGCGGAGCTGGCGCGGGACCGGCCGCCGGTGCTCCTCGACGTGCGCTGGCGGCTCGCCGGGCCGCCCGGCATCGACAGCTACCGGCAGGGCCATCTTCCCGGCGCGGTCTTCGCCGACCTGGACCGGGACCTGGCCGCCCCGCCCGGTCCGGCGGGCCGGCACCCGCTGCCCGACCCGGCCGTCTTCCAGGCGGCGATGCGCGCCGCCGGGGTGAGCTGGGACCGGCCGGTCGTGGTGTACGACGACGGGGATGCGATGAGCGCCGCCCGCGGCTGGTGGACGCTGCGTTACTTCGGCCACCCGGACGTCCGCGTGCTCGACGGCGGCTACCGGGCCTGGGCCGGGGCCGGCCTCCCGGTCAGCACGGACGAGCCCGCCCCGGTGCCCGGCGACTTCACCGCGGAGCCCGGCCAGATGCCGGTGCTGGACGCGGCGGGCGCGCAGGCGACGGCGCGGGCCGGGCTGCTGCTCGATGCGCGGGCGGGGGAGCGCTACCGAGGCGAGACCGAGCCGGTCGACCCGGTCGCCGGGCACATCCCCGGCGCGGTGAGCGCGCCCACCGCGGGCAACGTGAACCCGGACGGCACCTTCAAGGACCCCGCCGAGCTCGCGGCCAGGTTCGCCGCGCTCCGTGTCGTCCCGGGGGCGTCAACCGCTGCCTACTGCGGCTCCGGCGTCACCGCGGCCCACGAGGTACTCGCGCTCGCGCTGGCCGGCATCCCCGCCGCGCTCTACGTCGGCTCCTGGTCCAACTGGGTCGCCGACCCCGCCCGCCCGGTGGCGGCCGGCCCCGGGCCCGCCGCCTGAGTCACCCGGGCGCTGGGTCACCCGGGGCCGTGTTAGCCGGCGGTAGGCCACCCGGCGGCGGGCCGGCCTCGCGGTCGCGCTTGCGGCGGCGGATGTGGCTCCACCGTGACACCAGCAGCGGGACGACGATCCACATGATCCAGGCGTTGGTGGTGACGAAGAAGACCGGGATGGACAGCCCGAAGGCGAGGATCAGGTTGAAGGACTGCCGGGCGATGTCGATCGCCATCGTGCGCGGGGTGCGGGGCGCCAGCCCGTGCGAGAGCATGTGCGCCAGCATGGCGAACACCGTCGCGGACTCCAGCACCTGCAGCAAGCCGAACCGCAGGGCGGATAACTTCCGTCCCGCGGGGCGGAGAGAAGCAACCGGCACAATGCGACTCTGAGCCGGTCATAACCGGCCCGGTGCCACATCGTGCCGGTTTGGCTCGGGCCGCGGCCCTTTTCAGCCTAACGGGCTGGCACTCTGCCCATGCACCACACCGCGCACTGGCATCACGGCGCGCACAAGCACCATCGTGCCGGCCAGATGGCGTGCTGAGAACCTCGACAGTGCCACATCATCGTGGCCCTGACCACAACAACGCCACACCGTTGTGGTTGCGCTCCCGGGCAGCGCGAGGCGGCGCAGCTAGGCCGGGGTCTCCGGCGGGACGTTGAAGGGCGTGATGACCTGGATGGGCGCGGGCGCGGTGACGATCGGGCCGTCCAGGGCGCCGTGCGCCTGCATGATGATCTGGCAGGCGCGGTGCATGTCCCGGCGCAGGTCGTGGTAGAGCACGGCGGACAGCCGGCCCGCCTCGAGCAGCTCGCGGTTGTCCCGGTCCAGGTCGTGCGCGATGAACGCCCGGCAGGGCCGCCGCCGCGCGTCGAAGGCGCCGAGGATGGCCCGGTTGCCACCGCCGATGGAGTACACGGCCTCGATGTCGTCGTGCCGGTCCAGGGCGTCGAGCGCGAGCCGGTAGACCGTCGTGTCCAGCCCGTCGCTATCGGTGATCTCGGTGAGGCGCCGGTGGGGCCACCGCTCGCGGATCGCGGACCGGAAGCCGATCTCGCGCTCCTCCTCGCCGCGGAAGACGCTGCGGCTCAGCGCGACCAGGACGCGGCTGCCCCGACCTGGAGACCCCGGAGAACCCAGAGACCCCGGGAAGCCCGGGGACCCCGGAGAACCTGGGGACCCCGGGAAGCCCGGGGGGCCGCCCAGCCACTGGTTGACCAGGTACGCCGCTGTCGCGCCGGCCGACCGGTTGTCCATCCCCACGTAGGCCACCCGCTTGCTGAACGGCAGGTCGCTCACCAGCGTGACCACCGGGATGCCGGCCTCGCTCAGGCGCAGGACCGCGGCGTTGACCTCCGGTGCCTCCGGTGCCTTGAGGATCACCCCGCGCGAACCCCGGCGGGCGATCGTGTCCAGGACCGCGACGATGTCGTGCACGTCGCCCGTCTCACGGAAGTCGAACCGCGACCGCACGACCGCGGGCCGCAGCGACGGAAGCTCCTGCTCGAGGGCGGCCTTGACCGCGGAGGAGAACCGGTCCGGGGTCTGCATCACGATGTCGATCATGAACACCCGGCCGTTGAGCCTCAGCTGGCTGCGCTGCCGGTCCAGGTCGGCGATGGCCTGCCTGATGTCGTTGACGGTGCTCGGGCGGACGCCGCCGCGGTCGTTGAGGACCCGGTCCACGGTGGCCTCGCTCACCCCGGCCTGGCGGGCGATGTCGCGGATCGGATAGGGGTGGGGCATGCGACCGTCCTGATGGATTACTGATGGTGAGGAGAATCGGTAGGCCCCTGGTCTTCGCCGGGGCACGTGCCTGATCCGTTCGGCTTAATGTACCTCATCAGCACGTACGGACACCAGCCTTGCCCACGGCCGTCGGTGCGGTATCGCGACCGTCTAAATGATGGGTTTTTGATGGCTACCTGGCTGTTGACTTGATGAATCGCGTCATGCAGTGTCGAGTGCATCGACCCCAGGCCCATCTCGCCCCACCCGAACCCACCCCGACCCGCTGACAGGCTGGTGTGCACAGATGAAGATGCTGATCGGCGGCACGTGGCAGGCAGCCGCGAGCGGCCGCACCGAGGACGTGACTTCCCCGTTCGACGGGACACCCACCGGGACGGTCCCGGTCGCCGGCCCGGACGACGTCCGTGCCGCACTGGACCGGGCCGAGGGCGGCGCGGTCGCCTGGCGGCGCACGCCGGCCCACGAGCGGATGCGGATCCTGCTCCGCGCGGCCGAACTGGCCGACGAGCGCGCCGAGCAGACCGCGCAGATCATCAGCGCCGAGGCCGGGAAGACGATCACCGAGGCCCGGGGCGAGGCGGCGCGCTCGGGCGACCTGATCCGGCTGGCCGCGTTCGAGGGCACCCAGCTCTACGGCGACGCGCTGCCGCTGGAC
>WNGJ01001154.1_pt1 | contig 25528 bp, 22 predicted proteins | sample 5400611 | NCBI WGS metagenome assembly WNGJ01 (sample SAMN13153375, study PRJNA577476) | soil metagenome | isolation source: 40 cm soil or saprolite under Garry oak tree replicate 1 | place: USA:California | collected 2016-06-15
GATACTGCTAATCAGAGCAAACTCAGCCCAATCCCCGCCAGCGCCGCGAGCACAACAACCAGCCAGGGAGGCCACTTCCAGAGGACAAGTAGTCCAAACGCTGCCAGCGCGAGAACAAAATCGCTAGATGTTTTAATAGCGTTTGTCCAGACAGGCTGGTAGAGAGCAGCCAGGAGCAATCCCACCACGGCAGCGTTGATGCCTCGCAAAGCGGCCTGAAATGCAGCACGGCTTCGCAAAGTGCTCCAAAACGGAAGTACCCCAATGAGCAGCAAGAACGATGGAAGATAAATTCCCAGCAGCGCGATACTTGCTCCTAACCAACCGTTGGGTGATGGTCCCTCGATGGCTCCCAGGTAGGCGGAGAAGGTGAAAAGGGGACCAGGGACGGCCTGTGCTGCGCCGTAGCCAGCGAGAAACTGGCTCGTAGTGACCCACCCTGGCGCGACCACTGCCGCCTGCAAGAGTGGTAAGACGACATGCCCACCGCCGAAGACCAGTGCGCCACTGCGGTAGAAACTGCTAAATAGAGCGAGGGCGTGCGCCGGGATGACCTGGCTCAGCAGGGGTAAGAGAACGAGCAGCAGTGCGAAGAGTACCAGGCTGACCAGCGCCAGCGCGCGAGGGATTGGTACACGAAGAGCGGACGAAGGAGTAGTTGATGCTTCGTTCGATTTGAGCCATAGCCACCCGATGATGCCTGCAACTGCGATGATCGCAACCTGCACGAGGCCAGCGGGCAACAGGAGCGTTACGATAGCAGCCAGAATAGCCAGAGTAGCGCGCTGGCGATCAGGACACAACGTTCTGCTCATACCCCACACGGCCTGGGCTACTACCGCGACGGCTACTACCATCAGCCCGTGCAGCACGCCTGACACGAGGGGTGTATGTAGCACATTGGTGGCATAGGCGAAGAGCGTAAGGAGGATGGCTGATGGCAGCGTAAAACCCAGCCATGCCGCCAGTCCACCTATCAGTCCGGCTCGCATGATCCCCAGGGAGATACCCACCTGGCTGCTGGCCGGACCCGGCAGAAACTGGCACAGTCCAACCAGGTCTCCGTAGGTGCGTTCATCGACCCATTTGCGGCGAATGACGATTTCCTCGCGAAAGTACCCAAGATGAGCGATGGGACCACCAAAGGATGTCAAACCCAGCCGGGTAAAGACGCCGAGAACCTCCGGAAAAAAAGCGGCTCTGGGGGAATGGGTTGCTTCTTCAGTGACATCCCCCTGCTGAGCAGGTAACTTTGGTACGTCCTTCATATCTGGCAATTGACCTCTATACGCAATGCTGTATGTACAACATATCACATACGTGGGAAAGTCTTCATGGAAAAGCCTTCATACCCATCCCTGACTCGCAGAGGCGTTATGCTTCGAGGGTGATGAAATTGTGATCAAAATGCTGGTTTCCCACCGTTTTTAGAGAGGAGAGAGAAAATCTGCTCGGTAGGTTCTTTGTAACTAGAACGGCATCTCGTGCATGTAAGGAGAATAACGAATGCGCATGTTGAAACCAACATTCCTGGCACATCGGAGAGGGCATTTCAGAATTCGGCCCTTCCTCCTCTTGCTGTTCGTCATCTTGACAGTTGCCACTCTCCTGGCACATTTTCAATACAGTGCGCGTGCGAATAACCCTCCGTGGCAACAATTTGTCTACAACGGCCCCGCTGGTAGCCGTCCCTATTTTGTCTACACTCCCGAAACCTACCAGGTTGGAACAGCGGTTCCTCTGATCGTCATGCTGCATGGCTGTGCTCAAACACCACTAGACTTCGCGAGCGGCACACAGATGAACCAGTTAGCGGAGCGATACCATTTCATTGTCGCGTATCCACAGCAAACGAGTCTCTACAATCCAGCTTTATGTTGGAACTGGTTTGATCCCGCCAATCAGTTTCGTGGGACTGGGGAACCTGCTATTATTGCAGGGATTGTACAGGAAATTGAGAGCCATACCGATCGGTGGACGATTGATCGACAGCGTATCTACGTCACGGGCATCTCTGCCGGAGGCGCCATGTCTGTTATTTTAGGCGCTACCTACCCAGATGTCTTTGCAGCCATCGGCGTCCATTCAGGTGCAGAATATCGCGCCATCACTTCTCCCCTGGGTGGAGGAGAAGTTTTTCTGCAGGGCGGGCCAGACCCCATTCAACAAGGGCAGGCGGCCTTTGCCGCCATGGGCAGTTTCGCGCGAGTCGTCCCCACCATCGTTTTTCACGGGACACATGATAATGTGGTGGCACCAGTTAATGGAAACCAGGTCGTGCAGCAATGGATGGAGACAGATTTTCTTGCGTCACATGGCACCTACCAGGCCGACTTCCACTCTCCCAGTAGGACTATACATGACCAGGTGCCGGGTGGTCATTCGTACACTGTGTATTCGTGGAATGACAACAATGGAAACGAAGTGCAGGAGTACTGGCTCGTCAATGGCATGGGTCACGCCTGGTCAGGAGGAAATCCATCCAATTTCACCGATCTTCAAGGCCCGAGTGCAAGCCTGGCAATGTATACATTCTTCAAGAACCACCCTATGAATGGACAGGGTCTGTGAATGATTGCCAGTGCGACCGCGGGGCAGAGAGGGTCGCCCCTACAATACCAGGTTGCCTGTTTTCCACGTCAACGTCTATTGTAGGGGGCGACCCTCGCGGTCGCCCTGGAAGTCTGTTCGCTACTTCGGATCCAACTGATCCCGTATCCTGACTCCTGAGATGTCCCTTCGATCCCCTTCCTGCCTTGATTTATACAACATCTGGCGTGCCCTGGCAGCACAATTGACAGCAAAGTTGACAGCAAACATGCTCAAGGGGCTTCCTCGAAGGCGTCTTGCATTTTTCCCATGGCCTCCTGTTGCATCGATGGCAGGATGTGGCTGTAGATATCCATGGTGATGCCGATTTTGCTGTGTCCAAGCAGTTCTTGCACGACTTTCGGATGAACGCCCATGCCCAACAGGATGGTTGCAGCGCTGTGGCGGAGATCATGAAAGCGCATGTGCAGGAGACCGGCTTCTTCGACCAGTTTGTGAAAGATCCGCAGGGTGTTGCCGGGGTCGAGATAGCCTCCGTAGATATTGCTGAAAACGAGGTCCTGGTCTCGCCATGCTGACCCGGCCTGCAAACGTGCTTCTTGCTGACGAGTGCGCTGTTCTTTGAGTGCCTCGACCGCGAATTGTGGCAGCATGATTTTGCGTTTGCCCTGGGAGGTCTTGGGCTCGCTTTCCACGATTCCATGCCCCAGAATACGGTTCATGGTATGCCGGACGTGCAGGCAAGAATCGGCGAAGTTGATATCCTGCCAGCGAAGGCTGAGCAGCTCACCACGGCGCATGCCGGTGGCTACTGTCAGCAACGCTTCGAAGCGATGTTCACGCGCCGCATTAAGCAACTGCATGGCCTGGTCCTTGTTCAGGGGTCGAATCTCATGCTGGGAGGGCCGTGGTTGCGAGACCAGATCGCAGACGTTGCGCGACACGAGGTCCCAGCGCACAGCAGTATCTAAGGCTTTATGCAGCAGCGAATGGATACTGTGGATGGTTCTGGCTGTCAGTCCCTCTTTCAGTTTGCGCGCGTAAAGGGCAGAACTGAACTCTACGTAGCTCTACCCCATGTAGCCAGCACAGGGGTATTAGCGGCTCAGGTTGAACACGACGTTGACGACAATAATGGCAAAACAAACTAGACCTAATGCGATCAGTACGGCGAAGTTGCCAACATCTGAAGCGGCCCCCAACACTATAGCGGTTAAGGGGATCAGCAGAGCGAGGGAAACTATTGCTAAGGTTAGGCGTTGCTTGGCTACAGGCGCTTTACTGGTTTCATGGTACATCAGTTTCTGTCCAGGTGCGAAATCGTCGTACTCAGAATCCCGCGAAGAATTATCACGGTAGCCATATTGCCATTCCTGGTTGGTCTCCTCAAAGTCTGCTCGTTGAGGTGATGTCATCAACTGTTCCTCTCATCTTGTTTGCGTCGCATGATGTTCATGCAAGCTGCTGAGGTTGTCCACTAAAATGATCGGGCTCTTCTCTTAACCTTTTCTCTCTAGTGAACAGTACCTGAGGCAGGCCATTATGTCTTGCCTTGTCGACCGTATTTTTTCTACGGCCAAAAGCGAATTTTTAAATGACAGGATCGCAATAGAATTATCTCTATTTTTGCACTTTGATGTGAACTACTTAAAAAACCCGGCACAAGATCATGCCTCCGCTGATGCTTTTATTGCAACAATCTGCAGCCAGTTACGCGGTATCTCCGCCACCCCTAATTCTTCACTTACCTGGTAGACAGAGCTGCCGAGTGCGGCAGCTCCAAATGCCAGTGGGACTCCAGGTAATGCCCCCTCTATGAAGAGCCAGTATTGTCCAATATCCCGGTAAGAGTCCATGGTCATCATGGCCCGTTCCTGGGTAGCTTTTACGCGGCTAAAACCGCTCTCCTTCAGCAGACTGGTATATGCTTCAGGATTGAGCCATTGCCTCGCCATTGTCTTATCCTCACGTGCCAGGCGCACCTCTGGATGTTCTTTACGCAGCCAACCAACGGCTCGTCGTGTCCACAGGCGGTAGAAACGATCTGTGCCCTCAACGTAGGCTCCCTCATAAAAGGCGCTGTTACAGGCAAAGATGCCCCCAGGTGCGAGAATTGCAGCCATCTGGCAGAATGCGGAACGTTTGTCGTGAATGAGGTGGATGGCGTTGCAGAAGAAAGCAGCATCGGCTCCCTGGACTATAGAGGGGAGATCAACTGCCTCTCCCTGGATAAATTGGGCTTCTGCCCCCATCTCTTGCATGCTCCTGATTGCACACCGTAGCGCCTCTGCTGAGGGATCGATACCAATAATGTGCGCCTGGTGTCCCTGGCGAGCCACCTCCTCGGCAATCAGACGGGTAATGGCGCCCGTTCCACACGCCATATCGACGATAGTGAGCGTGGAGCCGCCAGGGCGCGTTGCGAACGGCGCGAGCGCCTGCCTTACGAGCGAGCGATTGACTTTTGAGTAAAATGCATGCGCGGCAAAAGGCTCAAAGGTAAAGTGATTGGTCTCTTCGGTCTCAATACGTTGCATAGGGAGAATCTCCTTCTAGTCTGCTTTCACCAGGTCTACAGCGACAAAGCGAAGTTCACTGGTGTAATGTGCAGCTCCGGCATCGGGAAGCCAGGTCTGCTCGGGTCCGGGCAGCATCTCGGATACGATGATCGAAGCTTCCGCTGCGTCGATCTGCATGTTATGGCGAACCATCTTCGCGAAAATATCGACGTATATGGGGCTGGCGAAATCGATGAAACAGGGTTTTTGCTCGCTCGGCACTTTCACAAAGACGAAGCGCGGTAGATTGTGGGCCCGTATCCATCGGCGAGCCCCGAGAAAGCGATTTGCTGCGGCCTTTTCGTTCGCAAAGTCTATCTCAGCGGGGGCAAAGCGCCATGTTTCACGAGCAATTACTAAACGATCGATAGTCACCCGGTGCGTATGCTTGCTCGGAGGAACGATTTTAAAGCAACTGAAGACAATCCTTGAGAGAAATTCGGCGAACACCTCGATGATGTCGAAGCGCCAGCGTCCATCACGCGTGCGAACGACTAATTCCTCGCCGACACTCTCTACGACGAGCGATCCGGTGGCTAAGACCTGTGATTGAGTAGCGACGCATGTGTCGGCGGAATAGAGAAGGCGAATATCTTTCGGTGTGATAAGGGCGGGGCGCACACGCGATACGGGAAAGGACTGTTTCGATAACACAGGCAGGATACGCGGCTCAGGCACATCAAGGGCGGCACTGTGGAGGAGTTCCTCTGATGCCGGGTGCTGTGCGAGAAACGCCTCGATTTGTAAAGTGTTCATTGCGATATGGAACTCACCAAGCACGAGCTGATAGTCACCATCTCGGATAGCCTCTGGACTGCTGGCCTGGATGAGCACATCGGGACTATGATAACGAGCAGCATTCCACCCGGGTTTGGGCGCATCAAAGGCCGCGAGGACACGTGGACCCAGCTCTTCGCTTGTGAATGTGAGATGGCTTTGAGAATCAGAAAGCGCAAGAATATCTGACCAGCGCTGCTGAAACTCCGGCAGGAGAAGATCGACCAGGCGCGCGTCCTCGTCGAATAAGAGAGGTTGCACCCAGAGCCAGAAGCTGGCAAAATCGACGGTGAGAGAATCATGCTCTTCAGCGAGTTCGCTATAAGCATCCATAAAAGCCTGGCGATAAAGATTGGCGACGTGGTAGGTGAACCAGCGCGCGCTGGCCAGCAGTAAGGTCAAGGGTTGACCCAGTGCACAAACGAGATCGGGTCCCAGGTCTACCTCGATATCGCGGCGGCAGTCTTCGTAGACGAGCGTCCTGGCGGCATATGTCTTGCCATCAGACCGTGTTGGGGCGATACCCGTCAGGTTGGTAAAGGTCGCTTCCATGTTAGCGAGCGCTTGATCCAGCTGCTCGGCATCTCCGGCGGCCTGAGCCACCGCATCGCGGGCTCTTTCCAGTGTAGCCAGTATTTCCAGGTTTGTGCTGCGGAGGCGCTCATCGCCGATGCGTTGCAGGAGCTGCCGCAAATGACATTCGGGGTGTGTTCCTTCAGGCGAGATTTCAAGCGTCCACGAAATGCGTTTCATAGCGCTGAGTTGCTCAAGGATGATGTAGACTTCCTGCTCGGTGCGCAAGCCGCTGGAAGGATTGCCGGTGAGTTCTAAGGCAATTGCCTGTGCCGTTCGTTCGCCATCGCATGCTTGGAGGACAGACGCATGGCTCCTGGAGAGGGTGAGCGGTTTTGTGAAAGGTAGGTAGAGCACGGTTCCATCGATGTAAATATGAGGTAGGCGGCGCGGCGCGAGCCAGGGTAGAATAGCTTTGTCCTGGGCGAGCGTTTCGGCGAGCGCATCGATACACCACGCCTCGAAGTAGACGTTGCGGGCTGCGAGGAGGTGCGGTCCTGGGCGGACGGCAATGGCCTCTCCTGAAGGAACAAGCCTTGCCAAACCAACGGGACCGAAGAATCCTATGGTGTCGTTTTTTGTGCAGTAGCGCTGCAAATAATTGGCGACGAGTGCCTCGTGCTTCCGGTGTTTGAATGCCTGGTGGGTAGACCCCGGAGGCCGCCGGAGCAGTGATGCGATACCGGTATGGATTGCCTGGCGATTTTGCCACACGATTGCCTCGCGAAAGCGGTCCGAGCCTGCAATGCGGTGGATTGCCTGTGAAACCTGCGCGGTGGCATCATGAAACAACTGCTCGAACTTCGAGTAGGTTGAACTGGTTTCTTTTTTCGCCAGTTGTAGCTCGTCTTGAATGAGTTGGTCGGCGGCGGCAGCGCAATCGGGGGCGGCGAGTTCGAGCACCTGGGCGACAGGCAAGCCCGCACCGCGCAGGCAAATGCAGCGCCAGAATGCCCATTGGTCGTCACCAAACCCCAATAGGTGCCCGGGTAACTTTGCCTCCCTTGTTATTGTGGCGCTACCGGCAGAAGGATCGGTTGCGAATAGGGAATCGACGCTTTTCCCGTTTTCGTCTATCATAACGCTCCACGAGCTTTTCTCTTGCTGGTTTTCACGAGGTAAGAGATATGGATGCAAAAGCGCGATATATGTTGCCAGAAAACGACAGCGCTTACGAAAAGAAACATTTTGCCTGCTCCATACAGAAATGCTGCTACAAAGCCTGCTGCGAACCCTAAAGCCATACCGATTCTTCCAGCTGGATGACGTGCGAGCTGCAATAATTTTCCCATGTGCTTCCTCCAGGCGCGGCGCATCGCGCTTCTCCATTAGTATTGATAGTACGCAAGCTGGTATCTTGCTCCTTCTACTGCCAGAGCTGCGGCATAGCCCGGAACTGATCTCAGATCCTGAAGAGACCAGCGCGCAGCTTCCTGCGGCTTTCCTGCAGCGTTGAGCAATCGCGCTGGCTCGTTAAGGGAGACCACGAAGCGATGAGGTGGTAGGCTCAAGCCGGCGCCGGTTACTTTCAGGTAGGCTTCCTTGCGTGTCCAGAGTTTGAAGAACGCTTCATATCGCTCGTTGGGGTGGAGTGCGCGAAACGCGGCGATTTCCTGGGCAGAGAAGAAGCGTTCCACGAGTTGCTCGACTTCGGGAATGTGACGCATGTGTTCAATATCGATGCCTACCTCGCGTCCCAGTGTTACTGCATACAGAGCGAGTTCGTGGGAGTGAGATAGGTTGAAGCGGAGTGAACCTGCATTGGATGACTCTGCCAGGGCAGGTTTCCCGTAATCCCCGTAACGAAATTGTAGCTGGCCAGGTTCGATGCCCAGGTAATAACTGAGAATACGTCTCAGGAATCCCCGAGCAACAATAAAGCGTGTCCGAGCCTGTTCAAAGTAGAAGCACCTGGCCCTGTCCTGTTCATCTGCGCTGAGTTCTAAGGCCAATTGCCGGACACAGGTCGCCGGCTGATCGAGAAAAACACGCCAGATATGAACATCGTTATTCGACAGTGTCAGCCTAGATTTTTGGAAAGCCATACAAAGTAGCATCACCTGGTAGCCTCATCCCCGGCATGTTTCCCGGTCTTCTGTAGCGTTCCACGTGAGAAGGATACAGGAGAAAGCGGGGTGTGTCATGCCGTCCCCACCGTATTTTTTCTACATGCGAAAGTGCAGCACCTCCTGGTCAGGAGTTCATCACATCCATGACGTAGAAAAAATACGGTGGGGACGGCATGACAAATCGTGATGACCTGGATATGCTTGCTTCCAGAGGGCACCGCATCCAGGGGAAGATGAAGGCGATCCACGCACTGTGGAAGACACACAAGGAGTATCACAATATGGCATATACCCCAGAGCCTGCTGTTGCCATTGAGATCGAAGACCTGAGCAAGACCTACTACAAAGGCAAAAAGCCGGTGGTGAAGGCGGTGGATAGTCTCAACCTATCGCTACCCGCGGGCCAGGTATTCGGCTTTCTGGGCGCAAACGGGGCGGGTAAGACGACGACAATTAAGATGATCTGCGGGCTTGTGATCCCGACAACGGGGCGCGTGCGGGTAAATGGCTATGACGTGGCGCGCGAACGCAGCATGGCGATGCGGCAGATCGGCGCGGTGTTGGAGGGAACACGCAATGTCTACTGGCGACTCTCTGCGTGGGAAAACTTGATGTACTTTGGCCGACTCAAGGGCTGCCGCGGCAAAGCACTTAGCGATCACGCCGAGCAGCTTCTGCGCGGGTTGGATCTGTGGGAGCGGAGAAATGACAGAGTGCGCATGTTCTCACGAGGTATGCAGCAGAAAGTCGCCATTGCCTGCGCTCTCGTCGCTAATCCACCGATTATCCTGCTCGATGAACCGACGTTGGGACTCGATGTTCAGGCATCGCGGACCGTGAGGGACTGGATAGCGAAGCTGGCCCGCGAGCAAGGTAAAACGGTGGTCCTGACAACGCACCAGCTGGATATGGCCCAGGCGTTATGCGATAGAGTAGCGATCATCCGCAAAGGCCATCTGCTGGCCGATCGTCCGCTGGCTGAGCTTCTCCACCTGTTCCACCGGGAATACTATCAGATTAAAATACAGGGTCATCTCGATAGCGAGCGCTTGAATTGGTTTGAAGGCCTGAACAGCTGTGCGGAGAACGGTGACACTATCCTTTCGGGTGCAATCACCGATCAGGATGCTCTACACCGGCACCTCACCAAAGTGCGCTCCTTGAGCTTACCGCTGCTCTCTGTATCGCGCATGGAGCCAAACTTAGAAGATGTATTCACGCGCCTGGTAGATGGAAGCGAGAAAGGAGAGAAGAGTGAGTATCAAGCTGTTAGCAACCTTTAACGAAACCTATAAGCGATTACTGATCATCTGGGACTACCGGTTCAACATCCTTACCCAGTTGGTCACCGTGGCTTTTATTTTTGTTGGCGCGACTTTCTTTTTAGGTGGGGGCCATTTTGATACCGGTCAATTGCCCGCACTGTTTCTAGGCTACCTGGTGTGGTTCTATGCTCGCATCGTTATCCTCACCACAAGTGAAGACCTGATGAGTGAAGCGCAATCTGGGACATTAGAGCAGATGTACATGAGCCCGGTCCCCTCTGAGCTTTTGGTGTTAGGGAGGATGCTTGCGACGCTGGTTTCGACGACGATCATGGTTCTCCTGACCTCCATTTCGCTGGTCCTGCTCATGCACATCAACATACCGCTGCGTTGGGAAGGTCTACCCGTGCTGCTAGTCACGTTAGTAGGTCTATTCGGCTTTTCACTCATGCTTGGTGGGGCAGCACTTGTGTTCAAGCAGATCGAGGCGTTGGCAGACCTGCTGCAGAACGCGCTGCTCTTCCTTACCGGCTCGTTGCTTCCGGTGAACCATTTCCCTTACTGGTTAGAGGCCTTCGCCAAAACATTGCCGATCACGCAGGGCATCATCGTAATTCGCAATGTCATGCTGGGCGGTCAATCGCTCACCTCGGCCTGGGCCAATGGTAGTCTGATCTGGTTGGCTATTCACTCGACGCTTTACCTGTGCTGCGGATGGCTGATCTTCAAATGGTGCGAACGCTTCGCCAAGAAGCAGGGCTCATTGAGCCATTATTGATACCAAACCTTGCGAAAGGAGTCATTGTGGTTACTTCGAAACTCGCCGCACCACGTATACAGACGGAGGTGCAGGTATGCACTGAGAACATCTCTAAAGTGATAGCGAACAAATCTGCTAGAACGGTGATTCTCGACTCGATTTCATTTTCGATTTCGACAGGGAGCCTCTTTGCGATCAATGGGCCCTCAGGCAGTGGCAAATCTACCCTGCTCAATATTCTGACCGGTATTGATCGTCCGACGACGGGGCGTGTCCTGTTTGCGGGCCAGGAACTGGGCAACATGAGCGAGAATAAGTTGGCAAAGTGGCGGGGCCGACATGTTGGTATCGTCTTCCAGTTTTTCCAGTTGCTGCCAACGCTGACGGCACAGGAAAATGTTCTGTTGGCGCTGGAGCTGGGTGGGCTCATCCCCCGCCGCCAGAGGCGCGCGCGCGCTATGGAGTGTCTTGAGCTAGTGGGGCTGGAAGACTATGCCAGGCGGCTCCCCAGTGAATTATCAGGCGGCCAGCAGCAGCGTGTAGCTATTGCCCGCGCCCTGGCGAATGATCCCCCTGTGCTTGTAGCCGACGAGCCAACGGGCAACCTGGATTCAAAGACGGCCCTGCAGGTCTTCGACCTCCTCGAGACGCTGACCGGGCGGGATAAGACAGTGATTTTTGTGACGCACGATCGTGACCTGGCGGCACGAGCCCACGATCGTCTCGATCTACTGGATGGGCGCATTGTCGCTGGCACAAGCGGCAATGGTGGGGGCAAGTCGCACCATTATACATCAGACGGAGAAAGACCGGGCATCACCCGAGATGTAGTGGCGGGGCTTGCTCCAGCTATTGCTACACATGAAATAAACGAGGTGAGCTTGTGAGCGCGCTAACGAAAAAAGTCTTCAAAGACATCACCCACAGGAAAACACGTACCATCCTGACAATCCTTGGCATTGCTATCGGCATTATCGGCCTCTCAGCGATCAGTATTGCTTCGAGCCAGTTCAGGAGTAGTTTTGAGTACAGCACAGATATAACGGCGCAGCCTGACATCCAGTTTTATACCGCGCCGACGAGCGCTAACCTGATGGAGATGCTCAAACAACTGCCCAATATCCAGACGGTGCAGGCGGAAGGGTTTGTGATGACGCGCTGGGCCATCCCTTCGCAGCACATCCCCATCACGGTTTTAGGCATTGTTGATTTTCAACACGTCCATATCAACCACTTTGAACTGGTCGAGGGAACCCTTCCAGGACCCAACCAGATTTTGTTGGAATCGAGCGATAGAGCCTTGAATAGCGAGCACGTGGGCGATCGGGTTGATATCCAGGTACGCGGAGTGTATCGAAAATTGACGATCTCTGGCTTTGCGCGCACACGGGGGCTTCCATCAGCAGCATTAGAGCAGAGCGCCCAGGGCTATATGCACGAAAGCGACCTCGAAGCATTGTTCCAGTTGCATGGCGTGACTTCCTTTGAGATGCGCCTGAACAACTATGATCAGCGTAACGAGACCGCCAAACAGTTATCCCAGGTCTTCAATGCACATCATGTGCTGGTGTTTGGCGTCAACGTTGGTCGCAATGAAGATGTCCCAAATATTGCCAATGGCCTGTTTGCCACAATGGATGTGCTCTCGGTGATTGCGATAGTCTTGAGCATCTGCTTATTGCTGGGCACAGTCACCGCGCTCGTAGCAGAACAGGTTCAGTACATTGGAACCATGAAGGCGATTGGTGCTGCGCGGAGACAGATAATTCGCCATTACCTGGCGCTGGTGATGATCTATGGCGCTATAGGTACATGTATTGGTCTGGTTCTGGGTGTGCCGGGTGGCTACCTGCTTGCCAGCTATCTTGGCGGCCTGGTGAGCCTGGATATTGGACCATTGCAGGTTGCCCCCTGGCTCATCCTTGAATGCATTGTGATCGGGATTGGCACGCCGCTCCTGGCGGCAGCGCTTCCGGCCTATGTTGGCACACGTATTACCGTTAAAGAAGCCTTGAGTGGCTATGGGGTAGATAGTGGGGCAGCGCAGGCAGGCCGTGGCTGGGCGCAGGTGGCGCGCCACGCCTTTGGAATGTTCCCGCAGACCGTGCAATTTGGTATGCGCGGCCTATTCAGGAAGCGTACACGTACGCTGCTGACGCTGCTGACGCTGACGATCGCCGGGGCAGCATTCCTCGCCGTGCAGACGACCAGCTATTCATTCGATACGCTCCTCAACCAGGTCTCCAGCACTTATCACTTTGATGTGATGGTTTCCACGCCAAATGCGCAGCCATTCAGCAGATTTCAGCAGGTGCTCACGACAGTCCCCGGCGTGGCGAAGATAGAAAAACTGAGCCAGGATAAGGTGCCAACACGCTGGGGCAATGCCCAGTTGACCGGTGTGCAGCTGGACACGCAGCTCTACCAGCGGCAAATTATCGCTGGCCGCTGGTTTACCAATAGTGACCGCGATGCCGTCATCCTCAGCAAAGATGCTGCCAGTAAAGCGGGGCTCAAAGTGGGGGATAGTATCTCCATCGATACCTCGTACAACAGCGCACGCTGGCGTATCATCGGGATTGCCAATGATTATAGCGGCATTGGCCCTGGCAATCTTGGCATCCTGCTCGCGCCGATAACACAGGTGGATACCTTTAAGCATTTGCCCACAGACTATACCGACACTGTGATGATCCAATCGGCCAGCAGCAACCCTGCCGCTGTCGACGAACTGGCAACGCATGTGGACGATGCCATGAGCGCTGCTGGCTTTCCACCATATGTGACAACAAACCAGCAGCTCATTGACCAGGATCATAGCAAATACCAGATTATATACATCCTGCTTGATGTCGTGGCGATCATCGTCGCGGTGGTGGGTGCGATAGGGCTTTCCAATACGTTAGCCATGAGCGTGCTCGAACGCAGGCGTGAGATCGGCATCTTGCGCTCTATGGGAGCGACGGGCAGGAAAGTGGCGCTGGTCTTCTGGACCGAGGGTACTTCACTCTCAGTCCTTTCCTGGGTGCTCGCTATGGCACTTGGCTTCCCAACGGCTTATGGGTTTGTACTCCTGCAAGGGCATCTTCTGGCGCCAGTACCGTTTGCTTTCAATCCAGCGAGCCTGATCTGGATGCTCGGCTTCATTGTGCTAATTGCTTCGTTATCAAGCATTGGTCCAGTACTGGGTGCAGCGCGCATAAAAGTCGCGCAAACGCTGCGTTACGAGTAAGAAGAGGTCACCCCCAACGAATCTGAGAAAGAAGGGACAAGCAAAATGAAGAGAGACGAGCAAGAAGACAACACAATCTACAAGGTCGTCGTGAATCACGAGGAGCAGTACTCATTGTGGCCGATTGATCGAGAAAATCCACGCGGGTGGCGCGATGCAGGCAAAAATGGGTCCAGGCTGGAATGCCTGGCCTACATCAAGGAAGTGTGGACCGACATGCGACCGCTCAGCCTTCGTTAGAGGACGGAGGAGGCTGTGCATCATGCCTCAAGTTGTTCTGTTTTCAGGGGAATTAGTTCTATAGTAGCACGTGGAGATAAATCATGACCTCTCTATCAACATTTAACTCATGGGTATTTGGTGTCAGGCCGAATGCGCAAGCGCGCCTGCGCCTGTTCTGCTTTCCACATGCCGGTGGCGGAGCTTCCTTTTTCCGCTCATGGATAGGCACGCTGCCGCCAGATATAGAGGTCTGCCCGGTTCAACTCCCCGGTCGGGAAAACCGCCTGAAAGAACGCCCCTTTAACCAGTACACGCTCCTTATCCAGACGCTGGCACAGGCCCTGCGCCCATATTTAACCATACCTTTCGCCTTCTTCGGCCATAGCATGGGTGCGCTGGTCAGCTTCGGACTGGCGCGCCAACTGCGCCAACAGAACGATCCTCTCCCAATGCACCTGTTCGTTTCTGCCTACCGCGCACCCCAGATACCTAATACAGAGCCGCCGCTTCACCTGCTACCCGAACCCGAGTTCGTGAAGACGCTGCTCGGTTTTAATGGCACGAAGCAAGAGGTTCTGGAAAATGACGAACTGAGGGAGTTCTTGTTGCCCATCTTACGCGCAGATTTTGCGGTCTGCGAGACATATAACCATGTGGCGGGGGAGCCGCTCGCCTGCCCGATCACGGTCTTCGGCGGTCTGCATGACAAAAGGGTCAAACGCGATGCATTGGCAGCCTGGCAAGAGCAGACAAGCGGTCGCTTTATGCTGCGTATGTTGCCTGGCGACCATTTCTTCTTGCAAGACATGCGCGTGCCCCTTTTGCAGCTTATCGCACAGGACTTGATGCAGCGAACAACCTCCTATCCCGCCAGAGGTGCTGTGGGAAATGTAGTAGCGGGGCTTGCCCCCGCCATTGCTGAGGAGACCGGCGGGTACAAGGCCAGCCCATACGGGGGTCAACATGTCCATTGAAATTTCCTCAGAACGCGCATCTCTGGCCCAGTTGCAGCATACGCCGATTGATAGCGTGCTGGATATCATCGACCAGGGCCTGGTGCACTTACCATCCTATCGCGAACTCTATTATCGCTGGGAACGACAGCAATGGAGCGCGCACGATATCGATTTTATTCCTGACCGCGTTCAATGGGAGCAATTGCTGGAGGAAGAGCAAGAGGAATACTTGTATGGCCTGGCGGGCTTCTTCCAGGGTGAGGCCAGCGTCACCGATGCGCTCGCTCCCTACGTGATGGCGCTGCCCGATGAGGAGATGCGCATCTACGTTACGACACAGCTCGTGGATGAAGCGCGCCACACCGTCTTCTTTGCTCGCTTCTTCAACGAAGTCCTGGGCATCGATGAAGGAGGGTTGGAGGAGACGCTGGCAGTTGCACGGCAGTTCATGAACCAGCACATGAAGTATATCCTGGTCGAAGCCCTCACCGGGATTGCCGAGCGCATTCGCCAGGAACCTGGGAATCTATCTCATCTGGTCGAAGGCGTCACAGTATACCACGTCATTATCGAGGGAACGATGGCGCTGGCAGGTCAGCGTTCGCTCCTGGAGATTTATCGCCAGGATAATCTCTTCCCTGGTTTCCGTGGCGGTTTCACTGCCGTCGCACGAGATGAGTCGCGGCACGTTCTCTTCGGCGTGAAGTTCCTGCGCGACATGATCCAGCAAGATGCCGCGTACGCGAAGAAGGTATATGCCGCTATCGAGCATTATGCACCGACTGCCATTATGTCTTTAATGCCCCCGGATGACGCCATTGGGGCCATGCTAGCGATGCGGGCAGATCCCTGGATGACGCCGCGTTACGCGCAGGATTCGCTGCGCAAGAAATTGAAGGTAATTGGCCTGAGCGTGGAAATGCCTTTTTTGCCCGTCCTCCCACCGTTTGCAGGCTGAGCAAATTAGTCCGGTAATCCAGAGAGGTGCATACTAATGGAGTCCGTGCTGATGGATCCCAGGGGAATCACAAATTTAACACCTGCCGGGATGAGCAGGCTTGTGCATCGGATCGGCAATACGCCGCTACAGCCGGTCTACTTTGTGATTGAGGGTGAAGCCAGGAAGATTCACCTCAAATTAGAAGGAGCAAACCCAACTGGTTCGGTGAAGGACAGAACGGGGTACGCCCTGGTGCAGGACCTGGAATATCGTGGCGTGTTGGGCAGGGGGTCGGTCGTTATCGAGTCTACTTCTGGCAATCTCGGGGTGGCACTTACTTTGATTTGCAGGTCAAGAGGGTACGGCTTCATAGCAATTGTCGACCCTAAGACGACCCAGGAAAACATCGTAAAGATGCAGGCGCTTGGCGCTCAGATCGATATGGTGCACCAGCCCGATGAGAACGGGGGCTATCTTCTATCTCGCCTGGAGCGCGTTCGTGAATTATGCCATCTATCTAACAAATATGTCTGGACCGACCAGTACTCGAACACGGCCAATCCACGCGCCCACTACGCCTGCACGGGGCCGGAAATCTATCATCAGATGAACGGCAAAGTGGATGCCGTATTCGTTCCGGTATCGACCGGTGGCACTCTGGCCGGTATCGGGCGCTTCTTCCGCGAGACCAGTCCAAAGACGCTTGTGATTGGTGTCGATGCTCGCGGATCGGTCGTTTTCGGCACACCCCCCGCTCCACGGAAGTTGACCGGCATCGGGTCTTCCAGGCGCTCTAGCTTCATCTCCGACGGTCTCTACGATACATACATGCTCATCGGAGATGAAGAGGCGTTTGCATTCTGCCGCGCCCTGTTCTCCACTACAGGCATTAAGGTAGGCGGATCTAGCGGGGCCGTGCTCTCTGCATGCGCGAGGTACTTGCAGGCGCACGCAGAAGTTGTCGATGTAGCTTGTGTTTGCTCCGATACCGGGGAAAACTATGCATCTTCGATCTTCAATGACAGGTGGCTGCAGCAACACGATCTGCATCTATCCCAGGATCGACTGGAGCCGGTACAAGATATCGTGCATACAATGGTCCATTCCTGGTGAGAGCACGCGTGTATTCTAGATTTTTTCATGAGGAGGTATAGCATTGAACATTTCAATTGTAGGCGTTGTTGGAGCCGGGGTTATGGGGGTTGGAGTCGCACAGAACCTCGCTCAAGCGGGTTACCGGGTCGTCCTCCTGGACATCTCGGAGGAGATCCTGAAACGGGCAAAAGAGGAGATAGCGAAAAATATTCGTTTCCAGAGACTTTTTGCCAGGGACGCGGGCCAGGAAAGTGTCGATACCATTATGGAGCGCATCAGATTTACCACCGGGTATTCACCGTTCGCAGATGCCGACTTTGTGATCGAGAACGTGACAGAAAAATGGGAAATCAAAAAGGAAGTTCATGCGCAGCTCGATGCTGTCTGTCCTGAGCATTGTATATTTGCCGCCAACACGTCTGCTATCTCCATTACCCGTATTGGATCGCTGACAAAGCGCCCGGCAAAAGTCATTGGCATGCACTTCATGAACCCTGTTCCGCTAAAGTCCATGGTTGAAATGATTCGCGGATATCACACGTCCGGGGAAACGATTGCCACAGCCAAAGAGTTACTGGCCACGATGGGCAAAGAATGCGTTGTCGTCAACGATATGCCAGGTTTCGTTTCTAACCGTGTATTGATGCTCACCGTGAACGAAGCGGTTTTCCTCGTCCAGGATCAAGTAGCCTCGGCAGAGGAAGTGGATAAAATCTTCAAATCGTGCTTTGGTCACAAGATGGGACCGCTGGAGACCGCCGATTTGATCGGCCTGGATACCATCCTCTACTCCATCGAGGTCCTGTATGAAAGCTTCAACGACAGCAAATACCGGCCCTGCCCCCTGCTGAAAAAAATGGTAGACGCCGGACTACACGGTCGAAAAAGCGGCCAGGGCTTCTATACCTATACCGAAGCTGGTCGCTAAGATTTATCAGGAGGAGTAAGCAACAATGGAAGACGTTAGCGCAAAAACGAGGGCTTTTCTCGCGCGGTTTTTTCAAAACATTGACCTGCAAGACGACCAGGACATCTTTGCCCTGGGCTTTGTCAACTCTCTGTTTGCCATGCAACTGGTTCTCTTCGTCGAAAATGGCTTCGGCATCGCCGTCGAGGACGTCGATCTAGACATCGATAATTTCAGAACGATCAACGCGATCGTCGCATTGATCGAACGTAAAACGGCTTCACGTCTCAATGTTTGAGAGGATAGCCATGAAAATCGAGTTAACCCCGCGGCAGAAAAATGATCAGGCAGCATTCCGGGCCTTTGTACAAGAGGAGATTATCCCACATGCTGGCCTGTACGACGAGCAAGAATATACCCCTGCCGAACTCATTAAGAAAGTGGCGCGGAAAGGCTATCTAGGCGCTCTTGTGGCCGAAGAGAGCGGTGGCACCGGCATGGACATGATCACCTTCGGCCTCTTAAATGAAGAAATTGGCCGGGGGTGCTCCTCGATACGTAGCCTTTTGACGGTTCATAGCATGCTCACTCACGCTCTGCTCAGGTGGGGCAGTAAGGAACAAAAAGCGTTCTGGATTCCCAGGTTATCGGCGGGCGAAATTATTGGCGCTTTCGGCCTGAGCGAACCTGGTGTAGGAAGCGATGCTAAAAGTATAGAAACCACGGCGAAGCGTTGTGGTGACTACTGTGTCCTCAATGGCCGGAAGAAATGGATCACTTATGGGCAAATCGCAGATCTCTTCTTGATCTTTGCCCAGTATGAAGGGAAAATCTCGGCATTCCTGGTGGAGAGAAATACCCCGGGCTTCTCAACGGAGCCTATTACCGGGATGCTGGGGACGCGAGCTTCCATGCTGGCCGAATTGCACCTGCGCGAATGTCGTATACCGTTGGAAAACCTGGTCGGTGGGCGCGGCTTCGGCTTGGCGACCGTCGCCACTTCCGCCCTGGATATTGGCAGGTACAGTGTAGCCTGGGGATGTGTAGGTATTGCTCAAGCCTGCCTCGAAGCCTCCCTTCAGTACACCGGTGAACGAAAGCAATTCGGCACCTATCTCAAAGACCATCAGTTAATTCAGCAGATGATCACCGGGATGATCACAAATGTGAAAGCCGCAAGACTGCTTTGTTGTCAGGCCGGCTATCTCAAAGACATTGGTGATCCAAATACCATCATGGAGACGTGGGTTGCAAAATACTTCGCCTCCACAATCGCCACTAAAGCGGCAAACGATGCCGTACAAATTCACGGCGCTCATGGCTGTAGTAATCGGTACCCGGTGCAAAGATACCTGCGAGATGCCAAGATCATGGAAATCATCGAAGGAAGCACCCAGATCCAGCAGATCACTATCGCCAGGTACGGATATCAAGAGCAAACACTGCGAAGCTAAAGACTACTGTCAGCAGAAGGGATTGCGAAATATGGTCAGCCAGCAGATCGATGGCACCGCTGGGGTATTCCATGCGGAAGTCCCACTCCGGAAACAATCAATCAAGTGCGTCGTCTGGGACCTGGATAATACCCTCTGGGAGGGGGTGCTACTGGAAGATGACCAGGTCTCATTGCGTACCGGCGTGGTGAATATCATTAAAACGCTCGATAGCCGGGGCATCTTACACTCAATCGCTAGCAAAAATGAGCGCAGGGCAGCACAGGAAAAACTTGAGCAATTTGGTTTGAGCGAGTATTTCCTGTACCCCCAGATTCACTGGAACTCAAAGGCCGCCTCAATCAAGGAAATTGCCAAATCGATAAATATTGGTCTCGAGACACTGGCCTTCGTTGATGATCAGCCGTTTGAGCGGGAAGAAGTCGCTTTCTCGCTGCCAGAAGTACTCTGTATAGATGCCAAAGATATAGCGGCGCTGCCGCATATGCCTGAAATGAATCCCCGGTTTATCACCGAAGATTCAAAACAGAGAAGGTTGATGTACTTCAGCGATATAGAGCGAAACAAGGCCGAAAAAGAATTCACCGGCCCCAGTGAGGAGTTTTTATCTACCCTGGAGATGGTTTTCACTATCGCCCCGGCGCGTGAAGAGGACCTGCGACGCGCGGAAGAGCTCACAGTACGCACTCATCAATTGAATACCACTGGCTATACCTATTCCTACGATGAGCTAAATGCATTCCGCCAGTCCGCCGCCCACAAATTGTTCGTTGCCAGCCTGGACGACAAATATGGAACATATGGCACGATCGGCCTGGCTCTTGTGGATTGCGACGCGCACGTATGGACGATCAAGCTCCTGCTCATGTCGTGCCGCGTGATATCCAGGGGAGTAGGCACGATCATGATAAACCATATCATGAGCCTGGCTAAGCATGCTAACGTTAGTTTATGTGCCGAATTTGTCCCGAATGATCGAAATCGCATGATGTACATCACGTACAAGTTTGGCGGCTTCAAGGAAGTGGAAAAGGGGGACCACCTGATCGTGTTCGAAAATGATCTGAACCACATTCAACCCTTCCCCAGCTATGTAAAGGTCCAAATCCAGTAGAAGAATGGAGTGGCGGGGCTTGCTCCGCCATTGTAACTCACAACTGATACTCACCTGCCAACGGGGCGCATTGATTGCGCCCCTGCGAAAAGTAAAGACAGTCGAGGTTAACAAGTGCATACAGAAGATAACTTCTTGAAACGATGGGCCGAACTCTCACCCGCAAAACAGGCGCTTCTAGAAAAGCGGCTGCGGCCTGAACCTATGCATGAGGCATCATCCAACGCCATTCCGCGACGACCACAGGAAGGGACGGTTCCCCTGTCCTTTGCCCAGCAGCGACTCTGGTTCCTGCAACAATTGGAGCCTGAAAGCACGGTCTACAATGAAGCGATGGCGATTCGCCTGAAAGGTCCCCTGCATGTCGAGGCCCTGACGCGAGCCGCGCAAGAAATCATGCGCCGGCACGAGGTGTTACGCAGCACCTTTCCTATAGTAGCAGGACAAACGATCCAGGTGATTGACCCATCATTGCACGTGGACTTGAGTGTGCCCTTAATTGACCTGCGAGGGGTCCCTCAAGCAGAGCGCGAAGCCGAGGTGCAGCGTCGAACGACCCAGGAAGTGCAGCGCCCCTTTCACCTAACCGAGGAAATACCCTGGCGGAGGGCCTTGCTGCAGATCGACGAGGAAGAGCACGTTGCCCTCAATATCATGCATCACATTATCACGGATGCCTGGTCGATGGAGGTGTTCGTGCATGAACTTACGACCCTGTACGCCGCCTTCTGCGCTGACCAGCCCTCGCCGCTGCCTGAGTTGACGCTGCAATATGCTGATTATGCCCATTGGCAGCGACAATGGTTGCAGGGAGGGATTCTCGACACCCAACTGGTCTATTGGAAGCGCAAACTGGGGGGCGCATTACCGGTGCTCGAACTGCCAACTGACCGGCCTCGTCCCACAGTACAAACCTATCATGGGCGACGCTGTCCCCTCGCATTGCCCGGGTCACTGAGCCAGGCCCTGCAGGGGCTCAGCCGCCAGGAAGGGGTCACGCTCTTCATGCTGCTGCTGGCGGCCTTCAAGGTCTGGCTGCACCGCTACAGCGGGCAAGAAGACCTGCTGGTCGGCTCCCCGATTGCCAACCGCACGCGTCCCGAACTGGAGGACTTGCTTGGCTGCTTTGTCAATACGCTGGTGCTGCGCACCGATCTGTCAGGCAATCCGACCTTTGGCGAGCTGGTGCAGCGGGTGCGTGAGGTGACGCTACAAGCCTACGACCACCAGGATGTGCCCTTTGAGAAGCTGGTGGAGGAACTCCAGCCGGCGCGCAACTTACGTTATTCCCCGCTCTTCCAGGTCATGTTTGTCCTGCAAAACGTCCCGCTGGCAGCGCAGGATCTCTCAGGGCTGGTGATCAGCCCCTTTAAGCTAGAGAACACTACAGCCAAGTTTGATCTATCACTCTGCCTGCAAGAGACGGAGCAAGGGCTCAGCGGCTACCTGGAATACAACACCGATCTCTTCGAGGCCAGCAGCATCGAGCGCATGCTCGGGCACTTTCAGCGCTTGCTGGAGGCGATCGTTGCCGATCCGACCCGGCGCCTCGCCGACTTGCCGCTCTTGTCGGAGGCCGAACAGCAGCTGCTGCTGGTGCACTGGAATGCGACCCAGACCGCAGCCCAGGAGCCACTAGACTTGCTGACGCGCTTTGAGGCGCAGGTGGCACGCAGCCCCCAGGCGATGGCGGCACGATGCGGAGAGCAGTGGCTGAGCTACCAGCAGTTGCACCAGCAGGCCAGCCAGCTGGCCCAGCACTTGCAGGCGCATGGGGTGGGCCGCGAAACGCTGGTGGGGCTGCTGGCTGAACGCGGCCTGCCCCTGCTGAGCGCTATCCTGGCCGTCTTCAAGGCCGGAGGAGCCTACTTGCCGCTGGATCCGCGCCATCCGGCTGCACGCCTGCGTCAGATCGTGCAGCACAGCCGTTGCCCCCTCGTCCTGGCCAGCTCAGCCACTATCTCCACACTTGAGCACATTCTCCAGGAGCTTCCAGGAGAGAGCCGTCCCCAGGTGCTGCTGCTGGAGGAGTTGTTGGGGCAAGAGCCGGGAGCAGCCAGCCCGGTCGTGCCGGCGCACCCGCGGCAGCTGGCGTACGTGATCTACACCTCGGGCTCCAGCGGGGCGCCTAAAGGAGTGATGGTGGAACAGGCTGGCATGCTCAATCACCTGCAAGCCAAGATCTCCGCTTTGCAGCTGAGCGCCGCTGATCGGGTGGCCCAAACCGCCTCGCAGTGCTTCGACATCTCGGTCTGGCAGTTGCTGGCCGCTCTGCTGGTAGGGGGGGAGGTGCACATCTTGCCCGATGAGGTGGCCCACGACCCGGCCCGCTTGCTCCAGCAGATCGAGGGGCAGCACCTCAGCGTGCTGGAAACGGTACCCTCCTTGCTGCGAGCGCTGCTGGACACTCTGGAGGCCGCCGAGCAGGGGAGCCAACCGGACCTGGCAGGGCTGCGCTGGCTGATGCCGACGGGAGAGGCGCTGCCGACCGAGTTGGGTCGTCGCTGGCTGCGGCTCTACCCGCACGTCCCCTTGGTGAACGCCTACGGGCCGACCGAGTGCTCCGATGATGTCACCCATCACTTCCTGCAGGAGATGCCTGAAGAGCGGGCAGGTTCAGTCCCCATTGGGCGCCCGATTGCCAACACGCAACTCTATGTGCTGGATGCGCGCCTACGGCCGGTGCCCATTGGAGTCAACGGCCAGTTGTATGTGGGAGGCGTTGGGGTGGGACGGGGCTACCTGGCGGAGGCGGGGCGCACCGCCGAGGCCTTTGGGCCTGATCCCTTCAGCGGCGTAGTGGGGGCGCGGCTCTACCGCACGGGGGATGTAGCCCGCTACCGGGCCGATGGCACGCTGGAGTTCCTGGGACGGCTCGACCAGCAGGTGAAACTGCGCGGCTATCGTATCGAGTTGGGCGAGATCGAGGCGGTGCTGCGCCAGCAGGCGGGAGTGCGCGACTGCGTGGTGCTATTGCGCGAAGATGTCCCGGACACCCCGCGCCTGGTCGCCTACGTGGTTACACAACCTGAGCAGTCTGCTTCCGTAAAGGAGTGGCAGCGAGCGGTGGGGGAGGTACTCCCGGAGTACATGTTGCCCTCGGCCTATGTGTTGCTGGATGCGTTGCCGCGCACTCCCAATGGCAAGCTCGACCGGCTGGCCCTGCCTGCTCCCAGCCAGGATCGCTCACTGAGCGAGACCGCCTATGTCGCTCCTCGTACCCCTATTGAGGCCGAACTGGCTACCATCTGGAGCCAGTTGCTTGGATTGGAGCGCGTTGGCATCCATGACAACTTCTTCGAGGTAGGAGGCCATTCCCTACTCATCACCCAGATCATTGCTCGCCTCCGTGATGTTTTCCAGGTGGAACTACCCCTGCGGGTGCTTTTTAAGTCTCCTACCGTAGCAGAACTGTCCAGCGCAATCGAGAGGGTCAAGGCCAGGAGCGACGAACTCCGTAAACCATCAGTAACCGCTATCTCCAGAGATACATATCGTTTGAAACGCTCTTCCCTGGCGGGAATTGCTGACAGCTCTCGTACGAAAACGGAGGGGTAGGAAGATGACACAGCCTTTTTCCCATAATCCACCTGCCTACAGTGAGAATACGCCTGCTGCCGCGGAAGAAGACGTGTTCGTTTTGCCCGCATCTTTCGCTCAAAAACGGCTGTGGTTTCTGGATCAGTGGGAACCAGGGGCCTATAACATCCCAATGGCGGTGCGTCTGACAGGGGAACTGGACGTGGCAGCGATGGAACGAGGGTTGCAAGAGATTGTGCGACGCCACGAAGCGCTGCGCACTTCCTTCAAAATGGTAGATGGAGACCTCTTCCAGGTTATTGTGCCGCAGATGCCCCTCTTGCTGCCAGTATTGGATTTGCAAAAGTTCCCAGAAGACGTACGGAAAGTGAAATTGCGGCGCCTGGTCAGGGAGGATATCCGGCGTCCCTTTGACCTGCGCCACGGACCGCTCTTACGTGCAACTCTGCTGAAGCTAGGGGAGCAGGAACATGCGCTGTTACTGACCATGCACCATATCATTTCCGATGCCTGGTCAATGGAATTGTTCTTCCATGAGTTGAAGACCCTCTATGTGGCTTACGCCTCTCGACAATCCTCTCCATTGCCGGAGGTGTCTATTCAGTATGCGGATTACGCCATCTGGCAGCAAGAATGGCTGCAAGGCGAAGTATTGGAGACGCAGTTGGCCTACTGGAAGCAGCAGTTGGCTGATCTACCCGTGCTCCAATTGCCCATCGACCATCCACGTCCGGCCGTCCAGACTTTCCGTGGCGCAGCTCAAATAATGGTGTTGCCCAGGTCGCTGACCGGGGCGCTCAAGACGCTGAGTCGGCAGGAGGGAGTTACCCTGTTCATGACGCTGCTAGCGGCCTATCAAACCTTGATTTCCCGCTACACAGAGCAAGACGATATCGTGGTGGGCATCCCCATTGCCGGGCGCACGGAGAGCAAATTAGAGGGGGTGATTGGCTGCTTTATCAACACACTGGCGCTGCGTACTGACCTGTCCGGCAATCCCACCTTCCGCGAGCTGCTTGGGCGGGTACGCGAGGTTGCCCTGGGGGCCTATGCTCACCAGGACATCCCCTTCGAGAAGCTGGTGGAGGAACTCCAGCCCGACCGGGACCTCAGCCGTAACCCGCTCACCCAGGTGATGTTTGCCCTGCAGAACGTTCCGCGCGGGCAAGTCAGCCTGCCAGGGCTGACCTTAAGCCCCTTGAAGCTCGACAGTGAGACCGCAATGTTGAAGAGCGGGGATGCAAATTGGATGAGCAGGCAACAAAACTTACTGCTCGACAGCGAACCCGCGATGTTTGATCTGGACTTGACCATGTGGGAAAGGGCAGATGAGCTTGTCGGAGAACTCAAATACAACACCGATCTCTTCGACCCACCCACCATCGAGCGCATGCAAAGCCACTTTCTGACGCTCCTGGAGGCGGTGGTGGCCGATCCGAGCCGGCGTATTGCCGACCTGCCGCTCTTGTCGGAAGCTGAACAGCAGCAGTTGCTAATGCAAGGGAATGCGACCCAG